>Ga0102589_1000065_pt1 | contig 303461 bp, 297 predicted proteins | sample AraplaMF_Col_mLB_FD_76858 | JGI IMG/M metagenome (GOLD analysis project Ga0102589, IMG submission 76858) | Arabidopsis root microbial communities from the University of North Carolina, USA - plate scrape MF_Col_mLB | ecosystem: Host-associated > Plants > Roots > Endosphere | place: USA... | reverse complement strand
CCTTGTTGGCCTTGGTGACCGGAATATGGTGGAAGGGGATGTCGTGATTGACCACGACCTTCTGGTAGTCGAAATGGTTGGAGACGACGCCGACGATGTCGATCGGCAGCGCGCCGATCTTCCAGCGATAGAGCAGGTCGTTGAGACAATGGCCGAAGCGCGACACCATCAGCAGCACTTTCATGCGCTTCTCGCTGTCGTGAAACTCGTAGTCCATCTCGAAGGGCGCGGCGACGGCTGTAAAACCGGCGTCGATATCGGCACCCGAAAGCCCTTCTTCCGAAATGAAGCTGACGCGCATGAAGAACTTGCCGGTATCGAGATCGTCGAACTGCGAGCTGTCGATGATGTTACAGCCCTTCTCCGCCAGATAGCTCGAAATCGCCGCAACGATGCCGCGCGTCGATTTGCAGGATACCGTCAATACATAGTTTCTCATGTCTCTCCCTCTTCCTTCTTCAAGGCCGCAGCCGTGCTTAGATCAAAGCCCGGGCCGCGAATAGGCCGGCGCGCTTTCATTCCTGCGACAAATTGCAAGAGAAACCATCACGCTTCTGCAAGTTCTCTCATTGCCAAGTCTGAAGCTTAGGAGAAGTTGCGCAAAAAACTGTACCGTCAGCGCCGCTTGGATGCGTATTCTCGCCTTCGGTACGGAAACAGCGCTAAAGCGCGGCAAACGAATCTGACAGAATCGATGCGCGTTAGGCCGGCGGGCGGCTCGCCACGGCCGCTTTCCGGCGCGGCGTGGTGATTTCATGGATGATCGCGCCGCCGATCGACGAGAGCACCAATGAGAGGATCACGAAGAGCACCGGCTGCTGCAGGATGCCGATCGGCAGGCGATCGGCTGCGACCCTCAAGAAGGCGAGCGTGAAGGCGTGGGTGATATAGATGCTGTAGGAGCAGTCGCCGAGATAGTTCAGCCATCCCAGGACCGGCAGCCTGGAAAAATCGATGGAGACGGCGCCGTAAATGATGAAGATCGCCGGGATTCCCCAGGCATAGAACCGGCTTTCCGGCTGCATCAGCGCCTCATTGATGAAAAGAAACGCAAAGCCCATGGCGAGTGCCGCCCAAGCCCAGCGGTTCGGCAGAAGCATCTTCTGCCCATAGAGCCAGGCGAGCACGACACCGGCGAGAAATTCCAGGATGATCGGCTCGCCGTAGAACCGGGTCACCGTCGATTCCGGCAGCAGCCGGCAGGCCACCAGAATGACGGTAAAGACGGCAAACATCGCCGGGATGCGGCGGACTTCCGAAAGCGGCAGCAGCAGCGCGAACACGAAATAGAAGAACATCTCGTAATTCAGCGTCCAGCCCGGAACGACGACTGGAGTGATCGTGCTGGGATCGGCGGGATTGCTCCATGGCAGGAAGAACAGTGATGCGACGAGGTGCGGCAGGTCGAACACCGTCGATTTGAGCAATGACGGGGCCACCAGCGCCACCGCGGCCGAAAACAATGTCGCCAGCCAGTAGAGCGGCACGATCCTTCTGATGCGCCGGCGGGCGAAATCGATCGGGCTCATTGCACGACCGCTCGTCGTCAGCCACATCACGAAACCACTTAAAACGAAGAAGATATCGACGCCGGTTTCGCCATAGATGAAGGCGGTGGCGTCGACGGCCGGATTGACCTTGGCGAGCTGCAATATCGCATGGAAATAGACCACCATCAGCGCCGCGATGGCACGCAGATATTGAAGCTGGACAAGCATCGAGCGTCTTGCTCCCTAGCATGATGCCGAAAAGTGTGGGCGGTTTTCGGACGACATCATGCTCTATTTCCTTGATTTAGAACAGGATTCAGATTTTAGGCCAATCCGGCCTAAAATCATCCTGTTCTAGGGCTCGCGCGGGCGCCGGTCTCAGCCGCGCCGCTGCGGTCAACTCAATACATTTGTCGGACGACCCTGCCGGATGCGCGGGTTGTCGTGGAAACGCATATATCCGACGACGAACCACAGGAGACCGGCGATCTTCATCGAAAAGACTGCGGTTCCCCCGATCATCATATTCAGAAAAATGAAAAGAGAAAGTGAATGGGCGCAGCGCCGCTGCGCCGCCGTGCGTCCGGCGGGAAAGAGGCAGACGAACAGCCATAACGCGATGACGCCGAAGATCGTCGCGGCGTAGATCAGGTAGACATAACCGCTATCGGCGAATTCGGCGACCCGGTCGACCGAAAGTCCGAGGATGGCGAGCGGATCGAGTTCCATGATCTTCTTCATCGTCAGGTTGATGCGGCCGGTGAAATTGTCGCCGGTCGCGTTGGGTTTCAGCACGTAGACGAGGAAGCCCGCGGCGACGATCAGCGGCATCAGCGCCAGATTGAAATTCTTCGGGATTTTCGGAAAGACGAAATAGCCGACGATGCAGGCAAAGCAGAAGATCAGCATCGTGCGCGTGTCGTTCGTCACCAGGATCAGGACTGCCGTGCTGATCATCAGCAACCGGTCCCAGCGGCCAAGCCTCTCCCACATCGAAATCAGGTAGACCGCGATCACCCCGCAGAAATTGGCCAGCGACACCTGTTCGAGGAAGATCGAGGAGGAACGATGGTCAATGATGCCGAAGGAAAAGCGTTCGGGAAAGCCGAGCGCATTCTGGAAAAGGCCCGTCGTGTTGTAGCTCAGCGGCAGCAGCCCGCGCGTATTGGCGAAATAGTCGGACGGATGGACGATGCTGACATAGAACGGCACGCTGACGATCTCGAAGATCAGGAAAATCATGACGACGAGGCTTGCCCAGCGAAAGACGAGCTTCATCGTCCTTTCGTTGCTCCAGCCGCCGAGCCCGGTGAAGCAGAAGATGATCAGCACGTTGCGGAAATGATCGATGAACAGCATGCGGTTGAGGACGCTGACATAGATGGTCACCACGAGCGTGAACAGCAGGAACAGGAAGGCTGGCAGGTCGGTTTCGTAGATCCCCTTGTGCAGGATGTAGATGATGGCGCTCGCCATGATCAGGCCTTCGCTGGCGGCGACATGCGTCAACGACAGCGGCATGATGTTGTGGTTGATGAAGGCGAGAATGCCGTTGTAGAGCACCGAGAGCAGGCCGAGCCAGAGCACCAGGTAATCGGTGCGCGACGCCGCCCCGGCAGCATCGAGCCGGTTGCCGGCGGCAGTAAAAGGCGCTGCCTTCTGGTCGACGACCGCCATGGTCAATTCCCCACAGGCTTGACGGCGGAACAAGTGCCGGCATCGGCTTTTGCCGATTGGGCGAGAAGCCGCATCTGCGGCCGCGCGGGGCCCTTTCGCGGCTGGACGTTGAACGGCTCGTTCGCGGGCCACCAATCGCCCGCCGCCCAATAGGACCAGCCGAGCCAGACGTCGCCATTACCTGTCATGGTGGCATAGATTTCGGTCAGCCCGCTCATGCAGTCCTTGTCGGCGGAGGCGCCGAATTCGCCGAGAAAGCCGCGTTTGTGGTTGCGCTTCAGCCAGGCGGTGACCCCGGCGATCGCCTCGACTGCGGCATCGGCACCTTCGCAGGTCGGATGGGTTCCGGAGGAATCGGCGTCGAGATACTGGTGGACCTCATAGGCGTAGAAATCCAGCGGATCGCGCACGCCGAGCATCACAGCGCCGTTGGCGCCGCCGATCACGTCCTTCTCCCAGCTTGCCGCGCCGCTCCATGCAGTGCCGGGCACCAGGATGAGGTTGCGCGCGCCGACAGCGCGGATACTGCGGATCGCGGCATTGGCCGCATCCAGCCAGTCCGTCGCCTTGATGTCGTGCGGTTCGTTCATCAGGCCGAAGACAATGCCCTCCTGATTGGCGAATTCGACGGCGAGCCTTGCCCAGAAGTCACCGAAGGCGGCATCCGTCGCCGGCGCCGTGCCGACCTGGGTCTTGTCGTAATAACCGAAATTATGCGGGTCGAGTAGAACGGCCATGCCGCGCTTGCGGATCAGGCCGATCGTGTCTTTGATCCGCTGGAGCTCGTCCTCGTCGAGCCGCCCGCCGAGTGCGGGCTGCAGCCGTTCCCAGCGGAAGGGCAGGCGGATGATCGTCATGCCCTTTTCGGCGAAATAGCCGATCGTCTCTTCACTGGGATAGGTGTAGTTGGTGCCGTAGGTACCGCCGCGCTCGCCATATTCACCGCCGGAAAGATTGACGCCGCGGTAGCAGGGCGCCCCGGCCGCAAGGGCCGGCGACGGGACGAGAGCCGCCGCAAGCAGCAGCGCTGTCAGATGTCGTGTCGTCCTCATGGCATCCTCGCAATCGCGGAAAATCGCAACATCGGCGTCGCTCCAGATTATTTTAACGGTCCGTTAGCTAAGAATTTCTAAAGTCTCAGCACCTCGGCTTCAGTCTTTCACGCTGGGCGGGACACGAGTGCGCGTATGAACCAGTATGACAGGAACAGGGTAAGCCGGCTCCCTGGCTGGCGCAGTTATGAGCCGCCTCAGACTGCGCCGGAAGGCGTACGCATGCGCAGTCCTGTCGTCCGCCCGGATGATTACGCCCGTCCGGCGCCTGAACCGACCCCACCCCCTTTCGTGCCACCGGCAAGCATGGCGGAAAGCCGTCAATATGAGCGTCCGGCGCCTCCGCCTCCGCCGGCAAGAGAGCCCGTCGTCGACGCGCCGTCGAACGCAGCCTCCGCACCTGCCGCACCGCTTCTCGACCTCCGCTCCAGCATCGCCGCGATCTGGAGCCGGCGGCTGGTCGTGCTGGGTCTGGCGCTGCTCGGCGCGGCTGCCGGCGCTGTGGTGGCGCCGCGGATCGCTCAGAAATTCACCGCCGTCAGCAGCCTCTATTTCGATCCGCGCCAGATCGGCCTTGCCGATGCCGGCGCGCAATCCTCAGGCCCCTCGCCGGAAATGATCTCGACTCTGATCGACAGCCAGGTGCAGATCCTGACCTCGGGCAATGTGCTGCGCCGCGTCGTCGAGACGATGAAGCTCGACCAGGATCCGGAATTCACCGGCGGCCGCACCGATGGCGCCGCCGTGATCGGCGCCCTGCAGAAAGCGCTTGTGATCACCCGCCAGGCCAGCACCTATGTCGTCACGCTTGCCGCCACGACGAATGATCCGGAAAAATCCGCAAGGCTTGCCAACCAGGTCGTCACCGCCTTCACCGAGGAGGAGAACAACGCCTCGAACGGCATTTACGAAAACACCTCCTCGACGCTCGACGGACGCCTCGACGATCTGCGCCAGAAGGTGCTGGAGGCCGAGCAGGCTGTCGAAACCTTCCGCGCCGACAACGACATGGCTGCGACTGAGGGAAATCTGATTTCCGATCAGCGGCTCGTCTCGTTGAACACGATGCTGGTGACGGCACAGGAAAAGACCATCCAGGCGAAAGCGCGCGCCGATGCCGTCGCCAATCTCCGCGTCGAGGACATCGTCGCCGGCAACCAGACGGAAGGCGGCGTCACCTCGCCGCTCGTCAGCCTGCGTCAGCAATATGCCACCCAGGCGGCCGCCGTCGGCAGCCTCGAAAGCCAGATGGGCACGCGTCATCCGCGCCTGCAGGCGGCCCGCTCCTCGCTCCAGAGCATATCAGGCGAAATCAAGGGCGAATTGCAGCGGCTCGCCACCTCGGCACGGGGCGAATACGAGCAGGCAAAGGCCGCCGAAGACAGCATCGCCAAGGAACTTGCGGTGCAGAAGGCGCTGCAGGCGAGTACCTCGGACAAGCAGGTGGAATTGAACGAATTGCAGCGCAAGGCGACTGCGGCGCGCGATATCTACGAGACGGTTCTGAAACGCTCCAGCCAGACGAGCGAGGAGCAGAACCTCAGCCAGAGTAACATTCGCGTCATCTCGCCGGCCGAGCCGCCTGTTAAGGCCGATGGTCCGGGGAAGATGATCCTGCTGGTTGCCGGCATCATCGGCGGTTTTCTCGCCGGTTTCGTCGTCGGTGCCGGTTTTGCCATCCTTGCCGGCCTCTTCGGCCATCCCGTCATCAGAAGTTATTTCAGGAAGTCGCCGGCTTCGGCCGCTTGATGACGGTCTTCGGTTTTCCTACATCTGAAGAGCGCCCATAGTCGGCAGGAGAGCTCCGTGCGGCTTTTGATGATTCTGATATCGCTCGTTGCCGTGTCGAGCCTCGACCCGGCATCCGCCTCTGCCGTCGACTGGACGAAATCCGTCGATTCCGGCGTTCAGCCCCTCTATCCCTACAAGGGTCTTCCCGGCGTCAAGGCGCAGCCGGAGAAGAAGGAGGAAGAATCGTATAATTGCCGCACCGAAACCGTTCAGGTCCGCCGCCGTTATGACGAGATCTTCCGTTCGGGCGGCATGCCGACGCTGATGTATGTCTGCGAACGCGACGGCTTCATCTCGATGGACGACAAGGTGCCGCTGCGCGGCCACTATCAGCCGGTGCGCTGAGGGGATCTCCTCGGGCGGCAATGTCGTGCCGTTGTGTCAGATCCGCGTCGACGCGAGATCGATCAGCATCGCCGCCACCCGCTCGATATCGGCCTCGCTCATGTCGTGATAGCTCGACAGGTTGATCGCCCGCTTCGGAATACTCCAGGCGTTGACGTTCTCGGCCAACTCGCGGGTGCTGCCGGGCAGGGCCGAAAGCTCCTTATTAGATGTCCTGGTTGTGAAGCCAAAGGCCGCGATTGCGCGGCCTCTGCCGACGATCCCGGCGACTGGCGCGCAAAACCTCTAAAAACCGCCTCCGCCTCCACTGGCATTCTTCTTGCATTGTTACTAATATTCTAACTCTCAGGGAGAAAATGCCATGCAATGGAACACATCGGCGGATTTTGCGCCTCTTGTTCTCTTTCTCGGCGGCCGGCAAAAGTACAAGATCGTCAGGACGATCCGGGACGCAGCCGAAGTTCTGATGATGGACTGGCCGTTTGAAGATGGAGAGGAATACATCGTGGCCGTAAAGGCCTGCGCCGATGCCATCACCGGGCAGATCGAGACGGGCGAGCTGAGAGAATTGCTCCTCAGCGCCGCCAGAGAAGCCGGCCTGGGGGTTTTGACCGTTATTCCCGACAGCGGGAAGACGACGCCCCACATGGCCGCCTGAAAAGCCGGAACCACGCCGCCATGCGTTGGTCGAAGCCGCGCTGATGCCTATCCGCGCCGATACAGCGAATCGCCCGATAAGGGAAACGGCCCTCGCATCCCTGGTTCGTAGACTGCGCTCCCCGCCGTTCGAGCGTCTCCCGAGTGCCGAAGGTGCGTCCTTCCGCTTTACGAAGGGCGCCAAGCAGGCGCAGTTGATCCGAACAGAAGCGGCTGATCCCGATAGGACGGTGCTGGATACCGATGGCCGATGGTTGCCGACAGAGGCTGGCGCCTCGCACCAAGAAAAAATCCCACTTCGGATTCCCGAAATTCCCCCGCTTCGGGATTCCGAAATTCGTCGCATTTTCAGCGGTCTCGCCGTGAGCAAATATTCAATAATTTCAATCCGGCAACCAATTTCGGATCCCGAAGTGCTCTATAGATAATGGTGGGAGTTCCCATGATCGCGGTGCGAATGTCCTGTCGGGCTTGATGATTCCCGACAGATCAAAAGAGGGCGGTTCGCCCTCGGGTCGCGGAGGTTTCCAGCGCCGGCGCTTCCGGCATCGGCAACATGGGACTAGGCATCTAAACTAAGCTGGAGCGAAGTGTCGTCCGCTTCGACCTTAGGCTTGCGTTTTGTTGCTGCACGGCGCGGCGGCTTGGGGGTTTTCGGTCGAGTTTCGGAGCCGATCTCGCCTGACTCGGGGCTGGGCGGTAGCAGACCCGCCGCAGGTGCGGTAACGGCTGTATCAATGATCGGCGTGAGGGATCGCATTTCAAGGACCGGCTTGGCGGCTGACACCACGCGGGCCTGTGGAGGCTCAGGGCGGCTGTCAGCGGATGCGGCGTATCGGATCATTGGCAAGACTCCATTCTGTTCGCTTTATGTTCGCATTTGGGGATGAGGGAGTCAATGGAGGGCAGCTCTCCAGAGTGGCAGGATATGCATTCTGGAATTGAGGATTTCGGCGCGTTCTTGGGAGCTATCTAGCGGCCAAGCCCTAAGCGCATCGTGATTGGCCTTTGTGACAAGGCATCAAATGCGCAACCTATCTGAAAAGGCTTAACTCCTTGATCTTGGTGGCGATCAAGAATGGAATGGTGCCCAGAAGAGGACTCGAACCTCCACACCCTTTCGGGTACCAGCACCTGAAGCTGGCGCGTCTACCAATTCCGCCATCTGGGCGACGGAGAGCGATGTAAGGGGGCGGCTCCTGACTGTCAACTGGGTTTTTGAAGTTTTCCTGACAGTTGGCGAAAAAGCAGCCGATCACATGCGGGAGAGGGCCGGAGAATGGGCATAGCGCTCCGTTTGGTGCGCCCTATATAAAGGAAATACCGAAAGGATTGCATCATGGCCGTTTCTCGCACGCTTCTGCTCGCCGGTCTTTTGGCTGTTCTCGCGCCCGGCATCGCCGGGGCCGATTCGCTGAAGCTGGGCAAGCCCGGGGTCGGTCCGCTCAACACCGGCTCCACGCTTTGCGATTTTCGCGGCTGCTTCGGTTTCGGGCCGCAGCAATGGCATCGTCCGGCCTATGTCCAGCCGAATTACCGGCCGAGGGGCGCAGGCCCGACCTATTACCTGCCGGGCGCTGCCGGACGGCCGCAACTGACCTATGATCCGCCGCCGGTGCGCCGCGTGCAGCCGAAGGATCCGAACAAGCATATCGCCTGGTGCACCAACGAATACCGCTCCTACAATCCGAGGACGGATCACTTCCTCACCTATGAGGGTGTCTACAGGGTCTGCCGCTCGCCTTTTCGCTGAGGCCGCTCGCGCTGGCGCCGAGCTCTGCTCAGCTTTCGAGCGAGGCTCGGTCGACGTGGCCGAGATCGCGGCCGGGCTCGACGATGTCGCGGACCCGCTGCTTCAGCTCCTTCGGCCCGGGAAAGCCGCCGTCGCGCTTGCGCTCCCAGATGAGATCGCCGTTGACGCGGATCTCGAAATTGCCGCCGGTGCCGGGGATCAGCGCTACTTCGCCGAGGCTGTCGGAAAAAGTATACAGCAGCTCTTGCGCCATCCAGCTGGCGCGCAGCAGCCAGTTGCACTGGGTACAGTAGAGGATCGAGACACGGGCTTTTTCGGTCATGGCGATTTCCTTTCGTTTGACGAGATTTAAGCTCTGTGGCGCGCATGCGCAATCGCGCCTTACACAAGCGTCTTGCGTGCTGCCCGCCGGCATGATCTCTTCCCGTCGTCGGCCATATCAGGGAAAGTCCATGCGCGTCGCAGTCATCGAAAACATGAGGAATACCGGCCTCGGCGCGCTTGCCCAGGCCCTCGACGAGGCGGGCGCTGACATCGAGTGGTTCCGGGTGTGGCAGGATGGCACCCTGCCGCGGGATGTAGTGGGCCATGATGCGCTGGTCGTTCTCGGCGGCGAGCAGAGCGCGCTGGATGATGAGACACACGCCTATCTGCCGGAGCTCGTTCGGCTTACGCGGCGCTTCGGCGATGCCGGCAAGGCGGTGCTCGGCATCTGTCTGGGCAGCCAGATCCTCGCCCGCGCCTATGGCGCGGACAATCATCTGGGAACCGCCCGCGAATTCGGCTGGCATAAGATCGGCGTCACCGCCGAGGGTCGGGCCGATCCGCTGCTGTCTTCGCTGGGCGGCGAGTTCACCATCTTCGAATGGCATGCCGACACGTTTTCCCTGCCCGAGGCGGCGCTCCGTCTTGCCTCGAGCCCCGTCGCCGAAAACCAGGCGTTCCGCATCGGCCGCGCCGTCTATGGCACCCAGTTCCATTTCGAGGCCAATTCAGCGGTCGTCGAACAATGGAAGGCTGAATTCCCCGAGACGATCGCGCGCATCGCCCCCGGCTGGCTGGAGAGCCACGCCGAACTGGCGGCAAGACATGGGCGTGCCGCCGATGCCGCGGGCCTTGCCATTGCGCGGGCCTGGGTCAGCCTGATCGAACGGCAAGAGGTCGAAATTCTGTCGCAGGCTTCGGCGTGAGGGAGTGATGTCATGCCGGCGAGCGAACGCGAGAAGATGGCGGCAGGCGAATGGTATTGCTGCCTCGATGACGAACTCGATCACTTGCGCCGGCAGGCGCGCTTGGCCGTCCACGCACACAATACAATGCCGCCGGATGAGCGCGGCGCGATGGCGCCGGCCCTGAGGGCGCTGTTTGCGCAGGCAGCACCGGATGTCTTCATCGAAGCGCCGTTTCACTGCTCCTACGGCATCAACATCACCCTCGGCGAGCGCGTCTATTTCAATGCCGGCTGCACTATCCTCGATTCCGGCCGGGTGACGATCGGCGATCGCAGCATGTTCGGCCCCGGCGTGCAGATCTACTGCGCCGAGCACCACAAGGATGCTGCACTTCGCAGCACCGGCATCGAGATCGCCCGGCCGGTCACGATCGGCAAGGACGTCTGGATCGGGGGAAGCGCCGTCATCCTCGGCGGTATCACGATCGGCGAGGGCGCGATCGTCGGTGCTGGTGCGGTGGTGACCAGGGATGTGCCGGCCGGCGCCACCGTGGTCGGCAATCCAGCCCGCATCCGGTAGCGCCAGCCCCAAATTCCGCAATGGTCCTGCCATCTCGACAGCGGCGAAAGCTCCGCTAAATCAGAGGGCAAAACGGGAGGAAAATCATGAGCGAACTGAATCTACCCATGCAAGGCGGCTGCCGTTGCGGCCAGGTGCGGCTGAAGATCAGCGCCCCGCCGCTGCTGACCATGGCCTGCCATTGCACGGGCTGCCAGCGGATGACCGCAAGCGCCTATTCGCTGAGCGCCGCCATTCCCAGCGAAGGCTTCGAGGTCACCAAAGGCGAGCCGGTGATCGGCGGCCTGCACGGCGTCACCAAGCATTATTTCTGCCCGCATTGCATGAGCTGGATGTTCACCCGGCCGGAAGGCATGGACTGGTTCGTCAATCTGCGCGCGACCATGCTCGACGACCCCAGCTGGTTCACGCCCTTCATCGAGACATGGACGAGCGAGAAGCTGTCCTTCGCCGAGACCGGCGCGGTGCACAGCTACGCGGCGCTGCCGGAGATGAACGCCTATGAGGGGCTGGTGAAGGAATATATGGGCAGGGGGTGAAGCTCAGAAGCCCTGGAAGAGAAAATCCACGGCGCCGCTGATGGCATCGCTTTTGTCCGATAGACATCGAGGGACAGGTTTGCTGCTTTTCTTGGTCGCTGAGCCACAGCGATCTCCTCAATTTTATGCGCAGATCATATGCGCATAAAATGTCGTTGAGAAGCGTTATTCGTCTCCCATCTTCAGCGCCGCAATAAAGGCTTCCTGCGGAATCTCCACCTTGCCGAACTGGCGCATGCGCTTCTTGCCGGCCTTCTGCTTGTCGAGCAGCTTGCGCTTGCGGGTGGCGTCACCGCCGTAGCATTTCGCGGTCACGTCCTTGCGCAGCGCCGAGATCGTCTCGCGGGCAATGACGTTGCCGCCGATCGCCGCCTGGATCGGGATCTTGAACATGTGCTTCGGGATCAGCTCCTTGAGCTTCTCGCACATGTCGCGGCCGCGCTTTTCGGCGGCCGTCCGGTGCACCATCATCGACAGCGCGTCGACCGGCTCGCCGTTGACGAGGATCGACATCTTCACGAGGTTGCCCTCGCGGTGGTCGGTCAGCGCATAGTCGAAGGAGGCATAGCCCTTGGAGATCGACTTCAGCCGGTCGTAGAAATCGAAGACGACTTCGTTGAGCGGCAGGTCGTAGGTCAGCATCGCGCGCGTGCCGACATAGGTGAGCTCGATCTGGATGCCGCGCCGGTCCTGGCAAAGCTTCAGGATGCCGCCGAGATAATCGTCCGGCGTCAGGATCGTCGCGCGGATCCACGGCTCATGGATTTCGGAGATCTTGACGACATCGGGCATGTCGGCCGGATTGTGCAGTTCGCGCTCCGTGCCGTCGGTCATGTACATCTTGTAGACGACGGAGGGTGCGGTGGCGATGAGGTCGAGGTCGAACTCGCGCTCGAGCCGTTCCTGGATGATTTCGAGATGCAGCAGGCCGAGGAAGCCGCAGCGGAAACCGAAGCCGAGGGCGGCCGACGATTCCATTTCGAAGGAGAAGGAGGCGTCGTTGAGGCGAAGCTTGCCCATGGCGGCGCGCAGATCCTCGAAATCGGCGGCATCGACCGGGAACAGGCCGCAGAACACCACCGGCTGCGCCGGCTTGAAGCCCGGCAGCGCTGCGGCCGTCGGCCGCTTGTCCTCGGTGATCGTATCGCCGACGCGGGTATCGGCCACTTCCTTGATCGAGGCGGTGATGAAGCCGATCTCGCCGGGGCCGAGGCTGTCGACAGTGACCATCTTCGGTGTCAGCACGCCGACGCGCTCCACCTGGTATTTTGCATCGGTGCCCATCATCCGCACCGTCTGGCCCTTGGTCAGCACGCCGTCGATGATGCGCACGAGAACCATGACGCCGAGATAGGTATCGTACCAGCTGTCGACGAGCAGCGCCTTCAGCGGCGCCTTGTCGCCGCCTGGGCTCTTCGGCGCCGGCAGTTTGTGGACGATCGCTTCCAGCACATCGGGAATGCCGAGGCCGGTCTTGGCCGAAATCAATACCGCCTCCGAGGCGTCGATGCCGATCACTTCCTCGATCTGTTCCTTGATGCGGTCGGGTTCGGCGGCCGGCAGGTCGATCTTGTTGAGGACGGTGACGATCTCGTGGTTGTTGTCGATCGCCTGATAGACATTGGCGAGCGTCTGCGCTTCGACGCCCTGGCTGGCGTCGACGACGAGCAGCGAACCCTCGCAGGCCGACAGCGACCGCGAGACTTCATAGGCGAAGTCGACGTGGCCGGGCGTGTCGATCAGGTTGAGAATGTATTTCTCGCCATTGTTTGCCTGGTAGTGCAGGCGCACGGTCTGGGCCTTGATGGTGATGCCGCGCTCGCGCTCGATATCCATATTGTCGAGCACCTGCTCGGACATTTCGCGCTCGGCAAGCCCGCCCGTCGTCTGGATCAGGCGGTCGGCCAGCGTCGATTTGCCGTGGTCGATATGGGCCACGATCGAAAAGTTGCGGATATGGGAAAGCGGAGTGGTCGAATTGGTGCTCATGCGCGCCATATAGCAGCGCCGCCCCTTGCCGCAAAGCGGTAATTAGCCCGCTGTTTACGCTATTTTGCAGCTTATCGGACGCGCGTCAGACCGGCCACGTCTCCAGCCGCCAGGCCGAATCCCAGAACATCCATTCATATTGCGAGGCCCGCACGAAGACATCGGTCATCTGGGCACGCTCCACCGGCGATGCGGCGCGGGCGGCGATGTCGGTCAGCGCGATCACTTCACGGGCGCCGGCGGCAAATTGCGGATCGCCATAGGTGTTGATCCAGGCCTGGAAGGCATTGCCCTCGATAGCAGGCCGGTTCTTGATTGCTTCGCCAACGTGCCAGTAGATCCAGAAGCAGGGGAGGATGGAGGAAAGCGCAACCGCGTAGGAACTGTGATAGGCGGTGGCAAGCAGGAAGTTGGTATAGGCAAAGCCGGCAGGCGAGGGTTCTGCGGCTGAAACATCCGCCGACGTGATGCCGAACTGGGTGAGGAAGCCGGCATGCAGGCCCTGCTCGACGGTGATGGCCTTCTGCGCCGAACCGAGGAAGCGCAGCACCTGCGCATTGTCGGGCGCCTTGGCCGCAACGATGGCGAGGCATCGCGCATAATGCTTCAGGTAGAGCGCATCTTGAAGGATATAGTGCCGGAAGACCTCCGGCGGCAGCGTGCCGTCCGAAAGGCGCAGCAGCAGCGGCAAGGCCTCGATTTCAGCCATAACAGGGGCGATCCTGTCCCAGGCGGCAGCTGTGAAGCTTCCCGTCAGGTCCGTGCTCTGCATGCTGGCGTCCATCATTGCCTCCTACCTCGATTGCGCCGTCATATATCGACGCTGCCGTGGTGAAAGCAAGGCGGGTTTCGCCGCGCGAGGAGACTTGATTCCATCATCGGATAATGTATTTCTCTTATAGTAGAATCATGGATTGAGAGATGGAACCGGAACTCGAACAGGCGATCGGCATCCGCATCCGCACGCTGCGGGTCAAAAAAGGTCTGACGCTGGATGATCTTGCCGCGGCCTCCGGGGTCAGCCGCGCGATGATCTCGCGCATAGAGCGGGCGGAGGCGAGCCCGACCGCTTCGCTGCTGGCAAGGATCTGTGCGGCGCTCGGCCTGTCGCTGTCGGCCTTCTTCGCGGAGGAGGGACAGCAGGCCTCGCCGCTTGTTCGCCGGCAGGAGCAGCAGGTCTGGCGCGACCCGGAGACCGGTTATATTAGGCGCTCCATCTCCGCACCCGGCACTGCCTCCGATGTCGATATCGTCGAGGTCGAATTCCCCGCTGGCGCGCGTGTCAGCTTTCCCCCGCATGCCGCCTCCCACGGCATGACGCAGCATATCTGGCTGTTCGATGGCGAGCTGGAAATGACGGCGGGTGAAACGGTCTACCGGCTGCGGCCGGGCGATTGCCTGTTCATGCCGGTCGGCGAGGGTCACATCTTCCACAATCCCGGCAACGCGCCGGCGCGTTATTGCGTCGTGCTCGATCGCGGCGGCCGATAACAGCATTTATTCAGGAGAGCAGCATGCCCGATATTCGTACCCTTTCCGCCGACGAGGCCCGGGCCGCCGTGCCGGCGCTGTCGCAGGTGCTGGCCGATTGCGTCGCAGGCGGCGCCTCCGTCGGCTTCATGCAGCCCTATGGGCCTGAAGATGCCGAGCCCTATTGGCGCGATGTCGCCGATGCCGTCGCCTCCGGCGGCAACCTGTTGCTGGTCGCCGAACTCGACGGCAGGATCGTCGGGACCGTGCAGGTGGGCGCCGCGCAGATGCCGAACCAGCCGCATCGCGGTGATCTGAAGAAGCTGCTGGTGCATCGCTCCGCCCGCGGCAAGGGCCTCGCCCGGCTGCTGATGGATGCCGCCGAGCGCGAGGCGGCCAAGCGTGGCAAGACCCTGCTCGTCCTCGATACGGCAACCGGCAGCGATGCCGAGGCGATCTATCCGCGCCTGGGCTGGCAGCGTGTCGGCGTCATTCCCGATTATGCGCTGTGGCCGGAAGGCGGCTTCTGCGCCACCACCCTGTTCTACAAGCGGCTTGCCTGATGCGCCGGCCTCGCTCAGGCCGGCCTGGCGAAGACGGGAAGCGCGCCGCCAAGCGTCGCGCCCGCCGTCCATTGCGCAGCATTCCAGCCGAACTGCCGCGCCGCTTCGATATTTTCGGCCATATCGTCGATGAAGGCGATTTGGCCGGGCGCCACGCCGGCGCGTTCGGTCGCCAGCCGGAAGAAATCGGGCGAAGGCTTGCTGTGCCCGAGTGCTGCGGAATAGATGATGTCGTCGAAATGCGCGTCCAGGCCGGCCTGCTCCATCAGGTAGCGCGCCCGCCTATGCTCCTGGTTGGTCGCCAGGAAAAGGGTGATGCCGCTTTGCCGGAGGATAGCGAGCTCTTCCAGCAGATTGCGGTCGAGGCGGGAATCGTTTTCGAACCAATAGTCGATCAGCGTTTCGGCGCTGAGATGCGGCGCGATCTTTGCGAGCACGCCGGCGAGCCTGGGTTCCAGCGCCGCGCGGCCGACAATGATCTCACGCCAGTGGGTCTGAAAGAATTCGTGCTGCAGCAGGTCGACACGCAGGCCGAGATCGCGCTCCAGATAGGTGAAGTGCGGCAGCCCGTCGGTCGGTCGACCATGAATGAGCACGCCGTCGACATCGACCATCAGCACTTTCATGCGGAAAATTTCCTCGTTCTCAAAACACCGGCGAAGGTGGCGTCATATAGCTTGACGATCAAGAGCGCCGTTCCGCTTTTTTGTCGCGGCCGAGCCGTGTAAGTCTCGATTGTCAATCAAGGGCCAGGATCTGAAATGCGCGTCATCTATTCCGAAGACCACAAGCTGCGCGATGCCAAAACGGAACTGCATGCCGGCCAGCTGGTGACGCCCTTCGAGGCGCCGTTCCGTGCCGAATGGATCCTGGCGGCGGTCAAGGAGGCGGGCTTTACCGACGTGGTGGCGCCCGATGCGCACGGGTTGGAAACGGCACTGAAGGTGCATGATCCCGCCTATCTGGATTTTCTCGCCAGCGTCTGGGATCGCTGGGTGGCCGCCGGCTTCACCGGCGAGGCGATCGCCAATTCCTTTCCCGTTCGCCGCACCAGCCAGCGCGTGCCCGACAATATCGTTGGCGCGATCGGCCATTATGCCAATGCCGCCGACACCTCGATCACCAAGGGTTCCTACGAGGCGGCGATCGCCTCCATGCGCTGTGCCGTCACCGGCGCCGACTGGCTGGCTGAGGGCAATCGTTTCGCCTTTTCGCTCTGCCGCCCACCCGGCCACCATGCCGGCATCGATCTCTTCGGCGGCTACTGCTTCATCAACAATGCGGGCGTCGCCGCACAGCGGCTGCGCGATCATGGTGCGGCGAAGGTTGCGGTGCTGGATGTCGATTTCCATCATGGCAACGGCACCCAGGATCTCTTCTATCACAGAGGCGATGTCTTCACCGCCTCTCTGCATGGCGATCCCATGCATGCCTTTCCCTATTTCCTCGGCCATGCCGACGAGGAAGGCGAGGGGGAGGGCGTTGGTGCCAACCGCAACTATCCAATGCCACCGGGCACGCCCTTTGATGTCTGGTCTTCGGCGCTAAACGATGCGCTGGCCCGGATCAAAGACTTCGGCGCCGAGGCGATCGTCGTGGCGCTTGGGGTCGATACCTTCGAGCGCGATCCGATCTCCTTTTTCAGCCTGACTTCCGATGATTTCACCCGCATGGGCGCGATGATATCAGCCGCCGGCCTGCCGGTGCTGGCCTGCATGGAGGGCGGTTACGGCGTGCCGGAAATCGGCCTCAACGTCGCCAACGTCCTCAAGGGTCTGGAAGCCTGATTACTGCCGATGACTGACGCGACTGTTCCCTCCGATATCCCGACACCCCGTATGCTGAGCTGGGCGCGCAATTCCGCCATCTATCGCCTGGAGCGGCGGATGATGACGGAAAAGCAGCTGTTTGACGCCATCACCCGCAAGGCGAAGGAGAAATTCGAAGATATCAGCGCGGCGCAAGTGAAAGCCGTTGCCGATTTCGCCGTCAAATTTGCCTATGACAACAAGGTACTCGACGATAGCGCCTATGCGGAGATCAGCACCCGCTCTGCCGTGCGCGGCGGCAAATCGAAACGCGCGATCGCCCAGAAACTTGCCGTCAAGGGCGTCTCCAGCGACAGGGTCGAGGCAGCACTTGAGCAGGCCGACGATCTCTATGCGGCCGCGATATTTGCCCGCAAACGCGCCTTCGGCCCTTTCCGCCGGGTCGAGCTCGACGACAAGCGAAAGGCCAAAGAGCTTTCGGCCTTCGCCCGCAACGGCTTCAGCTTCGACATCGGCAAGAAGGTCTTCGACATGAGCTTCGAAGACGCCGAAGAAGTCATCCTTGCTGGCCGCCGGTGATATTGCATCACCATCGGCGATCGCCTGGTTAAAGCGTGAACTCGATCTACCGCATCACCTGTCGATTCCTGGCATTCCCCAGCATCAGCGCTCTTGATCCCGGCATGAAAAGTTTGAATTTGGTTCTCCCCCGTCTTCGGCTTAGAACCGCGCCAGGATCGGGGGCCACATGGACATCAAGACTATCGAGACCGGGACGGATGGCGCAGCTTTGATGCCGCAGCCGGGTATGGCGTCGTCTTCGGGCGGCCTGGCGGCCGGTGTCGCGATGTGCCTGATGTCGATGTCTTCGATCCAGTTCGGTGCGGCGCTGTCGTCCCCGGCCATTGCGACCTATGGCGTCGCCGGCGCCACCTGGCTGCGGCTTGCTTTCGCGGCGATCATCCTGGCCGTCGTCGTCAGGCCTTCACTCCTGCGTTATAGCGGCGCCCAGTGGCGGGCGACCCTGCTGCTCGGCACGACGACCGCCGCAATGACGCTGTGTTTCTTCGCGGCGATCCAGCGGCTGCCGCTCGGCCTGGCGATCGCCATCGATTTCCTCGGGCCGCTCTCGGTCGCCGTCTTCGGCTACGGCCTGACCTGGCGCCTGCTCTGGCCGTTGATTGCTGCGGCCGGCATCCTCTTCCTCGCCCATGACGGCGAAGGCTGGGTCGGCAATCTCCCTGGCGTCCTCTTCGCTCTCGGCTCGGCTGTGGGATGGGCGGTCTATATCCTGCTGACGAAGAAGGTCGGGGCTGCCTTCAAGGGGCTGGAAGGCCTGTCGATGTCGCTGATCGTTGCCGGCCTCGTCGCAACCCCCTTCGGCCTTGCCGAGACAGGCGGCGCCTTTACGTTGAAGGGGCTGGCGGAGGTTCTCGGCCTCGCCATCCTCGTACCGCTCCTGCCCTATGCGCTGGAGATGGTGGCGCTGCGGCGCATGCCGTCGGCCTCCTTCGGCATCCTGATGAGCCTCGAACCGGCGCTCGGCGCGCTTGCCGGCTTTCTGATCCTGGCCCAGCCGATGACCGCGCTGCAGATGCTGGGTACCGCGCTCGTGGTGGCGGCCAGCGCCGGCGCCACTGCCTCGGCGGCGAAAACTTAGAATGAAGACTTCGAATATAGATCAGGCGGGTTTACGCTTGGGATCGTCGAGCGCCGGATTGTAGAACAGCGAAAGCGTCAGGCTCTTGGCGATCCGCTCCGCCGTCGCCATGAACCAGGCCTTGGCCTGCGGCGATGGGGCGATGTCGTTCAGCGTTGCGGCAAACAGCGACAGCCATTTCGGAAAGAGCTCCGGCGTCAGGTTTGCAACACCTGTATGCGCCTGCACCGGCTTGCCGCCATAGGCGCCGCTGCGGAAGGCGACGGCCGACCAGAAGCTCTTCATCTTCGCCATATGCTGCGGCCAGCGGCCGGATAGCCTGGCGTCGAACACCGGGCCGAGATCGGGATGCGCCAGCACGCGGGCGTAGAAAGTCTCGACCAGCCTGTCGATGAAGGCCTCGTCGACGCCCATTTCCCGCATTTCGGCCTCCGCCCTTTCGCGGATCGCCGCGATATGGGCGGGGCGGCCCTGAATGTCATTGTCCATTCGAAAACCCCGGCGCCGCGTGATGCGGCAGCCCTCATATAGGTGTTTATCGCAACGAGCCAAAGTCGTCCGTGCCCGCTTGCGGCAATCTGTCAGCATTCTTCCCCGCGCCCTTGACCGTCATCGCCTGCTTCTTTAGATTTAGAATAATTCTAAATTTTGGAGAAAGTCATGCTGGCGCGGTTTTTCAGATCCTGGAAACGATCTTTCGAATCACTGTCCGAGCAGGAGATCCTTGCCCTCGGGATTGCCTCCGAGGAAGACGATGCCCGCATCTATCTCGCCTATGCCGACAGGTTGCGTCGCGAATTTCCGGCTTCGGCCAAAGTCTTCGAGGATATGGCCGAGGTCGAGGATACGCATCGCAAGTCGCTCATCGAAATCCATCGCCAGCGTTTCGGCGAGCGCATTCCGCTGATCCGGCGCGAACATGTGCAGGGCTTCTACGAGCGCAAGCCCGACTGGCTCCGGGCAAATCTTTCGCTGGACGCGATGCGGCAGGAATCCGAGGCGATGGAGGAGCAGGCCTATCGTTTCTATGTCGAGGCGGCAAAGCGGACCTCGGACGCCTCGACGCGTGAGCTTCTCGGCGATCTCGCCCTTGCCGAACAGGGGCATGAAGATATCGCCCGCATGCTGGGCGACAAACATACGCCTGAAGACGTCAAGCGCGGCGAGGACGAGACGGTGCATCGGCAATTCGTGCTGACCTATGTGCAGCCGGGTCTTGCCGGGTTGATGGATGGTTCGGTCTCGACGCTGGCGCCGATCTTCGCCGCCGCCTTCGCCACGCAGGATACCTGGCAGACCTTTCTCGTCGGCCTGTCGGCCTCCGTCGGCGCCGGTATCTCGATGGGCTTCACCGAAGCCGCCCATGACGACGGCAAGATTTCCGGCAGAGGCTCGCCGGTCAAACGCGGCCTTGCCTGTGGCATCATGACCGCGCTCGGCGGCCTCGGCCACGCGCTGCCCTATCTGATCCCGCATTTCTGGACGGCGACGATCACCGCCGCCATCATCGTCTTCTTCGAACTCTGGGCCATCGCCTTCATCCAGAACCGCTACATGGAAACCCCCTTCCTGCGCGCCGCCTTCCAGGTGGTGCTCGGCGGCGGTTTAGTGCTCGGCGCGGGGATATTGATTGGCAATGGGTGAGTTGCGGTCGGCGAAGCCGAGCAATCGATCCAGTGAATCGATTGCAGCAACGAACGCCCTGAGCTTGAAGCGAAGGGCCGGGAGACGGTGCGGCATACCGATAGCCAGGCTCCACGCCCAACGATTAGCCCTCATCCTGAGGTGCCCTGCAAGGGCCTCGAAGGACGAGGGCGGGTGACCGAACCACCCAACAAAACGAAAAAGGCCGGCAAACCGCCGGCCTTTCCATATTCTCTGTTGACCCTTAGCGCAGCGCGCCGACCAGAACGTCGCGGCCGTTCTCGATGGTGACCCAGCGGCCGGAATTGTAGCTCGACTGGCGCTTGACGAAGGAATAGGGCGTGCCGAACCACGGCTTGACTTCGGAGGCGAGGTTGTCGAGCACGAAATCGCCCTCGGCGGTGCGCAGCGTCAGCACGGCATGGCCCTCACCATCCGGCTTGCGCACGACGGTCATCAGCAGGTCGGCGGCTGAAAAGCCGCGCTGGATCAGCATGCGACGCTTCAGCAGCGCGAAATCCTCGCAGTCGCCGGCGGTGGTCGGATAGGCCCAGACTTCGTCCTTGCCGTAGATTTCCTTGTCGGTCATCGGCGTGATCGTGCGGTTTACCGTGGCGTTGACCGAACGCACCAGCGACCACTTTGCCGGGGTCATTTCAACCGGGCCGGCGTTGCGGTTTGCGCCGCATTCATTGCGGTGGATCTGACAGAAATCATAGTGCCCGATGGGCTGTGAAGTGGCATTGCCCGTTACCATTGAAGCATTTCTGCTTGGGGCCGGTATGGCGGCCGTTGCCATCGCAAATACGGCCATCATGGCCACAAAGACACCCTTGATCCGCACGCCCGCTCTTTCCTTGCATCGCCCCTTATTTATTAACAAAGTGTTAATGGAGAGGGCCGGAAAGAGTCAATCGTTACTTATTGGGAGGACCTTGCGACCCGCCGACATGGTTAAAATGCAACGGGTTGGGAACCTGCATCAGGCGAATTTATACGCCAATGCCCTTCAGGCGGGCATCTGCCTATTTGTTGATGAACGGATGATGCCTTTGACGGCGCTCAAGAGAAGCGCGATATCGCCGGGGCGCGACAGGCGGTGGTCGCCGTCGCGGATGAAGGTCAGCACCACGTCGTCGGCGGGAAGGTGTTCGACCAGTTTCATCGCATGTGCATGCGGCACGTCGGGGTCCTTCATGCCCTGGAGGATGTGCACCGGGCAGCCTGTCTCGATGATGCCATCGAGCACCCGGTTTGCGCGGCCGTCCTCGATCAGCGCCCTGGTATAGATATTCGGTTCCGGGCTGTATGGCGAACGCTCTTCGAAATAACCGCGCTCGGCTAGCGACTTGCGCTCCTTGGCCTTGAGGTTCGGTTCGATCAGCTCGAAGGTGAAATCGGGTGCGGGTGCGATCAGCACCATGCCTGCAAGCTTTGGGCCGCCTTGCCGCGCAAGCTCCTGCGCCAGCCTGAGCGCGATCCAGCCGCCCATCGAGGAGCCGACGAGGATCACCCGATCGGGGGCGATATGGTGGATGACGGCAAGCGCCTCCTCCAGCCAGCGCGAGATCGTGCCGTCGCCGAAGCTGCCGCCGGAAAGTCCGTGGCCTGAATAGTCGAGGCGGATGCAGGCGACGCCCAGTTGCGCCGCCAGCCCGTCGAGTTCCACCGCCTTGGTGCCGCTCATGTCGGACCGGTAGCCGGACAGCCAGACGAGCGTCGGCGCGCCATTGCCGGCCTGCGCCGGGCGGGCGATCATGGCGATCTCACGCGCTGCTTCGCCCTCGCCGACCGTCAAGAACTGCGGCTGGGCATCGGGCATCTGATCGGACATCGGCGAAACTCCTATTGTTTTGGCCTATAAAACAGATTCTTGGCAGGCTGACAGCGGGTGATTTTTCCGCTAAAGGATGATATTGACTCCGTTGCAGCGATGACGCGACACGTTTGTGCACCCTGATTGGGAGCGCGATGCTGCAACGTTCCGAAACAACGCGAGGAGAATACGACCATTCGCAGACCTTTTAAAACCGACGCGCCCGTGAAGGACGGACCGCGCTCGAACCGTGAAATCCGCATTCCCAAAGTTCAGCTGATCGCGGCTGACGGACAGAATATGGGCGTCGTGCCTACCGACCAGGCCTTGAAGATGGCGGAAGAAGCCGGCCTCGATCTCGTCGAAATTTCCCCCAATGCCGAACCGCCGGTGTGCAAGATCCTCGATCTGGGCAAGCTGAAATATGCCAACCAGAAGAAGGCTGCCGAGGCGCGCAAGAAGCAGAAGATCGTCGAAGTCAAAGAAATCAAGATGCGCCCGAACATCGACACCCATGATTATGAGGTGAAGATGAAGGCGATGGGTCGCTTCTTCGATGAAGGCGACAAGGTCAAGGTGACGCTGAAGTTCCGCGGCCGTGAAATGGCCCACCAGGAACTCGGCATGAAGCTTCTGCAGCAGGTCAAGGCCGATACGATCGAGTTCGCCAAGGTCGAAGCCGAGCCCAAGCTCGAAGGCCGTCAGATGATGATGGTGCTGGCGCCGAAGTAAGCGCCAGGCACTTTTTCGCCCAAGGCCGTCCGCAAGGGCGGCTTTTGCGCTTTCTGCCCTTATTGCTTCAAGAAGGGTGTTTTCGGAGGTTGCGAAGATTCCTCCGCGGCCCCGTTGCACTTTCAGGACGCTGCGGTTATAAGCGCGCGTCCGAACTGACCGGCAGGGCATGCCGTGGCAGTTTCGAATGCTTGCGGAACGGTTCGTCGCCGATGCCGCGGATCAACAACAAACGCTCCCGCACCTTGTTGCGACGGCCGGAGAACCGGGCTTCGCGAGAAGGGCTTTTTTGATAAAGCGCGCAGGGAGGACAGAAGGAGTAGCAAAATGCCCAAGATGAAGACGAAGTCCTCTGCCAAAAAGCGGTTCAAGATCACCGCGACCGGCAAGGTCAAGGCTGCCGCTGCCGGCAAGCGCCATGGCATGATCAAGCGTACCAACAAGTTCATTCGCGATGCACGTGGCACCATGGTTCTCGCAGAACCGGATGGCCGCAAGGTTATCAAGAATTACCTGCCGAACGGTCTCTGAGACTCGTCCGCGAACGCTAGATTTAAGGAGATCATGATATGGCACGTGTAAAAAGAGGCGTCACCTCTCACGCCAAGCACAAGAAGGTTCTGAAGGCCGCAAAGGGCTTTTACGGCCGCCGCAAGAACACCATCCGTACCGCCAAGGCCGCTGTCGACCGTTCGAAGCAGTACGCCTACCGCGACCGCAAGGTCAACAAGCGCAACTTCCGTGCGCTTTGGATCCAGCGCATCAACGCCGCTGTGCGCGAATTCGGCCTGACCTACGGCCGCTTCATCGACGGCCTGAACAAGGCTGGCATCGAAGTCGACCGCAAGGTTCTCTCCGACATGGCGATCCACGAGCCGGAAGCATTCGGCGCGTTGGTCAACGCTGCCAAGAAGGCTCTTGAGTATCTCAAGGAAGCCGGCACGGCGAACGAGTTTGAAGGCGCGGTCAAGTAACCAGCGCTTCCCAAGCTTTGAATTTTTGATTTTGGGAAACCCGCGCTGGTTTGGGCTAGCGCGGGTTTTTCTTTCTTTATATTCCTGGCGCCGGCCGGCGCCGCCTGCCTCCCGATCGCCCGCCTGATACTGGACGGAAAGAAGTGACAATGTCAGATATCGACCAGCTCAACGCATCGCTGCTCGCCGAAATCGCCGCCGCCAATGACGAGACGGCGCTCGAAGCCGTGCGCGTTTCCGCCCTCGGCAAGAAGGGCTCGATCTCCGAACTCCTGAAGACGCTCGGCGCCATGACGCCGGAAGAGCGCCAGACCAAGGGCGCGGCGATCAACGTTCTGAAGAATGCGGTGACCGAGGCGCTCGCCGCCCGCAAGACAACGCTCAAGCAAGCGGCGATCAATGCCCGGCTGAAGGCCGAGACGGTCGACGTCAGCCTGCCGGTGCGCTCTTCGCCGGCCGAACGCGGCCGCATCCATCCGATCAGCCAGATCGTCGACGAGATCACCGCGATTTTCGCCGACATGGGCTTCTCGATCGCCGAAGGTCCCGACATCGAGACCGATTATTACAATTTCACCGCGCTGAATTTTCCCGAAGGCCATCCGGCCCGCGAGATGCACGACACCTTCTTCTTCAACCCGGATGAGAATGGCGAGCGCAAGGTGCTGCGCACCCATACCTCGCCGGTGCAGGTGCGCACCATGGAGACGCAGAAACCGCCGATCCGCATCATCATTCCCGGCAAGACCTATCGCCAGGACAGCGATGCCACGCATTCGCCGATGTTCCATCAGGTCGAAGGCCTGGTCATCGACAAAAAGGCCAATGTCGCCAATATCCGCTGGGTGCTCGAGGAATTCTGCAAGACCTTCTTCGAGGTCGACAGCGTGACGATGCGGTTCCGCCCGTCTTTCTTCCCGTTCACCGAGCCTTCCTTCGAGGTCGATATCCAGTGCGACCGTTCCGGCCCGATCGTCAAGTTCGGCGAAGGCACCGACTGGATGGAGATCCTCGGCTGCGGCATGGTTCACCCGAACGTGCTGCGTTACGGCGGCCTCGATCCGGACGAATATCAGGGTTTTGCCTGGGGCATGGGCCTCGATCGCATCGCCATGCTGAAATACGGCATGCCCGACCTGCGCGACTTCTTCAACGCCGACGTCCGCTGGATGACGCATTACGGCTTCCGCCCGCTCGACATGCCGACGCTGTTCGGCGGCCTCAGCGCTTGAACGGAGAATTGGGACGATGAAATTCACGCTCTCCTGGCTGAAAGAGCATCTGGAAACGGATGCCGGCCTCGATGAAATCTGCACGCGCCTCACCGAAATCGGGCTGGAGGTCGAGGATGTCGACGACAAGGCGGCATTCAAGCCCTTCGTCATCGCCAGAGTTGTCTCGGCGGAAAAACATCCGCAGGCCGATCGTCTGAAGGTGCTTATGGTCGATACCGGTTCCGGCGCGCCGGTGCAGGTCGTCTGCGGCGCGCCGAATGCGCGCGCCGGCCTCCTCGGCGCCTTCGCAGCACCCGGAACCTATGTTCCCGGCATCGATGTGACGCTCGCCGTCGGCAATATCCGCGGCGTCGAAAGCCGTGGCATGATGTGCTCCGAAAAGGAGCTTGAGATTTCCGACAGCCACGATGGCATCATCGATCTGCCCGAGGATGCGCCGGTCGGTCAGAGCTATGCGGCCTATGCCCATCTCGACGATCCGGTCATCGAGATCAACCTGACGCCCAACCGGCCGGATTGCACCTCGATCCACGGCATCGCCCGCGATCTCGCCGCTTCCGGCCTTGGCACGTTGAAGACGCGGCCCGCACCGTCCTTCGCCGTCGAAGGCGAGACGCCGGTGAAGCTGACGCTCGATCTCGACGATCTCAAGCTTTGCCCGGGCTTTGCGCTGCGCCTGGTGCGTGGCGTCAGGAATGGCCCAAGCCCGCGCTGGATGCAGCAGCGGTTGATCGCCATCGGGCTGCGGCCGATCAACGCGCTTGTTGATGTCACCAATTACATGACCTTCGATCAGGGCCGGCCGATCCACGTCTTCGATGCCGCCAAGATCAACGGCAACCTGACCGTCCGCCGCGCCGTCGATGGCGAGACGGTGCTGGCGCTCGACCAGCGCGAATACAAGCTCTCGCCGAACAACGTCGTCATCTCCGATGACGATGGCATCGAATCGATCGGCGGCATCATGGGTGGTGAACATTCCGGCTGCGACGAAAACACCGTCGACGTGCTGATCGAATCCGCTCTCTGGGACCCGATGAACATCGCCAAATCAGGCCGCAGCCTCGGCATCATCACCGACGCCCGCTACCGCTTCGAACGCGGCGTCGATCCGGAATATATGGTCCCCGGTCTCGAACGCACGACGGAATTGGTCCTGGAGCTGTGCGGCGGCACGGCTGCCAAGGCCGAGGTCGTCGGCTACGAGGGTTACCAGCCGAAGATCGTCGATTTCCCCTATTCCGAGGTCAAGCGCCTGACGGGCCTCGACGTTTCGAATGACGAAAGCGACACGATCCTCACCCGTCTTGGTTTCAAGGTTCTTGGGAATAGCGATATCGGCTCTTCGTCTGTCCGAGTCGCCGTTCCGTCCTGGCGTCCCGATGTCGACGGCAAGGCCGATCTCGTCGAGGAGGTCATGCGCATTCACGGCGTCGACAATATCAAGCCGGCGCCGCTCGAAAGCCATGCGGCCGTCAACGGCAAGATCCTGACGACGCTGCAGATCCGCACCCGCCTCGCCAAGCGGGCGCTGGCGGCGCGCGGCATGCTCGAAGCCGTCACCTGGTCCTTCATTCCGGAAGACCAGGCCAAGCTGTTCGGCGGCGGTTCGCCTGCCCTCAAGCTTGCCAACCCGATCGCTGCCGAAATGTCGGATATGCGTCCCTCGCTGCTGCCGGGCCTCTTGACCGCTGCCCAGCGCAATGCCGACAAGGGTTATGCCGACGTCGCCCTGTTCGAGGTCTCCGGCACGTATGAGAACGACAGGCCGGACGGCCAGCGCCGGGTGGCCGGCGGCATCCGCCGCGGCACGGCCTCGCTTGCCGGCGCAGGCCGCGCCTGGTCGAACGCCGCCAAGGGCGGCGGCAAGCCGGTCGACGTCTTCGACGCCAAGGCCGACGCGCTCGCCGTCATCGAAGCCTGCGGCCTGCCGATGGGCAATATCCAGATCGAGCAGGGCGGGCCGGAATGGTATCATCCGGGCCGCTCCGGCACGATCAAGATGGGGCCGAAGGTCGTGCTCGGCTATTTCGGCGAATTCCATCCGCTGACGCTGGAAGCGCTCGATGTCTCCGGCGCGCTCTGCGGCTTCGAAGTCTATGTCGACGCCATGCCGGACGCCAAGCGCAAGGCGACGCGCACCAAGCCGGCGCTCGAACTGTCGCCCTTCCAGGTGGTGCGGCGCGACTTCGCCTTCGTCGTCGACAAGACTGTTGAAGCCGGCGCCATCGTCAAGGCGGCCACCGGCGCCGACCGCAAGCTGGTGACCGGCGTCAATGTCTTCGACATTTTCGAGGGCGCATCGGTCGGCGACGGCAAGAAGTCGGTGGCGATCGAGGTTCAGATCCAGCCGGTCGAGCGCACGCTGACGGATGAGGATTTCGAGGCGCTGACGCAGAAGATCGTCGCCAGCGTCACGAAATTCACCGGCGGCGTGCTCAGAAGCTGAGCTTTACAGCCTTCGACAAAAGACAATGGACCGGTCGCGATAGCGGCCGGTCTTTTCACAGATGCAGATGGAAGAGTTTGCTGACGATCATCCAGCGGCCGTCGATCTTCAGCAGCGAGAGATAGTCGGTAAAGCGCATTCCGGCGAAATCGTCGGTCACCTTGACGCTTGCCGCATCGCCTTCGACATCGACGCTCTGGATATCCATGTAGGGCTGCGTGCCGGGCGGCGCCGGCTCCTCCGCCAGGATCGCAGCGATGAACTCGTCCCGCGTCAGCCATTCGACGGCATTCTCATAATGACCGATGATCGCGCTTTGCGGATGAAAGGCCTTTTTCAAGGCTGCCTCATTGGCGAAGGCCATGCCTTCGACATAGAGATGAACCGTCTGTTCGACTGCCTGCCTGTCCGACATGTTTTCATCCCGTTCTCCGAGATGGCGTTAGATAGTTTCGCCAGTCCCGAAGACAAGCCCGGCCGGTTGCATCAGGCCGGGCTTGCCCGCTCACAGGTTTGTCATCGCAAGCGAGGCGTCCGAATAACGTTTGCCGGCAACCTGCCCGGCCGGGATGATCTCTTCAAGCCGCGCAAGTTCCGCCGGGCTGAGCACGATATCGGCGGCCGCGGCGTTCTGTTCGAGATGGTGAAGCTTGCGGGCGCCGGGGATCGGCACGATGTCGTCGCCCCGGCTCAACACCCAGGCCAGCGCCAGTTGCGCCGCCGTCACGCCCTTTTCGCCGGCAAGCCGCTCGAGTGTTGCGACGAGGGCGGCATTGGCGTCGAAATTTTCCGCCTGGAAGCGCGGCACCTGGCGGCGGAAATCGTCGGCGTCGAGATCCTCCGCCTTGCGGATCGCCCCGGTCAGGAAGCCGCGGCCAAGCGGGCTGTAGGGCACGAAGCCGATGCCGAGTTCGCGGCATGTCGCAAGCACCTCCTCTTCGGGATCGCGGGTCCAGAGCGAATATTCGCTCTGGAGGGCTGCGATCGGATGGACCGCATGGGCGCGGCGGATGGTGGCACTGCCGGCTTCCGAAAGCCCGAGGGCGCGGACCTTGCCTTCCCTGACCAGTTCCGCCATGGCGCCGACGGTCTCCTCGATCGGCACGTTGGGGTCGACCCGGTGCTGGTAGAGGAGGTCGATGGTCTCGATGCCGAGGCGTTTCAGCGAGGCCTCGGCGACATCACGCACATGCTCGGGGCGGCTGTCGACGCCGGTGATGGCGGCGGTGCCCGGCTTGCTGGCATCGATCTTGAAGCCGAATTTGGTGGCGATCACCACGCGGTCGCGGAACGGCTTCAGCGCTTTGCCGAGAAGAACCTCGTTGGTAAAGGGGCCGTAGACCTCGGCGGTGTCGAAGAAGGTGACGCCGAGATCGATGGCGCGATGCAGCGTCCTGATCGATTCCGCATCGTCGCTGGCGCCATAGGCAAAGCTCATGCCCATGCAGCCAAGGCCGACGGCAGAGACCGTCAGGTCGTTTCCGAGTTTCCGGGTTTTCATGATGCGCTCCTTTTGAGCTGATTGTGAACCGCTTGATCGCTTGCGGTACGGGCAGACCATATTCCTGGCGCATCAATCAGAAAATACATGCAGTTTCTAACAGGCTGTTCTATCATTTCGATCAATGAACAGAACACAGCTCTCGCAACTCGCCGTTCTCGCCGCCGTCTCGGAACATCGCAGCTTCCGAGCTGCGGCGAAGGAACTCCTCGTCGCGCCCTCGGCCGTCAGCCATGCGATCTCCAGCCTCGAGGAAAGTCTGGGTGTCAGGCTTCTGGCGCGCACCACCCGCAGCGTCGCGCCGACCGAGGAGGGTCGCCTGCTGCTCGAAAGACTGCGGCCGGCGCTCGAAGAGATCGGCATTGCCTTGGAGGCCGTCCGCGACACGCGCGGCAAGCCCGCCGGAAATCTGCGCATCACTGCGCCGCGTTTCGCCTCCGATATCCTGCTTGCCCCTCGCCTCGGCGACTTCCTCAACCTCTATCCCGATATCACTTTGGAGATCGCCAACGAGGACGGCTTCACCGATATCGTCAAGGAGGGTTTCGATGCCGGCATCCGGCTGGAGGAGAGCCTGGAGGCCGATATGATCGCGGTCAGGATCTCTCCCCATCTGACGACGGTGATTGCCGCTTCGCCCGATTATTTCGAGCGCTATCCGAAACCGGAGCACCCGCGCGATCTCGTCCGTCACCGCTGCATCAAGCGGCGCTTCACCAATGGCTCGATCTATCGCTGGGAATTCGAGAAGGATGGGCAGGAACTGGTCGTTTCGGTCGACGGGCCGCTGATCGTCAGCGAGGATCGTCTCGCCTTGCTGGCAGCGCTGAACGGCGCCGGTCTTGCCTATCTCTTCGACATGCGGGTGCACGCCGAGCTGGCGGCCGGCAGTCTGGTGCGGGTGCTGGAGGATTGGTGCGCGCCCTATCCCGGCCCGTTTATCTACTATCCCACCCGGCGGCAGATGCGCCCGGCACTGCGCGCCTTCATCGATTTCTTCAAGCTTGCCGAGAAGGATTCGGGCGGCCGATAAATATTGGGACAGCCGCCCGTTGGCATCATGTCATCAGGCAGCTTTCGCCTTCTGGTTTGCTGCTGTCGTGGCGAGCTGGGAGAGGGTCTTGTCGGTGGCCGTTTCTTCCTGCAGCGTCTGGTCGAGCAGGCGGACGGCATCCTTGAGGCCGAGCGTTGCGGCCCAGGTCTTCAGCGTGCCGTAGCGGGCGATTTCATAATGTTCGACGGCCTGGGCAGCCGAGATCAGACCGGCATCGAGGGCCGATGTGCCCTTGAATTCCTCCATGATTTCTTCGCCCTCGGCCAGAATGCCCTGGATCGCCTCGCAGGTTTTGCCCTGTGCGCGTTTGCCGATCAGTTCGAAAACCTGCTGCAGCCGCTCGACCTGAGCTTCGGTTTCCTCACGGTGTTTTTCGAAGCCCGCCTTCAGTTCGGTGGATTGTGCGGCGCGCGCCATCTTTGGCAGGGCGCGCAAAATCTGCCGTTCGGCAAAGTAGATGTCCTTGAGTGTGTCGTGGAATAGATCTTCCAACGTCTTTTCCTTGGCCATTTTCTCGATCCTTGTTTTGGGAAAAACCGCGAATGCGGCGACACATTAAGAAGCGAGGATCGCGCTAATTGTTCCCGATCGATTTCGGGTGGACTGGAAAAGGGCTCCAGGCGATGATTCCGGCCATCGGTATGGGAGGAAGATAACGTCATGCGAAAGCCGGGTTCGATGAAGGGGCTGGAAGATCTTGGCCGCGTCAGGCTGTCGCAAAACTTCTTCCTTCGCGATTTCCTGCACTCCGAAATCGCCGATTTCTACCGCATCCCCAACATCCCCGAGGATCCCGATCTGGCGATCGAGGCAGGCAAGAGGCTCTGCGAGGAATTGCTGGAGCCGCTGCAGGCGACGTTCGGGCGCCTGCATATCCGCTCCGGCTATCGCTCGCCGGGGGTGAACAGGTTTGGCAACGAGAACAATCTGAACTGCTCGACCAATGCCGCCACATCAGCGCATCACATCTGGGATATGAGGGATTTTGACGGCTGCATGGGTGCTGCGGTCTGCATTGTCGTGCCATGGATGCTCGACCGCTACCGCGATGAAAGCGACTGGCAGCGGCTCGCCTGGTGGATTCACGACCACCTGCCTTATGCCTCGCTCTGCTTCTTCCCGAAGCTCTGGGCCTTCAATATCCAGTGGCACGAACGCCCGAAGCGGGTGATCCAGAGTTTTGTCAGGCCACGCGGCATCCTCACCAAACCGGGCATGGCCAATTGGGAAGGCGATCACGCCGCTGTCTACGAAGGTTTTCCCCCGCTCAGAAACTGATGCCCCGCTCAGAAACTGATGCCCCGCTCAGAAACTGATGCGGTAGCGGATGTGGCCGTCGCTTTCGACATAGCTGTCGTAGAGTGCCCGCGCCGTCTTGTTCTGCTCGCTCGTATGCCAGTAGAGCCGCGACCAGCCCTTGTCTTTGGAGGTGGCGATGAGATCGTCGATCAGCGCCCGCCCGACGCCCCTGCCGCGCGCATCGGCATCGACGAACAGGTCTTCGAGATAGCAGTCTTTGCCGCGGATCCACGTGCCCTCATGCGTGAGATAGAGTGCAAAGCCCATCATCCTGCCATCGACCTCGGCGACGCGCATCGAAATTGCCGACGCCGGATCGAAGACCCGCCGCCATGTCTGATCGGTGATATCGGCATCGACCGTGACGTCGTAAAAGGCGAGATAGGCCGCCCAGAGCTCGCGCCAACGGGCTTCGTCCTCGCGGCGGGCATCGCGTATGGTCGCGGTCATAGGCTCTCCCTTTCTTCAGCCGCCGGCTTCGTCGAGCAGCGCCATCGCATCATCGGAAAGTGCCAGTGTCGCCGATTTCACCAGGCTTTCAAGCTGCGAAAGGCTGGTGGCGCTGGCGATCGGCGCCGTCACACCCTTCTTGCGCAGCAGCCAGGCGAGCGAAATTTCCGCCGGGCTGGCGCCGGTCTCGGTCGAAACCTTGTCGAGCGCGGCCAGGATGCGCAGGCCCTTGGCGTCGAGATAATTCGAAACCCGGCCCTCGCGTGCGCGGCCTTCCGTATCGGCCTTGCTGCGGTATTTACCGGTGAGAAAGCCGGCGGCGAGGCTGAAATAGGTGATGACGCCGATATCCTGGGCGATGCAGAGCTCGGCGAGCGGCCCTTCGAAGCTTGCGCGCTCATAGAGATTATATTCCGGCTGCAGGACGTCGTAACGCGGCAGGCCGGCCTTTTCGGCCGCGTCGAAGGACGCCTGGAGCAACTTTGCATCATAATTCGAGCAGCCGATGGCGCGGATCTTGCCCTGCTGCTTCAGCTTGGCATAGGCGCCGAGCGTTTCCTCGTGCGGCGTATCGGCATCCGGCCAATGTGAGAGATAGAGGTCGATATAGTCCGTCTGCAGCCGGCGCAGCGAATCCTCGACCGCCTTCAGGATATAGGTCTCCTTCAGCGTCTTTCCCTGTCCCATGTCGGAGCCGACCTTGGTGACGATGACGGCCTTGTCGCGGGAAACCCTTGCCTGCCTCAGCCAGCGCCCGATGATTTCCTCGGAATCGCCGCCCTTGTTGCCCGGAACCCATGCGGAATAGACATCGGCCGTATCGATCGTGTTCAGGCCCGCATCGAAGAAGGCGTCGAGAATGGCAAAGGATGTTTTCTCGTCGGCCGTCCAGCCGAACACATTGCCGCCGATGACGATCGGTGCGACCGAAAGACCTGTTTTTCCAAGCCGGCGCATTTCCATGACGCTCTCCAGTAAGGTGATGTGATTGAAATCGCGGATACGGCAGAACGCCGCCCTCACTCAAACTTAGTGCGATCGGCGCGTGAGGAAAGGCAAACTTCCGTGATTTGAGGTCTCGCCATTGCGCCGCAGCGAAGGCCTGCATATGGTTCGCCGAAATCAGTTCTGGGAGGCTTGGATCATGCTGCGTTTCGGTATCATTTCAACGGCGAGGATCGGCCGCGACAATGTCATTCCCGCGATCCAGGATGCGGAGAATTGCGTCGTTACGGCGATTGCCAGCCGTGATCTCACGCGCGCAAGGGAGGTGGCGGACCGCTTCTCCGTGCCGCATGCCTTCGGCTCCTACGAGGAGATGCTGGCCTCCGACGTCATCGACGCCGTCTACATCCCGCTGCCGACCTCGCAGCACATCGAATGGTCGATCAAAGCCGCCGATGCCGGCAAGCACGTGCTCTGCGAAAAGCCCATAGCGCTGAAAGCCGACGATATCGACGAGGTGATCGCCGCCCGAGACCGTAACCGGGTGGTGATCACCGAAGCCTATATGATCACCTATTCCCCGGTCTGGCAGAAGGTGCGCTCGCTGATCGCCGAGGGCGCGATCGGTTCGCTCCGCCATGTGCAGGGCGCCTTCACCTATTTCAACCGCGACCCCGCCAATATGCGCAACGTTCCCGAGCTCGGCGGCGGCGGCCTGCCCGATATCGGCGTCTATCCCGTCATGGGCACGCGTTTTTCCACCGGCAAGGAGCCGCTCAGGATCCAGGCGGTCACCGAGCGCGATGCGGATTTCGGCACGGATATCTATTCGAGCGTCAAGGCCGATTTCGGCGATTTCGATCTGAGCTTCTATATCTCGACGCAGATGGCCAACCGCCAGGTCATGGTCTTCCACGGCACCGACGGCTACATCGAGGTCAAGTCGCCGTTCAACGCCAATCGCTGGGGGCCTGAGGAGATCGAGCTTGCCAACCGCAGCCACACCGAATCGCGCATCTTCCGCTTCCAGGACAGCCGCCAGTACAGGCGGGAGGTCGAGGCCTTCGCCCGGGCGGTGGCGAACGGCAAGGAAGAGATCGTCACGCTCGAAAATTCGAAGCTGAACCAGAAGGTGATCGATGCGATCTACCGGGCCAGCGAGAAGGATGGCTGGGAAGCAGTTTAGCGCATAACCCCGAAAATCGAGATCGATTTTCGGAAAGGATTATGCGCCAATTTAAAGTGTTAGAGCGTCCTTTGCGCGTCCTTTTGGACGCGCGGCGCTCTAATCACTCAGCGCGGAAGACGAAGCGCGAATAGCCGAAGAAGCTCAAGACCATCGAGGCGGCGGTGGCGATCACCATCGCCGCAAGCGGCTGCAGGGATGGCAGCGACAGCAGAAGCGCGGAATAGAGCCCGTAATTGACGAGCGCTGCCGTCACTCCGACCGAGCCGTAGCGGAAGCCTTCGGCGGCAAGCGAATGGCCGGAGCGATCGAAGGTGAAGGTCCGGTTGAAAGCCCAGGTCGCTGCCATGGCGAAGGCGATCGCAATGAGCCGCGCCAGAAAAGGCCCGAGCGGCGTCAGATGGAGCAGCGCCGACAGGGTGCCGGCATCGACGACGAAGCCAATGCCGCCGGCAATCGCGAAGCGGATGAGCTTTCTCATGCCGCATCCGCCTTGCCGCGGCCGGCGCGCGATACCGGCGCGGCGTCGCTCAGCGGCGTCTTCATCGCGCTCGGCGTCTCCAGGCCCATATAATGGATACGAAGCTGTTCGGCGCGGGCGCGCGCCACGGAATCCAGGATGACGCCGGCGGTGAACAGCATGAAGGAGATCATCATCAGCGCCGTCGACAGCACCCAGGTCGGCATGCGGCTGACGAGACCCGTCTGGAAATATTCCGCCAGCACCGGCGCCATGAAGCCGAGGCTCGCCAGCATGAAGGTGGCGCTGATCGCGCTGAAGAAGGCGAAGGGCCGGGTTTCCTTCATCAGCATCGCGAACATCCAGAGGATCTTGGCACCGTCGCGGAAGGTCGACAGTTTGGAATGCGAACCTTCCGGCCGGCGGCCATAGTCGAGTTCCAGTTCGCTGACCGGCAGCTTCAGCCGGGAGGCATGCACGGACATTTCGGTTTCGATCTCGAAGCCGCCGGATACCGCCGGGAAGCTCTTGACGAAGCGGCGCGAAAAGGCGCGGTAGCCGGAAAAGATATCGGTGAAGTCGGGTCCGAAGATCGTCCTGTAGAGCAGGTTGAAAAGCCGGTTGCCGAGCGCATGGCCCTGACGGCCGGCATCGTCGTGCACGCCGCGCCGGGTGCCGACCACCATGTCGGCGCGCTCGGTCAGCAGCGTGCGCACCAGTTCTTCGGCATCATCAGGCGTATAGGTCCCGTCGCCGTCGGCGATGATGTAGATGTCGGCCTCGATATCGGCGAACATGCGGCGCACGACGTGGCCCTTGCCCTGGCGCCGCTCGCGCACGACATGCGCCCCGGCAAGCATTGCCTGCAGCGCGGTGCCGTCGGTGGAATTGTTGTCGTAGACGTGGATCGCGGCATCCGGCAGCGTTGCCCGGAAGCCCCGGACGACAGGGCCGATCGTCGCGGCTTCATTATAGCAGGGAAGCAGGACGGCAATATTCAGATTGTCGGTACGCGATCGGGCCATGACTCTACTCGTTACACTTAAAAGCCGCGCTCAGCCTAAATCATCCCGCGTTAATAAGACCCTATGACGCAGGCAAAATCGGCGGCCGTCGCAACGGCTTTACACTTTCTTGATCGGCGGCGGCTAAGCTTGCCCATCCGGAAACGAACCGCTAACCACAATGAACGCTGTGCAGCCGATCACCCATGCATCATCCGCGATCGACACCCCTCGGGGCAGGATACGCGACCTGCTGACGCGTCTCTGGCCAACTGTCATCGCCTACAGCGTCATTTTCGCCGCCGTCATTCTCGTCACCAGGCTTTCCGGCGCCACCGATTATGTCGGCCCGGACAATGACGACGGAATGCGTCTCGTCGAGGTTCGCGATTTTCTCGCCGGGCAGGGCTGGTTCGATCTGATGCAATACCGGCTCGGTCTCGCCGGCGGCACGCTGATGCACTGGTCGCGGCTGATCGATCTGCCGATCGCCTCGCTGATCTGGTTCTTCGGCCTGTTTGCACCCCGCGAGACGGCCGAGGCGCTGGCGCTCGCTGTCTGGCCGGTATCGCTCATCCTGCCCGCCATGCTCGCCATGGCCGTGGCCGGTCGGCGCATCGGCGGTGTCGCCGGCATGCACATCAGCCTCGGTTTGACCGGCCTTGTCATCTACGCCGGCAACCGTTTCGCGCCGGGCGCCATCGATCATCACAATGCGCAGCTGGCGCTGGTCGCGACGATGATAGCGATGCTGCTGGATCCCGAGCGTCGCGCCTGGAGCTACGCGGTCGCCGGCGTCGCGGCAGCCATCGCCATTGCCATCGGCGCCGAGACGACCCCCTTTGTCGCCGCCGTCTGCCTGACCGTCGCTCTGCTCTGGGCCTGGGAGGGCGAAGATTTTGCCGCTGCTGCGAAGGCCTTCGGGCTGGCTTTGGCGCTGGCGATCAGCGTCCTGTTCTTCGCAACGGTACCGCCCCGGCTTTATTCGATGGTCACCTGCGACAATCTCTCGCTCGGCTATTACAGCCTGGCGGCGATCGGCGGCGGTTTGCTGTTGTTTTCGGCGGTTTTTGCCAGCCGCCTCACCCGTCCCTTGCGTTTTGCAGCGCTCGCCGTCGTCGGCGCCGGTGTTTTCGGTTCGGCGATCGTGATCGCACCGCAATGCCTGAGCGATCCGCTGGCCAGTCTCGATCCGATGCTGGTCGAGCTCTGGCTGAAGAATGTTTCGGAAGCGCAGTCGGTTTTCGTCCTCGGGCGCACCGATCCTTTCTCTCTCGGCGCCTTCTATGCGGCCGGCCTCTTCGGCATCGCCGTCTGCATCTTCCGCATCGTTCAGCGTGACCGCGTGCAAATCCATCTGGTCCTGCTCCTGCTGCTGACGACGAGCTGGGCAATCGCGTTGGTCCAGGTGCGCGGCGCGACCTTCTCGAACCTCATCTCCATCCTGCCGCTTGCGCTGCTGATCATCGATATCAGGCGCATTTCGAACGGCGACAGCGAGAATGTCGCCGCCGCCTTCGTCTACATCGTGACCGTGCTCGCAAGTGTTCCGGCCGCCTGGGCCGTCGGCGGCGGGCTTATCTCGATGCAGACGGAGAATGCCGCGCAGAAGAAGACGGCCGAGCCGGCAAAGAAGAGTTCCTGCACATCGCAGGAGGCGCTGGCCCCGCTGGCCGGGCTTCCGGCCGGGCTGGTCTCCGCACCATCGGAAATGGGCGTCCCCATCCTCCGCTTCACCCAGAACCGGGTTCTCTCGGCGCCCTATCATCGCAATCAGGGCGGCATGCTGACGGAGCTGCATATCGGCCTGGCGGAGCCGCAGGAGGCGGAAGCTTTCTTGACGGGGGCTGGGGTGACCGTGCTAGCCTTCTGCCCCAAGGACCCGCAGACGCGCGAGATCGCCAAGCTGAAGCCGGATGGGCTCTATGCTGCGCTCGGCAAAGGCAATATCCCGCCCTATCTGGAACCGCTGCCGAAACCGGCTGACGCAGGCGTGCAGTTCTTTCGCTATCGGCCGACGACGAATTGACGCCGGCCGTTTTCAGCATGGACGATAGTTAGTTCGAGACGCGCATGGCGCGACGAAGGCGCTGATTGGCATAGAGGCCAAGCACGAAGAGCATGAGGCCGCCATTAAAGCCGAGCACGGCATAGACGAATGCCAGAATGGACACCGGACCGGGCGAGGTTATCGCCGCCAGCGCGAATGTCATTCCGATCAGCGCCGCGATCAACGCGATTGCGCTGGCCGAGCGCGTTTGCCCGGCGCTGATGCCCAATGCTGCTGCTGTGAGAATAATCATTTCAGCACCTTCCCAGAGATAACGAGGGGAAGAATAGGAAGCGCCAACTAACAAAGATTTACCGGCGATCTTGCCCGAAAAGCCTTTGTATTGCGGTGGTTAGCAATCCCTTTCGGGTAAAACGCGAATTGTACCTATCCGTTCCGCAACAAAACGGATTTATCGCATTCGGTGTCGGCCGCCATCGCGGCCGAACTCAGCGGAGCGGCGATGACGTCGGCCCGTTGCCGAGTTCAAAGCCGGGAAAACGGCCTCTGCATCGATGCCGAGCTTCCCGTTTGCTGCTGATCGACATAAAAAGGTGAGATGAGCAACGTCTTCGACGGCGATTCGCCGACCAACCTTGCCGAGTATTCGGTTTCGGAGCTTTCCGGCTCGATCAAGCGCACCGTCGAAACCGCCTTCGACCAGGTTCGTGTGCGCGGCGAAATCTCCGGCTATCGCGGGCCGCATTCTTCGGGTCATGCCTATTTCGCGTTGAAGGACGACCGCGCCCGCATCGACGCCGTCATCTGGAAGGGCACGTTCTCGCGGCTGAAGTTCCGTCCGGAAGAGGGCATGGAGGTCATCGCCACGGGCAAGGTCACCACCTTTCCGGGTTCTTCGAAATATCAGATCGTTATTGAGACGCTGGAGCCGGCCGGTGCCGGCGCGCTGATGGCGCTGATCGAGGAGCGCAAGCGCAAGCTGGGCGCCGAGGGCCTGTTCGATGCCGCCCACAAGAAGCGGCTGCCCTTCATGCCGAGGGTTATCGGCGTCGTCACGTCGCCGACCGGGGCGGTCATCCGCGATATCCTTCACCGCATCTCCGATCGTTTTCCCGTACATGTCCTCGTCTGGCCGGTGAAGGTACAGGGCGAGGGGTCCGGCGAGGAGGTGGCGAACGCCATCCGCGGGTTCAATGCGCTGGAGCCGGCAGGTACCATTGAGCGCCCCGATGTGCTGATCGTCGCGCGCGGCGGCGGCAGCCTGGAAGATCTTTGGAGTTTCAACGACGAAATCGTCGTGCGTGCTGCGGCCGAAAGCCGGATACCGCTGATCTCGGCCGTCGGCCATGAGACCGACTGGACGCTGATCGACTATGCCGCCGATGTCCGCGCCCCGACGCCGACCGGTGCCGCGGAAATGGCGGTGCCGGTCAAGGCGGAGCTCGAGGCGCAGGCCGCCTCTCTCGCCGCACGCCTGCAAGGCTGCATGAACCGGCAGATGGATCAACGCCGTCAGTCCGTCCGTGCCCTGATGCGGGCATTGCCGTCGCTCGATCAGCTTCTCGCCTTGCCGCGCCGGCGTTTCGACGAAGCGGCTGCCGGCCTTGGCCGCGGGCTGGAACTCAACACCATCAACAAGCGCCGCGGCTTCGAGCGCGTCGCCGCGCATCTGCGCCCCGATGTGCTCTCCAATCGCATCGCCGAACGCCGCCAGACGCTGAACGAGCGGATCGTGCGGGCCAAGCGTATGGTCGAACGGCTGCTCGACCGTTCGAAATCGCGCGTTGAGCGCGCCGAAGCAATCCTCGCCTCGCTGCCTGCCCGGCTGAAGACCCAGACCGACCGCGGCCGCGAACGGCTCGGCAATCTTTCGCGCCATGCCGATACGGCGATCCGTCATCAGCTGACCCGTGCGCGCACCGAGCTTTCTTCGCAGGACCGCGTGCTGCAGTCGCTCTCCTACAAGAATGTGCTGAAGCGCGGTTACGCCGTCATTCGCGATGAGGATAACAGGCCGGTCTCGCAGGCTGCTCAAATTTCCGCCGGCATGGGCATCGCCATCGAATTCGCCGACGGTCGCGTCGGCGCCATGACCACGGAAGGCGGCACACCGCCGGCCGGTGCCAAGAAGCGCAGCGCAAAACCCGCAGAACCGCAGAAACAGGGAAGCCTGTTCTGACGATGCGGATCCTGCTGGTGCTTGCCCACCCATTGCCGGACAGTTTTGCCGCCTCCGTGGCGCGCACCGCCCGCCAAGCATTGGAAGCCGCCGGGCATGCCGTCGATTTGCTCGATCTCTACGCCGAGAATTTCGATCCGCGTTTGTCCGAGACCGAGCGCCGCGGCTATTTCGACGTGCCCTACGATAGTTCAGCCGTGGCCGGCATCGTGGACCGACTGAAGGCCGCCGACGGCCTCGTTCTCGTTTTTCCGCAATGGTGGTTCAATTTCCCTGCTGTCCTGAAGGGCTTCTTCGATCGCATCTTTGCGCCGGGGGTCGCCTTCACCCATGATGCCGGCGGTGGCCGTATCGTGCCGCAGCTGACCAATATCAGGCTGCTCTACGCGCTGACGACGACAGGTTCGCCCTGGTGGCTGGTGCGTCTCTATATGGGCGATCCGGTGCGCCGGCTGTTGAAGCGCGGCATCGCCGCCTTCTGCTCGAAGCGGTTGAATTTCCGGATGCTCAGCCTGCACGACATGGACCGCGCCACCGATGCAAAGCGGACGGCGCATCTCGATCGCGTGCGCAAGCTGCTATCGGCGATCCGATGACTCGGCGTCCGAAAGGAACTTGCGCGGCAGGCACCGTCGCGAGCCCTTTCCGTCAGCGTGATGAGCACGGTCCTGCGGCCAGCGCTTCATACAGTCAGCGTAGGATGACGCCGCTCAGGCCCATTCGCCCTGCCGCATCACCGGAACCCGCGAACCATCCGGCTTGATCCCGTCGATATCGACCTTGCCGGAGCCGATCATCCAGTCGATATGGATCAGGCTGGAATTGCCGCCCTGCGCCTTGATCTGCTCCTGGCTGAGCGTCGCACCGTCCAGGAAGCATTTGGAATAGCACTGGCCGAGCGCGATGTGGCACGAGGCGTTTTCGTCGAACAGGGTGTTGTAGAACAGGATGCCGCTGGCCGAGATCGGCGAGGAATGCGGCACCAGCGCCACTTCGCCGAGCCGGCGCGCGCCCTCGTCGGTATCGAGCACCTTGTTCAACACCTCCTCGCCACGCGATGCCTTGGCCTCGACGATCCGTCCGCCCTCGAAACGCACCTGAATATTGTCGATCAGCGTGCCCTGATGCGAAAGCGGCTTGGTGCTGGAAACATGGCCTTCGACGCGCAACGCATGGGGCGTGGTGAAGACTTCCTCGGTGGGGATGTTCGGATTGCAGGTAATGCCGTTCTTGGCGGTGGAAGCGCCGCCATGCCATTCATGCCCGTCGGCAAGGCCGACCGTCAGGTCCGTGCCGGGTCCTTGGAAATGCAGCGAGGCGAAACGTTCGCCGTTCAGCCAGGCGGAGCGCTTGGCGAGATTGGCATTGTGTTCGGCCCAGGCGGCGACCGGATCGCTGACATCGACGCGCGAGGCGGCAAAGATCGCCTTGGCAAGCTTGGCGATCGCGATCGGTTCCGGATCGCTGGGGAAGACCACCTTGGCCCAGGACGGGTTGGGATAGGAGACGATGTTCCAGTTGATGTCGAAATTCGAGATTTTTTCCAGCGCTGGCTTGTAGGCGGTGGAGTTGGCGCGATTGGCGCGGCCGACCTTGCCGGCATCCTGTTCGGAAAGCAGCATCGGATTGTCGCCGGCGACGGCAAGACGGGCCGCCCCGTTGGCATAGGCCTTGGCCATGCCCTCGTAGAGCCAGCCGGAAGCGCGGTCGAAGCTCTCGTCGCCGCCATATTGATAGCGCGCCAGCGTCGTTTCCTCGTCGGAATAGAAGGCGGTGACCAGCCCGGCGCCGGCCTGATAGGCGTGTTTGGTGATCAGGCGCACCAGCGGCAGCGCCACGACAGGCGCGGTGACCACCAGATCCTGACCCTTCTGCAGCTGCAGCCCGACCTTGACGGCGACTTCCGCAAGCTTTTCCAGCTTGTCGGGATCAACGGTGTTCTGGCTCTGGGGCATGAAAGTCATGGTTCAACCTGCCTTCTGTCATTAACGGTGAGAGGCTGGAAGACTTAGACCCGTTTGCGGCGAAAATGAAGCGTATCGCCGCTGAATTGCATGCGACCGGATATAGGTCCGGCCGCAGGGCGCGCTTCAGGCGGCCGCCTCCAGCCTGAGCAGGATCGAGTTATGCTTTTCGAGGAATTCGACCAGCCGCTGCGGGTAGTCCGCACTGACGGCGGCCTTGACGCTTGCCCGTTCGGACAGCGCCCTGCGCCAGCGCTTCACCCGCTCCAGCCCTTCGAAGATGCCGCTGTCGCCGAGCGTGTCGAAGAGATCGAAATAACGAAAGACCGGCGCGAACACGGCGTCGACCAGGCTGAAGCCGTTGCCGGCGAAATAAGGCCCGTCCGTCAGCACCGTCTCGATCGTCGCGAATTTGGCGATGAGCGCCTTCCGTTTGATCTCCAGCTGCGAGGCATCCTCGGCCGTTTCATAGCCCCAGAGATCGGAAAGCACGGACGAGCCGAATTCCATCCAGCCGCGATGGCGGGCACGCGTCAGCGCGTCTTTGGGATGCAAGGCGACGCCAATCTGCGTTTCCTCGAGATATTCGCAGATGACGCTGCTTTCGAACAGCACGGCCTCGCTGCCGTCCTCCTCTTCGATCCTGAGCAGCGGTACCTTTCCGAGCGGAGAGATCTTCAGGAACCAGTCCGGCTTGCAGGCAAGATCGATGTTGATGCGTTCGAAGGGCACGCCCTTTTCGAGAAGCGCGATCGCGGCACGCTGCACATAGGGGCAGAGGTGATGGCTGACGAGAGTAAGCTTACTCATGGCGGTCTCCACGGGATGATAATAGATGTAATTGCATGTAATATCACTTGCGGCTGAATTCAAGGTAGATGTAATTGCATTTATGTCCGAAAAAACGCCGAATCCGAGCGAAGCTGTCACCTCTGCCTGGACGAGCATCATGCGCGCCCGCGAGCGCTTGCTTGGCGCGATTGAAGCCGACCTGAAAGCGGCAGGCCTCCCGCCGCTTGCCTGGTACGACGTGCTGTGGGAATTGGCGCGCTCGGAAGACGGCAGGCTGCGCCCCTACGAGATCGAGGAGCGGACCTTGCTGGCGCAGTATAATCTTTCCCGGCTGATCGACCGGCTGGAAAAAGAGGGCCTGGTCCGGCGCGAAACCTTCGCCAGTGATGGCCGCGGCCGCTGGGTGGTGATGACGGATGCCGGCCGAACGCTTCGCGAGCGCATGTGGATCGTCTACGCCAGATCGATCGAGACCCATATCGGCTGCAGGCTTGCCGAAAGCGAGGCGAAGACGATCGCCGGCCTGCTCGACCGCTTCTTATAGTTTCAATCGCAAGAGCATCGGCATCCTGTTCTGATCAGGCAATCAGCGGCGCGGCGACGGCCTTCAGCACCGTCAACGCATTCTTCGGATCGAGCCGCACCTGCAGCCCGCGCTGCCCGCCATTGATGAAGACCAGCGGCTCGGCAAGGGCGGCTTCCTCGATCGCCGTCGGCACCGCCTTCTTCTGGCCGAACGGGCTGATGCCGCCGACATGATAACCCGTCAGCCGTTCCGCATCGGCGGGCTTCATCATGTTGGCCGATTTGCCGTGAAAGGCGCTGGCGAGCTTCTTCATGCTGACCTCGCGGTCCGACGGCACGACGACGCAGACCGGTTTGCCGTCCACCTCTGCCATCAGCGTCTTCAGCACCCGGTGCGGCGCCTCGCCGAGCGCTTCGGCCGCCTGCAGCCCGACGCGCTCGGCATTGGGATCGTAATCATAGGCATGGACCGTGAAGGCGATACCTGCCTGCGAAAGAAGCTGTGTCGCGCGCGTGGTCTTGGACATCTCTCCCCCTGAGCTCAGCGAGCCGCCTGTCAGCCGCCGAACGTACCGGCGTAAATCTCCGGCTTGAAGCCGATCAGCAGCTTGCCTCTAGCCTCCAGCACCGGTCGCTTGATCATCGACGGCTGGTCGAGCATCAGGGCGATCGCCTTTCCCCGGGTCAGGTTCTCACGCTCGGCATCGGGCAGTTTGCGGAAGGTGGTGCCGGCGCGGTTGAGCACGGTGTCGAGGCCGGCCTGGTCGATCCAGGCTTCGAGATGGGCACGGTCGATACCGAGCGCCTTATAATCGTGAAATTCGTAGGCGACGCTATGTTCTTCCAGCCAGCTGCGGGCCTTTTTCATCGTGTCGCAATTCTTGATGCCATAGATGGTGACGGCCATGCCCGATCTATCTCCCTGTGATGACAGCGAGATAACATGCAGGCCGGCCGGCGCAAACGCCGTGCGACGTTTTATCCCCTGCGCGCCGATGGTTACCGCTGGCAAAACCCCCGCTCAATTTTCCAGCGCCCCGGCCTTGCGCGACGCCTGGCTGGGGCTCTCGCAGGCGATCTTCATCAGGTCGCCGCGCCGCCGCACCAGCCGGTCGGATGTTCGGGTCAGGATCAGCCCGTCCTGCGGCGCGGTGAGCTCGATGCTGCCACCCGGCTGCCCCGGCCGGGTGACGATCGTCGCAAGACGATCGCCTTCCGCAACCCTCTCGCCGATATTGCGATGGAAGAGCACGGCGCCACCTTCTCCAGCGCGAATGATCTCGACATTGTCGAGCGGCACGGCCGGCCCGTAAAACGTCGTTGACGCTTGCTTCCTGTCGCCGACGATGCCCCGTGCCTCCAGGAAGCGCCAGAGCCCGTCCGCATCCTTTTTCGCCAGCACCGGATCGACGTCGCGTTTGCCGCGCAGTTCGACGGTGACGGAGAGTTTGCCGGGCAATCGGGAGCGGCGCTCGCCGGGGACTTCATATTTCCATGCAAAGCCGACGGCCTCCTCGAAGGCCGAGCTTTCGCCATCCGAAAGCAGCACGGCCTCCATGTCGAGCGCGCTGGCGAGATCGGCCGCCTCAGGCCAGAAGGCCTCGTCGATATAGGCATATTGCAGGGATTCGTCGTCGCAATGCAGGTCGAGCACGAGATCGGCCCCGAGCGCCATATGCAGCAACTGCCGCTTCAATCTGTCGGTAGCCGGGGTGTCATCGAGGTCCTCGATCAGTGAGGCCCGATCGACAAGGGAGATCAGCGGGAAATCCCGGTTGAAATTGGTGCGCGAGCCCAGGTCGAAACGGCCCTGCAATTCGCCGAAATGCGACTGCGCCGCACCGATCGGATTGGCCTGCGGCACGATGGTGATATCGCCGGCGATCCCGCCCTGGCTTTCCGCCTGCCGCAGCCGCTCGCAGAGGAAATGCAGCAGCACCGTTCCAGGCAGCTCCCCGGCATGCAGGGCCGCCTGGATATAGATCTTGGGCGCCTCCGGATCGTGGCCCGCAAAGCGCAGCACCGGCAGCCGCCATTCGGTCCCCGGCGTATCGCCCGGGATGATGATCTCTGAAATGTCCATGCCGCTTTCGCTCCCGTTTGCATCCATGCCGGAACAGGCCTTCAGAGCTTTATGCGCGGAAATCAGGCAAGCGCAAGCCGGAGCAGGGGAGACATCGTTGTGTCAGCCGAGCAATGGCCAGCGATCGATGATCCGATGCTCGGTTTTTCCCATAATGTCCCGATATGCTTGGCGTTAAATTCATCCGAACCCTTGCCCGGCGCCGGATGAAGTGGACTTTCGAAAAGCCCGGTACGCGCAAGAAACGGGTTGAAACAGCGGCCGTCTCATACGATTTTGAAGGCAATAGAATATGCGGAGGCTGTCATGGCTGAGACAACGCACCATTATCTCATCTTCGAAACCGCGGGCGGTTTCTGCGGCATCGCCTGGAGCGATGCCGGCATCACCCGTTTCCAACTGCCGACCAAATCAGCAGAAGCGACCGAACGGCTGCTGCTGCGCCGCTTGCCGGATGCCGAACCCGGCGCGCCGACGCCAGCTGTGCTAGAGACGGTTGCCTCGGTGAAGCGCTATTTCCAGGGCGAGGAGACGGATTTTTCCGGAGTCGAACTCGATCTTGCCGGCCAGGATGCCTTCTTCCGGGATATTTATGCGGCGGCACGGCGTGTCGGCTGGGGCCGCACCACCACTTACGGCGCGCTGGCGAAGGAGCTTGGCGCCGGGCCGGAAGCCGCCCGCGACGTCGGCCAGGCGATGGCGAAAAACCCGGTCGCTCTGATCATCCCCTGTCACCGGGTGCTGGCCGCCGGCGGCAAGATCGGCGGCTTCTCCGCGCCCGGCGGTTCGACATCGAAGGCCCGCATGCTGGAACTCGAAGGCGTCAATCTCGCACCGCCGCCGCCCGCCCAGCAGTCGCTGGGTTTTTAGGCGGCGGAGGCTTTTCGTTTCCGCAATTCCGGACGCGAAACCGCGCTACACTTTCGCTGGAATTGCTTTGGCAGCAATCTCAGCCGCTCAATGCGGGCTGGCTGTCGGCCGGATGATGATCTCGCTGACATCGACGTCATCAGGCTGGCTGACGGCGTAGAGGATCGAATTGGCGATCGCCTCGGGGCTGATCGTGATCGCCCTGAAAGCCTTCATCGCATCCCGCGCGGTCGGATCGGTGATCGTCTCGGCCAGTTCCGATGTCGTTGTGCCGGGGGAGATGACGGTCACCCGGATGCGGTCGGTCTCCTGTCGCAATCCGTCCGAGATCGCCCGCACCGCGAATTTCGTCGCGCAATAGACGGCAGCCGTCGGAGAGACGCTGTGGCCGCCGATCGAAGACAGGTTGATGATCTGCCCCGACCCCTGCGCTTTCATGATCGGAAGCGCTGCGGCAATGCCGTAGAGAACGCCCTTGATGTTGACGTCGACCATCCGGTCCCATTCGTCGACCTTGAGGGCATCGAGCGGCGAGAGCGGCATGACGCCGGCATTGTTGACGATCACGTCCAGCCGTCCGAATTCGGATCTGGCAAAGCCTGCGAAGGCTTCCACCTGCGAGCGGTCGGTGACGTCAAGCTGTCGCAGGCGCACTGTCCCGCCCTTTGCGGCGATGTCGTCGGCAAGTTCCTTCAGCCGATCGGTGCGACGTGCGCCGATCACGATATGCGCGCCGGCCGCAGCCAGCACCCTGGCCGTAGCCTCTCCGATGCCGCTGCTGGCCCCGGTGATGGCAATGACTTTTCCTTTGATATCAGACATTTCAAGCTCCATTGCAGGTTGAGGTTTTCGTGGCGGTCAGCTTGGGAAATCGGCGCTGAGCGTCGTCTCCGCCCAGGCGTCGAAATTTGCGCGCAGCGCATCGAGCCGTTCGCGGGCGATTTTCAGGGCGGGCGCACCGAGCAGGAGGCGAAGCGGCGGCTCGTCCGCCTCGAATGCCGATAGGATTGCCGTTGCGGCTCGGGTGGGATCACCCGGCTGCTTGCCGGAGACCGAACGGGTGGCCTGGCGCCGCTTGCCTGCGGTCTCGGCGTAATCGTCGATGATCGTGGCGGATTCGACCATCGACCGGCCGGCCCAATCCGTTCGGAAGGCGCCGGGTTCGAGGATCGTCACATCGATGCCAAGCGGTTTGACCTCATGCGAAAGCGATTCCGACAAAGCTTCGACCGCAAACTTGGTGGCGTGGTAGTAGCCGGTCGCCGCAAAAGCGACGAGCCCGCCAAGCGAGGAGACATTGAAGATATGCCCTTGCCGGCGTGCACGCATGCCCGGCAGAACCTGCTTGGTGACATCGATCAATCCGAAGACATTGGTTTCGAACTGGGCGCGTATTTCGGCATCCTCGCCCTCTTCGATCGCCGAGAGGTAGCCGTAGCCGGCATTGTTGACGAGGACGTCGATCGCCCCGAAATGCGTTTCGGCGTTACGAACCGCGCCGGCGACGGAGTTGCTGTCCGTCACATCGAGGGCAAGGGCAAGCGCACGGTCCCCGTATTCTGTCGTGAGATCTGCCAGGGTCTCGGGTCTGCGCGCCGTCATGGCGGCGCGCCAGCCTCGGGCGAGGACGGCTTCGGCGAGTGCCCGGCCGAGGCCGGACGATGCGCCTGTTATAAACCAGATGGGTGTTGGGGAAGACATGATCGTCATCCTTTCCGGCCTGTAAATGCGGCCTTACTCCTTGTGATGTTTCCTGTCGGGCGGCGCGTCATTTGCGGCGAAGCACCATGCCGGCGTGATGGAGGGTATTGCCGTCGACGAAATCGCCGTCGGCCGTAAAGCCCGTGTCATCCCAGTATTCGATGTGCCTTCCGGTGACTTCGTAACGTCCTCGGTAGGCGCTTTCACGGTTTCCGCGGGCTTCGTCGTAACGGCCATTGGGCAGAAGTTCGTGACGGATACGGCCGTCATCCGTCACCCACATGCCGACATAGGGATGTTGCTGCATTCTGTTCTCGCTTGTTTGTTGCTGCTGAGGGGCTCGGTCATTCACGGCATCGGCGGCAGACGAACCGATCGCCGTGCCGGCTAAGGTGGTTGCGGCGAAAAAATGCAGAACAGGACTGTTGGAAATGTTGCGCATCGATTTTCCTCTCGAAACCTCCGTTGACCTCGACTTGAAAGATAGCGTGGCCATCCGCGGCGATTAAGTTGCCAATCCAGGATGCCTTGGTTAGTTATGCTAACCAATGGTCGATGATCTCGAAGGCATTTCAGTCTTTCTTGCCGTGGCGGAGGCGCGGAACTTCCGGCTCGCCGGCGAGCGGCTTGGCGTCACCCGCTCCGCCGTCAGCCAGGCCCTGCAGCGCCTGGAGGATCGGGTCGGCGTTGCCCTGGTCCAGCGCACGACGCGCAGCGTCAGCCTGACGGAGGCCGGCGAGGTGTTTTTCGACGCGGTTCGTCCATCGGTCCGCCAGGTCAGGGATGCGATGCAAACAGTCAGGGAAATGCAGGCGCGCCCGAGCGGCTTGCTGAGGATCACCGTTTCCTCAATCGCCGAGAACTTCCTGTCCGGCACGTTGCTGGCCGGCTTCATGGAAGCCTGCCCCGACATCAAACTCGATATCACCATCACCGATGACGAATTCGATATCGTCGAGGCCGGCTTCGACGCCGGCGTCCGGCTCGGCGAAGTGATCGAACAGGATATGATCGCAATCTCCGTCTCCGAAGAGCAGCGACAATGTGCGGCCGCATCCCCCAGCTATCTTGAGCGCCGCGGCCATCCCCGCCATCCCCGCGAACTGCAGGACCACGCCTGCATCGGCTGGCGGCCACGCCCGGATACCGCACCCTATCGCTGGGAGTTCACCGAGAATGATCGCGACTTCGACGTCTCCGTCGATCCCACAGTCACCACCAACGACATGGGAATGATGATCCGCATGGCCTGCGCCGGAACCGGCATCACCTTCGGCATGGTGGAAACCTTCCAGCCCTATGTGGAACGCGGCGAACTCCTGCCGCTGCTGGAAGATTTCTGTCCGCCCTTCCCGGGCTTCTATCTCTACTATCCCAGGCGTCAGAGGCAGCCGCTAAAGCTGCGCGCATTGGTCGATTATGTGCGCAGATTTGACGGGCGCCAGATTTGATCCGTGCCCCGGGAAGCGTCGGAGAACTGGTTCAAGCTTTTTGCCGGGTGCGAGACACCTGATATAGGGGAATTTAAGACACCGCCGCCATCTCAGGCGAGGGCCTGAGCCGCCTTAGGCTGAGGACGCATCAGCAAATAGAATGCGAAGACGTGGGTGATCATCAACAAGGGCACATAGATGATCGGGATCGCGTATGCGGCGCCCAATTCCCCCGCCCGCGCCGGCAGGCCGGCCTGGATCGCGTGATAGTAGTCGAGGACGAGGTCGCCCATTCCCACGAGATTGAAGGCGACGACGAACAGCCAGAAGACCTGGCGTATCCTGATCGTGACGAGCGCCAGCATGGCGAGCAGCCCGGCCGCGAGGTCGCCATAGGCAGCGAAGGTAGCGAAGCTGGCGGGCAGGTTGGGACCGACGACGTCGCTCAGAATGAAGACGAGCCCGAAGAAGCGGAAGCTGTGTAGAGTGGCGATGGCGCGGTGCGCCTTGATCCTGTCCATCGATTTGAGCCAGGGCAGAATATATGCGCCGAAGCAAAGCAGCCAGGCGACATAGCCTAGCACGAGATGAGTTTGAAAGATGGATTCGGTCGACATCGGGGCACTCCTGCTTTGTGGGGTCCAGATGTACCGCCGCTTCCCGTGATCGACTATTGGCGATAATATCGATGCGGTATGAAGCAGAACTTCACAGTCAGGCAAGGCGCGCTCGACGGCGTTGAGGCGTTTCTGAGCGTTGCCCGGCACCGCAGTTTTCGCAGGGCAGCCGCGGAACTCGGGGTGACCCCATCGGCGATCAGCCAGGCCGTACGCGCTCTTGAGGAGCGTGTCGGCGCGGTACTCTTCATCCGCACGACGCGCAGTGTCGGCCTGACAGAAGCCGGCGAGCGGTTCGTTACGCGCGCAAAGCCTGCTTTCGAGGAACTGATCGCCGCAAGCGAACTTGCGCGTGAGCTCGGGCAAAGACCGGCTGGACTGTTGCGTCTCACGGTGCCGCCTGCCGTGGTGCCGATCCTGCTGGAGCCACTGATCGCATCCTTCTGCCGGGCCTTTCCCGAGATCGAGGTGGAGGTAGCCGTGAATGAGGAACTGGTCGACATCGCGGCCGAGGGATTTGATGCCGGTATCCGGCTCGGCCAGTTCATCGCAGCCGACATGGTCGCCATCCGGCTGACGCCGTCCTTCCCGCTGGTGGTCGTCGGCAGCCCCGACTATCTGCATCGGAGAGGGCGGCCCGAGCGTATCGACGATCTGCGTCAACATGCCTGCATCCGCATGCGTCGCTCGAACGGCTCAATCGCGCCGTGGTCGTTTGTCAGCGGCAAAAAACCGATCGAGGCTGTTGTCTCCGGGCCGCTGATCGCCCGCGACTTTCCCACCATGCTGGGGGCCGCCGTCGAAGACATGGGGCTTGCTCAGGTGCCGGAGCCAATCGCCGCCGGACCGGTGAAGGCGGGAAAACTCATCCGCGTCCTGGAGGCGTTCGCGCCGATGGCGCCGGGTGTGTTCCTCTACTATCCGAGCCGTCATCAAGTGATGCCGAAGCTGCGGGCCTTCATCGATCACGTGACAAGCCGGGCGGACACTGCCGACAAAAGCCGAATTCACATCGGTGGTGAGCAAACACCGGCCACGAAAATACGCTGAGGCGGCAAGCGCGGACTGGATGGATCCAAGCCACTTTGTGATGTCGAACATCTAAATGACGCTCAAGATTGCCCAGGACACGCGGTTTTGCTATTCCCGACCCCAAGGGATCGGTGGTGGCGAGGCGGGCGCCTTCATATCGGTTCTACCGGTCATGGCACCAGTCTCCCGACATGGCAGCCCAGACTTCACGATCATCCATCCTGTTGTCGGAGAACATATGTTGGACGCGGTCTTTCCCATTCCGACCAGGGCCCTGATCCGCCAGGGTGGGCGGGCCTGCTTTTTTCGCCTCGTCAATACCAGCCCCTTGTTGATACAGGTGCAATCGGGAACGAAGATCGTCATGGCCGATGATAAGGCTCTGCGCCTCGAGGCGGGCGCCTATGGCTTGCTGCCCGACTATCGTCCCCTGACGATGGAGAACATTCCCAAGGCGCCGCAGAAGTATCAGACCCTGGCGCTGCCCGTTCCGCGCCAGCTCTTCGAGGAAGCCTATAGCAGGATGGGATCGATCGCCGTTCCATCGAGGCCTGTACCGGCAGGCACCTCGAAGCTGCCGGAGGAAGCCGCGGCATTGTTTGACTATTGCTGTCAGCCCGGCAATCTGACGAGGCTTCCCGGCGCGATTGCCAAGGCTCGTTTGATGGAGCTGATCACCTGGTTTGCGCTCTGTGGAGCGGTGCTCGGCCAGAACCAAAGTCCTCGGATCGAGGATCGGCTGCGGCAGATGATCGAAAGCGATACCGCCTTTGCTTGGACGCTGGGGCAGGCGGCGCGCTCGTTCAACATGAGCGAAGCGACGCTGAGGCGCAAACTGGCCGCCGAGAACACCGGCTTCAGTGAGATCCTGAGCGATACAAGGATGAACCGCGCCTTGGGCCTCATTCAAACCACAACCCTGCCGATGGCGCAGATTGCCTTTGAGGTCGGTTACGATTCGCCGTCTCAATTCGCGGCGCGGTTCAAGGAGCGGTTTGGCGTCAATCCACGCCATGTGCGCGGCGGCTCCGAGCGTTTTGAGCGGATTGGGGCAGAAGTTGAGCATACCGGGGCAGATATGGTCGCACGCTGACGGTAATTCTCCTGCATCATCAACCGCAGGAAAACAGCATGCGTTTCATCACAGCAGCACTTCTCGCCGCGTCCGTCTTCGGCGCGACGGCCGCACAGGCCGAAATGAAGCTCACCTCGAAGGACTTGACCCCCGGCAAGGCGATGGCCGATGCACAGGTCTTCAACAGCTTCGGCTGCTCGGGCAAAAACGTCTCGCCGGAACTGACCTGGTCGGGCGCTCCTCAGGGAACCAAGAGCTTCGCCATCATGGCTTACGATCCGGATGCGCCGACCGGCTCGGGCTGGTGGCATTGGTCGGTGTTCAACATTCCCGCAAGTGCCTCGGAGATCGCCACCGGCGCCAGCGGTGACAAAAAGCTTCCCGTCGGCACTATCGAAGGTCACACCGACTTTGGGACATCAGGCTATGGCGGCGCATGCCCGCCGGCCGGCGACAAGCCGCACCACTACCAGTTCACCGTCTACGCGCTCTCGGTCGACAAGCTCCCGCTTCCCGATACTGCGCCGGCCGCCATGCTTGGCTTCTATGTCCGGGCAAACACGCTCGACAAGGCTTCCGTCGAGGTCACCTACGGCCGCTGAGGCCGGCTCAGGACCGCCGGCCGAGGTAACTGAACCTCGGCCGGTCGTTCCTATGCGGGCTTATTCTGCAAACCTAGGCCGTCACTGCTTCCCAACAAATCAACGGACCGTCTTCGGCATCGATACGCTCGCCGGTGCGGATGAATCCATTGCGTTGGAGGACACGCTGTGAGCCGATATTCTCCAACCCGGTCTCTGCGGAGATCAGCGCCACGCGAGGGTCGTTCCGCGCCCACTCCAGCAATTGCCCTATGGCCCGCGTGGTGGATCCAAGACCCTGGCGGGACGGCGCAACCCCATAGCCGATATGGATGTTTCCATCTTGCGGAACCCGAACGATGGAGCAGAGGCCGACGATCTCGCCATCCTCGACGATCATCCAGGCCGACGGCGAAAATTCAGCATTTATCTCCGTCGCGAGGCGGTTCAACATCTCCAATATCTCCGGAGGCGCAATCGCGCTGTCCGGGACAAGGCGCAGATGACGAGGCGCAATGCCCTTCAGCAGCGCTTCGAAGTCATGAGTGGTTAGTTCGATGATCATGGTCTTCTCGACATTAGACATGCGCCAGCATTGGGCGCGCTAAGGCCGAGCGGTAGAGTGAGGATCAGCTCTCGGTCACGATGCCGAGCGCCTTCATCCCTGCCGCCACAGCCGGTGAGTTCTGGATCGTTGCGACGGCAAACAAAGGCATTCTCCTCTAAGACTTACATGCGAATAACAGTCCGATGCGAGGACCGCAAGATATTCGGCGACCTCTCACGCCGGCCGATGGATCTGTGCCACCGCGCCACCTGGAAAGGCCCTCGTGGCCGCGCTCGCCCTAGGAAGCGCCAGATCGACAAGGTCCGACAGCTCATGATCGTTATTGCCGTCTGCCCTAGATAAGACTTGCGTGTAACCAGTCGTTGGAAGTTTTCGCTAGTCCATGCCAAACCGCAAGATCGGTCGAGCACCTCATGGCCGTCAGCGGCTAGATGGAGCCGCCACGGAGGAGGGACGATGAAGGCGACGCTTCAAAACTATCAGGCCCGGATGCGGCGGGTGCTGGACTATATCGACCGGCATCTCGACTGTGATCTGGACCTGGAAACGGTGAGCCGTGTTGCGGCCTTTTCGAAGTTTCATTTCCACCGGCAGTTTGCGGCGACCTTCGGATTGTCAGTGCATCGCTATGTCAAGCTTGCCCGGCTGAAGCGCGCTTCGCACCGGCTGGCCTACAGGGACGCCCAAAGCGTCACCGAGATAGCGATGGATGCCGGTTACAACGCACCGGATGCCTTCGCCCGCGCCTTTCGGCAACGGTTCGGGCAATCGCCTTCGTCGTTCCGGAAGTCTCCCGACTGGGAGCCGTGGCTTGCGGCCTTCGGGCCTCTCGACAACGCAAGGAGCAAGCTCATGCAAAAGACTTTTACCACGGACGATGTGACGATTCGCGATGTGCCTCCCACGCCGGTGGCGATCATGGAGCACCGGGGCGACCCGGCGACGCTCGGCGCCACCATCCAGCGGTTCATCGCCTGGCGCACGGCCGCTGGCCTGCATCCCAGAACAAGTCCGACCTTCAATGTCTGGCGTTCCGAGCGGCGCCCTGCGTCGCCTGCCGATTACAGCGTGGATCTTTGTGTCGGGACCGGCCAACCGATCGAGGCAGACGGCGGAGAGGTCAAAGCCGGCGTGATTCCTGGCGGACGCTGCGCGGTGCTGCGTGTCGTCGGCAACACCGACAATCTGGAGCCTGCCGCGCTCTATCTTTATCGCAACTGGCTTCCGGCCAGCGGCGAAGAAGCACGCGACTTCCCGATCTATTGCCAGCGGCTGAGCTTCTTCCCCGAAGTGCCGGAGCATGAGGCGGTGGCGGACCTGTTTCTGCCGCTGAAATAGCACCGGGGGTGGGTCCTGAAAGCATCTTCTTCCAAGGAAGAAGCAAAAAAGCGCTACCCTTCCAGTGCCCCGATCATCTCCACCCGCGTCGCATGCCGGCCGCCCTCGAATTGGGCGGTCAGGAACGCATCGACGATATCGAGCGCCAGCCCTTCGCCCACTACGCGCACGCCGATCGACAGCATGTTGGCATCGTTGTGCTGGCGGATCATGCGGGCTGAGAATGTGTCGGCGCAGACGCCGCAACGGATGCCCTTTACCTTGTTCGCCGCCATCATGATGCCCTGGCCGGTGCCGCATAGGATGATGCCAAACCGGCAATCGCCGGAGGCGACGAGCCGCGCCGCCGCCTCGCCGTGCTCAGGATAATGTGTGCTCTCCGGCGTCGTCGGCCCGATGTCGACCACCACCCAGCCCTGCGCCGCGATATGAGCGGCAATGGTCTGTCGGAGCTGAATGGCGGCGTGATCGCTGGAAAGCACGATGCGGTTGCCAGTTGTCATGGAGAAGTCGTCCCGTTTCCCGAAGCAATTTGGCGGCGGTCGGATCGGCTCGGCATCACTCCCACTCAATGGTACCGGGCGGCTTCGACGTGACGTCGTAGACCACGCGGTTGATGCCGCGCACCTCGTTGATGATGCGGGTGGCGGCGCGGCCGAGGAATTCCATGTCGTAATGGTAAAAGTCCGCCGTCATGCCGTCGACCGAGGTGACGGCGCGTAGCGCGCAGACGAATTCATAGGTGCGCCCGTCGCCCATGACGCCGACCGTCTGGACGGGAAGGAGCACTGCGAAAGCTTGCCAGATGGCGTCGTAAAGGCCGGCCTTGCGGATTTCGTCGAGGTAGATCGCATCAGCCTCGCGCAGGATCTCCAGCTTTTCGCGGGTGATGCCGCCGGGGCAGCGAATCGCCAGGCCGGGGCCCGGGAAGGGGTGGCGGCCGATGAAGCTGTCGGGCAGGCCGAGTTCGCGGCCGAGCGCGCGCACTTCGTCCTTGAAGAGCTCGCGCAACGGCTCCACGAGCTGCATCTTCATGCGCTCCGGCAGACCGCCGACATTGTGGTGCGATTTGATCGTCACCGACGGGCCGCCGGTGAAGGAGACGCTCTCGATCACGTCGGGATAAAGCGTGCCCTGGCCGAGGAAATCGGCGCCGCCGAGCTTCTTGGCCTCTTCCTCGAAGGTCTCGATGAACAGCCGGCCGATGATCTTGCGCTTGGTTTCCGGGTCACTGACGCCTTCGAGCTCGCCAATGAAGCGGTCGGAGGCATCGACGTGCAGCAGATGCAGATTGTAGTGCTCGCGGAACATGGCGACGACATTGGCCGCCTCGTCCTTGCGCATCAGCCCGTGGTCGACGAGGATGCAGGTCAGCTGGTCGCCGACGGCCTCGTGGATCAGCAGCGCTGCCACGGAACTGTCGACGCCGCCGGAAAGCGCGCAGATGACGCGCTTGTCGCCCACCTGCTCGCGGATCTGCTCGACCGCCTTCTGGCGATAGGCCGACATCGACCAGTCACCCCTAATACCGGCAATGTTGTGAATGAAGTTGCCGATCAGCTTGGCGCCATCGGGCGTATGCACGACCTCGGGATGGAATTGCACGCCGTAATATTTGCGCTTCTCGTCGGCGATGAAGGCGTAGGGCGCGTTGGAGGAGGTAGCGACCACCTCGAAACCATCCGGCAGCGCCGTGACGCGGTCGCCATGGCTCATCCAGACCTGATGACGCGAACCGGAGGACCAGAGGCCCTCGAACAGCTGGCAATCCTTGTCGACATCGAGGAAGGCGCGGCCGAATTCGCGGTGATGGCCGCTCTCGACCTTGCCGCCGAGCTGCATGCACATCGTCTGCTGGCCGTAGCAGATGCCGAAGACCGGCAGGCCGCTGTCGAAGATGATGTCAGGCGCTCGCGGCGATCCCTCGTCCACCGTCGAAGCGGGGCTGCCGGACAGGATCACGGCCTTCGGCTGCAGGCGCTTGAAGCCCTCTTCGGCCGATTGAAAGGGAACGATCTCGCAATAGACGCCAGCCTCGCGCACGCGTCGTGCGATGAGCTGGGTCACCTGGCTGCCGAAATCGACGATGAGAACGGAGTCGGGATGTGCTGTCTGGGTCATGGCGAGGCTTTAATGAAAAGCGCTTCGCCTTGCAATGCGGGAAATCGGCGGCATCGGGTTTTTATTGTTCCGATTGTCCCCGCGCGTCTGAAAGACGCGCGGCGCTTTGGGGCCTAGAACCAGAAAACCCCGTCCTCCAGCGCCGTGAACAGGCTGTCGACGCCGTAGGAAAGCTTGCGGTCGACGATGTGCAGATATTCGGTCCAGCCGGAAATATGCTGCAGTTCGACTGCGCCGTCGGAAATGCCGCGAAGGCCGATCAGCGGCAGCTTGTAGCCCTGGCAGGCGCGCAGCACCGCAAAGGTCTCCATGTCGACCATGTCGGCGTCGATATTGGTATAGGCAGCACCCGAGATGACGTTGCCGCCGGTGGAAAGGCTTGCTTCCGGAATGCCGGGAATGCGCAACGGCAGCTCGAGCACCGCGGGCAGGTCGAGGAAAGGGGTCTTGCCCTTTTCGAAACCGAGCGGCGAGGCGTCCATGTCGCGGTAGGAAACCGAGGTGACCTGATAGATTTCGGTCTGCTCCAGTTTCGCCGAGCCGGCCGAGCCGAGCGAAACGACGAGATCGGGCAGGTCGTCGGCGGCATCCAGCCGCCCCAGCGCCTTGGTCAGCGCCACCGCCGCCTCGACCGGGCCGACGCCGGTCATCAAAGGTTCGATGCGCGAACGCAGGAAGGGACCGTATTCGGCCTCGGCCGCCATGACGAACAGGATGGATTTCCCCGCGACCGATTTCAGTTCGAACTTCATCCCGTTATTCCTTCCCTACCGCGGATCACCATCATCGTTCCGGTCATGGAGGCGATGAGTTTGGCCGGCCCGTCGCTGATCGCGTAGCCTCGCCCGTCGGCGACGATGATGGTGGAGCCGGGTTTGGTGATTTCCCCGCGAAACAGGAAACGATCGCCACGCCCCGGCGACATGAGATTGACCTTGAACTCGATCGTCAGGATCGAGGCTTCGGGGTCGATGACGCTGTAGGCCGCAAAGCCGCAGGCCGAATCGAGCGCCGCGGAAATGATGCCCGCATGCAGGATGCCGTGCTGCTGTGTCAGTTTGACGTCGAAGGGAAGCTCGATCTCGACGACGCCGTGCTCGACGCGCGTCAACTCCGCGCCGATCGTCTCCATCGCCGCCTGCCGCGCAAAATTGCGGCGAATTCGCGCGCGGAAATCGCCCCTGTCAGTCTCGCTCATGTCTGCCCCTCTTGCAGCCGCGAAAGTGGCATGGTGCGCCGAATTCGACAAGCTGGACATTGCTGAAATCGGTCCGGGCGGCGATGGAAAGCTGCGTCCGTGTCGCCGGGGCAACCTTTCACCTTTCCCTTGCCGTGCAAGTCGGTACGGCTGCCCAGTACCGCTGGCCAGTACCGCTGGATTGTGGCGATCCGATGCGAAGACGATTGCAGCTTCGCGCGGTGCGCGTATTCTCCGCATCGGATCGCGAAATGATGGAGCGCCGGCATGACGACGATATCGCAATCGGTCCGGAATTTCGAGACCTGGCTGGCCGGCGAACTCGGCGACGATCTCGTCAAGGACGATCTGCGCGAGAAGCACGAGAAGATGCGAAGCGGGGATTTCGTCTTCCTGCGCGCCACCTATTGGCGCTGGTGCGAGATCATCCTCGATATCTGCCCGGAACTGTCAGGCGCGCCCGAGGTGCTGGCGATCGGCGATACGCATCTGGAGAATTTCGGCACCTGGCGAGATGTCGAAGGCCGGCTCGTCTGGGGCGTCAATGATTTCGACGACGCGGCGGTGATGCCCTATGCATTTGATCTCGTTCGTCTTGCGGCAAGCGCCATCCTGGCCCGCGGCGACGACGGTCCCTCGGCTCGCATGATCGGCGAATTGATCTTGAGCGGCTATCGCAGGGGCCTTGAAAATCCATTGCCCGTCATCCTCGAGCGCGACCACAAATGGCTGCGCAAGGCGCTGATGCTGCCAAATTCCGAACGCCGGGAATTCTGGGAGAAATACGAAATGTTGCGTCCCGGCAGCAAGCCGCCGCCATCAGCCTATGTCATGGCGCTCACAGGCGCGCTGCCGTCCGGGACAGGGCCCTTCGTGCCGAAGCCGCGCAGCGGCGGCACCGGCAGTCTCGGCCGGCCGCGTTTCGTCGCCTATGCCGAGTGGCAGGGTGGGCCGGTGCTGCGCGAGGCAAAGGCGCTGCTGCCGTCCGTCTGGTCGCTTCGCCAGAGGAAGCAGGACGTGGCGATCCATGCGGACGAGATCGCCAATGGACGGGCGCGCTCAGCCGATCCTCACTACCGGGTCTCCGGCCGCATCCTCGTGCGCAGGCTCTCGCCGAACAGCTGCAAAATCGAAATCGCCCGGCATCCCGAGATCCTGCTTTCGCCGACGATGCTGGAACTGATGGGCTTCGAGATCGCCAATTGCCATTCCAACGATGCGGCGGCGGTTGCGGCGATCCTGAAGGACTTGGCGGTGCGGGGAAACGAATGGCTGCACGAGGCGGCCAGGGCCGCGGCATCGAGCGTCAGCGCCGAGCAGAAAGCCTATTCCCGCGCCGGCTAAAGCAATGCCAGCAAAAGTGTGCAGCGGTTTCGCGTCCGGAATTGCGCTTCTCTGATTTAGATCCGCACGATGTGCTGATCCCAGGCGACGTCGCTGCGGGTCGACAGGAAATCGCCATCATAGGAAGAAACGGCAAAGCCGCTTCTTGCCGGGGCGATGCCCGCCGCATCGGGAACGACGGTCTCGGCCAGCACCTTGCCCGACTTTGCGTCAAGGGTCACCGAGGCGCCGCCCTTTGGCGAGGTGATGCCGACGAGGCCCTCGCTGCGATTGACGGCGATCGCCCCGACGTAGTTGGCAAGCCGGCGCGTCGTCTCCTCCGGCAGATCGATGAAGGAGAGATCTTCGCCTTTGGCGAAATGGCCGACAAGCGGCGGCAAATCCTTGCGGTGGCCTTCATACTGGCAGGCGAACCAGATGCGGCCGTCGCCGTCGAGATCGACGTGGCGGGTGGAGAGTTCGGCCCATTCCGCCGGCAGCACATGTTTTTCGACCAAGGCCCCGGTCGCCGCATCGATCAGTGTCAGCGACGGCTGCATCTCGCCGAGATTGAGCTTGGTGCGGCCGAAATCCGGATGTGTCTCGATGCCGCCATTGGCGACGATCAGAAGGCGTCCGTCGTCGGACACGGTCATGTCGTGCGGACCGATGCCGTAGCTCTCGAATTCGCCGATGCGGGTGAAGCGGTCGGTGGCGTCGTAGAGGCCGATCATGCCGCGATTGCCGTCGAAGTCGTTCTCGCTGGCATAGAGCAGGCGGCCATCGGGAGAGAAGGCGCCGTGGCCGTAGAAATGCCGGTCCTCCCTGGAGTTGATGACAACAGGCTCGCTTTTATTCCAGGGATCGAAGACCATCGCAAAGGTGCCGGGCCGGCGCGCGAAGGCGACGGTCTTGCCGGTGGCCGCACTGAAGGCCATGCCGTGGGCGCGGGCGGGAAGCGCCACCTGATCGACGATCTCGCCGCGCTCGGTCACGGTCGCAATGGCAAAGGAGCCGTCGGCTGTACGAATGCCCGAGGCATAGACCGCGTCAGTCCGCTCCAGGGCCATCAGCGCCCTTGGCGTCAAGGCCGCAAGGAAGCCGAGGCCGGCTGCCTTGACGAAACTGCGTCGGTTGATCGCGGCACTTCGTATCATTGTCTCAATCTCCGTCCGAGAAGGAAAAGCCAGCCGAAAGACCGATCGCTGCGCCATATTCGTCGCTGATCCGGGTGATCAGGTCACGGCTCTCGGCAAGCAGCGTATCGAGCTTGGCCTTCTCCGCATCGCTTGTCGCCACGTCGATGTCGGGATTGAGCTTCGGCACGCTGTCGAGAAGCGATTTGAAGTCCTCGTCGATTGCGGCGGCGATCGGCTGTTTGTCCGGCGGCAGAAGCTCGGCCATGCCGGCCTTCTGCCAGAGCGTGCGCAGGCCCTCCAGATTGGCGGCCATGGATTTCCAGGTATTTTTGGAGCGCCAGTAGATCGCCATGCGCGGCCGCGGCGCGCTGTCCTTGCCCTTGTAGAACTGTTCCAGCCGCTGGTCGCGGACATTCTCCGCACCATGGACGAGAATGCCGAGCAGCGCCGTCACCGCTTCCTTGTTGTCCATGAAATCGTCGCTCTGCGGTCCGGGATGTTTCCAGCTCGCCTGCACGCCGTCGGGCTTTTCCCAGGCGGCGACGACTTCGCCGGCCTCACGCTGGATATTGCCGGCAACCGCCTGGCCATAAAGGCAGCGGAATCCATTTTTCTGGCCGACGAGATCGTTGGAGCCGTTGCCGTAGAGCACATATTCCAGCGCCGTCAGGCCCTGCAAAGCGACGCTCTTGCCGGCGATCGCATCGACTGTCGCATCCTTCGGATCGGCCTTGGCGATCAGCGCCTGCACCTGCTTGAGGCCGACGCCCTTGCGGTCGGGATAAAACAGGATGTGCTCGAAGAGATTGTCCTGGATGACGGGTCCGGTCTGGACGATCTCGACGATCGACCAGTAGCGGATCGTATCGTCGAAGGCGGATTTCGCCTTGTCGAGCGTCTGTTGCGTGCCGTCGGCGCAAAGATCCTTCATCGCCGTCGTCAGCCGCGCAGCAGATTGCTGCATGTTGCGATAGCCCGGGCGGATCACCTCGTCGACGGCGCGCTGCATGACGGCGGGAACGGCATCCTCGTTCAGCCCCGCCGGGGGAGCCGCGGTCTGGGCGGCCGCCGATGTGGCGAGGCCGATCAGAGTGAGGCAGAGCAGGGGGTGCCAAAGGCGCATCAAAGTGACTCCAGGAATGTAATCAGGGCCTCCCTGTCGTCTTTAGACAGGGAGGAGAAAGCGTTGCGGGCCTTTTCAGCTTCGCCGCCATGCCAGAGGATCGCTTCGGTGAGGCTCCGCGCACGGCCGTCATGCAGGAAAAAGCTGTGTCCGCTGACAGTCCGGGTCAGTCCTATACCCCATAGCGGCGGCGTGCGCCATTCACGTCCGCTTGCAAGACCGACCTGCTGTCCGTCGGCAAGGCCGTCGCCCATATCGTGCAGAAGGAAGTCGGAATAGGGCCAGATCAGCTGGAAGGATTGGGCCTTTTCGGGCGTATCGCGGCGGGTGACGAACTTCGGCACATGGCAGGAAATGCAGCCGCTTTCGTAGAAGATCCGCTTGCCCTGCAGCGTCTCGGGAAAGCTCGCCTTGCGGCGCGCCGGGACGGCGAGATTTTCGGAATAGAAGGTCACGAGGTCGAGAATGGAACCCGGCGCCTCTTCTTTGCCCAGCCGTTTCTGCACACCGGTCGGCATATCAAGGCACCTTTCTTCCGCCTTGGTGCAATCGCCCTGCGCATTCGGCTGATCGGGTGTCGAGATGCCGATATCGTTGGCGAAGGCATCGGCACTCTGGTCGCGCACCGTGGCGTTCTGCGCCTTCCAGCCGAACCGGCCGAGCGCAATCTTGCCGCTGCGATGATCGCGCACGATCGCCGCCTTGCCCGAAATGCCGTCGCCGTCGGCATCGTCGGGATCGGCATGGGTCAGGATGTCAGCCTCGGGAATGGCCTCGATCAGCCCGAGGCCGATCATCGCCGAGGCGACACGCGGCGAAATCGTCGTCGCCGGATCAAGCGGCCCGTAGGCGGGATTGACGACCGCATAGCTCGGCCGGCGCAGCGACACGATCTCGCCGTCGCTCAGCGTCACCGGTTCTTCCTGATAGCTGATCGCCATCTTTCCTTCGGCGGCAAGGCCGGGAACAGCGAGGTCCTGCAGCTGGTGGCCGTAGACCGGATCGGGGAAATTGACGACATCAGATCGGACAATCGCCTTTTCTTCCGCCGGCGTCCTGGCCGCGCGGGAAAGCCGCAGCAGCATCGAAGTGGCGCTCGGGCCTCCTTCCGGCGGTTTGCCGCGGCCATCATTGACATGGCAGCTCATGCAGGAGCGGGCATTGAACAGCGGCCCGAGACCATCGGAGGCTTGCGTCGAGGAGGGAGCGGAAACCCAGAGCTTGCGGAAGAGCGCGTTGCCGAGCTTGAAATTCTGCTCTTCCTCGAAGGGGATGTTGGCCGAAATATGCGAGAAGCTGTCCTCGGTGACAGGGTCGATCGAGGTGGTCGCACCCGCCTGCATCGCTTCGTATTGTTCTGCCTTGGAAAAATCCGCCGTCGGTCGGGTCACGTCGGCGACACGGTTCAGATCGGCTTCGGAAAGGTCGGTGCGTTTCGCCGGCAGATCGAAACCGGCGGCGATGGCTGCGGAAAAACCGGCAAGCGTGGCGCAGAGGGCTGCACTGGCGATCAATCGGCGGGCCGGGGCATGCGACATTTCAGGGTCCGGGCCGCTCCGGCTTCGAAGCGGCCCGCCTTTTTGCTTATTTGAAGACGGCGTTAGGATTATCCAAGCTGTCGGAACCTTCAAGCTGAACCGTACCGAGATCGAGTGCGGCAATAACGCGCTGCACCGATTTCGTCTGGTCGATCAGCCCGTCGATGGCAGCCTGGACGACGGCGTTGCCTTCCTTGTTGCCTTCACCGATCATCTGGTCGTACTTCTCGACCGTCTCGCCGCGCTTAGCCATGGCGTTCATCGCGTCGAGCGTCTTGTTGAGCTTGCCCTCTACTTCGGCATCGAGCGCCTTGTCCTTGGCGGCCACCAGATCGTGCAGCGACGGGCCGCTGAGCTTGGTGCCGTCGACGCGGGTATAGTTGCCGGTATAGGCGGCGGCGATGCCGATCGCGTCATTGAGATGCGAGTTGTAGGTATTGTCGGAGAAGCAGTCATGTTCTTCTTCCGGATCGTGCAGCAGCAGGCCGAGCTTCATGCGCTCGCCGGCAAGCTCGCCGTAGGACAGCGAACCCATGCCCGTCAGGATCGCGACGAGGCCGGCCTTCGGATCGGCTTCGACGTTCTTCGTCGCATCGCCATCCGGCTTCCAGTTGTCGGTCATTTCCTGCAGATCGGAGACGAGCAGGGTGGAGGCGGATTTCAGATATTCGGCGCGGCGGTCGCAATTGCCATGCGTGCAATTCTTCAGGTCGTAATCCGTTGCCGGGCGGTCGCCGGCGCCGGGGCCCGTGCCGTTCAGATCCTGGCCCCAGAGCAGGAATTCGATGGCGTGATAGCCGGTCGCGACATTGGCTTCGATGCCGCCGGCCTCGGCCAGCGTGCCGGAGAGGAATTCCGGCGTCAGCTTGGAAGCGTCGACATCCTTGCCGTCGATCTTGATCGTCTTGTTGGCGATGACATTGGCCACATAGAGAGAATTTTCGTCGCTCTCGCTGCCGTAGGAGGCATCGACATAGTCGATCAGGCCTTCATCGAGGGGCCATGCGTTGACCTTGCCTTCCCAGTCGTCGACGATCGGATTGCCGAAGCGATAGACTTCCGTCTGCTGGTAGGGAACGCGCGCCTTGATCCAGGCGTCCCTGGCGGCTTTCAGCGTCGCGTCATCAGGCGCCTTCAGCAAGGCGTCGATGGCGGCGTCGAGCGCCTTTGCCGTCGTCAGCGAATCCTCGTATTTCGCATGCGCCACGTCGGCATAGTGTTTCACGACGGCGGCAGCATCGGTCTCGGCATGCGCGGGAAGGGCGAGCAGGGCGGCGGGGGCAATCGCCAGCACGGCTGCGCGGAATTTGCGGTTGAGCTTCATGATCCTCTCCTGTGACGGGATCTTCCGTCTAATCGGGCTCCGTCTCTTCGCGCAAAAGTAAACTGGTGTCAAACACTCTAGTTTGGAATGGTTTTAAGGATGGACGGGTGTTGGCAAAGCCGTCCGGCTTGAACGGCATCTGTTTGAAAAGTCGGCAGCATCTGCGCCATCTCGCCGTCCTGCGCAGCGTCATTCCGCCGCGGGCGTCACGATCCGCTATTGGCCCTGGCTGACCGTCTCAGCCCTTGCGCTGCATGCGGCAGAAGAAGAAGCCGTCCGTATCGGTGGAGGCCGGCGTCAGCGTCACCGTCAGGCCGTCGGAAGAATGCGGACGCGGGGCATCCTTTCCAAAGAGCTTATCCCAGGCGGGCAGGGCGCTGACGATCTGAAAATCGGGATTGTCGGCGGTGAAGCGGCGCACCTGTTCCTCGTTCTCCTGCGGCAGTACCGAGCAGGTGACGTAGATCAGCTCGCCGCCTGACTTGACGAAGCCGCTCGCCTGCGTCAGCGCATCCTGTTGCTGGGCGGTGCGTTCGTCGAGGTTCTTTGCCGTCAGCCGCCATTTCGTATCGGGACGGCGGCGCCACGTGCCGGTGCCGGTGCAAGGCGCATCGACCAGCACCTTGTCGCAGCGCCCGGCAAGGCCGGAAAGCGCCCTGGCGTCGTCATGCACCTGGACATTGCGCGTGCCCGCCCGCTTCAGCCGTTCGATGATCGGCGCCAGGCGTTTGCGGTCGGCGTCGTAGGCGTGAACCTGTCCCTTGTTCTGCATGGCCGCCGCCATGGCGAGCGTCTTGCCACCGCCGCCAGCGCAATAGTCGAGAACCTGCTCGCCGTCGCTCGCCAGCACCAGATCGGCGACGATCTGCGATCCCTCGTCCTGAACTTCGAACCAGCCTTTCTGGAACGAAAGCTCGGCTGTGACGTTGGGAAGACGCGAGGCGCCTTCGCCGGCGGCAATCCGGATGCCGTAGCGGGCGATCCTGGCTGCATGCGCGCCGACCCGGTCGAGCGCCTTGACGACCTTGTCGCGGGACGCCTTGAGGCTGTTGGCGCGCAGATCGAGCGTCGGGCGGGCGGCAAGCGCCTGGGCCTCGGCGAGCCAGTCGGCGCCGAAGGCCTGTTCGAAGGAGGATTGGACCCATTCGGGAATATCACCGCGGATATGCGGCGGCGCATCGTCAAGCGAGCGGCTTTCAAAGGCCGAGACGGCTTCGGCCGAAAGCGGCGCCGGCGCAAATTTGTCATCCGCCAGTTCGGTGGCAAGACTGTCTGGAGTAAAACCCCATTGGCGGAACATGACGGCGTGGGCAATGGCCTGAGCACTGTCGTCGTCCATCAGCCAGGCATGGGAAAGCCGCATGCGCAGGGCGTCATAGACGATGTTGCCGATCGCGGCGCGATCGCCGGAGCCGGCGAAGCGGTGCGCAAGGCCCCAGTCCTTCAGCGCGTCGGCGACAGGGCGCTTGCGGGCATCGATGTCCGCGAGCACAGAAATCGCCCCTTCGAGGCGGCCGCCCAAACGCATTCACATGTCTCCTGTTGCCGTGGCGTGCGATGATCCGCAACAGGCGCGACAGTCGCGGGCGGATTGTTCACAAGTCTCAACCGCGTGGTAGCCGCGATTGACGGCAAGAGCAAGGGTTGGGCTCAGCTGATGACCTGGTAGCAGACTTTCGCAGTGCCGGAGCTCACCATGCCGATATTCTGGGCGGCGGCGCGCGACAGATCGAGCACGCGGCCGCGGATGAACGGACCGCGATCGTTGATGCGAACGACGACGGTGCGGCCATTGTTGCGGTTGGTGACTTTCACCTTGGTGCCGAAGGCAAGCGAACGATGTGCGGCAGTCAAGATGGCAGGGTTCATACGTTCCCCGGAAGCAGTTTTGGAGCGAAGTGCGTACCATGAAGCACCGCCGCAACCATTGCCAGCAAAACCTTCCGCCGGAAGCATGGAAGAACAGGCTGCAATAGTTGCCGCGGCGATAATAGAACGACGTAATTTCTTCAAAACAGAGTATCCCTCAACTATTGAACTCACGCCCTTGCAGGCGGCGGGGCTTAAATCTGTTAAAAAGTGGCGAAAAAGTGCCGCCGCTGTTCACGGAATATTACAATCCGTAACATTCGTGAGCGCGTCGGCGAAATTTTAGAAATCGACGGCAATCGTCAATGTGGAAAAAACATAATGAAATCAGTTAAAATACGAACGAATTTTCCGAAGGCGTAGTTAACGCCCTGGCGTTCACGAAAATCACAAAAATATTTTTCCGATTTCGCCATATTTGTTGCCACATTTGGGCAAATTCAAAGGCCGTTAACCATAGTATGCGGCGAAAATTGTCCCACCAAAGCGCGAAAGTAGGAATTTCCTACTCATTTTGGGTGAGTAATGCCCGTTTGCAAACAGCAGCCTGATCTAGAGCCTTTCCGGATTAGATTGAAGCATTCTGCCGGAGCAGGTTTTCGTCAGGGCAGAGGCGATTGGCGAAGGGCATACCTCTTGGTACGGTCGAGCCGATCGCCTTTGCCCTGGCGGAAAGATGCCCGGCCCACCGGCCGCACTGCTTCGCTATGCGAAGCAATAGGTGCGTCCGGCGATTCTAAAGTCTTGCAGATTTGCCCGGCAAATCTGCGGGAGGGTTGGCTGAAACGGGCCTGCTGATCGACCGGCCGGCTTGGCCGTAGAGCTGGGCTACGACGCGCGCCGGCCGGTCGACCATCCGACTCCGTTTGAGCCAACAGAATGCTGCAATCTAACCCGGAAAGGCTCTAGCCGCGCCAGCGTCCGTCCTGCCACAATTGCGCAAGCGACATGGGATAATTCGGGAAGGAGAATTGGAAGCGGGTGGCCTTGAGTTTCGCATTCGAGATGCGTTTGTTCTCGCCGTAGAAGGAGCGTGCCATCGGTGATAGTTCGGCGGTCTCAAAAGCCTGCTCCGGTGGCGGTTCGACACCCATCAGGCGGGCTGCCTCGACGATCACGTCTTGCGGCGGGGCGGGCCGGTCGTCGGTGACATTATAGATACCGCCGAGCCCGCGCTCCGACAGGAAGCGGGTCGCCGCGCCGATATCTTCGACGCGGATGCGGTTGAACACCTGGTCCTTCTTGATCAGCCGGCGCGCCGTGCCCTTTTCCAGATTGCAGAAGGCGTTGCGGCCCGGCCCATAAATGCCGGAAAGGCGCAGCACGGCCGCCGGCAAACCGCGCTCCCGGCCCATCGCCAGCCAGCCCTCTTCCGCCTCGAGCCGCTCCTTCGAGCGCCCGGAAACGGGCAGGCAGGGCGTTTCCTCGTTCACCCAGGCGCCCTTATGATCGCCATAGACGCCGACGGTGGAGAGATAACCGATCCATTTGAGACGAGGCAGCAGGCTTGCGCCATCTTTGCCAAGCAGCCGCAGCAGCGGGTCGGCCTGCCCGGGCGAGATCGACTGCACGAGGTGCGTGACATCGGCCAAAGCCCGGCGCAGCCCTTCTTCCATGGTCTCGCCGTCGAAAAGGAATGCGTCGATGCCGTTCTGGCGGAGCAGGTCCATCTTGTCTGGCGAACGCGTCGTGCCGGAAATACGCACGCCGTCGCCTGATAAGGCCTTGGCGATCGCCGTGCCGGAATAACCGCAGCCAAAAATCATCACATGCATCAGCCCACTCCCGCCAATCGCCATTCGTTCAAGACGTCGTCATCGCTCTCGTGAGCCCTTTGTGCGGCAAAGGCTGAGAATTCGCCAGCCTCCATCAGCCGTGAAAGCGCCCAGACCGCCATGCCGCGCACGACAGGCGAGGGATCGCTCGCGAGCATGCGACATTGCCCGATCAGCGCCGTCTCGCCGGAATTGCCGGCGGCGATCAGCACGTTGCGGATGAAGCGGTCGCGGCCGATCCGCTTCACCGGCGAGCCGCTGAAGAAGGTGCGGAAGGCGGCATCGTCAAGCGTCAGCAGAAAGGCGATCGACGGTTCCTTCAGCTCTTCCCGCGCCTGCAGCTTCATCTCGGAGGCGGAGCTTGCGAACTTGTTCCAGGGACAGGCGGCAAGACAGTCGTCGCAGCCATAGATGCGATTGCCGATCAGCACGCGCAGATCGGCGTCGATCGGTCCCTTGTGCTCGATGGTGAGATAGGAGATGCAGCGCCGCGCGTCGATCTGGTAAGGCGCCGGGAAGGCAGCCGTCGGACAGATGTCGAGGCAGGCGCGGCAGGAGCCGCAATGATCGTTCTCCGCCGCGTCGACGGCAAGATCGGCAGTTGTGAACATCGTGCCGAGGAACAGCCAGGAACCGTGCGTGCGGCTGACGAGATTGGTATGTTTGCCCTGCCAGCCGAGCCCGGCGGCCGCCGCCAGCGGTTTCTCCATGACAGGCGCCGTATCGACGAAGACTTTCACATCGGCGCCGGCGCGCGCCGCAAGGCGCGTGGCGATCTCCTTCAGCCGGCCCTTGATGACGTCGTGATAATCGCGGTTGCGGGCATAGACTGAGATCGCGGCCTTATCAGGCTTGTCGAGAATGCCACGCGGATCCTCCTCCGGAGCGTAATTCAGGCCGAAGACGACGACGGAGCGCACCTCGCTCCAGAGTGCGCGCGGATCGCCGCGCCGGTCGCGCGTCTCCGCCATCCACTCCATCGTCCCGTGGCGCCCGGCATCGATGAACTGGCCGAGCCGTTCCTTGGCTTCGGGGATCGCGTCCGGGCGCGTGATGCGGCAAAGATCGAAGCCCTTGGCGGCAGATTCCGCCCGAACGAACTCGGTCAAATTGTCGCGGCGGCGGCGCTCTTTGTCGTCATTCTTCGGTTCGGGCATGAAGAGCCCTCGTCAGAAATCCAGATCGGCATAGTGTGAAACCGGTGTCAGGCCGCGCACGCGCTCGGTCAGCATCGGCCGGAAAGAGGGACGCGACTTCAGCCGCTGGTACCAGTCCTTGACGACGGGCGCGTCCGCCCACTCGATTTCGCCGAGATAGTCGAGGATCGAGATCGAGGCCGCAGCGGCAAGATCGGCATAACTCATCCGCTCGCCCGCCAGCCACTGACGCGAGCCGGCAAGCCAGGTGAGATAACGCATATGCTGGCGGATATTCGCGCGGGCCGTGCGCAGAATCTTCGAATCCGGGGCTCCGCCGCCCTGATCGGCGGTCATCTGCAACTTGTAGACACGCTCGCGGGCGAGCGGCTTGGTCACGTCGTTTTCCATCTTCTGCATGAACCATTCGGTCAGCCGGCGGATTTCCGCCCGCTGGAAAGGGTCTTCGGCGAGCAGCCGCCGGTCGCGTTTCAACACGCCGTGGGTCTCGTCCAGATATTCGGAAATGACGCTCGCGCCGCAGAGCGCGCGCATGCTGTCGTCGACATAGACCGGCAGCGTGCCGGCCGGATTGAGCGCCAGGAAATCCCGGCGCTTCTCCCATGTCTGCTCCTCGATCAGATCCGTCTGATAGCCGTATTCCGCCAGGATCAGCCGGACGAAGCGAGATGCGGATGACATGGGATGATGATAAAGCGTGGGCATCGATACTCGGGCTTTGTGATTGCTGTTACAGGACTGTGTGGCAGCTCAATTATAGCGCCCTAGTCATGACTCATTGGTTGAAGCTATAGGAGCTTGGCCCCGCCAATACAAGCGAATCGGATTTTACCCCATCTGACGATGGCGAAACACGGTCTAACGAACGAATGGAAGCGGCAGCCTGATCGACCCAAGCGCTCAGGCCCGGCCGAACTTTAAACCGGAGACGATGTATGGATTATATAAATGCTGCAATTCTCGGTATCATAGAGGGGATCACCGAATTTCTGCCGATCTCGAGCACCGGCCACCTGATCATCGCCGAGCAATGGCTCGGACACCGGTCGGACATGTTCAATATCGTCATTCAGGCGGGCGCCATCCTCGCCGTCACCATCATCTATTGGCGTCGTCTGCTGGATCTGGTGCTCGGCTGGCGCGAGCCGCAGAATCGCGATTATGCCGCCAAGCTGATCGTCGCATTTCTCATCACCGCAATTCTCGGCCTTGTGGTCAAGAAGCTCGGCTTCGAACTTCCCGAGACTGCAACGCCGATCGCCTGGGCGCTGATCATCGGCGGTATCTGGATGATCTTTGCCGAATGGGCGGCCGCACGCAGGCCACCGCACAAGGAGATCACCTGGCTTGTCGCCATCCTGGTCGGCATCGCCCAGATCGTTGCGGGCGTCTTCCCGGGAACGTCGCGCTCCGGCGCCACCATCTTCGTCGCCATGCTGGCCGGCACGGGCAATCGTGCTGCGGCAACCGAATTCGCCTTTCTCGTCGGCATCCCCACAATGTATGCCGCAAGCGGCTATGAATTGCTGAAGACGTTCAAGGATGGCGGCGCGGCTGGCGAAGACTGGACGGCGCTCGGCATCGCCTTCGTCGTTTCCACCATCGTCGCCTTCGTCGCGGTCAAATGGCTGCTTGCCTATATCAGAAGCAACCGGTTCACGCTGTTTGCCGTCTACCGCATCATTCTCGGTGTCTTGCTGCTCGGCATGGCTGCGACCGGCTTGATCGGTTGAGGCTTCCTTACGAGTCTGCATTCGCGCAACTCCCGGCGCGAATGCAGCGCCTGTCGGAAGGTGGCGAACGAATACCCGCGCCCCGCCAAGCGTCGATTTTTCAGATAGCTATATTGAGAATAGGCGTCTGCCGCTGCTTTTGAAGCAGGCAATACCGAGCGTTCATTGTGGAGCGCCCTTGTTCGGCGTTCCCGACGGCTTGTCTTTATGAGATGCCGGCGCAGAGGGCCGGCCTTTTCGTCAATGGCTGATCGAAGCCGTCGAGCAAGGATCGACGCCATAGGCCGGCGAGCAGTCACCCTTTACCGCCGCGACCGAACCGGGCGCAACGAAGGAGCCTGCCAGGATAATTAGCGCCGCACACGCAAAAAGGAGCGCGATTGACTTGCCCATCGAGAAATGCCTTTCACAGTGATTGCCGCACGCTATCGCAGGCGTTGAAACCGTCCGAAGACGCGCGGGTTTGGTAGTCAGTGGAATGACAAATAGCAATAAACGTTCCTGCTAAATTTGGCGTTAATTCCACAAAATTTCCGATGCGTCTTTTATGCAACGCCGCGTAATATGACCGGCAAACAATCATTTCAAACTTGCGCCAGCTTTGCGTGAAGCCACGACGGCAAAACGCCGTCCGCATTGTCTGCGAACGGCGTTGTCAGAAGGCTGTAAAATTGGTCAGGCGGCCTTGCCGGTGCCGGTGTACTGGCCGTGCGGGCGATAGTGGACGAGGTAGGAGCCGAGCACCGATGCCACCATGGTGGGCGTAATACCGAGGCCCTTCAGAGTGCGGCCTTGCGCCTCGGCTTCCCCGGAGACGACATTGTCGCGCTTCAGCATGCGCACCTGATCCGGCGTGATCGGTGGCGTCACGAAGGGGACCAGCGAGGCGATGCTGCCGATCATTGAAGCGATGCCGAAAGGCAGGGATACCAGTGGGTTCTTGCGGCACGTCACCTTCAGCATCGTCTCGAGACATTCGCGGAAGCTCAGCACTTCGGGCCCGCCAAGCTCATAGATCTTGCCGCCGGCGACCTTGCCGTCGACGGCGCGGGCGACGGCCTCGGCGACATCCTCGACATAGACAGGCTGGAATTTCGTCTTGCCGCCGCCGACCAGCGGCAGGATCGGCGACATGCGCGCCATCTCGGCGAATTTGTTGAAAAAGCTGTCCTCCGGTCCGAAGACGATCGACGGACGGAAGATCACTGCATCGGGCTTGACCGAGAGGATGGCCGTTTCGGCGCGACCCTTGGTGCGGCCATAGTCCGAATCGGATTTCGCGTCGGCGCCGATCGCCGAAATATGGGTCAGCGTCGCGCCTGCCCCGCGCGCAGCTTCGGCGACCGCACGGCCGCCGAATTCCTGCACGGCGTCGAAAGTGTTGCGGCCGGCCTCGTGCAGAATGCCGACGCAGTTGACGACATGGCTCGCACCGTCGACGGCGCGGTCAATCGAGTTGCGATAGCGCAGGTTCGCCTGCACGAAGGAGATCTGGCCGACATTGCCGAGCGGCTGCAGGAAGCCGGCGAGATCGGGACGGCGCACGGCGACGCGGATGTTGTAGCCGCGCTTGGCCAGCGCCCGGACCACGTGCCTGCCCACGAAGCCGGACCCTCCGAACACGGTGACGAGCGGCGGCAGGTTGGCAAGGGTCATGGCAGGCTCCTCGAGAGGCTTGGCGGGATGCTTAGTTGGCTCTCGTCTTAGCCCAATCCCGACGCGACGGGAAGGCCCATCGTACCGTCAGTTTTGCGGGATGCGAGGCTGCTCTAGACGCCTTCGACGACGACCATTTCCGCATCGGCCACTTCCTGGCGGATTTTCGCGGCGATCTGGTATTCCGGCGAATTATAGCAGTCGACCGCATGCTGCAGCGAGGGAAATTCGATCACCACGTTGCGCACGCGCGCCTTTCCCTCGAGTTCGGTGAAGGCGCCGCCCCGTGCCAGGAAATTCGCCCCATATTTTTCGAAGGCCGGCTTGGCGGCCGCCACATAATCCTTGTAGCGCTCGGCATCGCGAACGTCGACGCGGGCGATCCAGTATCCCTTGGCCATGGTCTTCTCCCTTTTGTCGTTGAAACGATTAGCGGTTTGCCGGCCAGAGCGCACTCACCATCTCGCTGAGGATGGCGCGGGCGGCCTCTTTCGGATCGGGCGCCTTGACGATCGGCCGGCTGACGACGAGATGCGTCGCCCCCGCCTTCAGTGCGTCGAAAGGCGTCATCACCCGCTTCTGGTCGCCCTTGTCGCTGCCGGCCGGGCGAATGCCGGGGGTGACGATCGCCATGTCGGGGCCGACGATCTCGCGCACCTCGGCCGCTTCCGCCGCCGAACAGACGATACCGCCCATGCCGGCTGCGCGCGCCTGTTCGGCGCGGCGCAGCACCAGGCTGTGCGGATCTTGGCTGTAGCCGGCCTCGGCAAGGTCGTCGGCGTCCATCGAGGTCAGCACGGTGACGCCAAGCAGGCAGAGGCCGGAGCCGGCGGCCGCCTCGACCGCCGCCCTCATCGCTTTCGGATAGGCATGCAGCGTCAGCATCGACATGCCCATCTTGGCGATGTTCTCGACGCCGGAGGCAACCGTGTTGTCGATGTCGAGCAGCTTCATGTCGAGGAAGATCTTCTTGCCGCTTGCGGCAAGATCGCGGGCGAATTCCAGGCCGCCGGCAAAGACCAGCTGATAGCCGATCTTGTAGAAGAGAATGTCGTCGCCGAGCGTCGAAACCAGTCTTTCCGCCTCGCCGATCGTTGGAACATCCAGGCCGACGATCAATCGCTCGCGTGCGTCCATGTGAAGTCACCCCCGCCAGTCTTCGATGGGCGTCCAGTCGCATGTTAGGCCGAGATCCGCAAGGCCGAAAGCATAGAGATTGCCGCCGCCGCCCGGCTGGTCGCGGTCGCGCGAAATCGGTCGGCCGGCCAGATGGCATTTGAGCAGCGTGCCGACGCCGCCATGGCCGACAAAGGCGATGGGTGCAGCCGCATCATGCGTGGCAAGAACGGCGTCGAATGCCTCGACGATGCGGGCCTGCGCATCGACGGCGCGCTCCCAGCCCTTGAAGCTCTGTTCCGGATGGGCGAAGAACCAGTCGGCCGCCTCTTCGAATTGCGGCGGCGGCAGGAAGCCGGTGGCCGAGCGGTCGTTCTCGTGCATGGCGGGCACGACCTCGATGCTGATACCGGAGGCGACTGCCAGGATCTCAGCCGTCTCGATCGCCTTCGTCTCGTCGCTGGAAATGATGCGGGTCAGCCGCTTGGCCCAATCGCTCGACGCAGCCTTACGAGTGCGTTCGGCGCCGACATCGGAAAGCCCCCATTTCGGCACAGGCACGTTCGCGTCGATCCTGACCTGCGGATGGGTGACATAGATCCCGAACATCTCAGCCTCGCTTGTAGATCCACAGCTGCGCCGGCGGAATGTTGCGGACGACGAAGTCGAAATGCTGAATGTGATAGCGGTCGGGATTGGCGGCGATCGGCGAGATCGCGCCGTAGGAGATTTGCACCACCGGCCGTCCGGCCGGCAGGCGGTCGAGCAGGCTTTCGAGCAGCGACACCCGCATCGCCATCGGGAAGTTCAGCAGCGGAATGCAGGAGATGACGCAATCGAAGGTCCGGTCGCCATAGTCGCCGAGCGTGGCCTGAAGATCGAAGGCATCGCCATTGATGAAGCGCACGCCGGGATAGGTCCGCAGCAGATGTTTGTGGAAATCCGTCGAATATTCGATTGCGACGAGATTTTCCGGCCGGACGCCGCGGCCGAGGATGGCCTTGGTGATGGCGCCTGTGCCCGGTCCGAGTTCGAGCACCGGCAGCCCGGAATGGATGTCGACAACGCTTGCCATGCGCTTGGCGGTGATCGAGGAGGTCGGCACGATCGAGCCCACCGTTTTCGGCCCCTGCATCATGCCCCTGAAGAAGCGGATTTCGTCATCGAACTTCTTGCCCAGCCGTTCCTTCACCTTGACCCGTAAGCTCATTCTCCACCCATCCGCATGTTGATCGAATGCCCTTAATATGCCGCTTGTCGCTGAAGGGACAAGGATTTTCGCAACAAGGACATCGGCATCAACAACTCATGCCGCTTTTTGGTGGGAGCGAGGCATGAGATCGGCGAGCCTCTGGCTTAGGTGATCGGCGTCGACGGGCGCGCGCAGCTTCTTATCGGTATTGTCGAAATAGAGATAGACGTCGCGGCCCTTGCTGCGCGCCGCAAGCGGCGCCAGCACACGCGTCGCATTCTCCGGTTCTCCGCCGGTTGCCCAGGCGCGGATGCGTTGCGCCCAGATGTCGAGGGCTTCGTCCTCATAGCCGCTGACATAGAGCTGTTCGGAACCATGCAGGCGGCAATAGATGAAATCGGCGGTGATATCCATCAGCAGCGGCCATTTCACCGTATCGGCGCAGACGAGGGCGATCTGTTGGCGCCTCAGCATGTCGATGAAGGCGGGTGATCGGAAGCTCTCGTGGCGAATCTCCAGGGCATGGCGGATCGGCTGTCGTCCGTCGATTTCAAGCCAGGCTCGCCCCTTGACGTGTCCGTCGTGCCGCCGCGCCAGGTTTGCCGCCGCTTCGCCGTTATGCGGCAGCAACGCCAGGAAATTTTCGAAAAGATCGGGATCGAAAGCCATGTTCGGCGGGAATTGCCAGAGGATCGGCCCGAGCTTGGGGCCAAGCCGCAGCAGACCCGAGGCGAGGAAATTGGCGAGCGCCGTCTCGATATTCTGCAGCCGCAGCATATGGGTGATGAAGCGCGGTCCCTTGACCGCAAAGACGAAATCATCCGGCGTTTCGTCGCGCCAGCGGCCGAAGCTTTCAGGCCGCTGCAAGCTGTAGAATGTGCCGTTGATCTCGATCGAACGGAAATGCCGGGCGGCGTAGGAAAGCTCCTGCTTCTGCGGCAGGTCTTCCGGGTAGAATTGGCCGCGCCAGGGCGCATAGGTCCAGCCGGATATGCCGATACGCACCGTTCCCGTCTTTTTCGTCATCGGATCCTCCGCTTTGACAGGAGGAAAAACGGAGGCGGGCGGCCTTCGTTCCGGTCAGACGCGCATCGGCATCAGCACGTAGAGCGCATCGTCGCCTGCCGTGTCGCGGATCAGCGTCGGCGAGCCGGCATCGGCCAGCAGGAAGATCGCTTCTTCGCCGGAAAGCTGCGCGGTGATGTCGAGCAGGTATTTGGCGTTGAAACCGATTTCCATCGCATCGGTGTCGTAACCGACGGCGACTTCCTCGGTCGCACTGCCGGAATCGGGATTGTTGACGGTCAGCATCAGCTGGCCCTCGGAAAGCGCCAGCTTCACGGCGCGGCCGCGTTCGGAGGAGATGGTGGAGACGCGGTCGACGGCCTGGGCGAAGCTCGTGCAATCGACGCGCATTTCCTTGTCGTTGCCTGTGGGGATGACGCGCTGGTAATCCGGGAAAGTGCCGTCGATCAGTTTCGAGGTCATGACGATCGAGCCGATCGTCAGCCGGATCTTGGCGTCGGAGACCTCCACCGTCACGACAGCCTCGGGATTGTCGACCAGCTTCTGCAATTCGCCGACCGTCTTGCGCGGAATGATGATGCCGGGCATGCCTTCGGAGCCGGAGGGCGCGTCGACATCGGCGCGCGCCAGCCGGTGGCCGTCGGTGGCGACCGCCCGAAGTTTCAGCTCGCCCTTGCTCTCGATCGTGTGGAAGAAGATGCCGTTGAGATAGTAGCGCGTCTCTTCCGTCGAGATCGCGAACTGGGTGCGGTCGATCAGCATCTTCAGGTCGGCCGCCTTCAGCTTGAAGCTATGCGTGAAGGTGCCGGCGGTGAGATCAGGGAAGTCCGATTCCGGCAGGCACTGCAACGAGAATTTCGAGCGGCCGGACTGCACGGTCATCGCGCCGCCATCGGTGCTGGTGGCAAGCAGCACTTCCGAACCGTCGGGAAGCTTGCGGACGATGTCGTAGAGAAGGTGGGCCGGAACGGTGGTGGCGCCGGGCTGCTCGACGCTTGCCGGCGTCGCCTCGGTGATTTCGAGGTCGAGGTCGGTCGCCTTCATGTCGAGGTTCTGGCCATCGGCCTTGAGCAATACGTTGGACAGGATCGGGATCGTGTTGCGACGTTCGACCACGCGGTGGACGTGGTTCAGCGATTTCAACAGGTTTGACCGCTCAATAGTAATACGCATGGGATGCTACCGCTTTCGACCGTGACTGTCCGGGCGCATCGAGCACCCGAAGAATGCTGTCCCGACTTGAGGTCGGGGGAGTGGACGGGCAAAATGGCAGACTTCAGCATGGCTTTGCAAGAGGCATGCACGGCCGGGCGCCTGCATTTGCGGTTTTCCAGGGCAATGCTCACAGAAATCCGAACCCTTGCCGAAGCGGTGCCGCTCGCCCATAAGGGGTCGATGACGGCGGGACGAAAGCAAATGGCATGAATGAGGAAACCACAGCGGATGCCGCCACCCGGCGAAGCTTCCGCCTGCACAATGCAACGGTGCCGGCGCGGCCGCTGGAGCCGGCGCTCTATCTCGTCGCCACCCCGATCGGCAACCTCGGCGACATCACGCTGCGTGCGCTGGAAACGCTGGCCGGCGCCGATGTGCTCGCCTGCGAGGATACCCGCGTCACCCGCGTGCTGCTCGACCGCTACGGCATCCAGAACCGCCCTTTCGCCTATCATGAGCACAATGCCGACGAGGCCGGCCCGCGGCTGCTGCAGGCGCTCGAAGCCGGCCGGTCGGTGGCGCTGGTGTCCGATGCCGGCACGCCGCTGGTTTCCGACCCCGGTTACCGACTGGCGCAGCAGGCGATAGCGGCAGGTTACCGGGTCATTCCCATTCCCGGCGCCTCCGCGCCGCTCGCAGCCCTTGTCGGCTCCGGCCTGCCGAACGATGCATTTCTTTTCGCCGGCTTCCTGCCCGCAAAGGACAAGGCCCGCCGCGATCGTCTGGGTGAGCTTGCAACAGCCCCCGCGACGCTGATCTTCTTTGAATCGCCGCATCGCATCGGCGCTACCCTTATCGCCGCTGCAGACGTCCTCGGAGCCACGCGATCCGCCTCCGTCTGCCGCGAGCTGACCAAGACCTATGAGGAGTTCCGCCGCGGCACGCTTGCCGACCTTGCCGCCCATTATCAGCAGGTGGAAAACGTCAAGGGCGAGATCGTTCTCGTCATCGGTCCGCCGGAGCCGGTCGAGACGGATGAGGCAGACGTCGACGCCGTGCTCGCCGACCTGTCGAAATCAATGCCGACGGCAGGCGCCGCGACCGAGGCGGCCCGCCTCACCGGCCTGCCGCGCAAGGTGCTCTATCAGCGCCTGTTGGAGATCAAGAACGCCGATGGCCGATAGCGACCTCACCGCCATCAGGAGGAAGGCGCTGCGCCGCGGCCGCATGTCGGAATATGTCGCGGCCGCCTTCCTGATGCTGAAGGGTTACCGCATCCTGGCGCTGCGCCACCGCACCCGGCTCGGCGAGATCGACATCATTGCCCGCAAGGGCGATCTCGCCGTCTTCGTCGAGGTCAAGGCCCGGCGGGGCGAAGCTGCGGCGGTCGACGCCGTCTCCATCGCCGCGCAGAAGCGGATAAGGGCGGCAAGCGATCTCTGGCTCGCCCGCCAGGCGGATCAGGCCCGCCTTTCCCAGCGCTACGATATCGTGGCGATCATGCCGGGCAGGCTGCCGCGGCACTTCATTGACGCCTTCTGACACTCTTTCGACCCATCGGATTTCCGGATCGTTAAACTTTTAGTTCCCGCGTGAACCAGCTTCTTACGACTCTCTGCTACCCCAAATCTCGGTAGGGATAACAATTGGGGATTGTTTCATGGCCTGGAAGCTGATGCTTGCGAGTGCGGTCGCCATGGCCGCGCGCTCGGTGCCTTATGCCGTGGCGAAGCCGGCCGGGAAATCCTTCGTTGCCCATGCGAGCGGCCTGCTGCCGCTGAAGTCCACGCCGATCAACCCGGACTGGATCGTCAGCGGCAACCCGCAGGCCCGCACCGCCGAACATTCCCGCGGTCATGACGAGGCGTCGCTGACGGCGATCTGGGATTGCACGGCGGGCGAATTCCGTTGGTATTTCGGCTGGGACGAGACGGTAATGATCCTCGAGGGCGAGGTCCATATCACCGCCGAGGACGGCACCGAACGAACCCTCAGCACCGGCGACGTCGCCTTTTTCGCCGGTGGAACCTGGGCGAGCTGGCGGGTCGACAACTACGTCCGCAAAGTCGCCTTCCTGCGCAAGCCTTTCCCAAAGCCCTTGGCGATCGCCTACCGCCTCCGCAACATGCTGCGCAATGGCGGCAACCAGGGTATCGCCGCCTGAAGATCGATTTCGATTTTCGAGGTTGGCGCTAATCGGGCTGGGGCGGGGCGGTCGTTTCCCCCTTGAGAATCTCGCACGCAAACAGGATCGGATTGTCGAGATCAGGCGCAGTCTGCTTGTTCAACAGAACGGCGACCGCCGCTGCGGCCATGTCTTGAATCGGCTGCTTCACCGTCGTCAGGCGGGGGGTGGTCATGCTGGCGAGCGGGATGCCGTCGAAGCCCATGACGGAAAGGGCTGCCGGTATCGGGATCCCCAGATCATGCGCTGCCCGCATGCAGCCGATCGCCTGCTGGTCCGAACTTGCAAAGATCGCCGTCGGCCGCTCGTTGCGCGCCCGCGCCAGAAGATAATTTCCTGCCGAACGGCCGCTCTCATAGTCGAAAGCCGCCTCGGCAATCAGCGGTGATCCCGCCATTGCCGCGCGGCCGTCCGCCTGCTCGCCAGCCTGCTCGCCAGTCCGCTCGATCGCATCGAGGTAGCCTCTGAGGCGATCATTGGCGGGGACGGAGTGGCTGGGCCCGGAAATGAAGCCGATGCGGCGATGGCCGAGCTGCAGAAGGTGTTCGACGCCAAGGCGAACGCCACTGCGGTGATCGGCGGCAATGCCGGAATATCCTGGCATCAGACGGTCGATGACGACGATCGGCAATCCCTTCGGCAGCTTGATCGTATGGAAATCGATGCTCGGAACCAGAATGATCCCGTCGACCTTTCGGCTTGTCAGCTGCTTGATGCGATCAGCCTCCTTGGCCGCATGATCGAGCGACGTCATGACGATGATATTATAGCCGTGATTGGCCGCTGCCTGTTCCACGGATTGGACAAGTTCCGAGAAGAACGGATTGGTCAGATCCGGAATGATGATGCCGATGAGGCGGCTGACCTTGCTGCGCATGCTTCGCGCCGACGGGTCCGGCATATAGCCGAGCTCCTTGATGATCCCGGTAACGCGCGCCCGCAATTCCTTCGTCACCGAGGGATGATCGTTCAAAACCCTGGAAACGGTCCCGGTGGAAACGCCCGCAAGCTTGGCAACGTCTCTAATTCCGACCTTTGACATAACGGAAACAGTGGCCCTTCATCTTCGCCTTCACAACACGCCCGGGGCGTCTGATCGAGGCTTCCAGCTAATGGTCTTTGCGGCTCTCGTCAAAGGGCCGAATTTCATTTGGGACGGCCCATCATCCATAGCATGAGCACCGCCACGCGCAATGGAAACGGTTCATCGTTCACGCTTTTAGATGTTTTCGGCGGGGTCATCCTTGAGGTCATTCGGCCAGAATTCGGCAGCTTGACAATTTTTTGGAGCGTGTTACCCAGATGGCGTTGGAAACGGTTCATTGCCGCGGGCAACTCAGATGGAGCTGAGCCCAGAGCCGTTCGGGAGGAGAAAAATGTCCCATTCTATGAAGCATGAATCCGTCTTGATCAGTGCGCCGCGCCGTACGGCATTGAAGGTCGGACTTGCCGGCGCCCTGGCGCTGGCGCTGTCCTGCGGCGTGTCGCCCGCCTTTGCCGCCGGCAAGCCGAAGGTCGGCCTGATCATGAAGTCCTTGTCCAATGAGTTCTTCAAGCAGATGAAGGCCGGCGCCGACAAATATGCGGCCGAGAACAAGGACAAGTTCGACTTCAAGGCCGTCGGCATGAAGGACGAGCGCGATTTCGCCTCGCAGGTCGATGCCGTCGAAAACTTCGTCACCCAGAAATACGATATCATCGTTGTGGCGCCCGCCGATTCCAAGGCGATGGCGACCCCGCTGGCAAAGGCTGTGAAGGCCGGCGTCAAGGTCATCAACATCGACGTGCCGCTCGATGCCGATGCCAAGAAGAAGGCGGGGATCGATCTCGCTTTCTTCGGCCCTGACAATCAGGAAGGGGCAAAGCTTGCCGGCGATGCACTGGCCAAGGATCTGGGGCCGGGCGCCAAGGTCGTCATCCTCGAGGGCAATCCCGAGGCCGACAATGCCAAGGAGCGCAAGGAGGGCTTCGTGGATTCCGTCAAGTCGGGCAAGCTCGAGCTTCTCGACAGCAAGACCGCCCATTGGGAGACCGAAGAAGCCAATACCGTCATGACGAATTTCCTGACGAAATATAAGGATATTCAAGGCGTGATGGCCGCCAACGACTCCATGGCCCTCGGCGTCGTCAAGGCGCTCGATGCGGCCGGCCAGGCCGGCAAGATCAAGGTTGTCGGCTTCGACAACATCCCGCCGGTTCAGCCGCTGATCAAGGACGGTAAGATGCTTGCCACCGTCGAGCAGTATGGTGCGCAGATGGCGGTCATGGGCATCGACTATGGCATGCGGGAACTGGCCGGCGAAAAATTCACCGGCTGGGTCAAGACCGACGTCAAGCTGGTCACGGCAGCCGATCTGAAATAGTCGGATTGCCAGCCCCAAAAGCAAATGTGGCGCCGGCTGTGGCCGACGCCATTTCCACCAATCGATTGACGCGTTGATCGCTCCGGGTGAGGCTCGTTTCGAGCCTCTCCGATGCGCGTTGCGCCGAGGTTTGAAGAGACCATGCATGAGGTCGACGTGTCAGGCACAGCAGATGACGACATTCTGAGGCTGGAGGGGATCGGCAAGCGCTTCCCCGGCGTCGTGGCGCTCAAGGATGTCTCCATGCGGATCGGCCGCGGCAAGGGGCATGTTCTCCTGGGCGAGAATGGCGCCGGAAAGTCGACCCTGATCAATCTGCTCGGCGGCGTCTTCAGGCCGGATGATGGCCATATCCTGTTTGACGGCAAGCCTTATCATCCGTCCTCGCCCCTGGAGGCGTTCAAGGCGGGCATCCGGGTCATTCACCAGGAGCTGCATCCGCTTTCCAACCTGACGGTTGCCGAAAACCTGCTCTTCGAGCATCTGCCGCGCCGCTACGGCCTGGTGAACTACAAGGAAATGAATAAGAGGGCAGCCGAACTCCTGGAAGAGGTCGGCCTCGATGTGGCCCCAACGACGCTGGCGAGCCGCCTCAGCGTCGCGCAGCTTCAGCTGGTCGAGATCGCCAAGGCGCTTTGTTACGAAAGCAAGCTTCTCGTTCTCGATGAACCGACGGCAACCCTGACCTCCAAGGAGGTCGATCGCCTCTTTGAAATTCTGAAACGCCTGAAGCAGCGTGGCGTCACCACGCTCTATATCTCGCACCGGCTGGAGGAGATCTTCGAAGTCGGTGACGATGTGACGGTGCTGCGCGACGGCCAGCACGTGATCACCCGTCCACTGGCAGGGCTAGCTATTCCCGACATCGTCGAGCTCATGGTCGGGCGGAAGCTTTCGGATCACGGCATTTTCCGCGGCGACAGCGTGGTCTCAGGCGAGGCGCTCGGCGTCTCCGGCCTGAAGGTGACGCGCCATAGTCCGGAACTGTCATTTTCCGTGGCAAAGGGCGAGATTGTCGGTATTGCCGGTCTCGTCGGCAGCGGCCGGACGGAGGCGGTTCGCGCCATATTCGGCGCCGACGCCAAGGCGGCCGGCGAAATTCGCCTGAATGGCGAGCCGGTCGAGATCCATTCGCCGCAGGATGCCGTTGCGGCCGGGCTCTGCCTGGCGACCGAAGATCGCAAGATGCAGGGCTTGATGCTCGATATGAGCTGCGCCGAAAATACCACCATCACCGATCTCGCCAAGATCTCCCGCAACGGCTTGATCAGGCGAAGGGCCGAGGAGGATCACGCGCAGCGCCTCGTGCGTGAGCTGCGGATCAAGACCCCGTCCATCCGTCAGGCCGTCAGGACCTTTTCCGGCGGCAATCAGCAAAAGGTCGTCATTGCCAAATGGCTGTTCCGCGGTCCCAAGGTGCTGATTTTCGATGAGCCGACCCGCGGGATCGATGTCGGCGCCAAGGCCGAGATTTATGAGCTCCTGTGGAAGTTTGCGGCCGAGCGGAAGGGTGTGCTGGTCGTGTCGTCCGATCTGCCGGAACTGATCGGCATCTGCCATCGCATCATCGTCTTTTCCGACGGCAAGATCGCAGGGGAAATAGCCCGGGACCAATTCGACGAGAGCAGGATCCTTTCGCTCGCCTACAAGGAGTATAGCCGTGTCCGCCAACATTGAAGAACAGACCGAGGCGAAAACTGGGGCGAAAGAGACGAGCGTCTGGGACAAGCTGATCCGGATCTCGATGAAGGAAGCGGGCGTCGCCATCGCCCTCATCCTGATCCTGGCGTTTTTCTCGGCGACGGCGCCCTATTTCGCGACGCCGGAGAATTTTCTGAAGATCTTCGTGCAGATCGCCATCAACACCGTGCTGGCCGCGGGCATGACCTTCGTCATCCTCGTCGGCGGCATCGATCTCTCCGTCGGCTCGCTGCTTGCCCTTTGCACGGTCATCGGTGCGACGATCATGATCAATCCGGCGTTTTCGCCATGGCAGGCGATTGTTCTCGCCTGTCTGGCGTCGATGGGCACCGGCGCCATCCTTGGCGCGGTCAACGGCTGGATCTGCGAGAAGTGGAAGCTTCCGTCCTTCATCGTCACCCTCGGCATGCTGAACGTCGCCAGCGGCCTGGCCCGCGTGGTCAGCGACAACTCCACGATAACAGGCCTGCCGCAGCCTTTCGTCGATTTCGGCAACCTGATCTTCTGGGGCATCTTTCCGTCGATCTTCCTGATTGCGATCGTCGTCGTCCTGATCGGCTGGTTCGTGCTGCGCTATACCGTCTTCGGGCGTTTCGTCTTCGCAATCGGTACCAATGAAGAGGCTGTGCGGCTGTCGGGGCATCAGCCGAAAAGATACAAGATCGCGGTCTTCACGATCTCCGGGCTGACCGCCGGCATTGCCGCCATGGTCTATCTGCTCCGCCTCAATGTCGGCAGCCCGGTTGCCGGCATCGGCTACGAGCTGAACGCCATCGCCGCCGTCATCATCGGCGGCACCAGCCTCTCCGGCGGCAAAGGCTCGATCATCGGCACGCTGGTCGGCGCCTGCATTCTGCAGGTGCTGTCGACGGGATTGCAGCTGCTCGGCGCCGACGACAATATCAAGCCGATCGTCATCGGCGCCGTCATCGTGCTCGCCGTTATTCTCGACAGCTATCGCGGCCGGCTGATGCGCATCCTTGAGACGCGATGATCAGGGTGCCCCGGAAGCCTTGATTGGCCGTTGCGTTTGAAATCTGGCCGACCTACATCTGTCCGGCAGTCAGGAAGGGACGGAAATGGCCAAGATCACCAATGTAGCGGTCCAGATGGATCATGTCGCCGGCATCAATATCGCAGGCGATTCCACCTTCGCCATGAGCCTGGAAGCCCAGGCGCGCGGCTACCGGCTCTTCCATTATACGCCCGACCGCCTGAGCTTCCGCGACGGCAAGCTCTTTGCCAGCGTCGAGCCGATGCTGCTGCGCGACGTCAAGGGCGATCACTTCGAGCTTGGCGCGCCGGAGCGCGTCGATCTCGCGACCATGGATGTCGTGCTGCTGCGCCAGGACCCGCCCTTCGACATGGCCTATATCACCTCGACGCATCTGCTCGAGCGCATTCACCCGAAGACGCTCGTCGTCAACGATCCGGCCTGGGTGCGCAACTCGCCGGAGAAGATCTTCGTCACCGAATTTTCCGACCTGATGCCGAAGACGCTGATCACCAAGGACCCGGCCGAGATCCGCCGTTTCCGCGACGAGATGGGCGACATCATCCTGAAGCCGCTCTACGGCAATGGCGGCGCCGGCGTCTTCCATTCGACCCGCGACGACCGCAATCTCTCCTCGCTGCTGGAAATGTTCGGCCAGCTGTTCCGCGAACCCTTCATCGCCCAGCAATATCTGCCCGATGTGCGCAAGGGTGACAAGCGCATCATCCTCGTTGACGGTGAATTTGCCGGCGCCATCAACCGCGTCCCGGCCGAACACGACAGCCGCTCCAACATGCATGTCGGCGGCCGCGCCGAGGCGACCGAACTGACGCCGCGCGAGCAGGAAATCTGCGCCCGCATCGGCCCGGCGCTGAGAGAGCGCGGCTTCCTGCTCGTCGGCATCGATGTGATCGGCGATTACATGACCGAGATCAACGTCACCTCGCCCACGGGCATCCGCGAGGTCAAGAAGTTCGGCGGCGCCGATATATCAAGCCTCCTCTGGGATGCGATCGAACGCAAGCGCGGCTGACCGGCAAATTATGCCCGTTTTGATCCCGCGGCCGGGTACAACCCGGTCGCCGCGGATATCCAGATACGTTCCTTGATTGTTCTTGTTTTATTCCCGCTTCCATGCCAGATTGCAACCGCTGGCTCTCAAGGGCCGGGGGCGGTATAAGAGTTTGCGGCAAGGGGATGGGTTTATGGTCGCGCGTGTCAGCACGGTGGCATTCCAGGGCATCGAAGGCGTGCCGGTCGAGGTTCAGGTCATGGTCGCGCCCGGCAAGGTCGGCATGCAGATCGTCGGCCTGCCCGACAAGGCGGTGGCCGAAAGCCGCGAGCGCGTGCAGGCGGCCCTCCATGCCTCCGGCCTGGCGCTGCCGGCCAAGCGGGTAACCGTCAATCTGGCGCCCGCCGATTTGCCGAAGGAAGGCTCGCATTTCGATCTGCCGATCGCCTTGGCGCTGATGGCCGCCCTCGGCGCCATTCCCGCCGATGCGCTGTCGGATTTTGTCGTCGTCGGCGAGCTCAACCTCGATGGCACGATCGCCGCCATCGCAGGTGCGCTGCCGGCCGCGATCGGCGCCAATGCGCTCGGCAAGGGGCTGATCTGCCCGGCCGAAAGCGGCGCCGAAGCTGCCTGGGCGGGCGCGGATGTCGATATTCTCGCACCCCGCAGCCTGATCGCTCTTGCCAATCATTTCCGCGGCACGCAGGTCCTATCGAGGCCGGAGGCATCGATCCGCGCCAATGCAGCCAACCTGCCGGACCTTGCCGAGATCAAGGGCCAGGAAAGCGCCAAGCGGGCGCTGGAGGTCGCAGCCGCCGGCGGCCATAATCTCCTGATGGTCGGGCCTCCCGGCTCCGGCAAGTCGATGCTGGCGGCCAGGCTGCCGTCGATCCTGCCGCCGCTTTCGGCCGCCGAACTGCTGGAGGTGTCGATGGTCCACTCGATCGCCGGCCAACTCTCCGGCGGCAAGCTTTCCGACCGCCGGCCCTTCCGCACCCCGCATCATTCCGCCACCATGGCCGCCCTCGTCGGCGGCGGCCTGCGCGCCCGTCCGGGCGAAGCCTCGCTTGCCCATCACGGCGTGCTGTTTCTCGACGAATTTCCAGAGTTCACGCCGCAGGCGCTCGATGCGCTGCGCCAGCCGCTCGAAGGCGGCGAGTGCGTCATCGCGCGTGCCAATCACCGCGTTTCCTATCCGGCGAAATTCCAGCTGATCGCGGCAATGAACCCCTGCCGCTGCGGCATGGCCGGCGAGCCCGGTCATAGCTGCGCCCGCGGCCCGCGCTGCATGAGCGACTACCAGGCCCGCATCTCCGGCCCGCTGATGGACCGCATCGATATCCGCATCGACGTGCCGGCCGTCTCCGCCGCCGATCTCATCCGGCCGATGGCGGCCGAAAGCAGCGCCGACGTCGCCCGCCGCGTCGCCCGCGCCCGCGAGATCCAGCAGGAGCGCTTCGAAAGTGCCGGCGCAAAAGGCATCGGCACCAATGCCCGCTGCTCCACCGCAATGATCGAGAAAATGGCCGAACCCGACGCCAGCGGCCTGCAGCTGCTGCGCGACGCCGCCGAAAAGATGAAATTCTCTGCCCGCGGCTACCACCGCGTCCTCAAGGTCGCCCGCACCCTGGCCGATCTCGACGGCAAACCGACCGTCGGCCGCATCCATCTCGCCGAAGCGATCTCCTACCGCATCGCCGGTGAGAGGCTGACGGCGGCGGCGTGAGGATGGAAGCGAATAGGGAGTAGCGAAGAGTTTGCTAATTGGCTTGCCTGAATGCCAAACCAGTTCGCATCCTATTCGCTATTCGCTATTCGCTATTCAGCTCCCCAGCCCCTCAAACAGCGCCGTCGAGAGATAACGCTCCGCGAAGGAGGGGATGATGATGACGATGTTCTTGCCGGCGTTTTCGGGACGGACGCCGACCTTGATCGCCGCCGTCAGTGCCGCACCCGAGGAGATGCCGACCGGTACGCCTTCGAGCCGGGCGACGAGGCGCGCCTGTTCGAAGGCTTCGTCATTGGTGACGGTGACGACCTCGTCATAGATGCCGGTGTCGAGGATTTTTGGCGCGAAGCCGGCGCCGATGCCCTGGATTTTGTGCGGGCCGGGATTGCCGCCGGAGAGGATCGGCGAATCCGCGGGTTCGACGGCGATGATCTTGATCTCGGGCTTGCGGCTCTTCAACACCTGTCCGACGCCGGTGATCGTGCCGCCGGTGCCGATGCCGGAGACGACGATGTCGACCGTGCCGTCGGTGTCGTTCCAGATTTCCTCGGCCGTCGTCTTGCGGTGGATCTCCGGATTGGCCGGGTTTTCGAACTGCTGCGGAATGACGGCATCGGGCAGCGACGCTGCCAGTTCCTCCGCCTTGGCGATGGCGCCCTTCATGCCCTTCGGTCCCTCGGTCAGCACCAGCTCGGCGCCGAGCAGCGCCAGCATCTTGCGACGCTCGACCGACATCGTCTCCGGCATGGTGAGGATCAGCCGATAGCCCTTGGCGGCGGCGGCAAAGGCAAGCGCGATGCCGGTATTGCCGGAGGTCGGCTCGATCAGCACCGTCTTGCCGGGGGTGATCTTGCCCTGCGCTTCCAGGCTTTCGATCATCGCGACGCCGATGCGGTCCTTGACCGAGGCGATCGGGTTGAAGAATTCGAGCTTGCCGATCAGGTTCGCCACGACGCCCTTTTCCCGCGCCAGCTTGTCGAAGCGCACGAGCGGCGTATCGCCGATGGTTTCGGTGATCGAGGAATAGATGCGGCCGCGGCCGGGTTTGTGCGACATGGGTGCTCTCCCTTTGAAATCCTGCCCCTGGAATCGAGGGGAGAATAGGGTCAAAGGCCGGTCTAGGCCAGAGCGCGTTCGGCCTGGAGATGCGGTCCGCGGAGAAAATAACCTTTGAAAACCGCTTCTTGCCGAATGTTTATTTCAGGCAGCCCGCGTGGCGATGAAGGCCGCCGTGCCCGCCAGAATACCGGCCGCAACCCGGTTCAGCGCCTGCAAGGCGCGCGGCTCTCTCAGCATCGTCCGAGCCCGCGAGGCAAGCAGCATATAGGGCACCAGCACGGCGATCAGCACCACGAAGGTAACAGCGAGCAGGAGCGCGTAGTCGCGCAAGCCGATATTGCCGATATCGATCAGCGTCGGCACCAGGGCGACATAGAACAGCATCGTCTTCGGATTGCCGAGCGTCACCAGCAGGCCGGAGAGGAAGGACAGGCCGATATTGCTGGATTTGCGCGCCGCGATATCCTGCGGCAGCAATCCCGTCGTCCAGAGCTTCCAGGCGATGTAGCCGAGATAGAGGGCGCCGGCCATCTTGATGGCGATGAACACCTCGGTGAAGGTCTGCGCCACGAAGGCGAGGCCGAGAATGACCGCGGTGAGATAGGTCATGTCGCCGAGCACCAGGCCGAGGCCCATGAAGAAGGTCTCGCGGAAATTCGAGCCGAGCGCGCGTGCGACGATCGCGGTGATCCCGGGTCCGGGAATGGCCGCGGCGATCAACAGCGCTCCGGCATAGGTGATCAGGACGGTGAGGCTCATCTTCTTAACCCACAGGGCTTCTGCCGCCCTCTATAGGCAAGCCTTGCTGCCGCATCAATGCTTTGGCGCTGATCTGTCCATAACCATAAAGAATAGGTTTGCTGAACCATGATCTACTTGGAAAGCGACCCCGCCTTGCTATCTCTCCCTCTGCAAATGCGCGATCAGCGTCCTCCGCGCCTCCCGAAAGGGAGCGCAACGCCGCGGAGATTTTCATCACCAAGGAGAAAATGAATGTCCCCCAGCTCAGCCGAAACCCGCAGGCTTTCGCCGCTCAAGACGCCGTCCAGCCTGTCGACCAACGCCATTACCGATATCTCGGCGGCGCTGACCGCCCTGCTTGCCGATGTCTTCACGCTTTATCTGAAGACCAAGAGTTTCCATTGGCACATGTCCGGCCCGCATTTTCGCGACTATCATCTGCTGCTTGACGAGCAGGCCGAGCAGATCTTCGCCATGACCGACGACATTGCCGAACGTGCCCGCAAGATCGGCGGCACGACGCTGCGCTCCATCGGCCAGATCGCCCGCCAGCAGCGCCTTTCGGACAACGACGCGGATTTCGTCACGCCGGAGGACATGTTGTCGGAATTGCGCGAGGACAATGCGCAGCTCGTTTCGCTGCTGCGCGAGGTGCATGGCCTTTGCGACGAGCATAATGACGTCGCGACCGCCAGCCTGATCGAGAACTGGATCGACGAGGGCGAGCGCCGCACCTGGTTCCTGTTCGAAACGACACGCCCGCAGAGGTAATAGCGGCAACCGGGCGTCTCAGCGTCTCTGTCGGGACGCCCGGTTCTCAGCCCTCGAGCGCCCGCGGCCGCAGCCAGCGCGGCGTCCAGCCGAGATTCATGCCGGCGGCGGCAAGCAGGATAATCGCCGCACCGGCAATCTGCATTGGCTGCAGCGCGTGGCCGAAAGCCAGCCGGTCGACGAGGATCGCGGCGATCGGATAGATGAAGGACAGCGCGCCGGTGAGATGCGTCGGCAGCCTCTGGATCGCGCCATAGAGCAGCACATACATCAGCCCGGTATGGACGACGCCGACGGTGACGAGGATCGCCCAGCCGCCGACATCTTGCGGCGGATTTGAAAAATCGGTCATCGGCGCCAGCATCAGCATGCCGGTGGCGACCTGGATGAGCGCGATCAGATGCGGCGGCGTGCCTTTCAGCCATTTCGCGGCCAGCGCTGCCAGTGCGTAGAAGAAGGCGGCGCCGAGCGCCATCAGGATGCCGAGGCCGTAGCCCTCCGATATCGCTCCGCCCGCCTCCGGTTTTGCCTCGACGATGGCAATCATGCCGGCGAAGGCGAGCGTCAGCCAGAACAGCTTGGTGGCGGTGATCTTCTCGCCGAGGAAGAGCGCACCGAGTACCAGCAGCATGAAAGGCTGGGTATTATAGACGGTCGTCGCAATCGAGATCGTCGCATGCGAATAGGAGGCAAACAGCAACAGCCAGTTCAAGACGATGGCGACGCCGCCAAAAATGGCGATGCCGAAGGCACGCAGCGTGATGATACCGGGCCGCAGCAGCCCGAGAGCGCCGCAGATGACAAGCAGGGTGAGCGCGCCGAACAGGCAGCGCCAGAAGACCACGCCGCTGACGGGCTGTCCCGACATGACGACGAACCAGCCGATCGTCCCCGAGATCAGCATCGCTGCCGTCATTTCCACCGTGCCCCGTCTGATGTCGCTACCCATGATAACCTCCGCCTTTGATGGCATGATAATATTGCGGCCGGAGGCGATTTTATATAAGGATAAAAAGGAAGATGATCGATATCGCCTAATCATAATAGGAAAGTGGATCGCCATGGCTAATGATGTGCAATCGCTCGACGAGGTCGATCAGGCCATCCTCGAAGCGCTGGCCGGCAATGCCCGAATCTCGCTGAAGGAGCTGGCGCAGCAGGTCGGCCTGTCCTCGCCGAGTGCCGCCGAGCGCCTGCGCCGGCTGGAGGAGCGCGGCGTCATCAAGGCTTTCACCATCGATCTCGATCCCGCCGCCGTCGGTTATCCCCTGCAGGCGATCGTGCGCGTGCGTCCGTTGCCGGGGCAGCTGCACATCGTCGAGCGCATCATCCAGGACATTCCCGAAATCGTCGAATGCGACAAGGTGACCGGTGAGGATTGCTTCATCGCCCGCCTGGTCATCCGCTCGATGGCGGAGCTCGACGGCCTGCTCGACCGGGTTGCCGAAAGGGCAGAAACCAACACCTCGATGATCAAGGCCTCACCGGTCAAACGCCGCTTGCCGCCGCTTTCCCGGAAAAAGTAAAGTCGACGAAACGGGCTAGAGCAATTCCAGGAAAAGTGCGAAGCGGTTTTCCGTCCGGAATTGCGTAAAACAAAAGGATAGAGCGGTTCTGCGCTTCAGTTAAAAGCTGAACCGCTCTAGAAATCCGCCATCGGCGACAGCATCGCCGGGAAATTCGGGATGGTATCGCCAAGCCCGCGCAGCATCAGCCTCGTGCCGCTTTCCAAGGGTTGCGGGACGCCTTCCCAGCCGAGCCTGTCGGGGCTGAACAGCACCTCGACCGTGGCGGGCACGATCTCCAGCCCGCCGAGGATTGCTGCAAGCGACGGCATCTCCGCCGCCACGACATCGAGAAGGCTGAAGCGGCGAGCCTCGCCGATCTTCCAGGCGATCGCCGCCTGGCGGTCTTCCAGGAAGCTGATACGGGTATCGGGATCGAGCTGGGTGTTGATCAGAAACATCGCCGCATTGACGGTGACACCAAGCGACGTCGACACCGGGCTTCGTCCTTTCAGCAGCGATTGCAGCAGGGCAAGATCATCCGCATGCGTCGGCGCAAGCAGCCGGGCGGGTGCGGCTGATGCCAAAGGGGCGGGCGCCGCTCCCTCGTATCGGTGCAGCGGTATCGCGCGGAAACCATAGGGTTCGTAGAGAGACGGCTTGTCGGTATAGAGGATGACGGCTTCAAAGCCCTGCCGCTCGCACCAGTCGAGCGCCCTTACCGTCACGTCGCGATAGAGCCCGCGGCCACGCCATCGTGGCCGCACGGCGCCTGATTGAAGCCCGGCGGCATGGACGATCCTGCCATTGATGACGAAGGGCAGCGCAAAGGCTGAGATATTCGCCGCAAGCTCGCCATTGCCGTCAAACCAGCCGAAAGGCATGCTGGAGGGATCGGGTCCGCCGAGCTGTTGCAGCGGCCCGATATCGATGCCGAAAATATCCTGAAGCAGGTTGACCAGCGCCGCCCAGCCGGCGGGATCGCCGAAATAATCCTGCCGGAAGGTCAGGCCAGCGCTGTCGAAGCGCCTGGTCATCACACGCCGGTGGAGCCGAAGCCGCCTGCGCCGCGCAGCGTTTCGCTGGCCTCGGTGATCTCCGCCACCCGCGCCTGCGTCACCGGCGCGATCACCATCTGGGCGATGCGCATGCCGCGCTCGATGACGAAGGGCTCTTCGCCGAGATTGGCGAGCAGCACTTTCACCTCGCCGCGATAATCGCTGTCGACGGTACCAGGCGAATTCAGGCAGGTGATGCCGTTTTTGAAGGCGAGGCCGGAGCGCGGCCGCACCTGTCCCTCGAAATGCTCGGGGATTTCGAAGATGAAGCCGGTCGGCACCAGCGCCCGTTTGCCCGGCAGAAGCGTCAGTGGTGTCGCCTCGTCGATGGCGGCGCGCAGGTCCATGCCGGCCGCCCCCTTGCTTTCATAGGCGGGCAGGTCGAGGCCTTCGCCGTTGGCCAAGCGGATGAGGTTCAGCGTCGGTCTTACATCGTGATGAATGGTCATGGCCCATTACTTTGCGCCTGCGCGGGCAAGGTCAATTGCAAAGCGGGGCTTTAGTCGCTAGTTAAGCGGCAATTCCACAGGATTCACATTATGGCCGAAAGTCTCGCCGAGGCGGTCTCCCGCCGCCGCACATTCGCTATTATCGCCCACCCGGACGCGGGTAAGACGACGCTCACCGAAAAGCTGCTGCTGTTCGGCGGCGCCATTCAGCTTGCCGGCGAAGTCAAGGCGAAGAAAGATCGCATGCAGACGCGCTCCGACTGGATGAAGATCGAGCGCGAACGCGGCATCTCGGTCGTCACCTCGGTGATGACCTTCGAATATAACGATAATGTCTTCAACATCCTCGACACGCCGGGTCACGAGGATTTCGCCGACGACACCTATCGCACGCTGACGGCCGTGGATGCCGCCGTCATGGTCATCGACGCCGCCAAGGGCATCGAGCCGCGCACGCTGAAGCTCTTCGAAGTCTGCCGCATGCGCGATATTCCGATCATCACCTTCATCAACAAGATGGACCGCGAAAGCCGCGATCCCTTCGAGATCCTCGACGAGGTGGAAGAGAAGCTGGCGCTGGATACGGCGCCGATCACCTGGCCGGTCGGCCGCTCGAAGACCTTCTGCGGTTCCTACAATATTGCCGCCAACACGGTGCGCGGGTCGGATACCGAAATCGAGGGAACGCCGGTCAACGGCCCGCAGAGTGTGGCCGGCCGGTTGCCGGAAAACGAGCGCCAGGCATTCGTCGAGGAGACGGAGCTCGCGATCGAGGCCTGCCGTCCCTTCGACCGACAGGCCTTCCTGGAAGGCCATATGACGCCGGTCTTCTTCGGTTCGGCGTTGCGCAATTACGGCGTTCGCGACCTCATCAATGCGCTCGGCGATTTCGCGCCGCCGCCGCGTGACCAGGTCGCCGATACCAGGACGGTGCATGCGACCGACGACAAGATGACGGCCTTCGTCTTCAAGATCCAGGCCAACATGGACCCCAACCATCGCGACCGCATCGCCTTTGCCCGCATCTGCTCCGGCAAGCTCGAGCGCGGCATGAAGGCCAGGCTCGCCCGCACCGGCAAGCAGCTTGGCCTGACGGCGCCGCAATTCTTCTTCGCCTCGCAGCGCCAGCTCGCCGACACCGCCTATGCCGGCGACGTCGTCGGCATTCCCAACCACGGCACGCTCCGGATCGGCGATACGCTGACTGAAGGCGAATCCCTGGTCTTCCAGGGCGTGCCGAACTTCTCGCCTGAGATTCTGCGCCGCGTGCGCCTGGAAGACGCGATGAAGGCAAAGAAGCTCAAGGAAGCCCTGCAGCAGATGGCCGAGGAAGGCGTCGTCCAGCTGTTTTCGCCGGAAGACGGCTCGCCGGCGATCGTCGGCGTCGTCGGCGCCCTGCAGCTCGACGTGCTGAAGGAGCGGCTGATGGCCGAATACGGCCTGCCGGTCTCCTTCGAAATGTCGCGTTTCTCCGTCTGCCGCTGGATCTCGGCCGAGCAGCCGGCCGATCTCGACAAGTTCCTCACCGTCAAGCGCGGCGACATCGCCCGCGATCTCGACGGCGATCCGGTCTTCCTCGCCCAGGACGGTTTCTCGCTGCGTTATGAGTCCGAGCGTTATCCGGCGATCAAGATGGTCGCCATCAAGGAATATCACGCCGCCAAGGCGGCGTGAGACCGGGCAATCGTCCGCCAAGCGATTGGGCAAAAGCGGCTTGAACGACATGGCTGTCGCACCCCCGTGCTGCGATGGCCATTTGCCGTCAGCCGGCGGCGATGATCTCGATCTCGATGAGCCAGTCGTCGCTGAGCGTTTCGACGATGATGGCTGTGGTCGGTACGGCGCGGCCGCCAAGTGCCCGAAGGCGGGCATCCTGGTTCGCCTCCACAAAGGCACCGTCGCGCAGATAGCTCGCCAGCCGCACGATATTGTCGACGGTCATATCAGCCGAGGCGAGGATGGTGCGCAGATTGGACCAGATGAGCTCCAATTGCCCGTCCAGGTCGACGCCCGCCATTCCCTCTTGATCGAGACCCATCGTGCCGCTGACGAAGAGCAGCCGCGTGGGATGCCTGACCTCCAGCGCATGGATATAGTCGGGGCTCGCCGGATAGATCCCGCTTGCCGGATTGCGTTCGATCATCTCCATGCGATTTGCCTCCCCGAATATTCTGTTGAAGAATGCCAGTATCGGCGATTATTTTTCGGCAAGAAGGGGATTTTACCGAATGACGAAAAATACAGAGGATCTTCGGCAAAGACGTGCGCAGCAGCCGGCCATCGATGTCTTCGACCGAAAAATATTAGCCGCACTCGCCGCCGACAGCAGCCAGAGTTATGCCAGGCTTGGCGAAGCGGTCGGTCTGTCGGCGCCGGCCGTGCATGAGCGCGTGCGCCGTCTCCGGCAATCCGGCGCGATAAAAGGCGTGCATGCCGCGCTGGATGGCGCAGCGCTTGGCAAACCGTTGCTTGCTTTCGTGCATGTGGAGGCGGCCGGCTGGGGCAAGAGCGAGCGGCTGATGCAGGTCCTGCGGTTTCCCGAGGTCGAGGAGATGCATTCGGTCGCCGGCGATGCCAGCGTTCTCTTCAAGGTCCGCACGGCGAGCCCGCAGGACTTGGAGGCTTTTCTGGCGCAGATCCATGCCGTTCCCGGTGTCACCGGCACCCGCAGCTATATCGCCCTTTCCACCTATCTGGAGCGTCCGGTCCAGGCCGGCGTCACCGACAGCTGGCCTGATATGCCGCGGCCGGAATAGACAGGCGATCTGGTTTCCCGGCTAAGCGTCCTGCCGCTTTAATCCTCGCCCTCGAAGCGCGGCAGGTGCTCGATATTCTCCACCCCTGCCAGGGCCGAGCGGCACCATATCTGTTTCTTGGGCGTCAGTTCCCGCCGCTGGTCGATGCTGCCGACGCGGATGCCGATCGCGCCGCCTTCGCCGTCGGTGCGGTAAAGCGGCGATCCGCAATTCGGGCAGAAGAATTGCCGGCTGAGACCGCCGCTGTCGCCATATTTTGCGTAGCCTCTCGGCTCGCCCGACAGGAGCGTCAAACTGTCCGGCCGCGCCGGTGCGGTGATGCGATAGGCCGAACCGGTCAGCCGCTGGCAATCGGTGCAATGGCAGATCGAAATCCGCTCTGGATCGATCTCCGCCTGATAGCGGATTGCGCCGCAATGGCATCCTCCGGTGATATGCATCGGTTACTTCCTCAAAGCATGTCGCGCAAAAATGTACTGCGGTTTTGCGATCATGAGATGCGATAAACAAAGAACCAAAGCGTGGCAGGCGAATCTGAACGATCGCGCCCACGCTTCAGTCCGCCGGCTGCGCGCCTGGCCGTGTGGCGTAGAAGGCCTTGGCATCGGCCGTGAAGGCGGCCCGCTGATCGGCTTTGGTATAGAACATATGGCCGCCGCGATAAAGTTTCAGCCCGACGCGGCCGCCGGCGAGCGACGGCGGCAGATGATCGACGACATAGCGGCTGACGCTATAGGGCGTCACCAGATCGCTGTAGCCATGCGCGATCAGCAGATGGAATGCCGGGTTCGAGGCGAGCAGCTGCCGGATGTCGTCGGTGGCGCTGGCCTGGAGGCGGGATCCGCCGCCGCGTCCTCCGCCCCATTCCCAGCGCCGGCTGATATCGCCTTCGAGCAGCGTATAGGTCATCTCCGTCCTGAAGCCGAGTTGGTTGCGGGCGTAATCGGCAAAGGCGCCGCCATAGGCGCGGGTGAAGCCATCGAGGATGGCGTCGTCGCCGCGATCGTAGTCCGATTCCGGGTAGGGATCGGGGGCTGCAAAGGAGGCGTCGTAGGCGCTCATCACCTCGCCGCTGCCCGCGTCGGAATGTTTGACGAAGGAATTGCCGAGGAAGCCGCGGTTGCGGGTGACGATATCCTCGGGAATGCCTGTCAGCTTGGCGATCCTGCCATAGAAGGCGGCGGCCTCGGCGCCCGTGGGCGGCGGTCCGGCCAGCGTCGTCAGATAGTCGCCGAGCGCGAAGGTCTCGGCCTCTTTCTGCGTCTCTTCGTCGAAAGCCTTATGCCGGTCGAGTTCGGCGGCCGCCAAAGACGGCAGTTCGAGGGCTGCGCCGAGCGCGAACTGGTCGGCATTGAACATCAGCTGGCCTTCGAGCAAGGGAGAAAGCATCACCGCGCCGGCGACGATGATGCCTTGGCTTTCCTGCAGCGCCGAGGCGACCTTGGCGGCGCGGAAGCCGCCATAGCTTTCACCGAGAAGATATTTCGGCGAGTTGGAGCGGTTGTTGTGCGCGACATAGAGCGCGATCGCCTTGGCGATGCTCTCAGCATCGGCATTGACGTTGTAATAGTTGGAGGCGTCGTCCGCCTTGACCGTCCGGCTCCAGCCCGTGCCGATCGGATCGATCAGCACGAGGTCGGTGAAATCGAGCCAGCTCTGCTTGTTGTCGACGAGTTTCGCGTTGGCGCCGTCGCGTCCATCCGGCCCGAAATCGAGCACCTCAGGCCCGACCAACCCAAGATGCAGGAAGGCGGAAGCCGCACCCGGGCCACCGTTGAAGGCAAAGGTCAGAGGCCGGTTCGCCCCGCCATCCCCAGCGACATAGGCAGTGTAGAAGATCGCGCCGGTCTGCGCGCCGTCCTGGCCGAAGAGTTCAAGCGTGCCGGCGGTGGCGGTGTAGGCGAGTTTCCGGCCGCCGATCGTCAGCTCGTGCTCGGTGACGGAATCGGCCGGCAGCAGCTTCAGCACGCCCTCGCGCGCGCCGCTCTGAATATTGGCCCTCGGCTGACCGCTTTCCTGCGCATGAGACAGGGCAGGGGCCAGCATTGCCGCAAGCGCGGCAAGCAGAAACAGGGTTCGGATGCGCAAGATGTCTCCTCCGGCGATGGGAATGAGAGGCTGAGATAGCGTAGCATCCGCGGCCGGCGACGGGCATCAAGAGATGGTGATGGGCCAGTGAATGAACCAGTGAACGAGTTAGCTGAGCGTGCGGCTCAGCCTGTCTTCTCGACCGCATGGACGTTCACTTCAATTGCCCGGCCGGCCTTCCAGCCGTTGATCGCCGCGCCGAGCCCAAGCGCGACGAAGAGGGCGGCGCACCAGGAAAAACTTCCGGTCCAGCCGCGGATGAGACCGACGATGAGTGGGCCGATGGCGGCAAGCAGGTAACCGACGCATTGCGCCATGCCGGAAAGATGGGCGGCGACATCGGGATCGCGCGAGCGCAGCACGATCGTCGTCATGGCCGCCGCGATCAGCCCGCCCTGACCGATGCCCTGCAGCACCGCCCACAGCCAGACTGTCGACAGCGGCGCAAAGAGCAGGCCGAGCAGGGCTGTGACGGCGACGCCGCAGAGGCTCGCATTGATCAGCCGCTGGTCGCGGCCGCGCACGGCGATATGCGGCACGATCAGGCAGGATGCGGCCTGCACCATCACCGACAGGGAAACGATCGCCCCTGATGTGACGCCGTCGAGCCCGCGTTCGCGTAAGATCGGAACCAGCCAGCCGAAGACGCAATAGGCAAGTGCCGATTGCAGCCCCATGAACAGCGTGACCTGCCAGGCGAGCCGGTCGCGCCAGAGGCCTTTGACGTGGAAGCCATTTCGTCTTGCCTGCCGGCCGCTGCGAAGAACCTCAGGCAGCCAGAGCAGGCTGACGATCAGGGCGGGCAGCGCCCAGATGGCGAGCGCGCCCGCGAGAGACCCGCCCAATCCATGCTCGATCGGCAGCGTCAGCCCGGCCGCACTTGCCGCACCGGCGCAAAGCGCCATCGTGTAGAAACCGGTCATCAGCGCGGCGCGCCCGGCGAAATCCCGCTTCACCAGCCCCGGCAGCAGCACGTTGCCGACAGCGATACAGGCGCCCGCAAGGGCCGTGCCGATGAAGAGCAGCGGCACGGAGGAAAGCCCGCGCAATGCAGTGCCGAGCGCGAGAAGCAGCAGAACGCCGAGCAGCGTGCGCTCAGTCCCGAGGCGCTGGGCAAGACGAGGCGCAAGCGGCGAAAAGGCGCCGAGGCAGACGACCGGAAGCGTCGTCAGCAGGCTGGCGCCCAGCGCGCTGAGGCCGAGCTCCGAGCGGATTTCCGGCAGCAGCGCCGAGGCGCTCGAAAAGACCGGGCGCAGGTTGAAGGCGATCAGCACCAGGCATGCGCCGAGCAGGAAACGACCCGCAGCTCCCCGCTTCGACGTTGCCTGCGGCGGCGGAAGGCTGCCGGTCTCGGCGTCGATCAGCAGTTCGTCGGCCGCCTCGAGCGTGCTGGCAGCGTGATTGAAAGGCGTGTTCATGACAAGATCATCCGGTCGAGTGCGGCAAGAACCGGCGCCATGAAACGGCGCACCGCCGCGTCCGCTTTGTCGGCATCGCCGGTCTCGATGGCGTCGACGATATCGGCATGCGCCTGCATATCGGGTTCCGGAATATCCTTGCCGAGCGTCGCGGCGATGGTGTCGGCGATCGAGGCCGAGAAGAAATCATAGATCTCGATCATCGCCCGGTTGCCGGAAGCGGCGATGACGGCCTTGTGGAAGGCGAGGTCGCGTTCGATGAAGGCGGCCTGATTGCCGCCATCGTAATTTCCGCGTTCGGCAAGCAGCCTGCGCAGCTCGGCCACCGTTTCCGGGGTCTTGCGGATCGCCGTCAGACGGGCTGCCTCGACGTCGAGTGCGCATCGCGCCTCGAACTGGTCACGCAAGCTGGCGCGCCGTGCCATCGTCAGCGGCCGGCCGGCATCGCGGGTCGAACGGACATAGGTTCCCGAGCCCTGGCGGGTTTCGAGATAACCCTGCGAGACGAGAACGCGCACTGCCTCGCGCACCGTGCCGCGGCTGACGGAAAGCATGGCTGAGAGCGAGGCTTCATTCGGCAGTTTCTCGCCGACCGCCCAGCGTTTGCCGAGAATGTCGCCGCGAATGGCCTCGATCGCCTCATCGGCGAGATTGGTCTTGCTGAGTGCTCGCATTCCATTACTCATAAAGTCATCAGATGACTTTATGAGTAATGGAATTTCGAAGTTTCGTCAATTTGAAATCCGGGCATTAAAAAAGGGTCGCCTCAGCGACCCTTTCCATGAGTTTGGCCTCGAACTGGCCTGGACTGTCTATGCAGCCCCAGGAAGGCGGGGATTAGAGCGAGGGCTGCCTCGCCTTCTTCACCTCTTCCATGCCCGTTACGAGGTCCGAAATCTCATTAGACATTGGATCACCTTCCTTTCGTTCTGTTGCTGATGACTTAAAGTTAGGCTGATTCTTCACAGATGCAAGAAGAAATTCCACATAGGACGCAACCCTGGGCAATGCGGATGTTCACGAGAGAACACAGTGTTTCGCAGAATTTGAAGATGCCGGACGCCACGAAACTGTCATCTTGCGCTTGCAAACCGGCGGCGCGTTAAGCTGTTATTAGCCGCGAGATCAGACAATTTAGAGTATTCCCGCCGGTGCGGCGGCGGGTTCCGGAGCAAGAAAGCCATGTGTCGCTGGGCAGCCTATCGTGGAGACCCTCTCTATCTCGAGGAACTGGTATCCTCGCCTGCCCATTCCCTGATCGAGCAGTCCCATTGCGCCACCCGCGCCAAGACGGCGACCAATGGCGATGGCTTCGGCATCGCCTGGTATGGTGACCGGCCCGAGCCCGGCCGCTACCGCGATATCCTGCCGGCCTGGTCGGATTGCAATCTGAAGAGCCTGGCGCGCCAGATCCGTTCGCCGCTCTTTCTCGCCCATGTCCGCGCTGCCACCGGCGGCGGCACGCGCCGCGACAATTGCCACCCCTTCACCCATGACACCTGGTCCTTCATGCATAACGGCCAGATTTCCGGCTTCGAGCGGCTGCGCCGGCCGATGGAGGCGATGCTCGACGACGATCTGTTCAATGCCCGCGGCGGCACGACCGATTCCGAACTGATGTTCCTGCTGGCGCTGCAGTTCGGCCTGCGCGAGGCGCCGGTCGCAGCGATGGCTCACATGATCGGTGTCGTCGAGAACCTTGCCGAAAGTGTCATCGGCTCGATCCTGCTGCGCTTTACCGCTGCCTTCTCCGACGGCAACACGCTCTATGCGATCCGTTATGCCACCGATCGCAAGGCGCCGACGCTCTATGCCTCACCCGTCAGCGCCGGTTATTGCCTCGTCTCCGAGCCGTTGAACGATGATGTCGACGCCTGGGCGGAAATTCCGGACGGCAGCGCCGTCACCATCGGCAAAGACGGCATCGACGTCGCCGACTTCCGGCCGGAGAAGCGCAATGCGGTCAAGCCGCAGCGCCTGGCTATTCCTGCCTGAGCCGCTCTCGGCTAGCTGAGCCGCTCGCGATCAGCGGAGCCGCTGGGCGATCAGCGCTGCGAGCCTTTCGGCAACCTCTTCCTTCGCCAGGTCGGGCCATTGCTCGACGCCGTCGCGGCGGACGAGTTTGACGCTGTTGCGGCTGCCGCCCATGATCCCGGTGGCGGGAGAGACGTCATTGGCGACGATCATGTCGGCGCCCTTCCTCTCGAGCTTCGCCTTGGCATTGCTTTCCACGTCCTGCGTCTCGGCGGCAAAGCCGATGACCAGCTTCGGCCGCATCGTATGATGGCCGACGGTTTTCAGGATGTCCGGATTTTCGGTCAGCGCCAGCGTCGGAATGGATTCGCCGGGATGTTTCTTCAGCTTCTGGTCGGCCGCCGAGGCGACGCGCCAGTCCGCTACCGCCGCCACCATCACGGCGACGTCGGCCGGCAGTGCTGCAAGCACCGCATCACGCATTTCCTCGGCCCGTTCCACGTGGATGACGTTGACGCCGACCGGATCGGCGATCGTCACCGGTCCCGATACCAGCGTCACCTCCGCCCCGAGCTTTGCAAGGGCTGCGGCGATCGCATGTCCCTGCCGGCCGGAGGAGCGGTTGGCGATGTAACGCACCGGATCGATCGGCTCATGCGTCGGTCCTGAGGTGACGATTGCCTTGCGCCCCTTGAGCGGCTTTTCTCCGTCGTCGAGCAGGGTTTCGGCGGCCGCCACGATCTCCAGCGGCTCCGCCATCCGGCCGAGCCCTGTCTCCCGGCTTTCCGCCATCTCGCCGGCCATCGGCCCGACGAAGCAGATGCCGTCGGCCCTGAGCATCGCGGCATTCCGCCGGGTCGCCGGATGCGCCCACATGGACGGATTCATTGCCGGTGCGGCAAGCACCGGCCTGTTGGTTGCCAGCAGCACGGTCGAGGCAAGATCGTCGGCAAGCCCGTTCGCCATCTTCGCCATCAGATCGGCCGTGGCAGGGGCGATCAGCACGAGATCACAGTCGCGCGCCAGCCTGATATGGCCGATATCCTGTTCGTCCTGCCGCGAAAACAGATCGAGGAACACATGGTCCGCCGCCAGAGCACCGACGGCCAGCGGCGTGACGAATTCCTGCGCCCCGCGGGTCATCACCGGGCGCACGCTGGCGCCGCGCTCGCGCAGCCGGCGGATCAGATCCAGGCTCTTATAGGCGGCGATGCCGCCCGAGATGATGAGGAGGATGCGTTTTCCGCTGAGAGCCATGGCTTTTTCTACCCGTCGCCTTTTCTGACCGGCCCCGACCCTAAGCCTTTGGCGGAGAACATGCAATCGCGCGGCGAAAGGCATCGGCCGCAGTCGGCGGATGCCGCCCCGTTCATGGACGTCAGCCGCCATTTTCGTGGGGTCAGAGGTTGCTCATCCCGCCGTCGATGACGAGTTCGCTGCCGACGATATAGGCGGCCTCATCGGAGGCGAGAAAGATGATCGTCTTCGCGACTTCGCTGGGGCTCCCGAAGCGGCCGACAGGGATTTGGGACTGGATCTGCGCGGTCATCGCCTTGGAATCGGCTTCCGACGCCCCGAGCTTGCTGTAGAGCGGCGTGGCGATCGGCCCCGGGCTGACGGCGTTGACCCGGATGCCGCGGCCGATCAGTTCGCCCGACAGGGTCTTGGCAAGCGTCAGCAATGCCCCCTTCGTCAGTGAATAGACGCTGGAGTTCGGCATGCCGATATGGGCGTTGATCGAGGTATTGAGCACGATCGCGGCCTGTTTCGAAAAGATCGGCAGTAGCGACTGGATCAGGAAGAACGGCCCCTTGACATTGATCGCTACCGACCTGTCGAAGGCGGCTTCGCTCCACTGTTCCAGCGGCCCGAATTCGGCGACACCGGCATTGACGAAGAGGATGTCGAGCGTGCCGAAAGCCTCTTTCACGGTATCGGCGACGGCCTTTTGGCCGGCCGCATCGCCGGCATCGGCCTGGATGACGATCGCTTTGTCGCCGAGTTCGCGACGGGCGGCTTCGACGCTTGCGGCACTGCTGCCGGTAACGACGACACGGGCGCCTTCGGCAATGAATTGACGGGCGGTTTCGATGCCGATGCCGCTGGTGCCGCCGGTGATGAGGGCTGTCTTGTTCTGCAGACGTGACATGATGCGTTCCTTCAATCGGATGTGGGGCCGCGGCCCGGGGTCAGTGGGAGAATGTTCCGGAAAAGGCGGCGCGACAATCCGGAGCGGGTCATCGCGCTTGGCTTTCGTCAGGTGCGGGTGATCGAGGCGCCGCCGTCGACCAGCGAAGCCGTGCCGGTGACGAAGCTCGCATCGTCGGAGGCGAGGTAGAGAACCGAGCGGGCAAGTTCTTCGGGAGTTGCGACGCGCTTCAGCGCATGCAGGTTGGTGACGAAGGCCTGTTTGTCGGGCGTATCGTTCATGTCCCGATACATGTCGGTATCGACAGCACCCGGCAGGATGGCATTGACCCGCACGCCCTGCTGGCCGAACTCGGCGGCAAGCGCCTGCGTCAGCCCGATCAGGCCGGATTTGCTGGCGGCATAGGCGGCAACGCCCGGGAAGGCGAAGCTGTAGCCGACGAAGGTCGAGGTGAAGATCACCGAGCCGCCGCCATTTTCCACCATCGCGCCGATCTGGTGTTTGGCGGCGAGGAAGGAGGCCGTCAGGTTGATCGCCAGCGCCTCACTGAAGCCTGCTTCGGAAACGGCGGTGCTCGGACCGGCTTCGCCCAGCGTGCCGGCATTGTTGAAGGCGATGTCGAGCTTGCCGTAATGCGTCACGGCGGCCGCGACCAGCGCCTTGTGATAATCTTCCGAGCGCACGTCGCCGGCAATGGCGATGGCCTCGCCGCCCTCTGCCTTGATCTCCGCGACCAGGCTGTCGAGTTCACGCTCGCGGCGGGCGCCGACGACGATCCTGGCGCCTTCGGCGGCGAAGAGCTTTGCCGTGGCGCGGCCGATGCCGGAGCTTGCGCCGGTGACGATCGCGACCTTGTTGTTCAAGCGGTTCATGGTTCCATCTCCTGATCTTGAGGTGAGGCGGCCCCTGCCGTCTCTTTCGATGAAGGGAAGATGGCATTTTCCTTTCGTTCGGATTAGTCTCCAGATCGGGGAACTGGAATTCGGAAAAGCCGAACGATGATCAGGATCGAAGGTATTGCGGCTTTCGTCGCCGTCGTCGAGGCGGGCTCGGTCAGCGAGGCGGCCAGGCGCCTGCGGCTGTCGAAATCCGTCGTCAGCGAAAGGCTGGCCGAGCTGGAGAAGTCGCTCGGCGGCGTGCTGCTGCACCGAACGACGCGCAAGCTGAGTTTGACGGAGGATGGCGCGGTCTTCCTGGAGCGTGCCGCGCGCATCGTGCGCGAGATCGAGGCGGCTGCGGCCGATATGGCGGAGCGGCGCGGAAGCCTGTCCGGCCCGATCCGCATCGCCGCTCCGGTCACCTTCGGCCGCATGCATCTCGGCCCGGCGCTCTATCCCTTCCTTGCCGAACATCCCGAGATCGAACTCACCCTCGATATTGACGACCGACGCGTCGATGCCGCTTCGGACGGCTATGACGCCATCATCCGCAACGGTCCGATCGCCGATAACAGGCTGGTCGCCTGGAAGCTCGCGCGCAGCCGCCGTCTTGTCTGCGCCTCGCCGGATTATCTCGCGCGCCAGGGAGTGCCGTCGTCGCTTGATGATCTCAACAGCCATCGCGGAATCTTCTATACCAATCGCGGCGTTGCCGACTGGCGCTTCCAAACGCCGGAGGGCGCGGTCGTCGTCCGTGCGAAAATGGCGCTCGGCATCAACAATGGCGACATGCTCCGCGACGCCGCCATTGCCGGTCTCGGCATCGCGCTGCTGCCCGCCTTCATCGCCGGCCCCGCCATTCGCGAAGGCCGGCTTGCCGAAATCGATGTCGGTCACAAGCCGGAGGCCGAATTCGTCTACATGGCCCATCCCGAGGGCCGAAACCCCTCCGCCAAGCTCCGCGCCATCGCCGATCACCTGAAGAAGAGTTTTGGCGATCCGCCCTATTGGGATCCGGCGGGCTAGAGCATGTCGCGCAAAGGTGTGCAGCGCTTTTGCAAAACGACATGAGCAAGAACAAAGACCAGAGCCTTTCCGGGTTAGATTGCAGCATTCCTGTTGGCTCAAATGGAGTCGGATGGTCGACCGGCCGGCGCGCGTCGTAGCCCAGCTCTACGGCCAAGCCGGCCGGTCGATCAGCCGGCCCGTTTCAGCCAACCCGAAGGGCCGGGCATCTTTCCGCCAGGGCAAAGGCGATCGGCTCGACCGTACCAAGAGGTATGCCCTTCGCCAATCGCCTCTGCCCTGACGAAAACCTGCTCCGGCAGAATGCTGCAATCTAACCCGGAAAGGCTCTAAAGCGCGAAGAGCGAATCTGAAGGATCGCGACGCGCTTTAGCTCAGCAGGCTCATCAGGTTCTCGGTGACCGGCGAGCGACGTGTCTTCAACATTGCCAGCGCCAGGCGCGCCACAGCCGGCGGCCCCTCGATCGGCCGGTAGGCGACGCCTTCGAGCCTGATCTGCGAAATCGAGGCCGGCACGATCGAGACGCCGAGCTCTGCCGCCACCAGATTGACGACGGAGGAAATCTGCGGCGCCTCCTGGGCCACGGTCAGCTCGAATCCCGCCTTGCGGCAGGCCAGCACGACATCGTCGTAGAGGCTCAAGCCGACGAGCCGGGGAAAGAGGATGAAGGGTTCGTCCGCCAGTGCCGCAAGCGGCAGTTTGCTGCGCCGTGCCAGAGGATGGCTGGCGGGCAGGGCGATCACCATCGGCTCATCCGGCAATCGCCGCAGCCGGACGCCGGCGGGGTCGTCGAGGCTGGGGCGCATGAAGGCGGCGTCGAGCTCGCCGCCTTCCAGCTTCTGCATCAGCGCCAGCGTATTCATTTCCGTCAGCGCCAGCCGGACATCGGGCCAGCGGGCACGAAATCGTCGGATCGTCGCGCTGACCACGGGGTTGAAGGCGGAGGATGCGGTGAAGCCGAGCGACAGCCGGCCGGTCTCGCCGCGATTGGCGCTTTGCGCCGCAAGCTTTGCCTTTTCCGCAGCCGCCAGCGACGCCTTTGCCTCGCCGAGGAAGGCAGCGCCCGCCGCCGTCAATTCGGCGCCGTGCGGCACGCGGTGAAACAGCGCCGCACCCACTTCCCTCTCCAGATCGCGGATCTGCTGGCTGAGCGGCGGCTGCCCGATGCCGAGCTTGGCGGCCGCACGGGTGAAATTGCCTTCCTCCGCCACCGCCAGGAAATATCGCAAGTGCCGCAACTCCATCGTCATCTCCAAAACCTATCGAAATCGCTGGTTTCATATATTGGACAAATGGAGCCGCGTTGACTAGATCGGAGGTCGGAAGGATGAAGAGATGCCGACGTCAGTGCACGCAATGAAGACCTCCGAGATATCAGCGATTCCAGGGCAGAAGCACTATCTCACCCGTGGAACCGGCGCCTATCGCCGCGCCAGCCTGGCGCTCTTCCTTTCCGGTTTCTCCACCTTCTCGCTGCTCTATTGCGTCCAGCCGCTGCTGCCGATCTTCTCGCAGGAGTTCTCCGTCAGCCCGGCCGAAAGCTCGCTGTCCCTCTCGCTCTCCACCGGTTTCCTGGCACTTGCCATCGTCTGTGCCGCCGCCGTCTCGGAAGGCCTTGGCCGCCGCAGCCTGATGTCGATATCGCTGGTCGGCGCGGCATTGCTGACCATTGCCACCGCTTTTGCCCCGAACTGGCACCTGCTGCTTGTCATCCGCGCCCTGCAGGGCCTCGTTCTCGGCGGCGTGCCGGCCGTCGCCATGGCCTATCTCGCCGAGGAAATCGATCCGCGCGGCCTCGGCACCACCATGGGCCTCTATGTCGCCGGCACGGCCTTCGGCGGCATGTCCGGCCGCGTGCTGACAGGTATCTTCGCCGAATATTTCAGCTGGCGTCCGGCGCTCTTTCTGATCGGCGCCATCGGCCTTGCCGCTGCGATCGGCTTCATCGCCCTGCTGCCGCCGTCACACAATTTCGTCCGCCGGCCGGGCTTCGATCCGCGCTTTCATCTCAACGCGTGGCGCGGCCATCTCAGCAGTCCGGCGCTGCCCTTCCTCTTCGCCATCGCCTTCCTGGCGATGGGCTCCTTCGTGACGATCTATAATTATGCCGGCTTCCGCCTCGTGGCGCCGCCTTACGGCCTCAACCAGACCGAACTCGGCCTGATCTTCACCGTCTATCTCTTCGGCATCGGCGCTTCCTCGATCGGCGGCCTCCTCGGAGACCGGATCGGCCATTTTTCCGTGCTTCTCTTCGGTCTGGCACTCACCGCCGCCGGCAGCGCGCTGACGCTCTTTGCCTCGCTCCCGGTCATCATCCTCGGCATCATCGTGCTCACCACCGGCTTCTTCATGAGCCATTCCATCGCCAGCGGCCTTGTCGGCAGGCTGGCGCATGGCACCAAAGGCCACGCCTCATCGCTCTATATGCTTGCCTATTATGTCGGCTCCAGCTTGATGGGTTCGGCGGGCGGCTGGTTCTTCGCGGTTGAAGGCTGGACCGCCGTCGTTATCTTCACGCTTGCCATGCTGGCGCTGGCCTTTGTCTCCGCCTGTCTTGCAAAGCATCTCGCGAGGAGAACAGCATGATCCGCATCGACCGCCTCGACCATCTGGTGCTGACCGTCGCCGATATTGCCATCACCTGCGATTTCTATGCCCGCATCCTCGGCATGTCGGTCGAAACCTTCGCGGAAGGCCGCAAGGCGCTGAAATTCGGCCGGCAGAAGATCAACCTGCACCAGGCCGGCCGCGAATTCGATCCCAAGGCGAGTCATCCCACAGCCGGCTCCGGCGACCTCTGCTTCATCGCCGAGACGACGCTCGCCGATGTCATCACGCATCTGCAGGCCTCCGGCGTTGCGATCGAAGAGGGTCCGGTCGAACGCACCGGCGCGACCGGACGTCTGCGCTCGGTCTATTTCCGGGACCCCGACGGCAATCTCCTGGAGGTCTCCAATCTGATTGCCTGATGCCTGATAATTCTGGAAAGGGTCTGGATGTCTGCTCCCGCACATCAGCCAAGCCGGAGATAGGGCACGTCTTTCTTCGCCACCTCATCCAGCGCCTCCTCGTAACCGGCATCGGCATACCGCATGACGCCGAGCGCGGTATCGTTGGTCAGCGCATGATCGAGCCGTTCGTCGGCGGCATCGGTGCCGTCGGCGATGACGGTGACGCCGCAGCTCGTCATATAGCCGGCATAGCCGCCGCCGCCGGAATGAATGACGACGAGATCGGCCATCGACGAGCAGAGCATCATCGCATCGATCAGCGGCCAGTCGGCGATCGCGTCGGAGCCGTCCTTCATCCGCTCGGTCATGATGTTCGGGTGCGCCATGGCGCCGGCATCGAGATGGTCGCGGGAGAAGGCGACCGGGCCTCTGAGTTCGCCGCTCGCAACCAGCGCGTTGACGCGCCTCGCGAGTGCCGTGCGTTCGCCGTGGCCGAGCCAGGCGATGCGGGCCGGCAGCCCTTCGAAGGGCACATGCTCGCGCGCCAGCCGGATCCAGTTGGTGATGATCTTGTTGTCGGGGAACATCTCGAGCAGCAGGTCATCGATCCGGGCGATATCGCTCTCCTCGCCCGACAGCGCCATCCAGCGGAACGGGCCGATCGCCCGGGCAAACAGCGGCCTGAGATAGGCTTCGGTGAAGATCGGAATGTCGAAGGCATTGGCGACGCCGCCCTCTTTGGCCTGGGTGCGGATCAGGTTGCCGTTGTCGAAGACTTCAGAACCCTTCTTCTGGAATTCCAGCATCGCCGTCACATGCTCGACGATCGAGGCACGGCTTGCCGCCATCAGCTGCCCCTGGCCGTCGTCGCGCAGGCCCTTGACCTGATCGAGGCTCATGCCCTTCGGCACGTAGCCATAGACGAGGTCGTGCGCCGAGGTCTGGTCGGTGACGATATCGGGCACGATGCCGCGCCGGGCGATCTCGGGATAGACCTCCGCCGCATTGCCGACGAGCCCGACGGACAGCGCCCGTTTCTCCCTCACTGCCGCATCGATCATCTGCAGGGCGGTATCGAGATCGGGTGCGATTTCCTGGAGATAACCGATCTGCTGGCGTTTGCGGGCGCGCTCCGGATCGATGTCGACGCAGAGGATTGCCGCCCCCGCCATGCGGCCGGCCAGCGGCTGCGCCCCGCCCATGCCGCCGAGGCCGGCGGTCAGCACGAAGCGGCCGAGGAGATCGCCGCCGAAGCGCCGCTCGGCAATGCGCATGAAGATCTCGTAGGTGCCCTGGATGACCCCCTGGCTGCCGATATATTGCCAGGCGCCGGCCGTCAGCCCGCCCCAGCAGATCAGCCCCTTGCGCTGCAGCTCGTAGAACACCTCGGCCTTTGCCCATTGCCCGACGATATTGCAGTTCGCCATGATGACGAGCGGCGCCTTGGCATGCGTCCGAACGAGCCCGATCGGCTTGCCGGACTGGATGAGCAGCGTCTGGTCCTCTTCCATTTCGGTCAGCGCCTTGACGATGCCCCTGTGCGCCGCCCAGTTGCGGGCCGCCTTGCCGAGCGCGGCATAGACGATGAGGTTGTCGGGATCCTCGCCGACGGACAGCACGTTTTCGAGCAGCCGCAGCAGCGCCTCCTGCCGCCAGCCCTTGGCGCGCAGCTCCGGCCCGCCGGGAATCGGAAATTTCGGATGGCGTGGATTGGCCTTCGGCATCGTGGGTTCCTCGTTTTGCTCTGCCTTCGTTCGTCACTTACTCGGCAGCGATTCCACATAGGCAAGTGCCGCATCGAGCAAACGCCGTCTCAGGGCATCGTCGCCGTAAACCTCGGCACCACCGCGCACCCAGCCATGCATCACCCGCTCGCCCGACAGCATCTGGATCACGCCTGGCAATGCCAGCGCCCAACCGTCATTGCCCTTGCCGAGACGGATCAGCATGCCGTCATGGCGCGCGCAGCAGAGGAGATTGCCGTTCAGCATGAAGGCCCAGCCGCCGAACATGGATTTTTCGGTAAGGCCCGGCCGATCGCCGAGTTCCTCGCGCATCAGTTCTTCGAGACCGGGATCGCGCGCCATGGCTCAGGCTTTCGTTGCCAGCGCATAACGTGCGATCTCGATCCCCATCGCCTTTTCGACGACGGGATAGACGGTTGGATCGAGCACGCTTGCCGAGAGCGGAATGATGTCCATCGGCACATGCAGGATGAAGACGTGCATGCCGTCCTGAAGCTGGCCGACGCTGAGCGGTTCGCCCTCCGACGAAAGCGTGGTGATGACGGCCGGGAAAGTGGCAAGCCGCCCGCCATCCGCATCGTCCACGGCCATATATTCGTTCATCACATGCAGCGTCACCGATTTTTCGCCCGTGCCGACGGTGATCGTGCCGATGTCGAAGGCTTCCTTGGTGTAGACGACGTCCTTGCGAGTGATGATCCCCTCGGCAAGGATATGTCCGCCCGTCGTCTTGCAGATCGCGTCGATGACAGCTGATCCGCCGCGTTTCTCCGCCGCGATGATCGCCTCGCCGAGCGCCAGCGCCATCGAGATGCCGCCGAGTGCAGCATGGCTCCTGACATAGGAAGCCCTCAGCGGATTGCGGCAGCTGGCGATGAAGCCGCCGGATTGATCGGCGGCGGCGCGCAGCACCGGCGAGATCTTCGCCGTCGCGCCCTTCACCACCAGTTCGATATAGCGATTCTCCGCCCGATTGCCGCCGACGGCGGTCTGGATCATCTGCTCGGGCGAACCGGCCATGCCGATCGAGCCCATGTCGCCCGTGGGATGCGCCCGGATGTCGCCGACCGCATCGACCACCTTGGTGCCGAGGATGGCCGACGGCAGCCAGCCGTTCAGCGTCGAGGATTTGCCGTTCTGGCCGATGATCAGCCCGGAAAGCTTTTCCCCAAGCGCCTCCTGCAGCAACTGCGCTGCTTTCACATAGTCGATGCCCTGCATTTCCCAGGGGGTGGTGGAGGCCGGCGCGCCGATTGCGGCCGCGGTGGCGATCCAGTCCTCATCCTGCAACTCGTCGATCGAGACCAGCTCCGGCTTGCCGACATTGACGGCGGCAAGCCCAAGCATCCGTCCATGATCGGCCCAGCCGCCGCCGCCGGCGGCATAGACGGAGCCGCCCTTGACGGCTGCTTCCACGTCCTTCTCAACGAGTATGCGTCCCATCGGTCCTCTCCTGCCTCAAGCTCGTGTCCATCTCGCGCACCGCTTCGAACAGCACGGCGGCGCCAAGCGCGATATCGTCATTCTCGGCCCATTCGTCGGCCGAATGGCTGCGGCCTTCCCGGCAGGGCACGAAGATCATCGCCGCCGGCGCCACCTTGGCGATCCAGGCCGTATCGTGTCCCGCGCCTGAGGCGATGCGCCGGCTTTTTGCGCCGACCCGCTCGCAGGCCGCCTCCAGTGTCGACAGCAGCCCGGCATCGCCTGGCGTCGGCAGATTGTCGGAAACCCGGTTCGGCGTCTTGATCGTCACGCCGTAGGCTCCTGCCAGCTTTTCGACATGGCCGTCGAGCCAGCGGCAGAAAGCCTCCATGTCGGCGCGGATCTCCGCGCGCCCATCGATCAGCAGCGTGACCTTCGACGGCACGACATTGGCGGCATTTGGCTCGATGCGGAATTCCCCGACCGTCGCTGCAAAATGCCCCGGCGTTTTGGCAAGCTCTGCGGCGGCATTGCGGATGTCGAGCACCAGCTGCGATGCCGCCACCAGCGCATCCGCCCGTCGGTCCATCGGCGTCGTGCCGGCATGGTCGGCCCGCCCTTCGACGGTAATCTCGATCCGGGTGATGCCCGAGATCGCGGTGACGATGCCGATATCCTGCCTCTCGGCTTCGAGCACCGGACCCTGCTCGATATGGAGCTCGAGAAAGCCTGCTATATCGGGCCTGTTCTGCTGCATCAGCACATCGGGCCTGCCGCCGACCTCAGCGATGCCCTCGGCCAGGTCGCGCCCGTCGCTGACGCGCGAAAGCCAGGCCTCCGGCAGTTGGCCGGTCATGCCGCGGCTGCCGATGCAGGACACGCCGAAGATGCTGACCTCCTCGGCCAGGAAATCGACGATTTCGAGATCGTGATCGAGCTTGATATCCTGCTCAGCAAGCGCCCGCGCCACCTCCAGCGCCGAGATCACCCCGGCGATGCCGTCGAAGCGGCCGCCGTCCGGCACGGTGTCGGAATGCGAGCCGATCATGATCGTGCCGAGCCATGGTTTCTGGCCTGTCCGCCGGCCGACCAGATTGCCTGCGGCATCGATCCGCGTTTCCAGTCCCGCCGCCTTCATCCGCGCTTCGATATAGGCCCGGCCATCGAGGAAGAGCGGCGAGAAGGCCCGCCGCGTCCAGGGACGCCCCGGCTCGGTCATTGCGGCCAGCGCCTCGATATCGCCAGCGATCCGGCCGGCATTGACGGGAAGATTGCGGCTCATGCGGCAGTTCCTGCCATGACCTGGCGCGGCAGCGGCCGCACGAACCGGCCGGTGCCGGGCTCGGCCAGCACCTTTCCGCCCTCGGCGATCTTTTCGCCGCGCAGATAGGTGGCCGAGACGGTCCAGGGCAGGCGGATGCCGTTATAGGGGCTCCAGCCGACGACGTTGTTGCCGCTCGCGGCGGCATCATAGACGCTGTCGTGCGGCTCCAGCACGGTGATATCGGCGTCCTTGCCCGGTGCCAGCGCGCCCTTGATATGCTCGAGCCGGAAATGCTTCGCCGGGTTCTCCGCCATCAGCTTGGCCGCCCATGTCAGGGGAATGCCGCGCTCGGTGGCGCCTTTGACGAACAGCGGCACCATCACCTCCAGGCCGGGAACGCCGGATGCGTTGGCGAGCATGTCGGGATTGATCTTGCGGTTTTCCGACCAGCTGACGTGATCGGTCGAGACCAGCCAGACATTGCCCTCGGCCACCTTCCGCCAGAGCGTCTCCACCTCGGCGCGCGCCCGTAGCGGCGGATTGATCTTCGCCTTGCCGCCCAAGCGCTTCACGTCGTTTTCCTCGTCGAGCGTCAGGTAGTGGATGCAGCATTCGACCGTTGCCGCAAATCCGTCGCGGCGATAGGCGCGGGCGATATCGTAGCCGCGCCCGAGCGAGCAGTGCACCACATGCGCCGGGCAGCCGGTGGCCGCACCCGTCTCGAAGATCGTGTGCATCGCCAACAGCTCGGTAATCGCAGGCCGCGACAGGCCGTGCGCCCGCCAGTCGGTGATGCCGCTCGCCTTCACCTGCTCCATATAGGTTCGCACCGCCTCGTCGTCTTCATTGTGCACGCCCGCCGTCAGCCCTGTCGGCGCGATCGCCGCAAAGCAGGCGTCGAGCAGGGCCGGCGGAATGCGCGGAAAGCGCTTGGGATCGGTGCCGAAGGTCGAAAACTTGAAGGCGGCAACGCCTGCCTCCACCATCTCGCGGATCCGAGCCGGGCCTTCTTCCGGATCGATGGTGCCGTAAAGCGCGAAGTCGACGCGCGCCTGCGGGCCGGCATGGTCGATCTTCCGCTGTAGCGCCGCAGCCGAGCAGACGAGATTGCCCTCGTCATAGGGCATGTCGACGATTGTTGTCACGCCGCCGGCCGCCGCCGAGCGCGTCGACCAGATGAAATCCTCCTGGTCTTTCTGCGAGAGTGAATGCACCTGCGCGTCGATCGCGCCGGGCAGGATCAGCGCTTTTCCGAGCAAATGCCGTTCGCGGCCCGCCGGCGGCACGCCGAGGCCGACCTCGGCGATCTTGCCGTCGCGCACGGCGACATAGCCCTGTTCAAGAATGCGGTCCGGCAGCACCACCGTGCCCTGCAGAACGAGATCGAAGTCCATGCCGCTTCCTCCCTAAACTGAAATCAGAGTGCTGCCGGCTCGTGATGGGTCAGCCGCTCTTCGACACGCTCCAGCGAGCCGAGGGCGAAGAAGTCGTCGAAGGAGGCGATCGGAACCTGCTCGGTCAGCTTCGAGACGAAGTCGTCCGAACCGAGCTCCTCCTCGATCGCCTCCACTTCCGCCGAAAGCGGCCGGTCGACAACATAGAAATCCGCATGTTTGCGCACGACCTCGTAGAGCATGGCGGCAACACCCTTCGGTTCATCGCCGAGTATGTCGATCGCCTGAGCCGACAGCAGCGCCTCGAGGGCTGCGAGGCGTTTCAGCGCCCGCATCTGCCGGTCGAAGCGCTCGATGACGAGCGGCAGGAAGGCCGCCTCGTCCTCCAACCCGGCTGCGACGACCAGCGACTGGGCCGAAACAGGATTGGACATCGACAGCACGCGCGAGAAGATCTCGCCGGCAAGCTTGATGATCGGCCCGAAACCTGTGGCGATCCGCCCCGGCGGCACGAGATTGACCGGCAGGTCGCGCCGCTGGCCGTTGCCAAGAATGACGCAGCGATTGAAGGCGTTGCGCGCCGCATGCGCCATGCAGAGCGCGGCCGATTCGAGCAGGATCGTTACATCGAGCGGCAGCGAACCGCCCGACGTCATCACCCGGCCCTCGACGACGACGGGATTGTCGTCCGAGCGGCCGGTGGCGGCAAGGATCTTGTGGCCGGTCGACAAAAGGTTTTCGATCACCGCGCCGAACACCTGGGCGATCATGCGCAGGCTGAGCGGATCCTGCACATGGGTTGCGACCGGCCAGTTCCATTCCTCGGAGGCATTGCAGAGCCAGGCGCCGATCAGCGCTTCGCGCGCCGTGCCGACATGGCGGACCGCCTTCCAGGGATCGCGGGAAGCGCCGAGCGCGCCGGCCGCCATCATCGCCGTCGCCAGCAGGATGCGGATCGAGGCCGCGGCATTGCGCGTTGTTTCCGCCGCCGAGGCAAAGCTCACTGCATTGATGCTGAGCGAGGCGAGGCTGTCGCGCGGCGCCATCCGCATCGGTTCCAGCCCGGCCGCCCGGAAGGCCTCGGCCGCCTGCATCCGGTTGCCGCGGTAGATCGCTTCGCCGACGCCGGTCAGCACCGCGCCGATCTGTCCCATCAGCCCGATATCCGCACAGCCGATGGAGCCGGTGCGGCGCACGACCGGGATGAGATCGGCCTCGAGCATCCGGATATAGGCCTCGATCAGCTCCGGCGTGCAGCCGACCTGGCCGGTCAGCGCCGTATTGATGCGGATCGCCATGGCATTGCGCACGATGTTGCAGGAAAAGGGTGTGCCGGTGCCGAAATGATGGGCCCGCACCAGGCCGAGATTGAAAGTGTCGAGTTCGTCGGCCGACCACTCCACATCCTTCATGGCGCCGACGCCTGTCGTCGAGCCGTAGACGGGCATGCCGGAGGCAATCGCATCCTCGACGATCTCGCGGGCGATCGCGATGCGGGCCATGCCTGTCGCCGAAGCCGAAATCGCAGCCTTGCCCGCACCAATCGTCACCATCTCGGCAAAACCGAGCGGTCGTCCGGAAAGTTCGATGCCAACGCGTTCGTGCTTCATGTGCCTATCTCCTTGAAAATGAGACTAAGCGAGCCCTCCGTCACATGGGATATCCCAAATGCCGAACACAGCATGTTTTTGGCAGACGGTCAGCTCAGCATCCAGGCAATATAGAGAAGCGTCAATGCGATGATCCACAGCGCGATCCTGGCCGAGCGATTGTGGCGCGCCTCGGCCTTGCCGATCGCATCCGCCGTCTGCGCATCGAAACGCAGCCCGTGCTCGCTCATATGCAGAAGCTGGTGGTGGAATTTTTCGGTCTTCGCCGCAATTTCCGGCACGGCTTCGGCGAGCTTGACCGCCGCCTTCAGCCCGTCCTTGATATCGGTGGCGATCCGCTTCGGCCCGAGATTGGTGCGGATCCAGTCGCCGACGACGGGCTCGGAGGCCTTCCACATGTTGAAGCGCGGATTGAGCATGCGCGACACGCCCTCGACCACGACCATGGTCTTCTGCAGCATCACCAGTTCCGGCCGCGTCGCCATGTCGAACAGTTCGGTCACTTCGAACAGCAGCGTCAGCAGCTTGCCCATCGAGATCGTCTCGGCCGGCTGCCCGTGGATCGGCTCGCCGATCGCCCGGATCGCCTGGGCAAAGCTCTCGACATTGTGATGGCCGGGCACATAGCCCGCCTCGAAATGCACCTCGGCGACGCGGATATAGTCGCGGGTGATGAAGCCGTAGAGGATTTCGGCGAGGAACCGCCGCTCCTTCTTGCCCAGCCGCCCGACGATGCCCATGTCGACGGCGACGATCATGCCGTCGGCATCGACGAAGAGATTGCCCGGATGCATGTCGGCATGGAAGAAGCCGTCGCGCAGCGTGTGGCGCAGGAACGACTGGATCAGTGTATCGGCAAGCAGGTTGAGATCGTGGCCGGCCGCCCGCAGGCCCTCGACGTCGGACATTCTCGTGCCGTCGATCCACTCCATGGTGATGACGTCGCGCCCGGTGCGCTCCCAGTCGACCTTCGGCACCCGGAAGCCCGGGTCTTTTTCGGTATTCTCGGCGATCTCGGAAAGGGCGGCCGCCTCCAGGCGAAGATCCATCTCCACCTTGGTCGTCTGCTCCAGCGTCTTCGTCACCTCGACCGGCCGCAGCCGTCGGCTGAACGGCAGGAAACGCTCCTGCATATGGGCGACGAGATACATCGCCTCGATGTCATGGGCGAAGCGCTGGCGCACGCCCGGCCGCACGATCTTGACGGCTACCTTCTTGCGGCCCGCCGATGTCTCGACCTCGGCCGGATGCACCTGGGCGATCGAGGCGGCGGCGATCGGCTCGCCGAAGCTCGCATAGAGCTCGCCGATCGGCCGTCCAAGCGAGCCTTCGATATTGGCCTTGGCGGCGGCCGAGGGAAAGAAGGCCATCCGGTCCTGAAGCTGCGACAGGTCGTTGGCAAATTCGACGCCAACGACATCCGGCCGCGTCGCCAGGAACTGCCCGATCTTCACATAGGAGGGGCCGAGCCGCTCGACCGCCTGCGCCAGCCGGTCGCTGCGGGCAATCGCCTTGGCGCGGTTGCGCGCAAACACGCCGACGAAGGATTTGGCAAGGCTGATCGGGGGCGGTAGGCCCTCCGACGGCAGCGCCGAGATCACGCCTTCGCGCACAAGAATCCAGCCGACCCGAATGAGCCTGAAATATGCCCCGAAAGTGCTCATGTCCTGTGTGATTCTCGCGCGACGCTATCCGAAAACCGCTCTACATTTTTCGGCGTCATGCGTCAGAGCTTCCAGCCGGAATGGAGAGCGGCGATGCCGCCGGTATAATTGGTGTAGGTGACGCGCGAAAAGCCGGCCTGGCGGATCATGGCCGCAAAATTCTCCTGGTTCGGGAACTTGCGGATCGATTCCACCAGATATTGGTAGGGTTCGGCATCGCCGGTAATCGCCTTGCCGAATTGCGGAATGGCATTGAACGACCAGGCGTCGTAGATCTTGTCGAGAAGCGGCATATCGACTTCGGAAAATTCCAGCACCAGCAGCCGTCCGCCGCGTTTCAAGACGCGATAGGCTTCCGACAGCGCGACGTCGATCCTCGGCACGTTGCGGATGCCGAAGGCGATCGTATAAGCATCGAAGCTGCCGGCCTCGAAAGGCAGTTCCTCGGCATTCGCCTCGACGAAGGTGAGATTGCCGGAAAGCTTCTTCTTTTCCGCCCGCTCGGCACCGACGCCGAGCATCGAGCCGTTGATGTCGAGCACGGTGGCATGCGCCTGCCGGCCCGAAGCCTCGACGATGCGGAAGGCGATATCACCCGTGCCGCCGGCGACGTCGAGCACCTTGTAACCCGGCTCCTTGCGCGGGTTCAGCGCCGAAATCATCGCATCCTTCCAGGCGCGGTGCATGCCCATCGACATGACGTCGTTCATGATGTCGTAGCGCTTGGCGACCTTGTGGAACACCTGGTTGACCAGGCCCTGCTTCTCGCCGTCAGGCACCTCGCGGAAGCCGTAGGAGGTCTCCATGCCGCCATCGGCGGAAGTGCGGCTTTCTGACATCAGACTGCTCCATTCCTGAAGATTCAGGCGCGGCGGCCATAGCGAAAGACCGTGCGCGACGTTATCTATGGACCGCGTTCTCCGCGGCACACTGGCGCTATAGCGCACATCGTCGTCGGTTGAAACACGTTAGATATAGATGGGTTAAGATGCCGGAATTGCCAGAAGTCGAAACGGTGAAACGCGGCCTGACGCCGGCGATGGAAGGCACGCGCATCACCAGGCTGGAACTGCGGCGCGGCGATCTGCGCTTCCCCTTTCCCGACGCTTTCGCCGACAGGGTTTCCGGCCGCACTATTGTCGGCCTTGGCCGCCGCGCCAAATATCTCCTGGTCGACCTCGACGACGGCAACACGCTGATTTCCCACCTCGGCATGTCCGGTTCCTTTCGCATCGAGGAGGGCCGCATCGAGGAGGGGGTTGCCTCCGCTGCGCCAGGCGAATTCCATCATGCCCGCTCGAAGGACGAGAAGCACGATCACGTCGTCTTCCATTTGCAGGGTGCAAGCGGCCCGCGCCGCGTCGTCTATAACGATCCGCGCCGGTTCGGCTTCATGGATATGGTGGGGCGGGCCGATCTTGCCGCCCATCCCTTCTTCCGCGAACTTGGCCCGGAGCCGACGGGAAACGAACTCGGCGCCGCCTATCTCGCCGACCGCTTCCGCGACAAGGCGCAGCCGCTGAAGAGCGCGCTGCTCGACCAGAAGAACATTGCCGGTCTCGGCAATATATATGTCTGCGAGGCGCTGTGGCGCTCGCATCTTTCGCCGGTCCGCGCGGCCGGCTCGCTGGTGACGGCGGCCGGCCGGCCGAAGGCGCAGCTCGACCTGCTTGTCGCCTCGATCCGCGACGTCATCGCCGATGCGATCGCGGCCGGCGGATCGTCGCTGCGTGACCATATCCAGACCGACGGATCGCTCGGCTATTTCCAGCATTCCTTCTCCGTCTACGATCGCGAAGGTCAGGCTTGCCGCATGCCGGGCTGCGGCGGTACGGTCGCCCGCATCGTCCAGGCGGGTCGCTCCACCTTCTATTGCGCCACCTGCCAGAAGTAAGAGTGAGAAAACCGGGAGAACAGCATGACCTACGAGACCCTGATCGTCGAAACCCGAGGCAATGTCGGCCTCGTCACGCTGAACCGTCCGCAGGCGCTGAATGCCCTGAACTCCACCGTGCTGAAGGAGCTGAAGGTGGCCTATGCCGGCTTCCACGCCGATGAGACGGTCGGCGCGATCGTGCTCACCGGTTCCGAGCGCGCCTTTGCCGCCGGCGCCGATATCAAGGAAATGCAGGCGCTTCAGTTTGCCGACATCTATAAGAGTGATTTCATCAGCGGCTGGGATGATGTCGCCAAGGCGCGCAAGCCTGTCATCGCTGCCGTCAGCGGTTTTGCGCTCGGCGGCGGCTGCGAGCTCGCCATGATGTGCGATTTCATCATCGCCTCGGAGACCGCGAAGTTCGGCCAGCCGGAAATCACCCTCGGCGTCATTCCCGGCATGGGCGGCTCGCAGCGGCTGACGCGCGCCGTCGGCAAGGCGAAGGCGATGGATCTGATCCTGACCGGCCGGATGATGGATGCGGCGGAAGCCGAACGATCGGGACTCGTTTCGCGTGTGGTGGCGCCCGAGCGTCTGCTCGACGAGGCTCTTGCCGCGGCCGAAAAGATCGCCTCGCTGTCGCGTCCCTCGGTCCTGATGGCCAAGGAGGCAGTCAACCGCGCATTCGAGACGACGCTGGAGGAGGGCTTGCGTTTCGAGCGCCGGCTGTTTCACAGTCTCTTTGCCACCGACGACCAGAAAGAAGGCATGGCGGCCTTCGTCGAGAAGCGCAAACCGGCTTTTACGCACCGTTGAATGTTTTTCGGCGCTTGCCGGTGGTAAAGCTTGAAAATCCGCGTTGACGTGGGCCGGCTTTAGAGTTATATGCCCGCCCACGGTTCGGAAAGCCGGTTTGGTTTTCCGCGATTGCTCCCGCATTGCTGGATTTTGTGGCCGCAGGGCCCGCGGTAATGGCGGAGTTTGTTCGAATTCTTGAGAGAGGCATCCATGGCCAATACAACTTCGGCGAAAAAAGCGACCCGCAAGATCGCCCGCCGTACCGACGTCAATAAGGCTCGTCGCTCGCGCGTTCGTACTTTCGTTCGCCAGGTCGAAGAGGCCATCGCATCCGGTGACGCCGCCAAGGCGAAGGAAGCTTTCCTGGCGGCTCAGCCCGAGCTTGCCCGCGCCGCCAGCAAGGGTGTGCTGCACTCCAATACGGCATCGCGCAAGGTCTCGCGCCTGGCTGCTCGTGTGAAGGCTCTTTCGGTCACCACGACCGCATAATCTTCCTTTAACGACTTCCTCTTTATGATTAGCCCGGTAATTTTACCGGGCTTTTTCGATTCCGCCAATCAGCCCCTGCATGGTTAATCTCACGACTGTTTCGTGTCAGTGCCATGACAGGAAAAATTGTTTAAAAACAATGGCTTGCGCTAGGATGCTTTCACGCCGCGCGACTCTACCCCACGCTTTCGGGGTCAGGGGTGAGTCAAGAAGATTTTTATTTTTTTTCTTTCCATGCGTGTCAAAATAGCCCGAACGGGGAATCTCCTTGATTCAAAAGCGATTCTTTTTTGACGCTGGTGTGACGCCCGAAAAGGGCAGGCGGAGTCAATGGCCGCTTCTTAATTTTGCGTAAAATTCATCGTTGATATTGCCTTTTGATCCTGCCTAAATGGCTTTCAACAAAGGGCGCGGACATCACCTGCAGAGGCTCGGTCTTAACTGCCACGTCGGCAGGGCGATAAGTTTGTGCCCCTTGTTACGGAGCATTGCGTTTCCGTTTTTTCAAGCACTTGACGGATTTGGGCCGTAACGTGGCTGTTACGGAGCGGGGATGTTTTGTGCCTTCAGCGGCCACACGTTTAAGGCGAGGCCGCCGGAGAGGGTTAAAGTGATATTGCGTTCGGGCTGGTCGGCCGAAAACGAGGATCGACCGCCAGCCTGGCACGGAAAGCCGCTGAAGGTTCCGCATGAATGCGGTCCCTGCAACGTAATTCTGTTGCCGGTCCCTTCGGGGGCAGTGTTTGAGTGAACCGGCAGGTGAGCGGCTTCATGAGGATGCCGTCAGCCCGCCAAAGCGGGGAATGATCGGGCGGCTATTTTAGCGGAAGCCGCCCGGTGGAATTGAAAGGCGGCATTATGCACATGAATACGATGACGACGGGCGGGCTCGACAATGGGGATGCGGCACCGCAGACGTTCGGCACCATTCGCCTGGAAGTGGGGGAAGCAAAGGCGGACATGAAGCACAGCATCTTGTTTGAGCGCGTCAGCGCGCGCTTGAAGGCCCAGGTCGGTCCTGACGTCTATGCCAGCTGGTTCGCCAGGCTGAAGCTGCATTCGGTATCGAAGAGCGTCGTTCGCCTCTCTGTTCCCACGACCTTCCTGAAGTCGTGGATCAACAATCGTTATCTCGATCTCATCACCGGTCTGTTCCAGGCCGAGGACCCGGAAATTCTCAAGATCGAAGTCCTGGTGCGCACGGCAACGCGCAGCGGCACCAAGGCGCTGGATGAGGCGGTTCAGCCCGAGCCGGTCGTTGCCCCCCAGATGCGCCGCCCGACGAGCGCCCAGCCGGCCGGTCAGGCCGTCCAGCAGGCGGTGTCGGCTGTTGCTGCGGCAAGGCCCGCAAGCTTCGGTTCGCCGCTCTTTGGCTCGCCGCTCGATAGCCGCTTCACCTTCGATACCTTCGTGGAAGGCAGCTCGAACCGGGTCGCGCTTGCGGCTGCCAAGACGATCGCGGAAGCCGGTTCCGGCGCCGTGCGCTTCAATCCGCTCTTCATCCATTCGACGGTCGGCCTCGGCAAGACCCATCTGCTGCAGGCGGTCGCCAATGCGGCGGTGCAGAACCCGAGAGCGCTGCGCGTCGTCTATCTGACGGCCGAATATTTCATGTGGCGCTTCGCCACCGCAATCCGCGACAATGATGCGCTGACGCTGAAGGATTCGCTGCGCAACATCGATCTCCTGATCATCGACGACATGCAGTTCCTGCAGGGCAAGATGATCCAGCATGAATTCTGCCATCTCCTCAACATGCTGCTCGACAGCGCCAAGCAGGTCGTCGTTGCTGCCGACCGTGCGCCCTGGGAGCTGGAGTCGCTCGATCCCCGCGTCCGTTCGCGCCTGCAGGGCGGTGTCGCGATCGAATTCGACGCGCCGGATTACGAGATGCGTCTCGAAATCCTCAGGCGTCGCCTTGCTGCAGCCCGGCTCGAAGATCCATCACTCGAAATTCCGGCCGAACTGCTCCAGCATGTCGCCCGCAACGTCACGGCCAGCGGCCGCGAACTCGAAGGCGCCTTCAACCAGCTGGTCTTCCGCCGCTCCTTCGAGCCGAACCTGTCGATCGAGCGCGTGGACGAACTGCTCGCCCATCTGGTCGGCTCCGGCGAGCCCCGCCGGGTGCGCATCGAGGATATCCAGCGCATCGTCGCCAGGCACTACAACGTCTCGCGCCAGGAACTGGTCTCGAACCGCCGCACCCGCGTCATCGTCAAGCCGCGCCAGATCGCCATGTATCTGTCGAAGACGCTGACGCCGCGCTCCTTCCCGGAGATCGGCCGCCGTTTCGGCGGTCGTGATCACACGACCGTGCTGCATGCCGTACGCAAGATCGAGGAACTGATTTCGGGAGACACCAAGCTTTCGCACGAAGTCGAGCTTCTGAAGCGGTTGATCAACGAATAATCGACGATTCTCTTCTGAATTCGACGGCCGGAAGCGATTCCGGCCGTTTTCCTTTATAAGTTTTTTATTCTATACCTCCGGCGCATCCAGTGCATGTCAAAGACTGAAGCGCTGAAATGAGCGCGTGGGAGGAATGAATGAGTTTCGAAAAGATCGCCGTTCTCGGCCTGGGCAAGGTCGGACGGCTGGCGGCGACGCTGTTGCATGAAGGCGGCTTCGAGGTGATCGGCGTCGATGCGCAGCTGCCGCTGAGCGACGTCCCCTTCAAGTGCCGCACCGGCGATATTTCAGATCCCGCGGTGATCGGCGAACTGCTCTCCAGTGTCGAGGCGGTGCTGTCCTGCCTGCCTTATCATTTGAACATCGAGTTGGCGCGCGCCGCCCATCTTGCCGGCATTCATTATTTCGATCTGACCGAAGATGTTCCCACAACCAATTTCATCATCGAACTGTCGAAGACCGCCCGCGGCCTGATGGCGCCGCAATGCGGCCTGGCGCCCGGTTTCGTCGGCATCGTCGGCGCAAGCCTGGCCGACGGCTTCGATCGCTGCCGTTCGATCCGCATGCGCGTCGGCGCCCTGCCACAGCACCCGACCGGGCTGCTCGGCTACGCCTTCAACTGGTCGCCCGAGGGCGTCGTCAACGAATATCTGAACGACTGCGAGGTGATCGAGGGCGGCGTCCGCAAGCTGGTCTCGCCGATGGAATGGCACGAGACCGTCTATGTCGGCGGTGTCAAGCTCGAAGCCTTCACCACCTCGGGCGGCCTTGGCACCATGTGCGACACGATGCTCGGCAAGATCGACAATCTCGACTACAAGACCATGCGTTATCCCGGCCATATGGAGCTGATGAACTTCTTCTTCCACGAGCTGCTGATGCGCGACAAGCGCAAGCTTGCCGGCGAGATCCTGACCAACGCCAAGCCGCCTGTTGAAGACGATGTCGTCTATGTCCATGTCGCCGCCGAAGGGACGGAGAATGGCAGCCTGCGCCGCAAGGAATTCGTGCGCGCCTATTACCCGATCGAGATTGCCGGCGCCCGCCGCACCGCAATCGCCTGGACGACCTCGGCCTCGGTCGTGGCCGTCATCGAAATGGTCCGCGACGGCCTGCTGCCGGCGACCGGCTTCCTGCACCAGGAGCATATTCCGCTGGAGATGTTCTTGAAGACGCCGACCGGCAGCCTGTTCAAATCAGGCGCGACCAGCCACGGCTGATAAATGCGCTCCAGCGCGGCGGCGATATCGATGCCGCCGCGTTGTAAATTCGCTCGTCGTATTGAGGTCAGCAGGCGAGATCGGCGACGACGGAATCGAGGATCAGCATGCCCGACGGCGTGCAGCGCAGGCGTGAATTGCCGATCCGCTCGATGAATTTGTGTTCCAGCAGGAATTCCTCGCGTTTCGGGTCGAGGTCGCGGCCCGAAAGCTGCTGCCAGCGGGCAAGATCGACGCCTTCCCGCAGCCGCAGCCCCATCAACAGCAGTTCGTCGGACTGTTCCTCGAAGCCGAGCCGCTCCTCGTCGAGAATGCCGTGGCCGTCGCGCTCGACCATGTCGAGCCAGGCTTCCGGCTTGCGCTCGGTCGCCGTGGCGATCTTCTCCGGGCCACGCGTCAGCCGGCCATGGGCGCCGGGGCCGATGCCGGCATAATCGCCGTAACGCCAATAGGTCAGGTTATGCCGGCTTTCGGCACCCGGCCGGGCGTGATTGGAAACCTCGTAGGCCGGCATGCCCTCGCGCGCGGTGATCTCCTGCGTCGCCTCGTAGAGCAGCGCCGATTGCTCGCCGTCCGGCACGATCAGCTTGCCTGATTTGTGCAGGCCGTAGAAGGGCGTGCCTTCCTCGATGGTCAGCTGATAGAGGGAGAGATGGTCGACCGCATAGGAGATCGCTTGCCTCAGCTCTTTCTCCCATTCCTCGACCGTCTGCTCCGGGCGGGCATAGATGAGATCGAAGGACATGCGCGGAAAAATGTCGCGCGCCAGCCGGATCGCCTTCAGCGCGTCGGCAACATCATGCAGACGGCCGAGGAATTTCAGGTCGCGATCATTCAGCGCCTGCACGCCGAGCGAGACGCGATTGACGCCGGCGGCCCGATAGCCGCGGAAGCGGTCGGCCTCGACACTCGAAGGGTTGGCCTCCATGGTGATTTCGATACCGGCAGGCACATGCCAATGCCGGGCAATGCCGTCGAGAATGGCCGAGACCGTTTCCGGCTTCATCAGCGAAGGCGTGCCGCCGCCGAGGAAGATGCTGGTCACCGTCTTCGGCCCGCTCATCGCCCGAACCGTTGCCATCTCCTTCAAGAAGGCAGCGGTGAAGCGCTCCTGATCCACCGGCTGGTGGCGCACATGGCTGTTGAAATCGCAATAGGGACACTTCGCCGCACAGAAGGGCCAATGCACGTAGACGCCGAAGCCCGGCTCACCGGTATCGGGCAAAAGTGCTGCATCGCGCGAGCTGCTTGGCGTGTCTGATGTGCCCACGTACCGACCTTATGCCTCCAGGCAGGTTTCGACGAAGAGTTTGAAGGCACGGGCCCGGTGCGACAGCGCTTGCGGCTTGCCGACGTTCCAGCCGTGTTTTTCCTCGCCGCTCATTTCGCCGAAGGTGATGTCGTAACCCTCAGGCTGGAAGACCGGATCGTAGCCGAAGCCCTGGGTGCCGCGCGGCGGCCAGACGACGCTGCCTTCCACCTCGCCACGGAAGAGCTCCGTGTGCCCGTCCGGCCAGGCGAGGCAGAGCACGCTGATGAAACGTGCGGTGCGCTGTTCCGGCTTCGTCGCGCCGGCATCCTGCAGCGCCTTTTCCACCTTGGCCATCGCCATGTCGAAATCGCGCGTGCCGTCGGCCCTCTCCGCCCAGTTGGCGGTGTAGACGCCGGGATCGCCGCCGAGCGCGTCGACCACCAGTCCGGAATCGTCCGAAAGCGCCGGCATGCCGGCGGCATTGGCCGAGGCGACCGCCTTGATCGTCGCATTCTCCTCGAAGCTCGTGCCGGTCTCGTCAGGCTCGACGAAATTCAGCTCCGCCGCCGATTTGGCGGTGAAGCCGAGCGGGCCGATCAATTCCTGGATCTCGCGGATCTTGCCGGCATTGTGGCTGGCGACGACGATGGTCTTCGTTTCAAGCTTGCGCATTCAGATATCCTGTTCGATGCCCCAGATTTTAGCCTCTGCGCATTCCAGGCTGTTGCCAGCCGGATCGCGGAAATAGATCGAGCGGCCGCCATTCGGCCAGCGCACCTCGGATTCGATCGCCACATCAGCCGCCGTCAGCTTCTCGGCCATGGCGTCGATATTGCGGCCGGACACCCGGAAACAGGCATGGCCCTGGCCGGTCGTGCCGTGCGGCGGCACCTGCAGGGCATCAGGCGCCGGCGGCTTCACCGTTTCCTCGGGGTTGAAGATCAAGAGAACGCCGGGCCCGCAGCGGAAGAAGACATGCCGGTTGGCGGCGCGGGCGATCTTCTCCAGTCCGAGGACGTCTTCGTAAAACGCCTCGGCCTGATCGAGATCCCGCGCATAGAGCGCCGTTTCCAACATGCCTTCCAGCATGGGGTTCATCCTTCGACGGCTTGCTTCTGCAGCGCCACCAGTTCGCCGATGCCGTTTCTGGCAAGCTGCATCAGCGAGGTGAATTCGCCCTCGCTGAACGGCGTGCCCTCGGCCGTGCCCTGGATCTCGACGATCCCGCCGGTGCCGGTCATGACGAAGTTCGCATCGGTCTCGGCCGAGGAATCTTCGAGGTAATCGAGATCGATCACCGGCTGGCTGGCGAAGATACCGCAGGAGATGGCGGCGACATGATCCTTCAGGACCCGGTCGACCTTGATCATGTTGCGGCTTTCCATCCATTTCAGGCAGTCGTAAAGCGCGATCCAGCCGCCGGTGATCGAGGCGGTCCGCGTGCCGCCATCGGCCTGGATGACGTCGCAGTCGAGCGTGATCTGCCGTTCGCCGAGCGCCTGCAGATCGACGACGGCGCGCAGCGACCGGCCGATCAGCCGCTGGATTTCCTGGGTGCGGCCGCCCTGCTTGCCGGCGGCCGCCTCACGCTTCATGCGCTCGCCGGTCGCCCGCGGCAGCATGCCGTATTCGGCGGTGACCCAGCCCTTGCCGGTATTGCGCAGCCACGGCGGCGTCTTCTCTTCGAGGCTGGCCGTGCAGAGCACATGCGTATCGCCGAACTTGACCAGGCAGGAGCCTTCCGCATGCTTGGAAAAATTGCGCTCGAACGAGACCTTGCGCATCTGGTCGATTTTTCTGCCTGAAGGCCGCATTCTTATCTCCTGGGGTTTGTTGACCGCTTCTACGATTGGCGGCGCCTATTTGCAAATTCCCTTTTGCCACGGGTGCGAGTTTGACTTACTTTTCGGGAAGTATCATCAGCGCGGGTTCGTAAGCTTCATGGGCATCAGGTCGACGTCGGTTTCGGATGCTGTTGCCGCACTGGACGAGCGCTCCAGGGAAATTTTTCGGCGCATCGTCGAAGGCTATCTGGAAAGCGGCGAGCCGCTCGGTTCGCGCAACCTGTCCCGCCTTCTGCCGATGTCGCTGTCGCCGGCCTCGGTGCGCAACGTCATGAGCGATCTCGAAGAGCTCGGCCTGATCTATTCGCCGCATGTCAGCGCCGGCCGGCTGCCGACCCAGATCGGCCTGCGCTTCTTCGTCGATGCCTTTATGCAGGTCGGCGATCTCTCCGCCGAGGACCGCGCCAATATCGACCGGCAGGTGCGGGCCGAAAGCGGCGGCAATCCGGTGGAATCGATGATGAACGAGGCAAGCCGCATGCTGTCCGGCATTTCGCGCGGCGCCGGCCTCGTCATCACCTCGAAAAGCGATCCGGTGCTGAAACATGTCGAGTTCATCCGGCTCGAACCGACCAAGGCGCTGGCCGTGCTCGTCGGCGATCACGATCAGGTGGAAAACCGCATCATCGAGCTGCCGGCGGGCGTAACCTCCTCGCAGCTGACCGAGGCGGCGAATTTCCTCAATGCCCATATGTCGGGCCAGACCCTGCCGGAGCTTCGCAAGCAGTTGAGCCGGCTGAAGGACGACGTCCGCCACGAGCTCGATGCCCTGTCGCGCGATCTCGTCGAGCGCGGCATCGCCGTCTGGGCCGGCAGCCCGGACGAGGGCAAGCCCGCGCAGCTGATCATCCGCGGCCGCGCCAATCTGCTCGAGGGCCTCGCCGGCGCCGAGGATCTCGACCGGCTGCGCCTGCTGTTCGACGATCTCGAGAAGAAGGACAGCCTGATCGAGATTCTCAATCTCGCCGAAACCGGTTCCGGCGTGCGCATCTTTATCGGTTCGGAAAACAAGCTCTTCTCGCTGTCCGGCTCGTCGCTGATCGTCGCGCCCTATCGTGACGATGACGATCGCATCGTCGGCGCCGTCGGCGTTATCGGCCCGACGCGGCTCAATTATTCCCGCATCGTGCCGATGGTGGATTACACCGCTCAGCTCGTCTCCCGCCTTTCGCGCAATCCGCTTTGATCCCGCAGCTGGCAAGTGCGCGGAATTTTCGCTTCTTTGTCACGCAGACTTGATTTTTTTCGGTCAAACCTCGATATCGGGCGCATCTGAAGACACCAACCGGAGACCGTCATGACCGATGACACGACGAAAAACGGACCTGACGCAACTGCGGCCGATGCCGCAGCCGACGCTGCCGCCTACGTCGAGAACGATATTGCGCAGGAAGAGGCTGCCCAGCCGGACCCGCTCGAGCTTCTGAAAGCCGAAAACGGTGAGCTGCGCGACCGCTATCTGCGCCTTGCCGCCGAGATGGACAATCTGCGCCGGCGCACCGAGCGCGAAGTGAAGGACGCCAAGTCCTATTCCGTCGCGGGTTTTGCGCGCGACATGCTCGCCGTCTCGGACAATCTGCGCCGCGCGCTTGATGCCATCTCTCCGGAGACCAAGGCCGCGGCCGATGCCGGCCTCAGCACCCTGATCGAAGGTGTCGAGATGACCGAGCGCGCCATGCTGTCGGCTCTTGAGCGCCACGGCGTTCGCAAGCTGGAGCCGGTCGGCCAGAAGTTCGATCCGAATTTCCACCAGGCGATGTTCGAGGTGCCGAACCCCGACGTGCCGAACAATACGGTCGTCCAGGTCGTGCAGGCAGGCTTCACCATTGGCGAACGCGTGCTGCGCCCGGCCATGGTCGGCGTCGCCAAGGGCGGCCCCAAGCCGGCCGAAGCCGAAACCAACTCCGTCTTCGACGAGAAGGACGCTTAAGGTCGTTTCCCTTCCGCTGAGGAAGGGAAACCAAAGCTTCAGATGCGGGCGAAGCGTTCGATCAGCAGATCGAAGAAGCCGTCCGCATCGACATGGCGCATGACCTTGGCATTGCGCTTGCGCTCGGTCACATGCCACCAGTCGACGACGGTCATGCCGACGGTGAGTTCGGACCGGACCTCGATCTCGACATTGCACTCCCGACCCTTGAAAAGCTCCGGCTTCAGCAGATAGGCGATCACGGTCGGGTCGTGCAGCGGCCCGCCGTCGGAGCCGTATTTCTCGATATCGAACCGCTCGAAGAATTCCAGCATCTCGACCATGGCCTTAACAGGCGCCGTGCCGATTTCGGCCATGCGCTTCACCCGGTCCTTGCGGGTCAGCAATTGGTGAGTGACGTCAAGCGGCATCATCACGATCGGCACGCCTGAGCGAAAGACGATATCGGCGGCCTCGGGATCGACATAGATGTTGAATTCGGCGGCCGGGGTGATGTTGCCGCCCTCGAAGAAGCCGCCGCCCATCATCACCAGTTCGCGGATGCGGGGAACGATGTCGGGCGCCTTCTGGAAGGCCAGGCCGATATTGGTGAGCGGCCCGAGCGTGCAGAGCGTCACCGTGCCTGTCGGCTCGCGGCGCAGCGTCTCGATGATGAAATCGACCGAATGGTCGGGCTGCAGCGCCATCGTCGGCTCGCTGAGGTCGGGCCCGTCGAGGCCGGTCTTGCCGTGCACATGTTCGGCCGTCACCAGCTTGCGGGCGATCGGCGCGTCGGCGCCGGCGAAAACCTTTGTCTCCCGCCGGCCGCAGAGCTCGCAGACGATGCGCGCATTGCGGCTGGTGAAGGAAAGCGGCACGTTGCCGGCGACCGTCGTGATCCCCAGCACCTCCAGCTCCTCGGGACTGCCGAAGGCCAGCATGATGGCGGCCGCATCGTCCTGGCCGGGATCCGTGTCGATGATGATCTTTCTTGCGCTTGCCATTCCGATCGTTCCATCCTCGCGGGTGCGCTTTGCCTCGGCATGCACCGATTTGTTCATTTCCCGTCACAAATCAGCACAGTCCGTGCGGGCATGTTTTGATGCGAGGCAGCCGCCGCTTTGTCAAGCAAGCAGCCGGCGGCACCGCTTTAAAATTGTGAGGCGCCGCCGGCACGTCGCACCGTGCCTTGCAGCACTGGGCTGCTCTCCCCATATTAGCGGCATCCGGACGCTGCGTTTAAGGTCCGGGATGGTCGCTTGCATCAAGGACTTGAAAAGAGATGAGCCGCATTACCCCTTTCGCCAGCCCGCTGCTTCTGGGCTTCGATGCCATGGAAAAGACGCTGGAGCGCATTTCCAAGGCGAGCGACGGATATCCGCCCTACAATATCGAGCGCATCGCCGCCGACAACGGCGCCCCGGAACGTCTGCGCATCACCCTTGCCGTCGCCGGTTTCAGCGAGGAGGAACTCGATGTCTCCATCGAGGAGAACCAGCTTCTGATCCGCGGCCGCCAAGTGGAACAGGGCGAACGGGACTATCTCTATCGCGGCATCGCCGCCCGCCAGTTCCAGCGCACCTTCGTTCTTGCCGACGGCATGCAGGTGCTCGGCGCCGGCCTGAAGAACGGTCTGCTCTCCGTCGATCTAATTCGTCCGGAACCCGCGCGCATGGTCAAGAAAATTAACATTTCGGTTTCACAGTAGCACAACGGTTTGTCGAACCGTTGGTCCCTTCTTCCGGAGGAACAGGAATGTTGATGAAAGAAGCCACGTCTCACTTGACCAAATCCGAGCTTGCCCACATCGGCAACGGCGAGGTCGCCTACATCAGAAAAATGCGCACCGAAGAGGTCGCCAAGTGCTTTCCCGAGGCGCCGGATATCGATCCGAACGTCGATCTCTGGGCACTCTTCGGCGCCGACGGCACGCCGATCCTCTTGACGGACAATCGCTCCAGCACCTTCTTCAAGGCTGCCGAGGATGAACTGAAGACGGTCAGCCTGCACTGACCGTCAGAGAGTGTCCGTCCGTCGCGTTTCACCGCTCTTGCGGTGCGCGGTCGCTTATCCGATTTTGCTGCGGTCGGGGCTGATGCCACGATATATGCGCGTAGCCTGCTTTCGACGTTTTCCGTGCGACGATGTTGGAAGCTCCAGGATTCGGTATCAAATCCCACCAGACTGACAGGGGTATGGCAACTGTGCGCCAGCAGGAGAGATTGGCGTCGGGTTGGATTAGTGACCGCATTGGGGCCGTAAGCCGACCGGCAGCTTTTTGGCGCTCACACGCGATAACAGACATCCAGCGAGGAAAGATTAGCGCCATCCCTGACCGATGCGGACGCGTGATCACTAGGAGCGTTTCTTCCGCTTTGCGGCCAAAAGCGGTGAGCAAGCGGTAACTATGCGACCAAACACCAACTCTTCGAGTAAGATCTTCAGCTTCGACGGATTTGGGTCTAGAGAGCATTTCCCCGACATCTGAGTTAGTATTGCGACTGAGGAACCGAATTCAGCCACAGGCGAGCTGGTGTGGACGTTGCCGCTTGGTTGCGAGGAATCGGTGTCACAGCCCTTGAATAGTGTCGACCTCTGATAGTGGTGAAGCCCGCCGTCCACTTTTGCCTCGCGCTCCTTGATCGGAAAAGTCGAGATGGGTCGATACCCGAAATTCGAGAATGCTGAACAAGATTCGGGAGCACGCCAACAAGCAGAAATCGCATGAGCTTGATCTCTGCTATGGAATTTCAGCATAGCGGATGATGCTCTGATTTTGGACGTTGGCGACTAATTCATCAGAGCGAGACAAAAATCGGCGGAGCAAAGGTGAGGAATTTGAATCGTTGTATCCTAAGGTGAGATCAATTGTCGGAGGCACACCCTCAAGTGCTCTAGCAACGACATTTGGCGTCAGCATATTTTGCGCATAAAGCGGAATAAGCGTTATTCCACCTGTAGACACGACGAGCGACATTGCTGACGGTAGGCCTTCGCCTTCGTACTCTGCCTTGAGGGTGATCCCAACGTTCGACGCGTAATCTTGGATCACGGATTGCAATACGGGAGAAATTCTAGCCGAACTGACGTAAGTTTCGCGGGCAAGGTCCTGCGGCCGGATCTTTTTGCGCGACGTCAAGCGATGGTCCGCCGGCAGTACGGCGATCAGTGGCTCCTTGGCTAAAAACTTGAAGGACACACCAACACTCTGCGTCTCGGGGCGAAGGAACGCGACGTCCAGCTTGCCTCGCATCAGTGCGAGAGCAAGGTCCGGGGAAGACTGACTGGACAATATGATTTCAACCTCCGGCGCTTCCTCACGAATAATGCGCAATGCATGGGGTAGCCACACGACCTCTTGCCCTGCGAGAAAACCGATAGTGAACGACTGCTTTTCTGGCCGTTCTGCCCGCCGGGCCCCTTCCGCAGCCGCCTCGACTTGCAATAACGCCAGCCGCGCGTGATCAAGAAACACTTTACCGGCGGCGGTGAGCGTCACGCCGCGCGACTGCCGTTCCAGCAGCTTTACACCGACTTCGGTTTCCAGATCGCGAATTTGCCTGCTGAGTGAGGGTTGGGACGTGTGAAGCCGCCGCTCTGCTGCGGTCAGTAAGCTTCCCTCCTCCGCAACAGCAACAAAATAGCGCAAATGCCTCAGCTCCATCGGATCCTCGCTATACCTTTAAGGCATAGCTCGAACGTACAAGGTATTTGTCTTCGATAGAAGGGGGATTTAATTAACGTCGCAATTTCTGGATACAATCGAACGCGCCTCACCGGAGTATTTCGCCTGCGCTTCGAAAACAAAGATGAGGCATGCGTGGCAATATTGCGTTGATTATTGCAGTGGCGCGTGGATGAATGGCTCTAATTGATTATTTTGACCTTCAAAGGAATGTTTAACAGCGCAGAGGGAGAGACTCGATTCACTACCACGGACGGCGTAAACATCTTCTACAAGGACTGGGGCTCAGGCCAGCCGATCGTTTTCAGCCACGGCTGGCCGCTGTCGGCGGACGATTGGGACGCCCAGATGACCTTCTTCCTTCGCCAGGGCTACCGGGTGATCGCCCACGACCGGCGCGGCCACGGCCGATCCGATCAGCCCGGCACCGGCAACGACATGGACCACTGGGTTGCCGACCTCGCGGCCCTGACCGAGCACCTCAACCTGCGCGACGCGATCCACATCGGCCACTCCACAGGTGGCGGTGAGGTGGCTCGCTATGTCGCTCGCCACCCGGAGCGCGTCTCGAAGGCGGTACTGGTCGCTTCCCTGACGCCGAACATGTACCGGAGCGAGGAAAACCCGTCCGGTCAGCCGCCGGAGTGGTTCGAAGCGATCCGAGCGGGCGTGCTGGGCAACCGGTCGCAGTTCTTCCGGTTCGTCCCTGAGAACCCGTTCTACGGTTACAACCTCGACGGGGCCGAGCCTTCGGAGGCGATCATTGCGAACTGGTGGCGCCAGGGCATGGCCGGTGGTGCCCTGGCTCACTACGCGACTGTCGACTCTTGGCTGGAAGATTATACCGAAGACCTCAAGAAGATCACCGTGCCGGTGCTGGTGATGCATGGCGAGGCCGATCAAGTCGTCCCCTTCGCAAGTTCTGTGCCGCGTGCGGTCGACCTCCTCAAGAACGGGTCGCTGAAGACCTACCCGGGCTACCCCCATGGCATGCTGACCACACATGCAGATGTCCTCAACCCCGACCTGCTCTCGTTCATCAGGTCTTGACGACATCGACCGGACCGCGGCCTTCATCCAACGTCGGCCGGACGATCTGTCACCCGGCAGTGCCGGGTGACACCTGTTGGTGCTGGTACGTGGAGCGTTCCCGGAGGGTGCTTCCGACAGTGGCAATTTGCTTGGCGCGTAGTGAAAGATGCAACTTGTCGCGCTTAAATTTTTCGTTGCGGTGGCCGATTACTCCACGGCCGAAATGGCTCGGCGGGTGCCACTTGTGACGGAATACCAGAAAGTTCCAGCAGCCCCGGGCAATCCTTCGCGCAGCCGAACATTGCGTCTGTCCGCCGACTTTCCTTGAGCCTCAGATCTTCCTGAACGTCAGATAGGCCGAAGAGCGGCCCTCGCGCCGGGCCTTGGCCTCGTAGCGCGTGCTCGGCCAGCCCGCATAGGGGGTGAGCCAATCCGCTGCATTCTCGGCCACCCAGTCGAAGCCGCCATGGTCGCGGCATTTGAGCAGCGTCCAGTTCACATAGGTGTCGATGTCGGAGGCGAAGCAGAACAGGCCGCCGGGCTTCAGCACGCGATGAAAGCGGTCGAGATTGGTCTTCGAGACGAAGCGCCGCTTCCAGTGCTTCCGCTTCGGCCAGGGATCGGGATAGAGCAGATCGATCTGATCGAGCGAGGCGTCCGGCAGCCAGTCGAGCAGCTGCGTCGCGTCGTCGTTGTAGACACGGATATTGGAGGCGCCGGTCTCGCCGATGCGCGACAGCAGCTTCTGCATGGAATTGACGAAGGGCTCGACGCCGATGAAGCCGGTCGACGGCGTCTCCAGGGCGCGGTGGATCAGATGTTCGCCGCCGCCGAAACCGATTTCCAGCCGCAAGCGCTCGACCGGAACCGGGAAGAGGGACGTCAGCGGCGCCGGGGGCGCCGCCGAGAGATCGATCAGGAATGCCGGCAGCAGGCTGTTCAGCGTCTCGGCCTGCTGTTCGCGCAGAGCCTTGCCTTTGCGGCGACCGAAAAAGGCTTCGGTCGCCCGGCCGCGACGTTCCATATCCGTCATGCTTTATCTCAGGCCTTTACGCTTTCCTTGAGCGCCTTCACGAGGTCGGTGCGCTCCCAGGAGAACGAGCCGTCGCGGCCGGCCTTGCGGCCGAAATGGCCGTAAGCGGAGGTCTTGGCGTAGATCGGCTTGTTGAGGTCGAGATGGCGGCGGATACCGGTCGGCGAAAGGTCCATGTTCTTGCGGATCGCTGCCTCGATCTGATCCTCGGTAACCTTGCCGGTGCCGTGCAGGTCGACATATATCGACAGCGGCTGGGCGACGCCGATCGCGTAGGAGATCTGGATCGTGCAGCGGTCGGCAAGGCCGGCGGCGACGACGTTCTTGGCAAGGTAACGGGCGGCATAGGCGGCCGAACGGTCGACCTTCGTCGTGTCCTTGCCGGAGAATGCGCCGCCGCCATGCGGAGCGGCACCGCCGTAGGTGTCGACGATGATCTTGCGGCCGGTGAGGCCCGCATCGCCGTCCGGTCCGCCGATGACGAACTTGCCGGTCGGATTGATGTACCACTTGCAATCGTCAGCGATCTTCAGCTCGCCCAGCGCTTCGCGGATATAGGGCTCGACGACGGCGCGAACCTTGTTCGAATCCCAGCTCTCGTCGAGATGCTGGGTCGACAGCACGATCGAGGTTGCTTCCGACGGCTTGCCGTCGACGTAGCGCACGGTCACCTGGCTCTTGGCGTCGGGGCCGAGCTTGGCGACTTCGCCGTCGCCCTTCTTGCGGGCGACTGCCAGCAGCTGCAGGATCTTGTGGGAATAATAGATCGGGGCCGGCATCAGGTCCGGCGTTTCGCGGCAGGCGTAACCGAACATGATGCCCTGGTCGCCGGCGCCCTCGTCGCCCTGCTGGTCGGCGGCGCTGTCGACGCCCTGCGCGATGTCGGCCGACTGCGAATGCAGCAGCACGTCGATCTTGGCCTTCTTCCAGTGGAAGCCGTCCTGCTCGTAGCCGATATCCTTGATGGCGCGGCGCGCGGCGGCCTTGAACTTCGACGGGTTGATGACGTCCTTGCCGTCCTTGTCCTTCTTCATCAGGCTCGGCGGCAAGCGGACTTCGCCGGCGATGACGACGCGGTTGGTCGTCGCCAGCGTTTCGCAGGCAATGCGCACGCCCCACGGATTGACGCCGGTCTTGGCCGCTTCGCGGTAGACCAGATCGACGATCTCGTCGGAGATGCGGTCACAGACTTTGTCCGGATGACCCTCGGCAACAGATTCGCTGGTAAAGAGATAATTCGCGCGCATTTCGGGATTCCCCTCAAAGAATAAAATCCAGCTAGTAGGTACTCAGTTCGAGGCTTGATGACAAGCGCAGAAGGACATAAATATATCTTTATATCTGCGGCAAAGTGACAAATTTTGCCCCAAAAACGCAGAAAAGGCGGCCTTTCGACCGCCTTTCGAATTCCACGCCTGATGTGGTTCAGTCGGCGTCGGCTTCAGCCGCCAGCGCCTTCACCAGCTCCACGACCTTGCGGCGAACCTTGGGATCGGAAATCTTGACGAAGGCGCGGTTGAGCTGCAGGCCTTCCGAGGAAGACAGGAAATCGACGACGTAATTCGAGCTGGAGGCCTCGGCCATGCCGCCCATGGAGCCGGTATGTTCGCCGGGCGCGTCCTCGAAGAAAAAGGAAACCGGAACATTGAGAATGTTCGAGATGTTCTGCAGGCGGCTTGCGCCGACGCGGTTGGTTCCCTTCTCGTATTTCTGGATCTGCTGGAATGTAATGCCGAGACTTTCGCCCAGTTTCTCCTGGCTCATGCCAAGCATCGTTCGGCGGAGACGAATACGGCTGCCAACGTGGATGTCGATGGGATTTGGCTTCTTCTTGTTTTCAATCATGGTCGTGCCCTAGCTAAGAATTTCAACTGTTTCTAACCGGCATGCCCCTGATCCATCCCAAAACGCCACGTTGCAGGCGGTAAGAACCCACCTTCAAACATACGCTAAGAACGCCGATTGTCATCACTATGCAATTTTAGGGGTTTTTGGTCAATTCAACCCGGAAATAAAACCTCTACGAGAAATTAGCGCAATCAAAATGAGCAGCGCCTCGGTCAACCAGAAGTATGTTTGCCGGGGGATTGGCGTTCCGTCCCCTTCGCCGAGCCTATCAAGAGTTGCATCGATAAAGCCGGTTTGCTCGAGATCGAGACCGGCGATAATTTCCCCATGTGCGTTCACCAGCGCCGAAATGCCGCTATTGGCATCACGAATCAACGGCAGGCCGGTTTCGACAGCCCGGACCCGCGCCTGCTGGAAATGCTGATAGGGGCCGGGTGTCGCACCGAACCAGGCATCATTGGTGATATTGAGGATCGCATTGGCGTCTTTGATGTCGCCGGTCATTTCATCGGGGAAAATAATCTCGTAGCAGATCAGCGGATAGAGATTGAGCCCGCCGGGCAGCGCCAGCAGGTGCCGGCTTGCCGCGGCCGAAAATCCTCCCGGTATCTCGACGACATTCTGGATGCCGAATTCGGTGAGCACGTCCTCGAAGGGCAGATATTCGCCGAAGGGCACCAGATGCACCTTGTCGGAAGCGGCGATGATCTGGCCGCGGCCGTCGATCACATAGATGGAATTATAGTAGCGCGCAGGCGTGCCCGGTCCCATCTCCTCGGCGCGGACGGCGCCGGCGATCAGGATCTGGTTGTCGTCGAGCGTATCGGCGATCCGCGTCAGCGCATCCTGATTGTCTGTCAGGATGAAGGGGATCGAGGTTTCCGGCCAGACGATGATGTCGGGCTTGCGTCCGCCATTCCTCGGCGCTTCGGCCGACAGCTTCAGATGCGTCTCGAAGATCGCATTGCGGTCGGCGTCGTTGTCCATCTTCGCGGCCTGGTCGATATCAGGCTGCACCAGCCGCACCACCGGCCGCTTGTCCTCGGGCAAGGCTTCCGGCCGCGGCGCGAGATGGAGGGCATAGGCCCCATAACCGAGATGGGCGGCAAACAGCGCGACGGCGAGCGCGATGCCCCCGCGTGCGCCTTGGCGTGTCCCGGCAAGGGCCGGCGCGGAAAAGATGAAGACGGCAAGCGCCGTCACCCCCATAGCCCCGATCACATGCGCCGACTGCATCATCAGCGGAACGGGCATCATCCCGTAGCCGATGGCGTTCCAGGGAAAGCCGGTAAGGATGACGCTGCGAAGCCATTCCATCAGCCCGAAGCCGGCCGCCAGTGCGGCGATCCGCCCCATGCCATCCGACCAGAAGATGCGGGCAAGGGCGGTCGCCAGCCCGTAGAAGATCGCCAGACAGGCCGGCAGCCCGAGGATGGCTAAGGGCAGCGCCCAGGCGAATTCCTCCTGATCGACCAGCAGCGCATGGCCGAGCCACCACAGGCCCGCGACGAAATAGCCGAAGCCGAACAGCCAGCCGGTGGCAAATGCCGGCCACAGCCTGCCGACCAGGCCGCTTTCGGGCGAAGCCGCCGCCCCGTCGATCAGCCAGACGAGCAGCGTGAAGGAGATGAACATTGCCGCGAAAAAGCCGATGGGCGGCAGCGCCAGAACCGCAAATGCTCCGGCGGCGATGGCCAGCAGCGACCGTTTGAAACCCCAGACGAGGATAACCCTGTCCGCAAGCCGCTCCATGCCCACTCCCATCAAACCGCGAATCAACCCGTTCGCAGTCTTTCAAAAAAGCGGCTCTTTGTCCTGTTAATGGATGTTAATGCATGTCGCCCGGACATGTGCGGCGGTGCCGGGACAACGACAGGCACAAAAACCTACAACTGAAGCGCATCGCATCAATCAAATTGAATGCGACGCTCCAACCTTCACGCATCGTGCTTTCCGAAAATCGATTCCGATTTTCGGGCCGAAGCGCTAATTGGCAGCCGATTCCGCCGGCCGGTCGTCGCCGGTCTCGGAGCCGGGAGTGGAGTCGCCATCCGCCTTGGCGCGGCGGCGCATCGCATGGCGCTTGCGGGTGATACGCAGCCGCTTGATGCGGCGCGGATCGGCGTCGAGAATGTGGAATTCGAAGCCAGGCAGCGCCTGGACGACCTCACCGCGCACCGGGATGCGGCCAAGTGCCGAGAAGATCAGCCCGCCCAGCGTATCGACCTCGTCGACCTGCTCGCTGATGTCGAAATCCGGCCCGATCGCTTCGGCGATCTCTTCCAGTTCGACACGGGCGTCGGCGATGAAGACGTCTTCGGCGACGCGCTTGAACATCACCTCTTCGTCGTCATGTTCGTCGTCGATGTCACCGACCACCATTTCGACGATGTCCTCATGCGAGGCGAGCCCGTCGGTGCCGCCATATTCGTCGATGACCAGCGCCATCTGGGTGCGGTTCACCTGCATGCGGCGCAACAGGTCGGATGCCAGCATCGACGGCGGCACGAACAGGATCTTGCGGATGATGCCGGCCTCGGCCAGCGTCTTCTGCAGGTCGACGCGGGCGAGATCGAAATTCGGCTTGGCCGAACGCGTGGGCTTCTGGATGTTCTCAGGCGCAACCTCGATCGCCGGCACGGCAGCGGCCGGTTTCGCCGGGCCGCGGCGCTTGTTGCGCGCCTGCTTGGCGACGTAGGAGAGCAGGTCGCGGATATGCACCATGCCGCGCGGATCGTCGAGCGTATCGGCATAGACGGGCATGCGCGAGCGGCCGGATTCCTCGAACAGGATCATCAATTCGCCGATGGTGATGTTCTGGTCGACCGCCTCGATATCGGCGCGCGGCACCATCACGTCGGCGACGCGCACCTCTCGGAAGCGCAGGATATTGTGCAGCATCGCCCGTTCGTCGGGCGAAAAGGCGTCGTCGCCGGCCGCATCGGTCATCAGCGCGTCGGCGAGATCCTCGCGCAGTCGCGAGCCCTGCTGCGGGCGAAGGATGCGCGCGGCGCGCGACCAGAAGGATTGGGACCGGCCGGATGGCCGACTACTACTGCCCGCCTCGTCCGAAGAGGAGGATGGCTCGGAGTCCTTGGCGTCTGCCGCCGGCTTCGTCGTAAAGTCGCTCATGGTTCCATTTTAAGGTCTTGACCCTCGTAGGGATCAGATAGGCCGAGCTGCGCCAAAATGCGAGTCTCCAGCCCCTCCATAATTTCGGCTTCAGCACTATTCATATGGTCGTAGCCGAGAAGATGCAAGAAACCGTGCACCAGAAGATGGGTCAGGTGGTCGTCGAAACTCTTTTCGAGCTCGTGGGCTTCCCGCTCCACCGTCTCCCGGGCGATGATGATGTCGCCGAGCATCGGACCGGGCATTTTGCCGGGCTGCACCGGAAAGGCCGGAAACGACAGCACATTGGTCGCCTTGTCCTTGCCGCGCCATTCGGCGTTGATGTCCTGGATCGAGGCATCGTCGGTAAAGACGAGCGAAACCTCGGGCGGCATCTTGGGGAAGGGCTGCTTCTCGCTGTCGCGGAGATAGATTGCCGCGGCGCTGAGCACGCGTTCGCAAAACGACAGCAGCGTCTCCTCGCCGGGCCAGCCGATATCCTCGACGCTGATCTGGATGTCGAGTTCTGCCATCAGTCCTGCCGGCTGACGTCTTCGGCTTCGACGGCATAGGTGGAATCATAGGCCCTGACGATGCGCCCGACCAGCGGATGGCGCACGACATCGGTATCCTTGAAGCGCACGATCGAGATGCCCTCGACGCCGTTCAGAAGCTGCAGCGCCTCGACGAGGCCGGATTTGACACCGCGCGGCAGGTCGATCTGGCTCGGGTCGCCGGTGACGATCATGCGCGCATTTTCGCCGAGACGCGTCAGGAACATCTTCATCTGCATCGATGTCGTGTTCTGCGCTTCGTCGAGGATGATGGCGGCGTTGGCCAGCGTCCGGCCGCGCATGAAAGCGAGCGGCGCGATTTCGATGACGCCGGCGGTGATCGCCCGATCGACCTTGTCGGCCGGGATCATGTCATAGAGCGCATCATAGAGCGGGCGAAGATAGGGATCGACCTTTTCTTTCATGTCGCCGGGCAGGAAGCCGAGGCGCTCGCCGGCTTCGACCGCCGGACGCGACAGGATGATCTTTTCGACCGCCCCGCGCTCCAGGAGCTGGGCGGCATGGGCGACGGCGAGATAGGTCTTGCCGGTGCCGGCCGGGCCGACGCCGAAGACCAGCTCGGCACGCTCCAGCGCCCTGATATAGGCGTCCTGGGTCGGGGTGCGGGCGATGATCGTTTTCTTGCGGGTGGAAACCTGTGCCATCGTCAGCTTTGCCTTGCGCTCCATTGTGGGCAGGCTGAGCTGATCGTCGGCGGCGACCGCCATGCGGATTGCGCCCTCGACGTCGGATCTTTCCACGCTGCCGCCTTTCTGAAGCTTTTCATAGAGATAGTCGAGCGTGCGCCGCGCCTGGTTGGTGGTGACGATATCGCCTGTGATGACGACCGAATTGCCCCGCGCCCGCGCATCGATATTGAGCCGTTCCTCGAGCAGCTTGAGGTTCTGGTCGAATTGACCGAAGAGCTCGCTGGCGAAGCGGTTGTTCTCGAACGTCAGGACGAAGTGATTGGTATCGCTCGGCGTGCGGGGGTGGCGCGGTGAAGAAGAAACCAATTCTTGTCCGTTCAAGCGGTCGGGCTCCTTGGGTTAAACCGCAGCCTCTGCGCGTTCGGCAAACAGGCTGTTCGTTCCGGTTCCGGTGATTCGCACTTTAATAATGTCACCGATTTGCGATGCTTTTGCATCAACATTCACGGATTGAAGCCAGGGAGAACGTCCGATCAGCTGTTCCGGCATGCGACCGGGCTTTTCGAGCAACAGGTCGATCTCTTTGCCGATGCAGGATTCGGCAAATTCCTGCTGCTGCTTCAGGAGAAGCGTTTGCAGGCGTTCCAGCCGTTCTGCCTTGATCTCTTCCGGCACCTGGTCCTTCAGTTCCGCGCCGGGAGTGCCCGGCCGTGTCGAGTATTTGAACGAGAAGGCCTGTGCATAACGAACCTCCTCCACAAGCCTGAGTGTATCCTCAAAATCCTTGTCTGTCTCCCCCGGAAAGCCGGTGATGAAATCGCCAGACAGGGCGATGTCGGGCCGCACCGTGCGGATGCGCTCGATCAGCGTCAGATATTCGGCCGCCGTGTGGCGTCGGTTCATCGCTTTCAGGATACGGTCCGAGCCCGATTGCACCGGCAGGTGCAGATAGGGCATCAGCGCTCTCAAGTCGCGATGGGCGTCGATCAGCCGGTCGTCCATGTCGCGCGGATGGCTGGTGGTATAGCGCAGCCGCGCCAGGCCGGGGATCTCGGCAAGGCGGTAGAGCAGGTCGCCGAGGCTCCACGCCTCGCCACCCGGCCCGGCGCCGTGCCAGGCATTGACGTTCTGCCCGAGCAGGGTGATCTCGCGCACCCCGCCCTCAACGAGCTTTTCGGCTTCCTCGACGATCTGGGAAACCGGCCGCGATACTTCCGAGCCGCGCGTATAGGGCACGACGCAGAACGTGCAGAACTTGTCGCAGCCCTCCTGCACCGTCAGGAAAGCGGTGACGCCGCGGGCGCGGATCTTTCGGCTCTCGGGGATCGGCAGATGCTCGAACTTGTCCTCGATCGCATATTCCGTATCGACGACGCGTTGACCCTGCTTGGCCCGGCGCAGCGCCTCCGGCAGGCGGTGATAGGTCTGCGGGCCGATGACGACGTCGACGGCAGGCGCCCGGCGCAGGATCTCCTCGCCTTCGGCCTGGGCGACGCAGCCGGCAACGCCGATCATCATCTCCCGGCCATCCGCCGCCTTCTTCTTTTTCATCTCGCGCAGCCGCCCGAGCGCCGAATAGACCTTCTCGGCCGCCTTCTCTCTGATGTGACAGGTGTTGAGCAGAACGAGGTCCGCCTCTTCCATGTCTTCGGTCGGCTCATAGCCGTCGCGGGCGAGCGCATCGCTCATGCGCGTCGAATCGTAGACGTTCATCTGGCAGCCATAGGTCTTGATGAAGACCTTGCGGCTGTTGCTGCCGTCGGGGATTGCCTCCGGGGCCTGGAGAAGGGCGCTGTCCTGTGTCATGGCGCGCTATTTAGTGGTTTTTGCCGCCCGAGAAAATCGAAATCTTGTTTCAGGAGATTTCCCTCCCGCGCAGGCGGCTGTTCAGGAGGTTGCGGATGCGCAAGGCGATCGTCGCGCTCACCTCCTTGCGATTGGTCTCGGTGCGGTAATCCACCGCCTCGCCGAAGGAAACCTCGGCGTCGATGGCGCCGCATCGGACGATATCGAGGAGATGCGGCAGGAGTTCGATATCACCCGGCCAGGCGGCGAGCGGCCTGTGATAGCGGCCCATGGCGATACCGTGCACGCGGGTATAGGCAACCGCCACCGGCTGCACCACGACGGTTCCCGTCGGCGAATAGGGCACGGCCATCGCGGCGGCGCCGAACAGTGAGGACTTGACCTCCAGCAGCCGGTTGCCGTCCGAGGTCGTGCCCTCGGGGAAGAGCACGACGATCTCGCCGTCGGCCATGCGCCCGGCGATCTCGTTTGCCTGGTGACCGGTCTTGCGCCTCTCCTCGCGCACGACGAAGACGCTCTTCTGCAGCTTGGCGAGCGTGCCGAAGATCGGCCAGTCGCGCACCTCGATCTTGGCGATGAAGGCGACGTCGGCAACGGCCGACATCACCATGATATCCATCCAGGACGAATGGTTGGAACAGAGCATCAGCGGCCGGCGGTCTTCCAGCCTGCCGGTCACGCGGACGCGGATGCCGAGGCAATAGCAGACGATGCGGTGCCAGATGCGCGGGAGCCTGCGGCGCAGCCGCCAGTCGAAATAGAGCGCCAGCAGCTGCAGCGGCATCAGCACGATGCTGGCCGCGAGAATGACGACAGCGGCCAAGGCGATGCGCAGCCAGGCGATCAAATGCTGGTCTCCCGGGCTGCCATTGCTTCAGAGGTCTTCCTTCTTCAACGGAACGCCGTAGAGCTCCAGCCGGTGGTCGACCAGCCGGAACCCATGCTCGCGGGCAATACGCTCCTGCAGCGCCTCGATCTCGGGCGAACGGAATTCGATCACCGTGCCGGTCTTCAGGTCGATCAGATGGTCGTGATGTTCTTCCGGCACTGTTTCGTAACGCGAGCGCCCGTCGCGGAAATCATGGCGGGCGATGATGCCCGCGTCCTCGAAAAGTTTCACGGTGCGATAGACGGTCGAGATCGAGATCTTCGCATCGACCTTCACCGAGCGGCGGTAGAGCTCTTCGACGTCGGGATGGTCTTCCGAGTCTTCCAGGATGCGCGCGATCACGCGGCGCTGCTCGGTCATGCGCATGCCGCGTTCGGTGCAAAGCTCCTCAAGGGTCTTGGCTACATCAGACATGGCCCGCCTTTAAAGAAATTCGTGTTTCGACAACGCCGCACGGCGTTCGCGCCGGCCTGCATGTCATCTCGCTGACAGGGAACTACCGAAGAACGCGCTTCATGACAAGCGCCGTGGAGAGGGCGCCGTTTTCCTGCTTGTAGTAACCCTGGCGCTCGCCGACTTTTTCGAAGCCGAGCTTGCGGTAGAGGCCAAGCGCTGCCGTATTGCCGTTGTCGACCTCGAGAAACATGCTCTCGCCGCCGCGAGCGCGCGCCTCGCGCATCGCCGCCTGCATCAGCCGCCAGCCAAGCCCGGCGCGGGCGACCTTCGCCTGCACGGCGATCGTCAGGATCTCCGCCTCGCCGGCGACATGGCGGGCAAGAATGAACCCCGGAAGCGGCTTTTTCAGGATGGCGTTGGTCTGGCGCGCGACGAAGCCGAACACGGTCTCCTGCATCAGCAGGCCGTGAAATTCACCGTCGCCCCAGGGTCGGGCAAAGCGCTCGCCGTGCAGGATGGCGACATCGCGGCAATCCTCGCGCTCCATGGCGATGATTTCGAATTCCGGTTTCAGCGTCAGATAGGCTTCCAGCATCGTCATACTCGTCGGGCAATCGCATACCCGGCCTGCGGCTTGGCATCGGGTCCACGCAGATAAAGGGGCTTCGGCTTTCCGGAATCGGGGGAGGCGGCAGCACCGAGGCGCGCCACCACGGAGATCGGGAATCGGTTGGCGTGATCGCCGCCGGCATCCGCCTTCAGCAGCGGTGTTGCCGAACCGGTGATCTCGCCGTCGAAGCCGGCGGCAAAAGCCTGGGCCTCCCCAATGCTGACCGCCCGGGGGGCGTCGAGCGGAGAACCGTCGGCTGCAAAGGCCTGGAGATAGATTTCGTCCCGTTTGGCGTCCATCGCCGCGAGCACGCCGCGATCAGGCGTCTTGTCGCGCTGGGCAGCGGCCATGACTTCGAGCGTGGTAACGCCGACGGCCGGCACATTGAGGGAAAGCGCAAAACCGCGGGCTGCGGCAACACCGACGCGGATACCGGTGAAGGAGCCGGGACCGATGGTGACGGCAAGCCGGTCGATATCAGAAAGGGCGAGTCCCGCCTGATCCAGCGCGCGATCGACGGTCTCAATCAGATGTTCAGCATGCCCCTTGCCGATCATGTCCGATGCCTCCCCCAGCATCGTATTCCTGCCGCTGTCGTAGACGCCGGCAGCGCAATCTACACCTGCCGTGTCGAGCGCCAGAATGATCATGCCATCAATTTCCGAATAAACCAGTGTCGCCTATCGATAAATTCGCCTGGCCGAACCTGAGATGAACGACAGGGACGAATTCAAGATTTTTAAGCGGCAATCACTTCCTGCACTTCCGGAACGAAATGGCGCAGCAGGTTCTGCACGCCGTGCTTCAGCGTTGCCGTCGAGGATGGGCAGCCGGCGCAAGAACCCTTCATGTTCAGATAGACCTTGCCGTCCTTGAAGCCGCGGAAGGTGATGTCGCCGCCGTCCTGGGCAACGGCCGGGCGCACGCGGGTCTCCAGAAGCTCCTTGATGGTCAGCACGATCGATTCATCGCCTTCGTCGAAGAATTCGTCGCCGGCATCGGCGTCTTCGGAGAGGATGGAGGCATCGCCCATAACCGGCTTGCCGGACATGAAGTGCTCCATGATCGAGCCCAATATAGCCGGCTTAAGATGCTGCCATTCGGCATTGTCCTTGGAGACGGATATGAAATCATAGCCGAAATAGACGCCGGTGACGCCGGGGATTTCGAACAGGCGGGCGGCGAGCGGCGACGCTTCAGCTTCTTGCGCGCTGCGGAACTCGGCCGTGCCGTTTTCCATCACCACCTTGCCCGGCAGGAACTTCTGCGTGGCGGGGTTCGGCGTGGCTTCGGTCTGAATGAACATCTGGTTCTCCATGCGGACGGCCCGTCGGCTCCGCCGTCTTTAGAATTCTTCAAAAGAAGATAAGCCCATTGCCTGAGCTAATCAAGAGACTTGTACTCAAGAAAAGCTAGCAGAGAGCGTCGATTTCCTCGTTGGTCAGCGTATCCGGCAGCACGGTGACCGGGATCGGAAAGGCGGCGGCGCGGCCGGCGACCGACGAGACCAGCGGCCCCGGGCCTTCCTTGGCCGAACCGGCGGCCAGGACCAGGATCGCCACGTCGCGGTCTTCCTCGATCACGGTATTGATCTGTTCGGCCGCACTGCCCTCGCGGATGACGATCTCGGGCTCGATACCGATCGTTTCGCGCACGATCTGGGCGATCTTGGCAACGACCGCCTCGGCCTCCTCGCGCGCTTCCGCCCGCATGATCTCCTCGACTCCAAGCCATTGCTGGAAATCCCCGTCGGGGATGACGTAGAGCAGCACCAGCCCGCCATTGGAATTCTTCGCGCGCCGGCCGGCATAATGAACGGCGCGTTGGCATTCGGGTGTACCGTCGATCACCGCCATGAATTTGCGGCGATGACCTTCGAGCCGTGAGAGTCGTTTCGATACCATGGCGCGGACTCTGACACCCGAAGCGGGAAATTTGCAAGCCCAGTTTTTGCCCTGATGTCCGAGAAGAAAATCCTCTTCTCCCGCGGCGGGGAGAAGAGGAGATCTATCTCAGTAGAGGAAGCCGATGACGTCGCGCACCTGGCGCATCGTCACCTCGGCGCGGGCCCTGGCGCGCTCGCCGCCCTGGCGCAGGATGGCGTCGATGTGGCTGGTGTCGTCCATCAGCCGGCGCATTTCGCCGGTGATCGGCGCCAGTACCTGGATGGCGAGTTCGACCAGCGCCGGCTTGAAGACGGAGAATTGCTGGCCACCGAATTCGGCCAGCACATCCGCCTTCGACTTGTCGGCAAGTGCTGCATAGATCGCCACCAGATTGTCGGCTTCCGGACGGCCCTGCAGCCCGTCGACCTCGCTCGGCAAACCGTCCGGATCGGTCTTTGCCTTGCGGATCTTCTTCGAGATCGCGTCCTCGTCGTCCATCAGGTTGATGCGCGAGAGGTCGGAAGGATCGGATTTCGACATTTTCTTGGTGCCGTCGCGCAGCGACATGACCCGCGGCGCCGGTCCGCCGATCAGCGGCTCGACCATCGGGAAATAGGCATGCACCGGCTCGTTGCCGACGGTGATGTCGATGCCGTAGTCGGTCCTGCCGATATGCTCGGCATAATCGAGGTTGAATTTCATCGCGATGTCGCGGGCAAGCTCCAGATGCTGCTTCTGGTCCTCACCGACTGGCACATGGGTGGCGCGATAGACGAGAATGTCGGCGGCCATCAGGCTCGGATAGGCGTAAAGCCCGAGCGAGGCCTGCTCGCGGTCCTTGCCGGCCTTATCCTTGAACTGCGTCATGCGGTTCATCCAGCCGATGCGGGCGACGCAGTTGAAGATCCAGGCGAGTTCGGCATGCTGCGGCACGGCCGACTGGTTGAAGACGATATGTTTTTCCGGATCGATGCCGGCGGCGATGAAGGCGGCGGCGATCGAGCGCGTCTGGCTCGGCATGTCCTCATGCACGAGCTGGGCGGTGAGCGCATGCATGTCGACGACGCAATAGATGCAGTCATTGCCTTCCTGCAGCGCCACGAACCGGCGGATCGCGCCGAGATAATTGCCGAGATGCAGATTGCCGGTCGGCTGCACGCCGGAGAATACGAGTTTCTTGAATTCGCTCATGTCGTCCTCAATAGGCTGGTGGAGGGCCCACAGCGCCGCGCGTCTTTTCAGGCGCGCAAAGGACGCTGTAACAGTTCAAATTGCTGCGTTATGCGGCAGGGTTTTCACCCATGTTGCTAACGCCGCGGCTTATGCACGGCCGCCTGGTCGCAATCAAGGGGTTCAGGCCGCGTGATGCTGGATCAGATCGAAGGTGTTGCCGTAGGGATCCGCAAAGACCGCGACCGTGCCGTAGAGCTCATGGCGCGGCGCCTCCAGAAAACGCACGCCGGCGGCCAGCATCGCGGCATGGTCGCGCATGAAATCGTCGGTCTTCAGAAAGAAGCCGACACGCCCGCCCGTTTGATTGCCGATTGCCGCCCGCTGCGCCGCATTTGCCGCCTGCGCCAGCAGAAAAGCCGCTCCGTCTTCGCCCTTGGGCTTCACCACCACCCAGCGTTTGCCCTCTGGCTGTCGCTCATCCTGCAGGCAGTCGAAGCCGAGGGCATCGCAATAAAAGGTCTTGGCGCGGTCGTAGTCGTCGACCACGAGGGTGACGAGGAAAAGCGACTGGATCGTCATGTCTATCTCCCGATTGAGACGTTTATTCCATTTTGGATCGGAAATATCCGTTATTTTAAGGCGAATTGATCAAGCTGCTTACTCACAATTGAGTATAAAATTTCACAGAAAAGCTTTTTTTGAACTGAAATCCTCCGCCTGATGCCGGTGCCGTTGGGGTCGCCGGATAGCCGATCGGAGCGACCATGCAGAACGCAACTTTGCTCGCCATGGCAGGCCTTTTCGCCCTACAATCAGCAACGGGCGCTGTCGGTCAAGAGATCAAAAGGCACGCCGTCCATCTTCCCAAACATGAGGCGCGCACCGCCTACACAGTGCAGACCGTCAGCGTCCGGGCCGGCTGCTTTCCCGAACGGCTGCGGGCGATCTTGTCGCATATTGCCGCAAAGACCGGGCGACGCCCGGTAATAACCTCTGGCCACAGACCGCATCCCCGCCGCCATGGCTCCCTACATGGGAAATGCCTGGCGGCCGATATCAGGATGCCCGGTCTCTCGGAACGCACCATCATCGCGGCGGCAAGAAGTGCGCCCGGCATCGGCGGCATCGGCACCTATTGCAATGGCATCGTCCATGTCGACGTCGGACCGCAAAGGCGCTGGGTCGACTGCTAGAGCGCCGTGCGTCCTTTCGGACACACAAAGGACGCTCTAACACTTTCAATCTTCGCATCGCGCTTTCCGAAAATCGATTCCGATTTTCGGGCCGATGCGCTAGGGCGCGATTACGCGTCTTCTGCCGGGGCCGGCTTGCGGTTCAGATTGCGCCTTATCATGCCGAGATCTGCCCCGCCGATCAGGAAGGCGGCGGCAAAATAGACCAGCATGGCGATCGCAATCAGCAGTCCGAGGGCGCCGATCTTGGTAAGAAGCGGCGCGCCGGAGGCGAGCCACGGCGCCCAATATTGCTTGAGGAAGACGATGGCCGCCCCCATGACGGCTGCGGCGACGATCAACAGGGCGGCGCGTTTTGCCAGCGCCCATTCCCATGTCAGATGGCCGCGGCGCAACAGCGTGGTGAACAGCAGCACGGTGCTGATCCAGCCGGCGGTGGCTTCGGCAACGGCGATGCCGGGCGCGCCCATATAGGGGAAGAGGGTCAGCGCCGTGGCGCAGTTGGTGGCGACTGCGATGGCCGAAAAGCGCATCGGCGTCTTGGTGTCCTCGCGGGCATAAAACCCCGGCTGCAGCGCCTTGATCAGCACGAAGGCCGGCAGGCCGATGCCGTAAATCGCCAGGATCGCGCCGACGACGGCGGTGTTTTCCTGATGGAAGGCGCCGCGCTCATAGAGCACGCGGATGATCTCGTCGGAGAGGATCCAGAGCGCGAAGGCGGCGGGAATCGTCAGGAACAGCACGAATTCGATCGAGCGGTTCTGCAGGTTTCCAGCCTCGCGCAGGTTGCCGCCCTTCAGCGCCCGGGCAAGCTCCGGCAGAAGCACCACGCCGACGGCCACACCGACGACGCCGAGCGGCAGCTGGTAGATGCGGTCGGCATATTGCAGCGCTGCGATGGCGCCGTCGCGCGAGGAGGCGATCGCCTGGCCGATCAGCTGGTTGATCTGGGTGATGCCGCCGGTCACCGCGGCCGGCACCGCCAGGATCAGCAGCCGCTTGACGTTGGGCGTCATCTTCGGGAAGCGGAAGCCGATGCTCATGCCGGCCGCAAGCACGCCGACATAGACGACGGCGAGCTGCAGCACGCCGGCGGCAAGAACGCCCCAGGAGAGATACCAGGCCGTCGCCAGCGGATCGGCGCCGGTATAGAGCGCATAAAACAGCGCCCCGATCATCACCACGTTGAGGAAAACCGGCGCGATGGCGGCGGCGAAGAAATGATGCAGCGAATTCAGCATGCCGCTCATCATCGCCGTCAGCGACATGCACATCAGATAGGGAAACATCACCGCAGCCATGCGGATGGTGATCGAGAATTTGTCGGGATCGTCGGCAAAACCCGGCGCGATGACGAAGCGCACCAAGAGCGGCATGGCAAGCTCCATCACGATGGTGATGAGCAGCAGCACCGAAAACAACACGCCGAAGACTTCTTCCGAAAAGCGCTTGGCGCCCTCCGTGCCGTTCGCCTCGATCTCCTTGGCAAAGAGCGGCACGAAGGCGGCGTTGAAAGCGCCCTCGGCAAACAGCCGGCGGAAGAGGTTCGGAAAGCGGAAGGCGGCGTAGAAGACGTCGGCCATCGGTCCGGTGCCCAGCGCCGCCGCCATCAGCGTTTCACGGGCGAAGCCGAAGATGCGGCTGCCGAGGGTGGCGCCGCCGACGGTCGCGAATTTCTTGACGAGGCTCATGCGTTGGGGCTCATGCTCATATGGGGGAACCGGCTTTCTTTTCGGCGGAAGTCGGGGTCCGGGCGGTGGCGGCCGGCGCGATGATGCCGGAAGGCATGCGCTCGCGCAGCTCGTCTTCCTCCTCGGCCATGACCGCCTTCATCCGGGCGGTGATGTTGGCGCGCTTGCTGTCGCCGGAGATTTTCTGGCCGACCAGATCGGTGACGTAGAAGGTGTCGATCACCTTCTCGCCGAAGGTGGTGATGCGGGCCGACTGGATGTCGAGTGACAGATCGGAGAGCACGGCGGTGATTTCCGACAGCAATCCCGGCCGGTCGAGGCATTCGACCTCGATGACCGTGAACTTGTTCGACAGGCTGTTGGTGATGTTGACCGACGGCGGAATGACGAAGGCCTTGCTTTTCTTGCGGTTGCGCGTGCGCGTGGCGATGACCTCGGGCAGCCGCTTGCGGCCGGAAAGCACATCCTCGATCATCCGGCCGATCGTCGCGGCCCGGCGCAGCTCGTCGGCATCGTCGGGAAATTCGCGGCTGACATGGATGGTGTCGAGCGCCCGCCCGTCCGATGTCGTGAAGATCTGCGCGTCGACGATGTTGGCGCCGGCCGCGGCACAGGCGCCCGCGATGACGGCGAGCAGCCGCGGATGGTCGGGCGACAGCACGGTGATCTCGGTGATCGCATGGAAACTGTCGGTCCGCACCGTGGTGGCGAGCGCCTGGCCCGCTTTGTCGGCCTGACGGATGAAATTCGCGTGGCGAATCTGGTCTTCCAGCGGCACGGAGAGCAGATAGGGCTGGTAGTGCAGCTTCGTATAGGTGTTGCGGTCCTTCTGGCTCCAGTCGGCAAGGGCCGCATGCAGCGCCTCGGCGGCGGCATTGGCCCGCTCCTTGCGGGAAACCTCGGAAAAGCCGCCGGCGAGCAGCAATTCAGTTTCATAATAGAGGGTGCGCAGCAGCTGGCCCTTCCAGCCGTTCCAGACGCCCGGACCGACGGCGCGGATATCGCAGATCGTCAGGATCAACAGCATCTTCAGCCGCTCGAGCGACTGCACCCGGTCGGCGAAATCGGTGATCGTCTTGCGGTCGGTGAGGTCGCGGGTCTGCGCCACCATCGACATCGTCAGATGTTCCTCGATCAGCCAGACGACGATTTCGGTCTGCTTCTGCGACAGGGCGAAGCGGGCGCAGAGTTTGCGGGCGACGCGGGCGCCGGCGATCGAATGATCCTCCTGGCGGCCCTTGGCGATGTCGTGGAGAAGAACGGCGAGATAAAGCGCCTCGCGGTCCTCGATGCCCGAGATCAGCTTGTTGGCAAGCGGATGCAGCTCCTCGGCGCGCCCCTTGTCGATCTCGGAGAGAATGTCGACGGTGCGGATCAGATGTTCGTCGACCGTATAGTGGTGATACATGTTGAACTGCATCATCGCGACGATCTTGCCGAATTCGGGGATGAAGCGGCCGAGCACGCCGGCCTCGTTCATGCGGCGCAGGATGAGCGCCGGATCGCGCTTCGACGTCAGGATCGACATGAACAGGCGGTTCGCCTCGTCGTTTTCCCGCAGGCTGTTGTCGATCAGGGCAAGCGAACGGGTGACGCGTTTCAGCGCGTCCGGATGGAATTCCAGCCCGTTGATGTCGGCGACGTGGAAGAGCCGGATGATGTTGACCGGATCGCGCTTGAAGACTTCCGGATCGGCGAGCGTAATGCGGCCGCGGTCTTCGACGAATTCGACGCTGCCGGCGATCTTGCGGTTGCGATGGGTGAAGCGGCTGATGACGCCGGTCAGGCCGGGGATCGTCTTCGCCTGCTGGTCTTCGAGCGCGGCGCAGAGGATGCGCGTGAGATCGCCGACATCCTTGGCGACCAGGAAATAGTGCTTCATGAAGCGCTCGACGGCCGAAAGGCCCGGGCGGGTGTGATAGCCGAAGGCTTCGGCGATCTCGCGCTGGATGTCGAAGGACAGGCGCTCCTCGGCCTTGCCAGTGAGGAAGTGCATGTGGCAGCGCACCGCCCAGAGAAAATCATCGGCCTTCTCGAGCAGACGGTATTCGTGTTTGGACAGCACGCCGAGCTTGACCAGCTCCGCCTGGTCGCGCACGTGGTAATAATATTTCGAGATCCAGAACAGCGTGTGCAGGTCGCGAAGCCCGCCCTTGCCTTCCTTGACGTTCGGTTCGACGAGATAACGTGTGTCGCCGGCCTTGCGGTGGCGCTCGTCGCGCTCGGCAAGCTTGGCGGCGATGAATTCGGGGCCGGTGCCGGTGACGATCTCCTTGTCGAAGCGGGTCTCGAGTTCGGTTTCCAGCCGCTGCAGGCCGCAGATGTAGCGCATTTCCAGGATGGCGGTGCGGATCGTCATGTCGGATTTGGACAGCGCGATGCATTCCTCCACCGTGCGGGTGGCGTGGCCGACCTTGAAGCCCATGTCCCAGAGCACGTAGAGCATGAACTCGACCGCCTTGTGCGTCTCTTCGGCCGGTCTCGGCAGGAAGAGGAAGAGCAGGTCGATATCCGAACCCGGCGCCAGCGTGTCGCGGCCATAGCCGCCAACGGCGGTGACCGCGAACTTGTCCTTCTGCTGCGGAAAGATATGGGCGGTGGCAAAATTGTAGAGGACAGTGATGATCTGGTCCTGCAGCCAGGAAATCCGGTAGGCGCAATTGAGCCCGCCGCCGTCGGCCAAGAGGGCGGCGCGCGCCTTCTGCCGGCCTTCCGCGCTCGCCTTTTTCAGCACCGCCAGAAGATCGGCGCGCAGGAGGTCGGGCCGGTTGCTGTTGGCCTCGGCAACGGCGTCGCACTGCTTCTGCAGCAATTCGACATCGAGGATATTGGAGAAATCGAGGTCGCGCATCGCTGTCGCCGGGGCGGTTTCCTGTTCGTGCCGGACTGCCGATTCACGGCCTGCCGCTTGTTTCGTCTGCATGCGCTATAGCCCCTTTGCCCGGCGATTGACACGGGCTTTCATACTGCAAGAACCTTTAAATTTGGCGAAATGGTGTTGGCTCGCGGCAAGAGGCGAGGGCGCTTTGACGCAAAGCGCGGGCTTTTTGCGAAAACTTCAGCTGGCCGCCCGCGCATTCAGCAAATGCAACACCTGGCGTGTCTCGCCCATGATCTCCTCGATCGTCTGCCTGTCGCATTCGCGATAACCCGCCTTGGCGATCGCGGAGCCGAGCTCGCAGATCACGGCGCAGCAGCGGGTGATTTTCAGCATGCCGATCGGCGAGGTCCAGCCACGCGCATTGCGGTCCTTATCGGCGCGCCGCATCGTGTCGAGCATGGAGCAGATGAGCGAGAGGCGCTCGGTTTCGCGAACCAGTTTTTCCATGAACATGGCGCGCCGCTCCTATTTCAGCTTCTTCTTGAGGTCGTAAAGGGCGTCCATTGCCTCGCGCGGCGTCATGTCGTCAAGGCTCATCGCCTTCAGCGCCTCCTCGACCTTGGACGGGCCGCGGGCCGTGTCCTCGCGGCGCACCGCCACCTGGAACAGCGGCAGGTCGTCGATCAGCTGGCTCGCCGGGTTCTTGCGGTCGGCATCTTCCAGACGGGTAAGCACGTCGCGGGCCCGCGCCACGACCGAGGCCGGCAGCCCGGCAAGGCGCGCGACCTGGATGCCGTAGGAGCGATCCGCCGCCCCCGGCCCAACCTCGTGCAGGAAGATGACGTCGCCGTCCCATTCCTTGACGCGCATCGTGGCGTTCGACAGCCGGCCAAGCTTTTCCGAAAGCACGGTCAGCTCATGGAAATGCGTGGCGAAGAGGCCGCGGCAGCGATTGACCTCATGCAGGTGTTCGACGGCCGCCCAGGCGATCGACAGGCCGTCAAAGGTGGCGGTGCCGCGGCCGATCTCGTCGAGGATGACGAGCGAACGGTCGCTCGCCTGGTTGAGGATCGCAGCCGTTTCCACCATCTCGACCATGAAGGTGGAGCGCCCGCGCGCCAGATCGTCGGAGGCGCCGACGCGGGAGAAAAGCCGGTCGACGATGCCGATATGGGCTGATGTCGCCGGCACGAAGGAGCCCATCTGCGCCAGGATAGCGATCAGCGCGTTCTGGCGCAGAAAGGTCGACTTGCCGCCCATGTTCGGGCCGGTCAAGAGCCAGATCGCCCCGTCCCGGTCGCCGGTCTTCGGCGACAGATCGCAATGATTGGCGACGAAGGGGCCGCCCGCCTGCCGCCGCAGCGCCTGCTCGACGACCGGATGGCGCCCGCCCTCGATGGCAAACATCTTCGAGCCGTCGACCTGCGGGCGGCAATAGGCCTGCTCTTCGGCGAGAAGCGCCAGGCCCGCGGCGACGTCGATGACGGCAAGCGCCCGGGCGCCCGATTTGATCGCCTCGGCTTCCGCAACCACGGCCGCCGTCATCCTGTCGAAGGCTGCGAGTTCGATCGAAAGCGCCCGGTCGGCGGCGTTGGCGATGCGGCTTTCGAGATCGGCAAGTTCGGTGGTGGTGAAGCGCATCGCGCTCGCCATCGTCTGGCGGTGGATGAAGCGCGCCTTGGCCTCCGCCGTATCGGTCATCGGCGAGGCATTGCCGGCGGTGACCTCGATGAAATAGCCGAGGATATTGTTGTGCTTGATCTTCAGCGACCGGATGCCGGTTTCCTCGGCATATTGCAATTGCAGGCCGGCGATGACCCGGCGCGACTGGTCGCGCAGCGCCCGGACCTCGTCGAGTTCGGCGCTGGCGCCGTCGCGCAGAAAACCGCCGTCGCGTTTCAACAGCGGCAATTCGTCGGCAAGCGTTTCGGCAAGCAGCTTTTCCAAGGCTGCGGGAAGCGCCTGCAACCCGGACAATGCCTGGCCGAGCTCTTCGGGCAGCATCGCCTTGTCGAGCAGGCCCGCAAGTCCCGCCGCCGCTTCCAGGCCCTGGCGGATCGCCCAGAGATCGCGCGGGCCGCCGCGGTCGAGTGCGAGGCGCGACAGCGCTCGCGGCATGTCGGGCACATGTTTCAGCGTGTCGCGCAGATTGCCGCAGAGCAGGGGTTCGTCGATCAGGAAGCCGATCGAATCGAGCCGCGCATTGATACGGGCAGGGTCGGTCAGCGGCGACATCAGCCGCTCGGCGAGGAGTCTGGCGCCGCCGCCGGTGACGGTGCGGTCGATCGCTTTCAAGAGCGAACCGTTGCGATCGCCCGAAAGCGTGCGGGCAAGCTCCAGATTGGCGCGGGTGGCGGGGTCGATGAACAGCGTCGAAGCCGCACTTTCCCGCTCCGGTTTTCCAAGCGGTGGCCGCTCGGCGATCTGCGTCTTCTCGACATAGGCGACGGCAGCTGCCGCTGCCGCGAGTTCGGCGCGCGAGAAGGTGCCGAAGCCGTCGAGCGTCGCGACGCCGAAATAACGGGCAATCCGGCCCTCGGCGCTGGCGCTGTCGAAGAGCACGGAAGGCTGCGGTACGGCTGTCCGGCCGAGCACGTCGAAGACCGGCTTGAGCTCTGGATCGTGGAAGATCGTGTCGGGCAGGATGAGTTCGCGCGGATCGATACGCAGGATATCGGCCAGCAGCCGCGAGGCTTCGGTTTCGGCAAGCCGGAAGACGCCCGTGGAAATATCGATCCAGGCAAGCGCCAGCAACGGCTCGGCCCCGCCGCGAATGCGGGTCAGCGCCATCAGATAGTTGGACTCCGAGGGCGAAAGCAGCTTTTCCTCGGTGATCGTGCCGGGGGTGACGAGGCGGATGACGTCGCGCTTGACGACGGATTTCGCGCCGCGTTTTTTCGCTTCGGCCGGATCCTCGATCTGCTCGCAGACGGCGACGCGGAAGCCGAGCGAGATCAGCTTCTGCAGATAATCGTCGGCCGCATGCACCGGAACGCCGCACATCGGGATATCCTGGCCCATGTGCTGGCCGCGCTTCGTCAGCGTGATGCCGAGCGCGCGCGACGCTTCCAGCGCGTCCTCGAAGAACAGCTCGTAGAAATCGCCCATGCGGTAGAAGAGCAGCGAACCCGGATTGTTCGCCTTGATCTCGATATATTGCTCCATCATCGGCGTCGCGGAGGCACGGCTTTCCGCCGTGGCGAGCTCGGCAGCCGAAAAGGCTTCATTCCCTGTGTCTATTCGTGCGTTCACGGAGCTGGAGTTTTTCCCAAAAAAACAGGTGCCAACCCTATCCGCCCGCCGCTATAGATGACAACAGCATTTGAGGAAGAGCAAAGCGTCGCCCACAGGACGTTGGAGGATTTATGCCCGATATCGATAAGAAGGACCGGCCGGTGACCTCTGTTACCGACCAGGAGGCGCTCGAATTTCACGCCATGGGCCGGCCCGGCAAGCTGGAGATCAACCCGACCAAGCCGATGGCGACGCAACGCGATCTCTCGCTGGCCTATTCGCCGGGTGTTGCCGTGCCGGTGAAGGCGATCGCCGCCGATCCGCAGACGGCCTATGACTACACGGCGCGTGGCAATATGGTAGCCGTCATATCCAACGGCACGGCGATCCTCGGTCTCGGCAATCTCGGCGCCCTGGCTTCCAAGCCCGTCATGGAAGGCAAGGCGGTGCTCTTCAAGCGCTTCGCCGACGTCGATTCCATCGACCTCGAGATCGATACGGAAAATGTCGACGAGTTCATCAACTGCGTGCGCTTCCTCGGTCCTTCCTTCGGCGGCATCAACCTCGAGGATATCAAGGCACCGGATTGTTTCGTCATCGAAAGCCGGCTGCGCGAGCTGATGGACATTCCCGTCTTCCATGACGACCAGCATGGAACGGCCATCATCGCCGCTGCCGGCCTGATCAACGCGCTGGAGCTGACCGGCCGCGACCTGAAGACGACAAAGCTCGTCTGCAATGGTGCCGGTGCTGCGGCGATCGCCTGCGTCGAACTCATCAAGGCAATGGGGTTTGCCCCTGACAATGTCATCCTCTGCGACACCAAGGGCGTCATCTACCAGGGTCGCACCGAGGGTATGAACCAGTGGAAATCGGCGCATGCGGCAAAGACCGACGCACGCACGCTGGAAGAGGCGATGCAGGGCGCGGACGTCGTTTTCGGCCTGTCGCAGAAAGGTGCGTTTTCGGCCGAGATGATCCGCTCGATGGCCGAGCGGCCGATCATCTTCGCCATGGCCAATCCCGATCCCGAGATCACGCCGGAAGAGGTCGCCCGCATCCGCGACGACGCCATCATGGCGACCGGCCGTTCGGACTATCCGAACCAGGTCAACAACGTCCTCGGCTTTCCCTATATCTTCCGCGGCGCTCTCGATGTCCGTGCCTCGACAATCAACGATGCGATGAAGATCGCCGCTGTCAATGCGCTGGCAAACCTGGCCCGCGAGGACGTGCCCGATGACGTTGTCGCCGCCTATCAGGGCAACCGGCCGCGTTTCGGGTCGCAATACATCATTCCCGTTCCCTTCGATCCCCGCCTGATCTCGGCGATCCCGGTGGCAGTCGCGCAGGCTGCGATCGAAAGCGGCGTCGCCCGCAAGGTCATCACCGACATGGCGGGTTATGCCCGCGAGCTGTCGGCACGCCGCGATCCGATCGCCTCGACGCTCGCCAGCCTCTACGAGCGTGTCCGCCGCCGCCCGAAGCGGATCGTCTTTGCCGAGGCCGAGGAAGAACAGGTCCTGCGCGCAGCCCTTTCCTATGCCAACCAGCAGCTCGGCACCGCCATCCTGCTCGGCCGCGAGGACCTGATCCGGGCGACGGCGGAACGCGCCGGCATCGATCTCAACCGGCCCGGCCTCGAGATCGTCAATGCCCGTATCTCCACCCGCATTGAGGCCTATGTCGACTATCTCTATGCGAGGCTGCAGCGGCACGGTTATCTCTATCGCGATGCCCAGCGGCTGATCCACAATGACCGCAACCACTTCGCCGCCACCATGGTGGCGCTCGGCGACGCCGACGGCATGGTGACGGGCATCACCCGCAATTATTCGACGGCGCTCGAGGATGTGCGCCGCTGCATCGACGAGAAGCCCGGCCACCGCATCATCGGCGTGTCGCTGGCGCTCTGCCGCGGCCGTACGGTCTTCGTGGCCGATACGGCGGTGCACGACATGCCGACGGCCGAGCAGCTTGCCGATATTGCCGAGGAGGCCGCGGGCCTGGCGCGGCGCATGGGTTATTCGCCACGCGTCGCCCTGCTTGCCTATTCCACCTTCGGCCATCCCTCGGGCGAACGCTCCGAGCGGGTGCGCGAGGCTGTGAAGATCCTCGACAAGCGTCGCGTCGATTTCGAATATGACGGCGAGATGGCGGCCGACGTCGCTCTGAACCGCAAGGTGATGGAGCAATATCCTTTCTGCCGTCTCTCCGGCCCGGCCAACGTGCTCGTCATGCCGGCTTTCCACTCGGCCTCGATCTCGACCAAGATGCTGCAGGAACTTGGCGGCTCCACGGTGATCGGCCCGATCCTCGTCGGCGTCGACAAGCCGGTGCAGATCACCGCGATGGGCGCCAAGGATTCCGACATCGTCAACATGGCGGCGATCGCCGCCTATGGGGCGGGTTCGTAAACGCGCCTCTTGCGACATATGAGACGGCATTCCGTGCCCGGCCGACTGCCCGTCGGCCGGGCACAAGTTTTCGTGGCACCTGTGATGAAGGCTGCTCTTCCGATAAGTCATACTTTTGATACAATAGACCTGTAGGGGGCGGCATAATTTGCCCGCAGCGATATTGAAAGACCGCGGGCAATCGATGCGGTTTTGCAGCTCAGTTGTTTGATATCAGCCGGTTGGTGTCCCATGCCAGAAAACGCATCCGCCAATTTCATCGCCCGATTTCAGGGGGCAACCTTTGACGATATGGTCGAGGCTCTGACCAGGGGGTTCGGTTCGTTCGATGCATGGCGCAATGGTCGGGAGAAACCGCTCGACTGGAAGGTTGGCTTCTGGGGTGATGAAAGATTGTCGCTGGTCAGCAACCAGGATTCAGGCGGCTGGGGTGCAAGAACGGCCCATGGAACACCGGAAACTCTGGCAATCATCATGCCGCGGAGGGGCGCTCTCGATGTAACGCTGGGTCGGAACGTGATCCAAGGGACACCTGGGCGGCTCTTGTTGATGAACAATCTCGAGCCGGAACGGGTTTCCGTACGGGCAGCGCCTCACCGGTCGGATACACTGAGCCTGAACTGGACGATCATCGCTCAAACCGTCGCCTCCATACTGGAGACACCCCTGACCGGGCCAATGGACCTGGCGCCGCTCGTCGATCTTTCCACCGCAGCCGGACAGTTGATCGGCAGCCTCGCCCAAACGATCATCATCGGCATGAGCAACAACGGGCCGCTCCTTCACTCGCCAATCGCCATGTTGAACCTGACCCAGGGGTTTGCCGATCTGCTGGTGCGCTTGGTTCCTCATCGGCTCTCGCACCTTCTCGACAGGAAAATCCACCTGATCGCACCCCGGCATGTCCGTCGGGCAGTTGAATTCATGCATGCGAACATCGCACAGCCGTTAACGATGCAGAGCGTCGCGGAGGCGGCCGGCATTTCCATTCGCGCGCTTGAAAGCGGTTTTCGTACCTTCAAGGGAACCACACCGGCTGCCTACCTCAGGACGATCCGCTTGCAGGCGGTGCGAGAGGATCTGCGCGATCCTTCAAACCGGCAGCCATTGCGGGACATCTGCTTGAAGTGGGGATTCTTTCACTTTGGCCGCTTTGCGGCAACCTATCGGGCGGCCTATGGAGAGAACCCGTCGGACACCAGAAGGCGAGCCGATCTGTGACGGACGATCGTCACTCGAAGTAGACCAAGTTAGCTCGCGAAGCGGCCGGCGTCGGCGCCGTAATAATTCAGGTAGCGGTCGGAAATGCTAGCGATCGGCAGCACGATCAGCACGTCGGTCGTGTTGAAGGCATGGTCGATGACCGCGCTGGAGCCGACCATGGCGCCGAGGCGCAGATAGCCCTTGATCAGCGGCGGCAGGGCCATCAGCGCCCGCTTCGGGTTGATGGCTTCGACCGGCATCAGGTCCATATTGCGGGCGAGGTCCGGTAGGGCGCCGACGGCCCATTCGTTCTTCGCCAGGACATTGTGGTAGAGGAAGGACAGTGCCAGCGCATGGCTTTCCAGATAGACGCCGGGGAAGGAAGCGCAGCCGAACATGGCGCTCACGCCGTGCTTCAGCGCATAGGCCCAGTTGCCCTGCCACAGAAGTTCGACGGTGCGCTTGGTGCGGTATTCCGGCAGCACGCAGGAACGGCCGAGTTCCATGAAGCGCTTATCCGGATGTTTGGCAATGAGGCCCTCGATCTCGAATTCGGAAGCCGAGTAAAAACCGCCATTGGCGATGGCGACATCCTGGCGCAACAGCCGGTAGGTGCCGACGATCTGGTCTTCCGGGTCGCCCTCGATTGCACGGTCGAGAACGAGAAGATGGTCGCAGAAAGCGTCATAGGCGTCGACGTCGCGCTGGCGGCGCATGGCCTCCAGCGGCAGCTGCGCCTTCATTTCGTCGACGAAGACGCGGTAGCGCACAGCCTGGGCGGCATCGATCTCGCGTGCCGTGCGGGCCAGGCGAGTCTCCAGATTGCCGATGCGGCCGAGAATGTCGCCGTCCTTCTGTGCAGCAGCCGTCGAAGGCCGCGCAGCCTCCGCCGTGGTGTCACGATTCAGGATGTCGATGGCGGACATGGCGATTCTCCCGTTGCCGGCTTATCGACGCCATAAAACACTTCTATACGACAGGAAAGTGACATTTTGAATTTCCCAAACGCAAGGAGCGTACCGGTTTCGACGCGCCTTACCGAGCCTCAGCACGGCGGGCGGAAAGTGCGGCGACAGCCTGAACTTCGGTCAGCAGCCGCACCGGGTCGACCGGCTTAACCATGACGCGGTTGGCGCCGTTGAGCAAGACCTGCCGGCGTGATTCGTCGCTCTTGTCGGCGGTGAGAACGATCACCGGCACCGGGGCAAGATCGAGCCGTCTTTCATGGCCGCGCAGGCGCCCCAGCATGTCGATGCCGTTCCCGCCCGGCATCGACAGGTCGCTGATGATGATGTCGGGCCGGGCATTCGCTTCGCAGAGCGCATAGTCGAGCAGCGACTCGAAATCCTCGACATGGCGCACCTTGTGACCGCCCTTTTCCAGGACGACGCGCACCAGCATGGCATTGATCGGATCATCCTCGCCGAGCAGGATGCTGAGCCCGCTCGCGGCAACCAGCGTCTCCGTCACCGAAAGGCCGAAGCCCGGCTGGTTGTCGTTCAGCGCGTCGCGTTTCTCCATGCCGCGCATGCGCCCGCGCAGCACGTCGATCAGCGACTGCTCGCGCAGCGGCCGGATCAGCCAGGCGTCGAAGAGGTCGAGCGGATGGGCGCTGCGCTCTTCCGGATTGACGAGCAGGACCTTGCGCAGGCCAAGAGCGGCGATGTCGGCGCGGTCGGCAAGATGGGCGGAAAATTCCGCCGACATCCGGTGGTCGATGATGATATCCGTCGGCCGCTTTCCGCTCTTTGCCAAGCCGAGCAGCGTTGCCCGCGCCGTTTCGCCATCGCCGACGAGATGGCAGAAGCCGCCGAGTGTGCTGATCGTCTCGGCAATGGCGGTGCGGGCCGCACCTGCCGGCGCCAGCAGCACGACGCTGTTGCCGGCAAGCAGCGTGTTTCGCCGGTCGGGGCGCTCGCTGCCGATGTCGACGGGGAAGCGGATGGTGAATTCGCTGCCTCTGCCCTTTTCGCTGGCAACCGTCAGCGCGCCGTTGAATTCGCGCATGATGCGAGCGGAGATGGCAAGGCCGAGCCCGGTGCCGTTGCTCTTGTCGGCAAAGGTCCCGCCCTGCTCGAATTCGCCGAAGACGCGCGCCTGTTCCTCGGCCGTCATGCCGGGACCGCTGTCGGTCACGGTGATCAGCAGATCGCCGGCGTCGAGCGACACGCGGATGAAAACGCCGCCGACCTGGGTGAATTTCACGGCATTGCCGATGACGTTGAAGAGAACCTGGCGCAGCCGCGCCGGATCGAAGCTCATATTCTCCGGCACGTCGGACGATACGGTGGCGCCGATCTCGATACCCTTTTCATGCGCCCGGTGGGCGAGCATCTCGACGACGCTTTCCAGAAGCTTGCGCAGCGATTCCGAGCGCGGGTGCAGCGCGAAGCGGCCGACTTCGATGGTGGAGAAATCGAGCAGGTCCTCGACCAGCTGGGTCAGCGCGTGGCCAGACTGGCGGATGTTCGCCAGATAGTCCTGCTGCTCCTGCGTCAGCCGCGTCTCGGCGATCAGATGCGTCATGCCGAGAATGCCGGAAAGCGGGGTGCGCACCTCGTGGCTGACGGTGGCAAGCAGCCTGGATTTGGCGGCGCTGTTATATTCGGCCTTCTGCCGCGCCTCCTCGCGGCCCTGCGCGATCAGCCGCTCGTCGGTGACGTCGCGGGCAACGCTCTGCAGCAGCAGGCGGCCGTTTGCCGGGTCACGGGTGACGACGTCGCGCCACAAGAAGATGCGTTGGCCCTCCGGCGTCGAGATCTCGACGTCGTAGCAGTGCGGGATCGGGCCGGGGCGGAAGGCAAGCCCGATCTCCTCGCAGGTTTTGCCTTCCGGACGCAGCCGCCCGGTCAGGCGGCGAAACGTGTCGTTGGCGGAGATGATGCGCCGGTCCATGGTGCGGCCGAGGGTGATGTCGCCGAGCACGTCGTGCACGTCGGCAAACAGCTTTGCGCCATCGTTCCAATCCGTGGATTTGCCGTTGCGCTGCCCGGCCCTGCGCGACCGTACCATCAGCAGGGCGTAACTGGCGATGACGGCAAGGCCAAGAACGACGAGACCGCCCGAAAGCAGCAGCGGATCGCCGGCATGGGCAAGCAGCATCAGGATCGTTGCGGCAAGCAGGCCGGCGCCGCCCAGCCAGTAGAACAGCAGGCGCCGCGTCGCGGCAGGCCCGTTCTGGCGGTCTTCGGTTCCCCGGGGTGCCGATGCTTTCGGTCGTGAAAAGATGGCCCCGATCCGCTCTTCATGCGGCTTGGCGGCGGGTCCACCGAAGGCGGCGGACAATCTTTCGTGCAACTGTCCCAGGTTGTGCATGGTACCTGGATAACATGAGGCCTCTTCCGAATGCCTTCAGGAATTCGATAAGATTTTAGCGGCCGGTCTTTTTCGGCAGCAGCAACTCGTCGAGAATGACACAACCGGCGCCGATGGTGATGAAACTGTCGGCGAGATTGAACACCGCGAAGGACCAGCTTTCGGTGTAAAAAAGAATGTAATCGATCACATGCCCATAGGCGAAGCGGTCGACAAGATTGCCGATTGCCCCGGCGATGATCAGCGCATAACCGAGATGGGCGAGCCAGCGGTCCTTCGCCGTGCGGTACCACAGCCAGATGACGAAGGCGACGATGACGAGCCGCATGCCGACGATGAACCAGCCGTCCATGCCCGACAGCATCGAAAAGGCGACGCCGAGATTGTAGGTGCGGTAAAGCGCCAGCATCGGAACGACCGGCACGACCTCCTGCAGCGGCAGGGTGTGATCGACGGCGATCTTGACGATCTGGTCGATAAGAACGGCGACGACGATGAAGAAAAGAATCGGCGCCGGGCGCGAAAACAGCGCGGGGCGTGCAAGCGTCTGTTCGGTCATTTGCCCTCGGCAAGTGAGAGGAGATGGCGGCGCGCCTCGAAAAGCATGACGGCGGTGGCGACGGCGAGGTTCAGGGAATCGGCGCGGCCCTGCTGCGGAATGCGGGCAAGCGCATCGGCTTCCCTCGCCAACTGGTCCGGCAGGCCGGATTGTTCATTGCCCATCAGGAGCACGACGGGCTTTTTCCGGTAGTCGATCGTGCGGTAATCGACCGCGCCGGCCAGATGCGTCGCGACGATGGAAACGCCGGCCGATTTCCGCCAGGCGATGAATTCCTCGGGGGTCGCCCGCGCCACCGGAACGGCAAAGACCGAGCCCATGGTGGCCCGCACCGTTTCGAGCGAGAAGGGATCGGTCGTTTCTCCCAGCAGAATGATGCCGGAAGCGCCGGCCGCATCCGCTGTCCGGATGATCGTGCCGAGGTTGCCGGGGTCGCGCACCCGGTCGAGCGCCACCCAGGTCTCGCCATCCCTTGGCCGAATATCCCGCAGCGGCTTCCAGCGCTGCTCGAAAATGCCGACGACCATCTGCGGATTGTCGCGGCGGGTGATCGAGGCGATCACCTTTTCGCTGACTTCGAGCACCAGCCCGCCCGAGGCGACGGTCCTGGCCGCCATCTGCTCGACCAGCGGCTTGCCCTTGGCGGCCTTGGCATAGACCAGCGTGCGGATCGTCCAGCCGAGTTCGATCGCATCGATGACGAGCTTCAGTCCTTCGGCGAGGAAAGTACCGCTTTCCTCGCGCGACTTCTTGTTCGTCAGCGCCTTGATGTCCTTGATGATCGGATTGGCGAGCGAGGTGACTTCCTTCACCTGTCCGACCCTGCGCGGTCCCTGATCGTGGAAGTCCTTGCTCATTTCGGCACCCAGCGGGAAAAGAGGGAAGTGGAAAGGGCGCGGCCCTCAGTCTTGCCGTCAGTGCCGGCTTCGCGAATCACCAGCTCGCCGGATTCGACCACGCCGCCGGCGCCGCGCATCGTCTCGCGCATCAGCTCGTGGATCGAATAGAAGCTGGCGCGGATCGAATAGGCCGTCAGCACCAGGCCCACCGCCTTCGGCGATAGGATCTCGCGGCAGATGTCGAGCATCAATGGCAGATGCTCGAACAGATGCCAGACCTCGCCATTCGGGCCGCGGCCGAATTTCGGCGGATCGGTGAGGATGATGTCGTATTGGCTGCCGCGGCGTTCCTCGCGCAGGATGAATTTCATCGCATCCTCGCAGATCCAGCGGATCGGCAGCTTCTCCATCCGCCCGAGCGCCTGGTTTTCGCGCGCCCAGCCGATCGCCTTCTTCGAGGCGTCGACATGGGTGACCTCGGCGCCGGCAGCGGCGGCAACCAGCGAGGCGACTCCGGTATAACCGAAGAGATTCAGCACCTTCAGCGGCCGGCCGGCCTTTTCGACCTGCTCCTTCATCCAGCTCCAGTGCACGATCTGCTCGGGGAAGACGCCGACATGACGGAAAGAGGTGAAGCGGCCGAGAAAATCGACGCCGAGCAGATTGAGCGGCCAGGTCTCGCCGAGCGCTTCTTTCGGAAAGCGCCAGCGGCCGGTGCCTTCCTCGTCGGTATCGCCGGTGAAGACGGCATCGACCTTTTCCCAGACATGGGCCGGCAACGATGGCCGCCACAGCGCTTGGGCCTCGGGACGGATGATGCGGTAAGGGCCGTATTGCTCCAGCTTTTCGCCATTTCCGCTGTCGATCAGGTGAAAGTCGCCGGCGCCGAGCGATTCGAGGATGACAGGCACGCGCTCAGCCGGACGCTCGCCGCTGCGCGTCATCAGGGGGCGCATGACGGCAGCCTGCGCGGCAGCCTCGCGCACAGTCTCGCGGGTCGCCGGTGGCCGCGCGACCGGCTTTGCCGGCCGGCCCGCCCGATCGTCCCTGCGGCTTTCACCGGAGGGACCGGATGTCTTCTTCTGGCCCGGCCGGCGTTCTCTTTGTTTCAACGTGCTCTTCCGCGTCTCTGTCGGGGTGTCTTATAGGCTATGCAGTAGCCCAGAAGACCGTGCCGGATCAACTGCGCGCTGGCCGGCCCCCGCGAGAGGGCGGGTTCTGCGGGCACAGCGCCTATTTCAAGCCCTCGGACGCCTCTCTTCGAAGCCAGCTTTCCGCCGCATAAAGTGCAGCGACATGCATCGACTGCATGATGACGGCGCCGGATTGCAGGTCGCTGAGGATGGCGGCAAGATCGGCAAACAGCAGCTCGACCTTCTCGCCAGGGTCGAAACGCGGTTCGCCGGCCCGGTTCAGACCGAGCGCCAGCCAGCTCGTCACCGCGTTGCTGTGGCTGGCCGCATTCGGATAGGAGGTGAGCAGCTTGACGAAGGTCGAGGCTTCATAGCCGGTCTCTTCCCGCAGTTCGCGCTGTGCCGCCGCCAACGCCGCGTCGCCGGTCTCGCCGTGGCCAGTCTTGCCATCGTCTGGTTCGACGCCGCCGGCGACGAGGCCGAGCACGATCTCGCCGCGGCCGTGCCGGTATTCCCGCGTCAGCAGCACCCGCCCGTCGGGCATAACAGGGATGACGTTGATCCAGTCGGGATAATCGAGCACATGGAATGGCGCGATGACGATTCCGTCGGCGGTGACACAATCGTCGCTCCGCACCCGGATCCAGCGGTCCTCATAGGTGATGCGGCTTGCCGTCACGCTCCAGGGCTTCAGTTCGTTCATCGGCCAATTCCTCGCTCGGTATGGTCACGCAGATAACATTCCCCTCCGCCTTGGCAAAGCGCTTTCCCGCTGGATAAGTTGAGCGAATCGAAGATGGGGCTGCCGAATGGATTTCACCGGCGAAGAACGCATCGCCGCACCGCGGGACGTCGTCTGGGCAGCGCTCAACGATCCCGAGATCATGCGCGGCTGCATTCCAGGCTGCCAGGGCATCGAGCGGCTGTCGCCTGATGTCTTCGAGGCGACGATCAAGGTCAAGTTCAGCCTGCTGTCGGCCACCTTCCACGGCTTGCTGACGCTTTCCAATGTCGATGCGCCGAGGAGCTATACGCTGTCGGCCGAAGGCAAGGGCGGTCTTGCCGGTTTCGCCAGGGGCAGCGCCGATGTCGTGCTCGAGCAAAGCGGCGTCGAGACCATCCTGCACTATCGGGCGAGGGCCGAGCTCGGCGGAAGGCTTGCCCAGTTCGGCGCCCGCCTGCTCGATTCGACCTCGCAGAAGCTCGCCGAAGGGTTCTTTTCGGATTTCAACGCCGCGGTCGTCGCGAAGATGGCGGCGGGGTAGGCTTGGCGCGGGCACAGGGTTTGTTTAAATCGACATCATGACGTGGACCATCAGGCCGCCGCGGGCGGAAGACCAGGAAATGCTTGCGGAGATCTATCTTTCCGTGCGCCGCCAAACATTCGTCTGGGTCGATCCCGGCAAGTTCCATCGCGAGGATTTCGCCGCTCATACCAACGGCGAGACGGTCCTCGTCTGCGAGCATGCGGATGGCGGTGTCGCCGGCTTCCTGTCGCTCTGGCCGGAGGACGATTTCATCCACATGCTCTACTTGAGACCGGAATTCCAGGGGCAGGGCGCCGGCACGGCCCTGCTGCAGGCGCTGCCGGAATGGCCGCAGCACCGGTACCGGCTGAAATGCCTGGTGAAGAACCGGCGGGCGAAGGCGTTCTACCTCTCCCACGGTTTCCGGGTGACCGGCAACGGCGCCTCGCCGGAAGGCGACTATGAGGAACTGAGCTTTTTTCCTGTTTGACGGCGACCCAAAGCCGTTGAAATCGGGCCGATTTTACCGCGACGGCAGCTGCCCGGCAATTTCTTCGGCGCGGTTCTTGTGGCGGTCGGCCTCACCCTGCCAGCGGATGGCTTCCTTGGCCTCGGTGCGGGCGCGCCTGCGGTGTTTGCCCTGGCTGAACCAGGTCGCGGCCGAGCCGATCAGCATGCCTGATATCAGCGCGATGAACAGGAAGACGAAGAAGGGCGCGGAAACCGCAAGCACCTGGTCCTCCGGCCGGAACGGATTGAAGGCGAGCGTGACGCTCTGCCGGTTGGCGACGCAGAAGACGATGAGGATGACGCCGAGCGGCAGCAGAATCAGCAGGTTGACGATCTTCTTGGCCATTTGAGGTCTCCATGCGGCATATTGCGCCGGTTTTTTTAAAGGGCGCGTTTGATGCTTGGCAGGATAGGAAAACGGCTCTCGAATTCAAGTGCGGTTTCGCCGCAGGCGGTTGCCGCTGCTCAATCCTCTTCGTCGGCCTGGCCGGGGTTGAGCCGTTCGCGCAACTCCTTGCCGGTCTTGAAGAAGGGAACCCACTTCTCCTCGACGAACACGGTATCGCCGGTCCGCGGGTTGCGGCCGGAGCGGGACGGGCGATTCTTGACCGAAAAGGCCCCAAAGCCGCGCAATTCGACTCGGTTACCCGCAGCCAGTGCATCGGTGATCTCGTCGAGAACCGCGTTGACGATATTCTCGACATCGCGATGATAGAGATGCGGGTTGCGTGCCGCAACTATCTGCACCAATTCGGACTTGATCACAGTCGCCCCCTTAAATTATTGATTTCTTATCAATCGCGGCCAACCTGCCAAACTGAAAGCAGCCCGTCAAGAAGCAACTTTGGGGGCAGGATTCCATTAATATCCTGGCCTTTCACGAGATCATCATAACCGAAGATCGTAATCAACCGCGAAACAGCCCCAGCGAGCAGAAAGGGCGTATTGCTCTTCTTGTCCCAGTCGACCATCGGCAGGTCGGCATCGACGCCGCGCGATTTGAGATAGGCGCGGATTTCGGGCTCGCCGCCGATCGTATCGACGAGTTTTACCTTCAGCGCCTGGCGGCCGGTATAGATCGTGCCGTCGGCGAGTTTCAGCACCTCGTCGCGCGGCAGCTTGCGCCGGTCGGCGACCAGGTCGACGAACCAGTTATAGCTGTCGACCACCATGTTGCGGATCATCGCCTTGGCCTCCTCGCTCGCCTCATGGAAGGGCGAGGGCTCGGCCTTCAGCGGCGAGGACTTGATCTCCTGCAGCGAGACGCCGATCTTGTCGAGCAGCGGCTGGATCTGCGGATACTGGAAGATGACGCCGATCGAGCCGGTGATCGAGCTGTCGCCGGCAATGATCGTATCGCCGGCGGTGGCGATCATGTAGCCGGCGGAGGCGGCAAGCGTGCGCACGTCGGAGACCACAGGCTTCTTGGCTGATATTGCCCGGATGGCGTTGAAGATTTTTTCGCCGCCATAGGTCGTGCCGCCGGGCGAGGAGATCGAAATCACCGCCGCCTTCACCTGGTCGCTGGTCTCGACCTTCTTCAGCCGCTCCAGAAGCTCGTCGTCGTCGACGATCAGTCCCGATATCGTCACATGGGCAATATGTGGGTGCTGCGTCCCGGCATCGCCGACGGCGAAGTGATAGAAGGCGAAACCAAGCGCCACGATGAGGGCAACGGCAATGAGGCGCCAGAAGCCGAGCTTGCGGCGCAACCGCCGGCGATCCGCGATGATCGAACTGTCCATAGAAACCTCCAGCGCTGGCCCGGCTTCGGCATGCCGCCGAGAGGTCCGGTAAAATAGGGCGGCCGCGGCGCGTACGAATGCCACTTTTTGATGTTTTTCCGTTTTGTTGCTTGTTGCAGAAAAAATTCCATATTGGCAAGCCAATGTAATAATGCGAAACGAACTGTGATTGGCGGCCGGCTTTGTTAGAGAGGCGCGGCGATCACCGCACATGGACGAGGCCTATGCTCGACACCCTGAAGAACAACGGAAATGCCGCCTTTACAGGGTCCGGCAGAAGCGCCTATGGCGACGCGTTGTTCCATTCTGCCCGCGTGCGCCGGCTGAAGATATTGCTGCCGGTGGCCGCCCTCATCGTCGCGGCAGGCCTCACCGCGGTGGCGTTGATCAGCATCTATCTGCCCGAGAACATCAAGATGGAAGGCGCCAAGATCGAAAACGGCAAGGTCGTGATGGAGAAGCCGGCGATATCAGGACGCAATTCAGACGGCATCAACTATTCGATGTTGGCCGAAAGGGCGCTGCAGGATATCCGCAATCCCGATCTAATCACGCTCGAGACCATCAAGGCCGCCGTGCCGATGAATGACGGGCTGATCGCGCGCGTCGTCGCCTCGACCGCCGATTACAATCGCGCCACCGACAATCTGCATATGACGGCCCCCTTCACCCTCGTGCTGAGCAGTGGCCTCAATGCGCAGTTCCAGTCCGCCCGGCTCGACATCAAGGGCGGAAACATGCGGAGCGACGATCCCGTCACCATCACCAAGGACAATGCCTCCATTGTTGCGCGGACGATGGAGATAACCGATAAGGGGCGGGTGATCACATTCGAGGGGAATGTTCGCATGAATGTCGATCCATCCACCATCCATAAACAGGGCACTTAACCAGCCGGGTCACCATGACAAAAGATTGTCGCATATCCACTTGCAAGACTGGCATGGCATTCATTGCCGGCGCATTTGCCCTTATCCTGACGGCTTCGGGCGCGCCCGCGCAGCAGGCGGCCACGATGTCGGGCATGAAGCTTTCCAACGACCAGCCGATCCAGATCGAAAGCGACAAGCTGGAGATCCACGACCAGGAGCACACCGCGCTCTTCACCGGCAAGGTCAAGGTCGTCCAGGGCACGACGACGATGCAGTCCGGCAAGATGACCGTCTATTACAAGGACAAGGCGGCAAAGCCGGCCGCTGACGGGGCGCAACCTGCGGCCCAGCCGCAGCAGTCGGGCTCGCTTGCATCGGGAAGTGCTGATATCGACAAGATCCTGGTGACCGACAAGGTCCTCCTGACCTCGGGCACGCAGACGGCGACTGCCGATGACGGCAATTTCGACATGGCCTCGCAGACCTTCATCCTCACCGCGGATGAGGGGAATAAGGTCATTCTGTCGGATGGACCGAACGTCTTTACCGGCTGCAAACTGACGGTTCACATGCAAACCGGCCAGGCGGAGCTTGAAAGCTGCGGCGGGCGTGTCCAGATTCAGCTCGATCCGAAGTCGCAGCCGAGTACGCAGCAGAAGCAGAACTGAGAAGCCGGCCTCCCACGTGAAATTATCATCGCTATCCACCATGTTCGGCAAGCCCGGGCCACAAGCTGCGGGTGCCGCCGACAAGAGCCGCTATCAGGGAACGCTGATCGCGCGCGGTCTGACGAAGACCTATGCGACGCGACGCGTCGTCAACGGCGTCTCGCTGGTGGTGCGCCGCGGCGAGGCCGTCGGCCTGCTCGGCCCGAACGGCGCCGGCAAGACCACCTGTTTTTACATGATCACCGGCCTAGTGCCGGTGGATGAAGGCACGATCGAGATCGACGGCAACGATGTCACGACCATGCCGATGTATCGCCGCTCGCGCCTCGGCGTCGGTTACCTGCCGCAGGAAGCCTCGATCTTCCGCGGCCTGACGGTGGAAGAGAATATCCGCGCCGTCCTCGAAGTGCATGTGAAGGACAAGGCCGAGCGCGAGCAGAAGCTGAACGAGCTTCTGGAGGAATTCCATATCCAGAAGCTGCGCAAGAGTGCCGCCGTCGCCCTGTCGGGCGGTGAGCGCCGCCGCCTTGAAATCGCGCGTGCGCTTGCGACCGATCCGACCTTCATGCTGCTCGACGAACCTTTCGCCGGCGTCGACCCGATCTCTGTCGCCGACATCCAGAACCTCGTTCACCACCTGACGGCGCGCGGCATCGGCGTTCTCATCACCGACCACAATGTGCGTGAGACGCTGGGCCTCATCGACCGGGCCTATATCATCCATGCCGGTGAGGTGCTGACCCACGGCCGGGCCAACGACATCGTCAACAATCCGGAAGTGCGCCGGCTTTACCTCGGCGACAATTTCAGCCTCTGACGCCAGATCCGCATGATTTTAGGCCGGATCGGCTTGAAATCTGAATCTGGATCGAAATCCAGGAATGAGAGTATGATGTCGTTCGAAAACGGCTCACACGCCCCGGCCGCTCGTCCATGCGACTCCGTTTGAGCCAACAGATTGCTTCAATCTGACCAGCAAAGCCTCCAGCCGCAGAAATTCACCTTGTTGGCATAGTTCCGCTTGACCAAATAGAATAAAAAAGCAATTTTTGGGCCAACTTGGATTTCCGTGGCCTGAGGCCTTGATCAGACACGGTTTCCCGGAGGAATTGAGGGGAGTTTCGCGTCCGTCATGGCACTGTCCGCCAATCTTTTCCTGCGCCAGACCCAGTCCCTGGTGATGACGCCGCAACTGATGCAATCCATCCAGTTGCTGCAGATGACGCATTTTGAACTCAACCAGTTCATTGCCCAGGAAGTGGAGAAGAATCCGCTGCTCGAATTCCCGTCGAATGACGGCGAGGCGGGCGGCGAACGCGGCGAAAGCGAAGACGAGCAGTATGCTCATCAGCCGGAGGATGCCGGTTCCGACGACGGCTACGACAACCGCACCGACGCGCTCTCCAGCGACTGGTACGACAATGGCGGCAGCGCCAGCACCAGCCGGCTGAACGACGAACTCGACGCCAACTACACCAATGTCTTTCCCGATGACGGTGCCCCGCAGCGCCTCGATGCGCCGGAGCTCGTCAGCCAGTGGAAATCGATGCCGGGCAGCGGCGAGGGCGCCGATTACGATCTCGACGATTTCGTCGCCGGCCAGGTGTCGCTGCGCGATCATCTCGGCCAGCAGATCCCCTTTGTCCTGCCTGACATGGCCGACCGGCTGATCGCGCAGAATTTCGTCGACCAGCTCGACGACGCCGGTTACCTGCACGCCGATATCGTCGAGGCGGGCGAGAGGCTCGGTACCAGCGTCACGCAGGCCGAGCGCGTGCTTGCCGCCCTGCAGACACTCGATCCGCCGGGTGTTTTCGCCCGCAGCCTTGCCGAATGCCTGGCGATCCAGCTCAGACAGAAGGACCGGTACGATCCCGCCATGCAGGCGCTGGTCGAAAACCTCGAACTTCTGGCGCGGCGCGATTTCGCCACGCTGAAGCGGATATGCGGCGTCGACGAGGAAGATCTTCTCGACATGCTCGGCGAGATCCGCCAGCTCAATCCCAAGCCCGGCAGCGGTTTCGAGGCGGGTGTTTCCGAAGCGATCATGCCGGATGTGGTCGTCAGGTCCTCCTCGGAGGGCGGCTGGCTGGTCGAGCTCAATCCGGATACGCTGCCGCGCGTTCTGGTCAACCAGTCCTATTTTTCCCGCGTGACAAAGAACGGCGAGGATCACGCCTTTCTCGCCGATTGCCTGCAGAGCGCCAATTGGCTGACGCGCAGCCTCGACCAGCGGGCAAAAACCATCATGAAGGTGGCAAGCGAAATCGTTCGCCAGCAGGACGCCTTCCTGCTGCACGGCGTCGACCACCTGCGTCCGCTGAACCTGAAGACGGTCGCCGAGGCGATCAAGATGCATGAATCCACCGTCAGCCGCGTCACATCGAACAAATATATGCTGACGCCGCGCGGCCTCTTCGAACTCAAATATTTCTTCACCGTCTCGATCAGCGCCGTCGAGGGCGGCGACAGCCATTCGGCCGAGGCCGTCCGCCACAAGATCCGCGCGCTGATCATGCAGGAGAGCCCGGACGCAGTGCTTTCCGACGACGACATCGTCGACATGCTGAAGAAGGGCGGCGTCGATCTCGCCCGCCGCACGGTTGCCAAATACCGGGAAGCGATGAACATCGCCTCCTCGGTCCAGCGTCGCCGCGAGAAGCGGGCGCTCGCCAAGGTCGCTGGCTTCTGAGGCGGCATACTTCGAGCTTGATCGAAGCATCCATCTCCAAATCCCCACTATTACGCTGATGTCTTGAACCAACATCGAATGCCGACCATGCAGCCGCAAAATTCCAGCTTTGCCAGAGAGCTTGTCCTGCTGCTGGTGCTGGCGACCCTCTGGGGTTCCTCCTATACCTTCATCAAGATCGGCGTCGAGACGATTCCGCCCGTGACGTTGATCGCCGCACGCACGCTGATTGCCGGCGGTCTTCTGCTGGCCGTCCTCCGCTACCGGCGTGTCCGCCTGCCGCGCGATCACGCGACATGGCGCCGGTTCCTGCTTCAGGCCTGCCTGAACAGCGTCGTCCCCTTCACGCTGATCGCCTGGGCGGAACAATCCGTCGATGCCGGATTGGCGGTGATCCTGAATTCGGCAACGCCGATCTTCACCTTCCTGCTGACCGTGCTGATTACCCGCCATGAGCAGGTGACGTCGCGAAAACTTTGCGGGGTCATGGCCGGGCTCGCCGGCATCTGCCTGGTCATCGGCATCGAAGCGCTCGGCGGTCTCGGCGAAAACCTGATGGCGCAGCTTGCCATCATCCTGGCGACCATTTGTTATGCAGGTGCCGCGATATTCGGCAGAAACTTCAAGGGGCTCGATCCCGCCGTGCCGGCCGCCGGCTCGTTGATCTCAGGCGCGGTCATCCTCTTGCCCGTCAGCCTCGTCGTCGACCGGCCGTGGGAACTCGATCCGTCGGCGGCATCGATGCTGGCGCTGCTTGGCCTCTCCGCCTTTTCGACGGCGCTGGCTTTTGTGATCTATTTCCGCCTCGTCCAGACGCTGGGTTCGGTTGGCACCACCTCGCAAGCCTATCTCAGAGTTCCGATCGGTGTTGCGATCGGCCTGGTCTTCCTCGGCGAAAGCCTCAGCCCGACAGCCTGGATCGGCCTCGTCTGCGTCATGTCCGGTGTGGCCGCCATGACGGTCCCCGCAAAGGCGGGCACAACGAAAGCGCGAAGTGCTTAAAGCCGATCAGATGGCGATTTGCGATGGACTTGCCTCACCGCGCCTTCCATGCACGTTTATCGAGCATCGTTTATGGGGAATTTCCACCCTATTGACTTTTTGGTAACCTCTGGCTAGAAGCGCGCCGCAATCGATGCCGTGAACGGCGTCTGGAGTTATCCCCATCATCCCCAAGGCACCAAGGACCCGCAGGCCTAAGCCGATCTTGCTTGAGATTGCGCGAAGTGCTTGGATGAACCTGAGGCTTGGCGTAAACTGATACCCGCAAACGACCATAAGAAGGGAAACTCCATGAGTGTGCGTGTATCCGGGAAACATATGGAAATTGGTGAATCCTTCCGTCAAAAGATCGAGGACCAAATTGGTATGGCCATCACGAAATACTTCGACGGGGGGTATTCCGGCCAAGTGACCGTGGAAAAAGCGAGTTCTCGTTTCTCCGCAGACTGCAAGCTTCATCTCGACAGCGGGGTGGTGCTGCATGCAGCCGGCGAGGCGACCGATCCGCAGCTTGCTTTCGACGCCGCTTCGGAGCGCATCGAAAAGCGCCTGCGCCGCTACAAGCGCAAACTGAAGGACCATCACGCCGGAAACCACCTGAATGGTTTTGCAGAAGTCGCCTACACGGTCATGGATTCTGTTCCTGATCACGAAGATGAAATTGCCGACGATTTCGCTCCGGCGATCGTCGCTGAAAGCACGAAGCAGCTGAAGACCATGTCGGTCGCCACCGCCGTAATGGCGCTCGACATGACCGATGAGCCGCTTCTCCTGTTCCGCAGCCCCGGCAAGGAACATCTGAACATCGTTTACCGTCGGCACGACGGAAATATTGGCTGGATCGATTCAGCCAATATCAAAGGCTGAGATCAGGGTGATGAGCGGCGGTGTTGCCGCCGCTCCTTGCATCATCTGATCCCGGCGACAGAAGGAAAAAGAAATGGCATTGGCAGATTTGCTCCATCAGGATGCGATCATTCCCGCCCTCAGAGTAAATTCCAAGAAACAGTTGCTTCAGGAATTGGCTGCAAGAGCCGCCAGGATCACCGGGCTTTCCGAGCGGGAGATCTTCGACGTCATCCTGCAGCGCGAACGCCTGGGCTCCACCGGCGTCGGCAACGGTATCGCCATTCCCCACGGCAAGCTGGTCAACATCCATTCGATCGTCGGCATCTTCGCCCGGCTGGAGCAGCCGGTCGATTTCGAGGCGCTGGATGACCAGCCTGTCGATCTCGTATTCCTGCTGCTGGCGCCGGAGGGCGCGGGCGCCGACCATCTCAAGGCTCTGTCGCGTATCGCCCGCGTCCTGCGTGATCACGATCTGGTCGCCAAGCTCCGCGCAACCGATTCCGCCTCGGCGATCTATGCCTTCCTCAACGAAGAGCAGACGTCGAACGCCGCTTAACGCCGTATCGATGAACGCTGACATGTGAAAAGGCGCCGGGTTCCCCAGGCGCCTTTTTCAGGATGAGCGGCTGAAACGATCAGAATTCTTCCCAGCTGTCCTGGGCGACGGCCGCCGAACCGCGCGACGGGGCGGCTGCGTGGCGAACCGCAGGCGCGGCCACCCGATGCGAAGAGGCCGCGGCAACAGGGGCACGCATCCTTTGCGCGACGGAGGCGAGTGCGGCGGAGTTACCCCCCGAGACGCTGAAGCGGGTGGCGAGCGTCTTCAGCGTCTGCGCTTCGTCATTGAGGACCATGCTGGCGGCGGTCGCTTCCTCCACCATGGCCGCATTCTGCTGCGTCACCTGGTCCATCTGGTTCATGGCCTGGTTGATTTCCTTCAGGCCGACAGCCTGTTCGCTGGCCGATGCCGAGATTTGCCGGATGAGGTCGTTGATGCCCATCACCTGTTCGGCGATCTTGTGCAGCGTGCCGCCGGCGCGCCCGACGAGATCGACGCCTTCCTTGACCTGGACAGCCGAGGTGTTGATCAGCGTCTTGATTTCCTTGGCGGCATTGGCCGACCGTTGCGCGAGTTCGCGCACCTCCTGGGCGACGACGGCAAAACCCTTGCCGGCCTCTCCGGCACGCGCGGCCTCGACGCCGGCGTTGAGTGCCAGGAGGTTGGTCTGGAAGGCGATCTCGTCGATGACGCCGATGATCCGCGAAACCTCCGTCGAAGACTGTTCGATCCCTTGCATCGAGGCAATCGCCTTCTGCACCACTTCGCCGGACTTTTCCGCATCCTGGCAGGCGAGGTTGACGTTGTCGGCAGCCGTGCGCGCATTCTCGGCGCTGGAATCGACCTGCGCGGTGAGCTCGTTGAGCGCGGCCGCCGTCTCTTCCAGGCTTGCCGCCTGCTGTTCGGTGCGCTTGGCGAGGTCGGAAGCGCTGCTGCTGATCTCACCGGTGCCGGAGCCGATATTGGCGACGCTGAGGTTCATCGTGTTGATGGTCTCTTCCAGGCTCGCCAGGGCGGCGTTGAAATCCTGTTTCAGCTTGCCGTATTCGCCGGGGAAGTCGTCGGTGATGCGGTGAGCGAGATTGCCCTGCGACAGCTCGGAAAGGCCGGCGCCGACGATCGAAACGATATGGCGCTGCAGCGATAACGATTCCTGGCGTTCCGATTCCGAGCGGCCGCGCTCGGCTTCCGCAGCCTGACGCTCTCGGGCCGCCTCGTCCTCAAGGCGCCGGCTGTCGGCGAGCTTGAAGCGGAAACCTTCGAGCGCCTTGGCGACCGAGCCGATTTCGTCGCTGCGCTCCTGGGCGGCGACCGGTTCGGCATATTGGCCGTCGCTGAGCGCCTTGACGCTGGCGACGAGACCGCCGAGCGGCCGCTGCACGAAAGAGCGGACGGCGAAATAGAGCGCCAGCATGACCGCGCCGAGCACGATCAGGCCATTGACGATCATCATGTAGGTCTGGTCCTGCACCGGGGCGTTGATCGCCGTGTGCGGGACGTCGACGAGCACGACCCAGGTGGCGTTGACGCCGGGAACCGCGAAGGGATAGACGACGCGGTCGAAGGGAGCGAGGCCGTCATAGGTGAGGTTGCTGACGAGGCCGGGCTGCTTGCTCGACAGCGCCGTCTTGACGATGTCGGCGCCTTCGCCGCTATATTCCTTGGTCATCAGGTCGGGGATCGGCGCGACGATCCAGTTGCCGGCCTGCGACAGCAGCGTGACGCGGCCCGAGCCGAAAGGATGCAGCGCCTGCAGCTTGTCGGTGAGCGACTTCAGCGAAATGTCGACGCCGGCGACGCCGATCATCTTGCCACCCGACATGACCGGATAGGCGATCGAGGTCAGCAGCGTCGGAACATCCGTTCCTTCGGCCATATAGGGCGTCGTGATCGCGCCCTTGCCGCTGTCGGCGGCGAGCTTCCACCATTCGGCGGTATAGTCATTGTCGAAGGTCGAATACTGGATGCCGCCATCCTTGGTCTTCGACCAGTAGGGCGTGAAGGCGCCGTTCTTGTTCGTGCCTTCGTCATTATTGTTGGCGATCTCGGTGGTCTTGCCATCCAGCGCGCCGAGCTGCTCGCAGAACCAGCTGCCGAAGGCGAAGGCGTTCTGTTCGAGATTGGCCTTCAGCACGTTGATCATGCCCTTGCGATCGAGCGACTTGCCTTCATGGCCGCGGCCGACGACGCCCGACATGGTGCGCGCGGCGCTGGCGAGTTCGCCGACATTGGCGGCGATTTCATTGGCGATCGATTTTGCCTCGAGGTTGGCCTGATCCATCGTCAGGATCTGGACCCGATCCCGGGTCTGACCGATGAGGAAAAAATTCGAAACGATGAGAACAAGCGCGATGGCGATGCCGGTGATGACGATGAGTTTCGCCGCAAGCGATTTCATTCGAAAAATGAACATGAGGTCCTCGGACAAGGATGCGCCGAACGGGCATTCTCCGGCGCAGGAGCGAAGGCATCGCCCCGTCATGGAGCCGCCGCGTGGTTGCCGATTCCTGAAAGCGCGAGGAACCGGCGACCGCGGGCAACATCGCCGGAGATCTCTTAAATTTGAATGAAACTTGCTTGATCAAGGCAAGGAAAACCGCCGGAACACCCTGAATTACCGGGGGTTTTGCCGGCGGCTTCGCAAAGGGACGCTTCCTATATTCTGTCTGCGACTTCCTCGCTCCAGGGGATCGAAGGTTGCGCGCCGGCCTTCAGGCATGCGAGCGACCCGGCGACGGCCGCACGGCGCAGCGCCGTGGCAAAATCGAGGCCGTCGTCGAGGCTGGCAGTGAAATAGCCGCAGAAGGTATCTCCCGCGCCGACAGTATCGACGGGTTCGATCTTGAGACCCTGTGCCCGTGAAATTGCCCCGTCGCGAATGGCGATGACGCCATCGCCGCCGAGCGTCACGATCAGCGTCTGACCCGTCTCCGCATGCAGGCGCGTAAGGGCGGCCTCGCGCGCTTCAGCGTCCATGCCCTCCTGGCCGGCCAGCCGCTCGAACTCGGTCTCGTTGGCAATGACGATATCGGCGAGCCGGCCGAGTTGGGCCGCATCGGGGATGAGCGGCGCAAGGTTGAGGATGCTGGTGACGCCCTTGGCGCGGGCTGCCGACAGCGCGCGTTCGACGGCGGCCGCCGGCACTTCGAGCTGCAGCATCAGGAGATCGCCTTCGTTCATGCGGCCGACCGCTTTCTCGGCATCGGCAGGCGTGACCAGGCCGTTGGCGCCGGGAACGACGGCAATCATGTTTTCGCCGTCGCCGCCGACAAGGATCAGCGCCGTGCCCGTGGGGCCGTCGACATGCTTGACGAGAGAAAGGTCGGTGCCGGCATCATCGAGCAGGGCCAGCGCATCCGCGGCGAAGCCATCCTTGCCGACTGCGCCGGCCATGTGCACATAGCGGCCGGCGCGGCGCGCTGCCAGCGCCTGGTTGGCGCCCTTGCCGCCGGCGGCCGTGGCAAAGCCGTTGCCGGCCACCGTCTCGCCGGGCTTCGGCAGGCGCTCGGTCGTGGCGATGAGATCCATGTTGATGGACCCGAAAACTGTGATCATCAGGGTGTCCCGTCTTTTGGAGCCTGCAAGTGACGTCATGGCGAAAACTAGGCGCGGTTTTCGGACGGCGTCATGCTCCTGCTGTTTCATGCGGGCGAGACACTGCCCGAAGCGGTCACTCCTCGTCAACCACCCGGAGCTTCAGAAGACCGGTGCGGCTTTCCACCGATTTGGCCGCGGCTTCGCTGTCGCGGGCAGGCTTTGCCTCGCCGCCGCCCGCCTCGAATTCCAGCGCTTCGATCCTGGCGCCGCGCTTGGTGAGCTTGTCGGCTGACGTGACCACCATGTCGATATCCTTCTGCGCCATGGCGAAATGGCCCTGCAGCTTGCGCACCCGCTCGTCGAGCCGGCCGAGATCGTCCATCAGTATCGCCACCTCGCCCTGGATCAGATGCGCCTGCGCCCGCATGCGCTGGTCCTTGAGAACGGCCTGGATGACCTGGATCGACAGCATCAGCAGCGACGGCGAGACAATGACGATGCGCGCCCGGTGCGCCTTCTGCACCACGGCCTCGAAGTGCTCGTGGATCTCGGCGAAGATCGATTCCGAGGGCACGAAGAGAAAAGCCGTATCCTGGGTTTCGCCCTGGATCAGATATTTCTCGGAAATGTCCCGGATATGGATCTCCATGTCGCGGCGGAACTGCTGGCCGGCGATCTTGCCGGCCTCGGGGCTGCCGGCGTCGCGGATCGCGTTCCAGGCTTCGAGCGGAAATTTCGCGTCGATGACAAGCGGCGGCGCGTCGTTCGGCATGCGGATCGTGCAGTCCGGCCGTGAGCCGTTGGAGAGCGTCTGCTGGAAGGTGTAGGCGCCCATCGGCAGGCCGTCGGCGACGATCGTTTCCATCCTCGACTGCCCGAAGGCGCCGCGCGTCTGCTTGTTGGACAGAATGGCCTGCAGCCCGACGACATCCTTGGCGAGGCTCTGGATATTGTTCTGCGCCGCATCGATGACCGCCAGCCGCTCCTGCAGCCGCCGCAGGTTCTCATGCGTCGATTTCGTCTGTTCGGTGATCGTCGAGCTGACGCGCTGCGACATGCCGTCGAGGCGTTGGCTGATCGTCTGGTTGAGTTCGCTCTGCCGCGCGCCGAAGACCTCGGTCATCGCCGCGATGCGGCCCTGCATCTCCGCCTGGATCTTCAAAAGCTCGGCCATGCGCGCTTCGTTTTCCCCGGCGCGGAAGCTCGCCTCCTCTGCCTGTTCGCGGCGAAGGTTGGCGCCGCGCAGCAGAAGCACGATCACCAGCAGGACGAGGGCGGCGAGAACCCCGCCGCCAAGCGCCAGCATGGCCGGACTGATCGAGGCAAGGGAAAGGGCGAGCGATTCGGAATGGACGGTCATACCGCGAGCATAACAGAAGACACAGCAATATATAGATCAAAACGTGAACAGAATTGCCGGCCCTTACGATCTTCACAGGCTGCTGCTCTTCCCAGCTGATGAAGAAGAAATCGCCGGCCGATTTAACGATTGCTCAACCATATTCGCCAAAACCTGTGGCGCAGAAATTCCTTCCCGCGCCTTGCGCCAAGTACAGAGACCCTCCATGACATCCCAGCAGACCGACAGTGCCCTCAGGCAGCGCCTCGATTTCATCGAACTGGATGAGGCGGCGCGCAGGTCGATGCGGGATCTGCGCCCCGTCATATCGGAACTGATCGGCGGCGCCCTCGATAAATTCTACGCCAAGATCGCCAGGACCCCTGCGGTCGCAGGCTTTTTCGCCGATAAGAACCACGTCGGCCATGCCAAGAAGCGCCAGCAGGATCATTGGGCCAATCTTGCCGGCGGTGCATTCGACGAGAGCTATGTCGACGGGGTCACGGCGGTCGGGCGGACGCATGCCCGCATCGGGTTGGAGCCGCGCTGGTATATCGGCGGTTACGCCATCGTCATGTCCGAACTCGTCAAGGGCATCATGGAGAAACAGTGGCCGTCGGTCTTCGCGCGCCGGCAAGGCAAGCAGCTGGCCGAGAAGCTGTCGGCCGTCATCAAGGCCGGCATGCTCGACATGGATTATTCCATCTCGGTCTATCTCGAGACGCTCGAAGCCAAGCGCCGGGCCCTGGAAGAGGAGCGCACCCGGGCCGAATCCGACCAGGCAATCGCGCTGGAACAGCTGCGCCGCGGCTTGGAAGCGCTGTCGCGCGGCGATCTCGAAGCCACCCTGCCGTCCGACCTGCCGGGCAATTTCAGGCAGATGGCCGAGGATTACAACCGCGCCGTCAGGGCGCTAAGCCAGTCCTTCGCCTCCGTGCGCGAGACCTCGGGTCATATCATGAGCGGCGCCGACGTCATTGCCAATGCGACCAACGATCTGGCGCTGCGCACCGCCCAGCAGGCGGCCGGTGTCGAGGAGAGCTCGGCGGCGCTGCAGCAGCTTTCCGTCAGCGTCGGCCAGACGGCCGCCAATGCCGAGAAGGCTTCGGCCGCCGTACGCGAGACGCAAGAGAAGGCGAAGAATTCCGGTGAGCTCGTCACCAGCGCCGTTTCGGCGATGGCCGGCATCGAGAAATCCTCGACCGGGATCTCCAAGATCATCGGCGTCATCGACGAGATCGCCTTCCAGACCAACCTCTTGGCGCTGAACGCCGGTGTCGAGGCAGCCCGTGCCGGTGATGCCGGCAAGGGTTTTGCCGTCGTCGCCCAGGAGGTCCGCCAGCTCGCCCAGCGCACGGCGGATGCGGCCAAGGAGGTCAAGAACCTGATCTCGCAGAGCTCGACCCAGGTCAATCAGGGCGTCGGCATCGTCTCCAGCACCGGCGAGGCGCTGAACGACATGATCAGTCGTATCGACATCATCAACCGTTTCGTCGCCGATATCGCCGCCGCCGCCCGCGATCAGGCCACCGGCGTCAACGAGGTCAGCGTGGCGGTCCGCAACATGGGGGCGATCACCCAGCAGAATTCGGACATGGTCGAGCACTCCTCAGCCGAAACCCGCCGCCTCAAGGACGAGGTGGAGAAGCTGATCGAGCTGCTGCGGCGCTTCCGCGCCCGGCCGGAGGGGCATTCCGCCCTCGCTGCCCGCCGGGCGGCCTGAGGAGAATATGGCAAAATTCCAGGCGGGGATGGAAAAAAGCGTATTCCCCGCCTGCCGGATAATTCCATAGTCGGAAAAGATGGGTTATGGGAACGCCATGACCATCAAGCCACTCATCATTCTTCCCGATCCTATTCTCCGCCAGCTGTCCAAGCCGATCGAGCGGGTGGATGCCGACCTGCAGCGTCTCGCCGACGACATGCTGGAAACCATGTATGACGCACCGGGCATCGGCCTTGCCGCAGTCCAGATCGGCGTGCCGCGCCGCATGCTGGTCATCGACGTCTCGCGCGAGGGCGAGGAAAAGCAGCCGCAGGTCTTCATCAATCCGGAGATCGTCACATCGTCCGACGAGCGCTCCGTCTATGAGGAAGGCTGCCTGTCGATTCCGGATTATTATGCCGAGGTCGAGCGCCCGGCCGTGGTCTCGGTCAAATATCTCGACCGCAACGGCAAGGAACAGACGGTCGAAGCCGATGGCCTGCTCGCCACCTGCCTGCAGCACGAGATCGACCACCTGAACGGCGTGCTCTTCATCGATCACATCTCACGTCTGAAGCGGGAGATGGTCATCAAGAAGTTCACCAAGGCGGCGAAGTCCAAGGCGCTCTGAGCAGCACGTTGAAAACTTATCGGCAAAGCACTATGATATCAGTGATATCATGATGGAGGCGCCGCATGGGTGATTTTCTGATCAGGAATATTTCCGAGGCGATGAAGCGAGACATTGCGGAATCGGCGCAGCGGAGCGGAAACAGCCTTTCTGACGAGGCCAAGGAACTTTTGCGGGAAGCGCTGAAAAGGAAAAACGAAGCAAAGCCCGAGACTTTGTCGGCCTATGAAGCAATACGCGCCGCTTTTGTCAGCGAAAACGCAGTGGACGATGAATTTGCTGCAATCATGGGCGAAATCGAGGCCGCGCGGAAAAAGGATTTCGGCCGGCCGTTCGAGGATTTCGAATGATCGTTCTCGATACCAATGTGGTTTCCGAGTTCGCCAGGCCATATCCAAGTGAAAAGGTGAAGGCTTGGATATTGCGGCAGGATAGCTCGCGAATCTGGTTTTGCACGGTCGGCTTGATGGAGCAGATTTATGGAGCCGAAAGGGTTTTCTTGAAGACCGGATCGGACCGCTTCTTCCGGGCTATCCAGAATTTGGTAAAAGGCCAATTTCGTGACCGCATCGTTGGCTGGGATTTGGAAACGGCTATAGTGACTGGTCGCTTGCGGGCGAAACGCGAAAGCATCGGGCGGCCGATTTCGGTCCAGGACGCCATGATCGCCGCTATCTGCCTTGCCAACAGTGCGACGCTCGCCACCCGCAATGTCAAAGATTTCGAGGGGCTTGATCTCAAGCTCGTAAACCCGTTTGAAGACGGCTGATCCTCAATTGGCGAGATAGAATGTCTCTTCGCATCATCTTCATGGGAACCCCCGAGTTCTCGGTTCCGACCCTGCGCCTGCTCGTCGATGCCGGCCACCGGATCGTTGCGGTCTATACCCAGCCGCCGCGGCCGGGCGGGCGGCGCGGGCTCGATCTGCAGAAATCGCCGGTGCATCAGGCAGCCGAATTGCTCGGTCTGCCGGTTTTCACCCCGGTCAATTTCAAGGACCCAGAGGAGCGCGAGAGGTTTCGCGCCCTCAATGCCGATGTCGGCGTCGTCGTTGCCTACGGATTGTTGCTGCCGGAGGCGATTCTGAACGGCACGAGGGATGGCTGCTACAACGGCCATGCCTCGCTGCTGCCGCGCTGGCGAGGGGCTGCACCCATCCAGCGGGCGATCATGGCGGGCGATGCAAAGACCGGCATGATGGTGATGAAGATGGACAAGGGTCTCGATACCGGCGCCGTGGCGCTGACCCGCGAAGTCGAGATCGGCCCGAACATGACGGCTGGCGAGCTGCACGACCGGCTGATGCTCGTGGGCGCCAAGGCGATGGCGGAAGCCATGGTGAAACTCGAGATGAACGAACTGCCGCTGACGCCGCAGCCGGAAGAGGGCGTGCTCTATGCCGCCAAGATCGACAAGGCCGAGACCCGCATCGATTTCGCCAGAAACGCCAGGGACGTGCACAATCATATCCGCGGCCTGGCGCCGTTTCCGGGCGCCTGGTTCGAGCTTGCGATCGGCGGCAAGCCGGAGCGGGTGAAGGTGCTGGCCTCCGAGCTGGCCGAAGGGCAAGGCGCATCAGGCGAATTGCTGACGGACGATCTCGTCGTCGCCTGCGGTTCGGGCGCGGTGCGGCTGACCAGGCTGCAGAAGGCCGGCGGCAAGCCGCTGGCCGCGGCCGATTTCTTGAGAGGCACGCCGCTTGCGGCCGGCACGAGGCTTAGCTGATGCCGCGTTTCCGCATGACCGTCGAATATGACGGCGGCCCCTATGTCGGCTGGCAACGCCAGGAAAATGGTCCCTCGGTGCAGGGCGCGATCGAAGCGGCGGTGCTGTCGCTGACCGGCGAGACGGTGTCGGTGCGCGGCGCCGGCCGCACCGATTCCGGCGTCCATGCGATGGGCCAGGTCATCCATGCCGATCTTTCGAAGGACTGGTCGCCCTACAAGCTGCAGAATGCCTTGAACGCGCATCTGCGGCTGGCCGGCGAGCGCGTCTCCATTCTCGACGTCGAGGCGGTTCCCGAATTCTTCGATGCTCGGTTCTCGGCGCTGCGGCGCCATTATCTCTACCGCATCGTCAGCCGCCGGGCGCCGCTGGCGCTCGACGCCGGCAAGGCCTGGTGGGTGCCGAAGGGGCTCGACCACGAGGTCATGCATACCGCCGCTCAGAGGCTGGTCGGCCGGCACGATTTCTCCACCTTCCGCTCGGCCCATTGCCAGGCAAACAGCCCGGTGCGCACGCTCGACCGGCTGGATGTGACCCGCAATGGCGAATTGATCGAGATCCGCGCCACGGCGCAGAGTTTCCTCCACAACCAGATCCGTTCCTTCGCCGGCACGCTGAAGCTTGCCGGCGAAGGCAAATGGACGCCCGACGATGTCGAGGCGGCGCTTCAGGCGCGTGATCGCAAGGCCTGCGGCCCGGTGGCGCCGCCCGACGGGCTCTATTTCATGCAGGTGGATTATCCCGACGTCATCATCGACCGCCGCCGGCAGGTCAGCGATACCGATGATGATGCCGATCTTTCGTAGGCCTGATCAGGCGGGATAGATGCCGAGGAAGTGCTGAAGATATTCCGAAAGGATCATCGATGGCACCAGCAGCACCAGCGTCATCGCCCCGACCATCAGCGCGTGACCGTGGCAGATCATCCGCAGAATGCGCGCCAGTGCGAAGACCTGCGCCAGCATGAAGGCCAGCAGCAGCAGCGAGACGAGGCCGACGGAGCCGGGCAGGAAGACCACCATCGCCAGCAGCAGCCCGTTGATGTAGGAGAGCGGCACGCCGAGCCAGTTGACGCTGACGACGACGGGGGCAAAACGCTCGCCCATGCGGAAAGCAAGCAAGAGCAGCCCGGCAAAGACCAATGGCACGAACCAGTTGGCGATCTCGACGAGGCCGAGCCTGAGATAGAAGGCAACATCGACATCGGTTTCCGGCGGCATCGACCGCAGGAAGGCCTGCCGCCACCAGAGCCAGGAAATCCCCATCGGCGGCAGGCACCAGGCTATTGCCCAGAACGAGCGGTTGACGCCGCGCTCGGACATGTCGAGGTAGCGGAAGCCGCGCGGATCCAGCCGGATCAGCAACCAGAGGCCGGCCAGATAATATTGAACTTCTCTAAAGCCCGGCATTGGCGAACCAGCGGGCGATGAAGGTCTCGTAGATCGCCGTCAGCATCTCCAGATCGGCGACCGCGACGCGCTCGTCGACCATGTGCATCGTCTGGCCGACGAGGCCGAATTCGACGACCGGGCAATAATCCTTGATGAAGCGCGCATCCGATGTGCCGCCGGTGGTCGAAAGCTTCGGCGACTGGCAGGCAACGCTTTCGACGGCCGAGGACAGCGAGGCGATCAGCGCATTGTTGCGCGTCAGGAAGACATGGCTCGGCCGGTCGGCCCAGACGATGTCGTATTTCACCGGTTGGCGGCCCGGTCGCAGCGCCCCGTCCCCGGCGGCGGCTTCCAGCCGGCGCAGGATTTCGGCCCGCAGCGTCTCGACCGTCCAGCTGTCGTTGAAGCGGATATTGAAGCTCGCCGACGCCTTGGCGGGAATGACGTTGGTCGCCGGATTGCCGACATCGACCGTGGTCACCTCGAGGTTCGACGGCTGGAAGTCGTCGGTGCCGCCATCGAAGGCCGGATCCATCAGTGCCTGTGTCAGCTGCAGCATGCCGCGCACCGGATTGTCGGCAAGATGCGGATAGGCGGCATGGCCCTGGACGCCATGCACGGTGATCTTGCCCGACAGCGAGCCGCGCCGGCCGATCTTGATCATGTCGCCGAGCCTGTCCGGATTGGTCGGCTCGCCGACCAGGCAGGCATCCCAGCGCTCGCCGCGTTCGGCGGCCCATTGCAGCAGCTTGACCGTGCCGTTGATCGCCGGCCCTTCTTCGTCGCCGGTGATCAGGAAGGAGATCGAGCCGGCCGGCGGCCCGTTTTTCTCGATATGACGGGCGACGGCGGCGACGAAACAGGCGATGCCGCCCTTCATGTCGACGGCGCCGCGGCCGAAAAGCTCGCCTTTCGAAATCTCGGCGGCAAAGGGCGGATGCGTCCAGGCGGCTTCGTCGCCGACCGGCACGACATCGGTATGGCCGGCAAACATCAGATGCGGGCCGTCCTTGCCGAGGCGGGCATAGAGGTTTTCGATATCGGCTGTTCCCTCTTCGTTCGCCTTCACCTTGTCGACGGCAAAGCCGAGCGGCGCAAGCATAGCCTCCAGCGCCGTGAGCGCGCCGCCTTCGGCGGGCGTCACGGAAGGGCAGCGAATCAGCGTCTGGAGATTGGCGACGGGATCGGTAGCGGTCATGGCGGTCGAACTATCCGGCGGGAATGGCAAAGACATGGCAAGGCAGGGCTGCCTCGCGTAAAAAGACGCCGTCTGTTTACCGGATCAATGTCCCGGTGTCATCAATCTCTGAGCAGCTCGTTGATGCCGGTCTTCGAGCGGGTCTGTTCATCGACGCGCTTGACGATGACGGCGCAGTAGAGATGCGGCGCCGGCTTGCCGTTGCCCATCGTCGCATTGCCTGACGGCATCGAGCCGGCGACGACGACGGAATAGGGCGGCACTTCGCCGTAGGTCACCTCGCCAGTGGCGCGATCGACGATCTTGGTCGACTTGCCGATATAGACACCCATGCCGAGCACCGAGCCTTCGCGGATGATGCAGCCTTCGACCACTTCCGAACGGGCGCCGATGAAGCAATTGTCCTCGATGATCGTCGGGCCGGCCTGCATCGGTTCCAGGACGCCGCCGATGCCGACGCCGCCGGAGAGATGCACATGCTTGCCGATCTGCGCGCAGGAACCGACCGTCGCCCAGGTGTCGACCATCGTGCCTTCGCCGACATAGGCGCCGAGATTGACGAAGGAGGGCATCAGGATCGCATTCGGGGCGATATAGGCCGAGCGGCGCACGACGCAGTTCGGCACGGCGCGGAAGCCGGCGGCGCGGAAATGATTCTCGCCCCAGCCTTCGAATTTCGAAGGAACCTTGTCCCACCAGGTGGAATTGCCCGAGCCGCCCTTGACCACTTCCATGTCGTTGAGGCGGAAGGACAAGAGCACGGCCTTCTTCAGCCACTGATTGACCGTCCAGGCGCCGTCGGCACCGCGCGTCGCGACACGGACCGTGCCGGCATCGAGCAGATTGAGTGCTGTCTCGACCGCATCGCGAACCTCGCCCTTCGTCGACATGTTCACATTGTCGCGATTGTCGAAGGCGGCTTCGATGGTCTTTTCGAGGGATGCGAGGTCGGTGGCGCTCATGAGAATTCCTTAAACTTCGATCTTTATCGTGGAGACGGCGAAGTCTCCGGAATTGCGGTTGGCGGGGGTCAATCCTGCTCTACAGCATGAACCCGTAGAACGGAATGATTTTTCCGACAAGATCATATCTGGATTCAAGGCGTTATAGCGACATATCCGGCTTCTTGGCCGGCAATACTGAAAGGCATTACGATATGGCGAAGGGACGAAACGGCGGTTCGCGGCGCAAGGATGGCGTATGGGACCCGCTGAAGAGCAGCTCGACCGACAGGCAGCGTGCCGAAGCCGTGCCGAAGACGCCGCAGACGATGTCGCCGGCCTACCGCCTTGCCTATGTCGACGAGGATTTCCTTTGCCGCGAGGAATTGCGGCCGATCCGCCTGCAGCTGGAGCTGCTGAAGACGGAGATGATGCTGACCGAACGCGGCATCAAGTCGACCGTCGTCATGTTCGGCGGCGCCCGCATTCCCGCCCCCGGCCAGAGCGCCTGGGCAGCCCGCAACGACATCCAGCGCGTCAACCTGGAGGCGGCCTCCGTCTATTATGACGAGGCGCGCAAATTCGCCCGGCTCTGCTCGAAATATTCTGCCACCTTGAATTTCCACGAATATGTCATCGTCACCGGCGGCGGCCCCGGCGTGATGGAGGCCGGCAATCGCGGCGCCGCCGACGAAGGCGCCCCGTCGATCGGCCTCAACATCGTGCTGCCGCACGAGCAGGCGCCGAACGTCTATGTGACGCCGGAGCTCAGCTTCAACTTCCACTATTTCGCCATCCGCAAGATGCATTTCATGGTGCGCGCCAAGGCGATCGCGGTCTTTCCCGGCGGCTTCGGCACGCTCGACGAATTCTTCGAATGCCTGACACTGATCCAGACCGGCCGCATGGAGCGCCTGCCGCTGATCCTCTTCGGCGAGACCTTCTGGCGAAGCATCATCAATTTCGATGCTTTGGCCGAATTCGGCACGATCGCGCCCGACGACGTCAAGCTGATCAGCTTCGTCGATACGGCCGAAGCCGCATGGAAGATCATCCAGGATTTCTACGAACACCGCGAATAAGGACAAGAAACGCGGCGTTTCGCCGAACCTCCCACTCTTTCCCCGCCGGAGCGGGGAAAGATATCGGTTTGTCCGGCCTTACAGAAGCGGCCGGTCCGGCATGTCGTCGATCGAGATGACGCCGTCCTTGTTGCGGTCCATCCGGGTGAACAGCTTGTCGATGGCGGCTTCGGCTTCCTGTTTGGAGATCTGGCCGTTCTGATCGGTGTCGACCCGGTGCATCATGATCGAGGCACGCATGATGTTGCCGCCATGGCGCATCCAGCGATGTCCGTCGCGACCCTCGTGGCCTTCGCGAGGCGGCCGTCCCTGGTCGTCATTGTCCGCCGTCTCGGCTGCGGCGTTCGCATCCTTGTTTTCCCCAGCCTCCTGCTTGCGCTGATCTCTCATCGCCTGCATCTGCGCTTTCTGGTACGCTTGGATTTCGCCCGGGGTCAGCGAGCCGTCATTATTGGTGTCGATCGCAGCGAAGACCTTGTCGATGCCGGCGGTCGCCTCGTCCTTGGAGATCTGTCCGTCCTTGTTGGTGTCGAACTGCTTGAGCATGCGGACATAGGTGATTTCGCGGAAGGCGGCAGGTCCCCCACCGTGCATGGGACCGTGCCTGCCGGGATGCTGACGCGGCCCGTCACCGGGTGCGGCATAGCCTGCTCCGGCGGCCGCGCCGAAGATGAGGGTGGAGGAAAGCGCTGCCAGTATCAGCTTGTTGCGGTACATCGTGTTTGCCTTTCGTAAGGTGTCCCCTCACGAAAGAAGCTACGGCAGCAGCCCCGAAAGACCCAGTTAAACATCGGTAAGCTAAGTGAAAACTTCGTAATCAATGCATGTCGCCCAAAACTGTGCAGCGGTTTTGGGACAACGACATGCATCAAATAAAGACTGGCTGTCAGCCGGTAATCTTGCTGAGGAAGGCGGCGAGGTCGTCGGTGACGAAATCGATATGATCCTCTTCGCCGCTGGTCTTTTCCCACCATTCGACGACCGTCTCTTCGAGATTGCGCGGCACCAGCAGCACGGTCTGCATGCCGAGCGCTTTGGGCACCGTCAGGTTGCGCGGCAGATCCTCGAACATGGCCGCCTTGCCGGTTTCGACGCGCTTCAACGCCGTGAACTTGTCGTAGGTCGCCTGCGCCGGCTTCGGCACGTAGTCGGCAGCGACGATGTCGAAGATATCGTCGAAATGCTCGAGAATGCCGAGCGCCTCCGCCGTCATTTCGGCATGCCTGACGCTGCCATTGGTGAAGATGAACTTGCGCCCCGGCAGCGCCTTGATCGCCTCGCCGAGTTCCGGCTGCGGCGTCAGCGCCGAATAGTCGATCGCATGCGCCTTTTCGAGGAAGTCGTTCGGGTCGATGCCGTGATGGATCATCAGGCCCTGCAGCGTCGTGCCGTGGTCGAGATAATATTGCTTCTGCAGCTTGCGCGCCTCTTCCCGCTCCATCTGCAGGAGCGCCGCGACATAGGCCGTCATGTTCTTGTCGATCTGCGCGAACAGATTGACATGATGCGGATAGAGCGTGTTGTCGAGGTCGAAGACCCAATCTGTGACGTGCGCGAAATCGGCTTTATCAGGTTTGCGGTCGATCTTTGTCATGGCGGTCTTATGGCACGGCTGTTCGCCCAAGGAAATCGACAAGAAGAAATAGACGCCCGATTTTCGGCGGACGGCCGCGGCCGAGGATGCTAGAAAGCCGGCATGCTTTTCGAACGCCCCGATGACGATACGCTTTATGACGCCCTGATCGCGCGCAGCGCCGATTATGAGGGCCAGGCCTATGTCTGCGTGAAGACGACGGGCATCTTCTGCCGGCTGACCTGCCCGGCACGCAAGCCGAAGCGGGAAAATACCATCTTTTTCGACACGATCGCCGCCTGCATGCATTCCGGCTTCCGCCCCTGCCGTCGTTGCAGGCCGCTGGAGCAGCCGGGCAGGGAGCCGATCGTCGACGCACTGCTGGCAGAGCTCGATCGCGCGCCGCAACTGCGCTGGAGCGAGGATGAACTCGTGCGCCGGGGTCACGATCCCTCGACCGTGCGCCGCGCCTTCAAACGGGCGCTCGGCATGACCTTCCACGATATCGTCCGCTATATCAGGCTCGGCGAGGCGGCGCGGCAACTGGCCGACGGCGCGCGTGTCATCGATGCGCAGCTCGATGCGGGATATCAATCCCCAAGTGGTTTTCGAGCGGCTTTTCAGCGGCTCATCGGCAAGGCGCCGGCGCTGTCGCAGAACCGCGAACTGCTTTTTGCCGACTGGTTCGACACGCCGCTCGGCCCGATGATCGCGGTTGCCGACAAGACGCACCTGCATCTCCTCGAATTTCATGACCGTAAGGCGCTGCCGACCGAGCTCGAGGCGTTGCAAAAGCGCGTCCGCTCCTCGGTCGCAATCGGCCGCACGCCTGTTATCGACCAGATCGAGGCTGAGATCAGGGACTATTTCGAGGGGCGGCTGACGGTCTTCGAAACGCCGTTGGCGCTTGGCGGCACGGCCTTCGAAAAACATGTCTGGGCAAAGCTCATCGATATCCCTGCCGGCCAGACGCGCGCCTATGGCGATCTCGCAAGAGAGATGGAACGGCCGGAAGTGGTGCGCGCCGTCGGCCGTGCCAATGGCGCCAACCAGCTCGCCATCATCGTGCCATGCCATCGCATCCTCGGCGCGGACGGATCGCTGACGGGATATGGCGGCGGACTATGGCGCAAGCAATGGCTTCTGCGGCATGAAGAGAAGATCAGAGTATAAGCGTGAGATGGAGGAGACAGCATGAACCAGAACGAAAAGGCCAAGGCATTCGGCGCATTGCATCGGAAGGGCGACCCGGTCGTTCTCTACAATATCTGGGATGCCGGGACGGCCAAGGCCGTTGCCGATGCCGGCGCCAAGGCGCTGGCGACGGGAAGCTGGTCGGTCGCCGCTGCCCATGGTTATGCCGATGGCGAGAAGTTGCCGATGTCGGTGCTGGTCGAGACCGCGAAATCCATCACCTCGGTCATCGACCTGCCGCTTTCGGTCGATTTCGAGGGCGCCTATTCGGCCGAGCCTGAGGGGGCTGCGGCCAATGTGGCAAAACTGGTGGAGGTCGGTGCGGTCGGCATCAATTTCGAGGATCAGGTGGTCGCCGGCAGCGGGCTCTATCCCATCGACAGGCAGGCGGCCCGCATCCGCGCCATTCGCGCCATGGCCGAAGCCAAAGGCATCGCTTTCTTCATCAACGCCCGCACCGACCTCTTCCTCGCCGAGAGCGATCTTGCCAAACATGCCGGTCTGGTGGATGAGGCGATCGAGCGCGGCAGGGCCTATGCGGCGGCCGGCGGCAGCGGCTTCTTCGTGCCGGGCCTGATCGATCCCGCCTTGATCGACAAGATCTGCGCGGCATCGCCGCTGCCGGTCAACGTCATGATGAGGACGGGCGCCCCTGACGTGAAAACGTTGGCTGGGCTCGGCGTCGGCCGCATCAGCTATGGTCCGGGGCCCTACCGGTCGATGATGGACAAGCTGAAGCAAGAAGCGGCGGCGATTTATAGCCAGCTTTGACGCCGATATCCCTGGCGATAGTCGCGAGATCAGGACGATGCGCCCTTCGCAGCGAAGGGCGCAAGCCTCGATCAGGGAACGATCAGCGTTCCGATGCCGTGCTCCGTGAAGATTTCAAGCAGCACGGAATGCGCGGTCTTGCCGTTCAGGATGACGACGCCCTGGACGCCGGCCTTGATCGCATCGATGCAGGTCTCGACCTTCGGGATCATGCCGCCTGAAATCGTGCCGTCGGCGATCAGCGCATGCGCCTCGGCGACGGAAAGCTCCTTGATGAGCTGGCCGTTCTTGTCGAGCACGCCGGGCACATCGGTCAGGAAAAGCAGCCGGGTGGCGTTCAGCGCGCCAGCGATGGCGCCGGCGAAGGTATCGGCATTGATATTGTAGGTCGCGCCGTCACGGCCGGGCGCCACCGGCGCGATGACCGGGATCATCTCGGAGCGGGCGAGCAGATCGAGCAGTGTGCGGTCGACCTCGACCACTTCGCCGACGAAGCCGAGATCGAGCACGCGCTCGATGTTCGAATCCGGATCCTTCACGGTCTTGCGTGCCTTTTCGGCGAAGACCATGTTGCCGTCCTTGCCGCAAAGGCCGATCGCCCATTCGCCGGTCTGGTTGATCAGCGCGACGATTTCCTTGTTGATCGAGCCGGCGAGCACCATCTCGACGATCTCGACCGTCTTCTGGTCGGTGACGCGAAGCCCGCCTTCGAATTTCGATTCGATGCCCATCTTGTTCAGCATGGCGCCGATCTGCGGGCCGCCGCCGTGAACGACGATCGGGTTGACGCCCGATTGCTTCAACAGCGCGATGTCGCTGGCAAAGGCCTTGCCGAGCTCGGGATTGCCCATGGCGTGGCCGCCATATTTCACGACGATCGTCTTGTTCTCGTAACGCTGCATGAAGGGCAGCGCCTTGGCCAGAAGCCGTGCCTGCAGTTCGCTTTCGGTTTCGTTCATGGGAACCCCGCAGAATTGATCGCGGCCTTTTATCGCAAGTTTCTGACAGAGGGAATAATCCAGAGGGTAATAGTTTTTCGTATCTGGCGCGGAGCCGGAGCACTTCGCCGCCCGGCGCACGCAAGCTTGATATGAGGAACGCCATGCAAGGCGATGAGATCGCAGACCTGATCGGCCGCGTCGCACTCGGCGACCGCAGGGCTTTCGTGGCCCTCTACAACCAGACCGGACCGAAACTTTTTGCGGTCTGCCTGCGTATCTTGAAGGATCGCACGGAAGCCGAAGAAGCCCTGCAGGAAGTCTATATCAGCATCTGGCAACGCGCTCGGAGCTTCCAGCTAGCCACGGGTTCGTCGTCGGCGTGGCTGGCCGCAATCGCCCGCAACCGGTCGATCGATGCGATGCGGGCGCGCAAGCCTGTCGCCGACGAACTCGACAGTGCCTACGATCTTGCCGATGCCGGACCCGACCCGGAAATGCAGACGGTGATGAAGGATGAAGGAAGGCGGATTGACACCTGCATGGAAGAGTTGGAAGCTGATCGTGCGGTCGCGGTGAAACGGGCTTATGTCGAAGGGCTGAGCTATCAGGAACTGGCCGATCAGTTTGGTGTCCCGCTGAACACGATGCGGACCTGGCTCAGGCGCAGCCTCTTGAAACTGAGAGAGTGCATGGAACGATGACATCGCCCGACAAAAGCAAGGGAGACCGCTCCCGCGACGAGGTTCTCGCCGGCGAATATGTGCTTGGCGTCCTGTCGCTGCAGGACCGCCGGGTGGTGGAAGAGCGCATGCGCCACGATCGGCCCTTCGCGGCGATCGTCAGCCGCTGGGAAACCAATCTTTCCGCCTTCAATGACGAGTATGAAGGTGTTGCTCCGAACCGGGAAACCTTCAAGCAGATCGAGGCGCGGCTTTTCGGCGATAGCCAAAAGGCCGCATCCTTTTCGCATGGGCTCTGGAATTCCGCCGTTTTCTGGCGCTCGCTGAGCTTTGCTTGCGTCATCGTCGCCGTCAGTGCCGTCATCTTCGCCTCCGGCGTGGTGCCGCAGCCGCAGGGGCCGGCGCCTTTGGTGGCGTCGCTTTCGGGCCAGAACAGCACCATCAATCTTCTTGCCTCCTATGAGCTGCAGAGCGGCCGGCTGAAGATCGTGCCGGTCGCCGCCGGCAAGCCGGAAGAGAAGTCGCTGGAACTCTGGCTGGTGCCGGGCAGCGGCCTGCCGAAATCGCTCGGCGTCTTCCAGCCGGGCGAAAGCGGCGAACTGGTCATTCCCGCCGATCTGCGCAGCCATATCGCCGATGGTGCAACGCTCGCCGTCAGCCTCGAACCCTTCGGCGGCTCGCCGACCGGCCAGGCGACCGGCCCGGTGATCGCAAGCGGACCCCTGCACCGGCCGTAAAATCACGCCGGCCGTAAAAATCATTTTCTCCTGTCTGAAACTCTTCGGCGCGGACCGTCGTAGTTCGAAATGTCCGGACGACGCTCAGGCATAAAGCCGGCGGATGGGGTCCGGTGAGGAGAAAATCATGATCAAGTCCGTATTGCGCGGCTTCGCGCTCGCCACCGCCATGTCGGCTGTCGCCTTTGCTGCCGCCAAGAACCCGATGGTCGGCGGTGCTGCAATGTTCGACAGCAAGAACATCATCGAGAACGCCGTGAATTCCAAGGATCACACGACGCTGGTCGCAGCCGTCAAGGCCGCCGGCCTCGTCGGCACGCTCGAGGGCAAGGGTCCCTTCACCGTCTTCGCGCCGACCAACGAAGCTTTCGCCGCCCTGCCGAAGGGTACCGTCGAAACGCTGCTGAAGCCGGAAAACAAGGCGACGCTCACCAAGGTTCTGACCTGCCACGTCGTTGCCGCCGATGCGATGGCCAAGACCGTTGCCAAGATGATCAAGGATGACGGCGGCGAGCACGACATCAAGACCGTCGGCGGCTGCGTGCTGAAAGCCCGCGAAAGCAAGGGCAAGATCACGCTGACCGATGAAAACGGCGGCGTTTCCCATGTGACCATCGCCGATGTCAAACAGTCGAACGGCGTCATCCACGTCGTCGACAAGGTGCTGCTGCCGAAGATGTAAGTCTCGTATCGGCGAAGGCATGGGGCGCTGTTGAGGCGCCCCTAACGCAAATTGACGAGGTGGCTATTGGGCCGCTTTCGCTCTCGGGAAGACGAGGGAGACACTCATGCCGGTGCCAGGGGACGAGCTTACTTCAACCTCGGCGCGGGCATTCTGTTTCAGCGACTGTACGATCATCGCGCTCAGTTTTCCCGGCTGCGGCCAGGTCACATCTTGGGGAAGGCCGACCCCGTCATCAGCAACGGTGATCCTGCACCCGGTATCGCTGACGACACAGCGGAGCGTGATTTCGCCGCCATCACGCCCCAGGAAGGCATGCTTCAGCGTATTGGTGAGGAGTTCGTTGATGACGAGGCCGGCCGGCATGGCGACATCGACCGAAACCGGCCAGGTATCGACCTTCATGTCCAGCCGGATCCCCTCCACCGCGTGGGCCGCCATCACCGAGGCGGCAATCTGGCTGACATAGGTGCCAAGATCGACAGTGGCGCCTTTCTCTTCGTCTGACAGCGAGCGATAGAGCAGGGCCAAGGCTTCAATCCGCCCGGCAAGCCGCGCAAACCTCTCGCTTTCCTCATTCTGTTGAGCATTGCGCGCCTCCATTCGGATGAGCGCCGTGATCATTTGAAGATTGTTCTTCACGCGATGCTGAAGTTCCCGCAGAAGGACATCTTTCTCCGTCAGCAGTTCGCTGAAGCTCTCAGCGGCCGTCGCCTCATTGCGGGCAGCAAAGGCCACCAATCGGAAGAGTGGCGTGTCATCATCGTCGACGATCGTATTCGACCAGACATCGACAATGACGGTACTCTCGGGTTCGGCCACCAGCGAGAAGGCGCCAATATAATCCTCCGCAGTTGTCACAGCGGCCGTAAGCGACGCCTCTCCGGAGACAGCGGTGGAATTCAGTTTGATTTCCGGCCAAGGTTTTCCCTGGACCTCGATTGCCTCAAGCGCCGTCAGCCGTTCGAATTCGAGGTTGACGTAAATCAGCGGCTCGTCGCCAGTGAGTTCTGAGACAGCCACGGCGAATGGCACGTGATCGAGAAAGTGTCGAAACCGGTCGTCATCAAGGGCTTCGGCAAGATGGGGCAAGTTGCCGACGCCTTCCGGCGAAATCGGCTGGTCTTTGCTATCGGTCATCAAATCTTACTCTTGGACGCGGCTGCTCCCGCACAACAGGAGAACTAGGGTTGCTTTAAAACCTGCGGGGACGCAAGCGTTGATCGGCGGCACGTCCGCCGATTGCCGGCCACAGGGTGATTTAACCCCGGTCATAGGTAAATGACGTCAGCAGGGTCGTGACGAAATTGCTCGCCCTTTCCTTGACCAGCACTTCCGTCCATTCATCTGTCCCGCGCAGCCGCAAATCCGTGTAGATGCTGTCGACAGCCGCTTCTTCGATACGCTTGATATGGGTCCTGAACGACGCTTCGCCGCCGCCGTGATACATGTCTCTGATCACCATGCGCAGGATCTCCTGAATGGCGATCTGCCAGGCGGTATTGATCGATTGAAGTTCGTTCGCAGTCTCTGCCATTGACGCTTCCTTGGTGCGAGTGAATGCCAGCACGCCTTCGGCCATGCTGCAGCGCGCGATCTGCAAGCCCGTCATTTCAGACGCAATCGCGAGCCTTGTCGATCGGGTTGTGATCTCAGCGGGCCCTGGCGCGTTTGGCAATGAGGGCCGAGGTTGCCGACACCCGGTCACTCTGTTCCCTCGCAAGCCGGGCTTCCCGAAGCCGCAACGTCTTCGCCTGTTGCGATTGGGCGTCGGATTCAAGCTCTTCGGCCGCCTGGTTCTTCGCGAAGAATTGGGTCTGGACGTTGCCGAAGGCAATCTCCGCCCGCTGGCGAGATTTGCTGTATGTCTCAGTCATGTTGGCTCCGATATTGGAGGGCTCGACGCGCGAGCGAAAACAAAAAAGGCCAGGCAAATCGCCTGGCCTTGGATTGATAACGTGCTTCCGGCAGTGCCAGTACATCCGTGGTCACAGGGAAGCAGATACCGATTTAAGCGTTCTGGAGATTGCAGGCGGACATCTTGCCCGACTTGTTGTCTCGCTCGAGATCGAAGCCGATCTTCTGGCCTTCGACGAGTTCGCGCATTCCGGCGCGCTCGACGGCGGAGATGTGAACGAAGGCGTCATCGCCGCCATTGTCAGGCTGAATGAAGCCGAAGCCTTTGGTGGAGTTGAACCATTTAACTGTGCCAGTGGCCATGATGATGAACCCTTTCATAGCAATATTGAAGAACCGCAACGCCAAGGCGATGCGGATGATGATAGCGATTTTTGAAAGGAAGTTCGTTCAGAGCGCGGTGCCAATCGCGCGATAACCAAGCCAGCAAGCAAAATTCGATGCTCGCTATCTAGCTCATCACGCTTGCGTCGTCAACCGTTAGTTTTCCGATTGCGCTGTCTTCAACTTATGGGTGCCGCGGAGACCTTTACACCAAACAGGGCTCCGCGTCCGGGGCGCGTGCGCCTTCTACTTCCAGCGGGCGATGCCGACGGTTTCGCCAATCGCCTGGCGCAGATCGTCCAACCCATCGCCCTTTTCCGAGGAGGTGGAGAGCACGCCGGGATAGGCGGCCGGGCGCTTGCGGATCTTGTCGGCTGTTTCGGCCAGCAGCTTCGGCACGCCGGCCGCCTTGATCTTGTCGGTCTTGGTCAGCACGATCTGGTAGGAGACGGCAGCCTTGTCGAGCAGGTCGAGCACGTCGTCGTCGTTCTTCTTGATGCCGTGGCGGCTGTCGATCAGCACGTAGACGCGCTTCAGCGTCGCGCGGCCGCGCAGATAATCGAAAACCAGCTTGGTCCACTTGTCGACCTGCTCCTTCGGCGCCTGCGCATAACCATAGCCCGGCATGTCGACGATCGCCATCGGCGGCAGGTCGCCGCCTTCGCCGGAATAGCCGTCGGGAACGAAATAGTTGAGTTCCTGCGTGCGTCCCGGCGTGTTCGAGGTGCGCGCCAGGCCCTTCTGGCCGACCAGTGCGTTGATCAGCGAGGATTTGCCGACATTCGAGCGCCCGGCGAAGGCTACCTCCAGCGGCCCTTCCGGCGGCAGGAAGTTCAGGGACGGCACGCCGCGGATGAAGATCCATGGGTGGCCGAAGAGCGGCTTTTCGGTGTCGGGCATGCGGGCTCTGCAATCTCTGGGTTGGGTGTCTTACCGGGCTTCATGGTTTTGCGGGCAGATGTCAAGCTTTAGAGGCGGCTTGCAGGGTCTTACCTGCGCCCGTCCACCGACGCCCGGAAAAGAAAAGCCCCGCCGGAGCGGGGCTTGGCAGGCGTCATTTCGACGGCGCTTCTTTTCGTCGGAACAGACCCTTCAGATTGTCGAAGAGCTCGACCTTGACGCCGTGGCGCCTCATGATCACCGACTGCTGCAGCACCGAGAGCGTGTTGTTCCAGGCCCAGTAGATGACGAGGCCGGCCGGGAAGCTTGCCAGCATGAACATGAACACCAGCGGCATCCAGTTGAAGATCATCGCCTGGGTCGGATCGGGCGGGGTCGGATTCATGCGCATCTGCACGAACATGGTGATGCCCATGATCAGCGGCCAGACGCCGAGATGCAGCAAGGTCGGGGCCTCGAAGGGCAGCAGGCCGAACAGATTGACGATCGTCGTCGGATCGGGCGCCGAAAGATCCTTGATCCAGCCGAAGAAGGGCGCATGCCGCATCTCGATGGTGATGTAGATCACCTTGTAGAGCGAGAAGAAGATCGGGATCTGCAGCGCCACCGGCCAGCAGCCGGCGATCGGATTGATCTTCTCGTCCTTGTAGAGCTGCATCGTCGCCTGCTGCAGCCCCATGCGGTCGTCGGCGAATTTCGCCTTCAACTCCTCCATCTTCGGCTGCATGCGCTTCATGTTGGCCATCGAAGCATATTGCTTGCTGGCGAGCGGGAAGAACAGGAGCTTGACGACGATGGTGGTGCACAGGATCGCCACGCCGAAATTGCCGAAGTAGCGGAAGAAGAAGTCCATCAGCTTGAACATCGGCTTGGTGATGAAATAGAACCAGCCCCAGTCGATCAGACGGTCAAACTTCGGGATCGAGTAGCTCGCCTCATAGCCGTCGATGACGGGCACTTCCTTGGCACCGGCAAAGACGAGGTTCTTCAGCTCGATCGATTGGCCCGGCGCAACGGTGAAGGCATCTTCCTTGTAGTCGGCCTGATAGCGCGGCTGACCGTCGGGAAAATGCGAGAAGCTTGCCTCATAGGGGCTGGTCTGCGGCGGAACGATCGTCGCGGCCCAGTATTTGTCGGTGATGCCGAGCCAGCCGCCGGTGGATTTGGCCGGCTTCACGGCTTCCTTCTCGGCGGCGGTATATTTGGTTTCCACCAGGCCGTCGTCGCCGATGACGCCGATGAAGCCTTCATGCAGGACGTAGACCGACGGCGTCGTCGGCTTGTTGTAGCGCGTGACGCGGCCGTAGGAATTGAGCGAGGCGGGCGCCTGGCCGGCATTCTGGATCTTGTCGGCGACGGTGAACATGTAGCGTTCGTCGACGGAGATGGTGCGGGTGAAGGTCAGGCCCTTGTCGTTCGTATAGGTCAGCGTCACCGGCGTCTTTTCGGTGAGCTTGGCGCCCTCAGGTGCGGTCCAGAGCGTCGAGGGACCGGGAACGCTGCCCGTCGCATCGCTGCCGATATAGCCGAGTTCGGTGAAATAGCCGTCCTTGGTTTCGGCCGGGCTGAACAGCGTGATGATCGGGCTCGAGTCGTCGACGGTCTCGTGATAGCCCTTGAGCTTCAGATCGTCGAGGCGGGCGCCGGCAAGGTTGATCGAGCCGGAAAGTGCCGGGGTATCGATGACAATGCGCGGCGACTTCTGCAGCGCTTGCTCGAGCGTCGCCGTCGCGGCCGCCTGGCTGGAAGGGGCCGCACCGCTCGGCTGGGCCGGCGCCTGACCGCTTGCTGCGGGCTGCTGCGCCTGCTCGGTCTGCTGCTGCGCCTTCTGGGCTTCCTGCGCCTTGCGCTGGGTCTCGATGCGCGGATTCATATAGAGAAACTGCCAGCCGAGGACGATCAGCACCGAGAGAGCGATCGCAATGAAGTAATTGCGGTTGTTTTCCATCATACGTTCCTGGGGCGTCCGTCTCCGGAGCGCCGGTGTTTCGGCCTGTTTTCCACGCGGGATTTCAGTTCCGCGGCCAATTCTTTGAAGGACGCCTGAAGCACGTCCCTGCGCGCGACAACCACATAGTCGTGTCCGGGCTGCATTGCAAACCCCGCATGAAGCCGCACCGCCTCTTTCAGGCGGCGGCGCATACGGTTCCGTTCGACCGCGTTGCCATGTTTTTTGGTGACTGTAAAACCGACACGGGCTTGGCTGTCGGGTTCCTTCCGGTCGAGGACTTCGAGAAGGAAGAGGCCGCCCCGGCGTTTTTCGCCCTCGCGCGCGGCAAGAAACTGCGGGCGGCTCTTCAGCCGCCCGACAGTGTGTTTCTTCTCACTGGTCGTCAATTCGCCCGCCATCTCTTACCGGGCAATCCGGCCTTAAGCCGAAAGACGCTTGCGGCCCTGCGCGCGGCGGGCAGCGATGACCTTGCGGCCACCCTTCGTGGACATGCGCGCACGGAAGCCGTGGCGACGCTTGCGAACAAGCTTGGATGGTTGGTAGGTACGCTTCATTTATTTGAATACCGCGGAGTGCGGCCCTTCTTGAATTTGCATAATGCAAGGAGCGTTGTTTTTCGAACGGGCGAGCCAAAAAGGCTGAGTGACCGGACGTGCGGCGGCTTATACGGATGAAGCCTCAGAAAGTCAATTATACCCGATAATTTCACTTTGCGCCGTCGGCCCGAAGTAATTTTCGCACTCTGGTGTTAAGAATTTCCGCTTGCTCCGAGCGGTTGTAATTTGGTGCCGCAAGCGATCGATAAGCCTGGTTTGCAGGGGGTTACGTCCCGCGACCGCGTCCAACAGGGATAATTTTCCCTCGGCATAATCGTAAATATTGGAAATCTAACTTTAATAAATGTCGCCGATATTCAGCGCATGGGCTGGAATTTGCTTTCCAGGCAGTGGCGTAGCTAGGAGGGCATTGCATTGAAGATCCGTGGCAAAATTAATCTGCTGGTGTGCGTGATGGGCGCGGTCGCGCTTCTGATCGGCGCAACGGCATTGTCCGCGATGCACGAATACAGTCGCAACCTGACGGCTTACGAACAGGCCGCCACCCGCGCCTATGCCGGCGAACGTCTCAACCGTTTCGTGACGGCCGTGGTGATGGAATCGCGCGGCATTTATGCCGCCAAGACGATCAAGGATACGCCGAATTTTGCCAAGGGCCTGCTGGCCGGCCTCGACGAGATCGACAAGGTCATCGCGGGCTGGGCGCCGCTCGTTCCCGAGGATGAGAAGGACAGTTTTGCCAAGCTTGTCGCCCGCGCTGCGGAATTCCGCACCTTCCGCGCGGAAACGGCCCGCCTCGGTACCGAGGTCGGCCCCGAGGCCGCCAGCCAACAGGGCAACAATGAGGCCAACCGCGCCAACCGCAAGGCGTTCCAGGCGGAAATCGACGCGGTCGTCGCCATCGACAAGGCCGCGCTGCAGACCGTCAACGCCGAGATCGAAAGCTTCCGCTCCTGGGTGCTGATGCTCGTCCTCAGCATCACCGGCATCGGCATTTCGGCCGGCATAGGCATGGGCTTCTACATCGGCACCAGCCATCTGAGCCGCCCGATCAAGCGCGTCACCCATGCGATCAAGGAGGTTGCCGACGGCAATTTCGAGGCCGAGGTTCCTTTCGCCGGACGCCAGGATGAAATCGGCGAGATGGCCGCAGCGGTCGCCGTCTTCAAGGCGAACGGCCTTGCCATCAAGCGCCTGAACGCTCAGGAGGCGGCGATGCGCGCCAAGAGCGACGACCTCCAGTCGAGCATGTCCGTCGTCGTGGCTGCGGCCGCGGCCGGCGATTTCGGCCACCGCATCGATAAGGACTACGAGGACGAGAACCTCAACCAGTTCGCCGGCAACATCAACACGCTGCTGGCGAGCGTCGATGCCGGCATCGGCGAGACCCGCCGCGTCATCGCAAGCCTTGCCGAAGGCGACCTCACCCAGACGATGCGCGGCAGCTTCCAGGGCGCCTTCGCCGAATTGCAGCAGAACGTCAACAATACTTTCGTCACCCTGCAGGCGACGATGCGCGAAGTGCGCGAGACGACGGAAGCGATGAACGGCAACACCGCCGAGCTTCGCAATGCCAGCGACGACCTGTCGAAGCGCACCGAGCAGCAGGCAGCCGCCCTCGAACAGACTTCGGCCGCCCTCGATGAGATCACCGCTGTCGTCCAGAATTCCACCGAGCGGGCGCATGAAGCAACCATCATGGTGTCCGAAGCCAAGGAGAATGCCGGCCGCTCCGGCGTCGTCGTGCGCAATGCCGTCGAGGCCATGGGCCGCATCGAGCAGGCGTCGCGCGAAATCAGCCAGATCATCAACGTCATCGACGAGATCGCCTTCCAGACCAACCTGCTGGCGCTGAATGCCGGCGTCGAGGCCGCCCGCGCCGGCGAGGCCGGAAAGGGCTTCGCGGTGGTCGCCCAGGAAGTGCGTGAACTCGCCCAGCGTTCGGCAACGGCCGCCAAGGACATCAAGGCGCTGATCACCAAGTCGGGCGACGAGGTGCAGGTCGGCGTCAAGCTGGTGCAGGCGACCGGCGAGGCGCTCGCCGAAATCGGCACCCGCGTCATCGCCATCAACGACCATATCCATTCGATTGCGACAGCCGCGACCGAACAGTCGACCGGCCTCAAGGAAGTCAATACCGCCGTCAACCAGATGGACCAGGTAACCCAGCAGAATGCCGCGATGGTCGAAGAGACCTCCGCCGCCACGCACAGGCTGTCGGCCGAAGCCAATGGGCTGGTGAGCCTCATTGCCCGCTTCAAACTGTCGGACGGTGCGCCGGCGCCTGTGGCGCTCGTCCGCAACGAGCCGCACCGGCCCGTCGCCTCGCCTGCCCGCCGGGCGATCGCCAAGGTCGCCCGCGCTTTCGGCGGCAATGCAGCGCCCGCCGAACAGAGCTGGGAAGAGTTCTAAGCTTTACTGATCACGCGCCTTTCAACGCCGCCTCCGGGCGGCGTTGGTTTTTTCTGCCCGGCCCGCGCCGGGCAAAGACCCCGCCCCAAACCCGTCCCCACAAGGGGGGGCTTAACCTGTCGCACCGCGCTTCCCACTTCGTCGTTTCACCCGCGGAAAGGCTGATATTTGCCGCGCGGGCGCCGCAAATTAGTCCCTCCCTCTTGTGGGGAAGGGTTGGGGAGGGGCCTTCCTTCTCCAAGCTGGATGCTTCTTTGTGACGACGTGACGCTGCTCGCAAAGATTTGAAAGCGGAGCATCTTGGTCTAATATAAAGCTCCAGCGGTAAGGGCGGCGCAAATGCTGCCGATCGGGCGAGACACGAATGCCGATGAAAGACCAGGGTGACAATCCTTCGGCGGAGACCCCGGCGGCCGGCGAGGCTGCGAGGGCGCCGTGCCCGTCTGCCCGCATGTTCGGCGGGCTCTCCGGCAAGCTGCTCTGGCTCACCGTCTTCTTCATCATGCTCGCCGAAATCCTGATCTTCTTCCCCTCGGTTGCCAGCATGCGCATACGCTGGCTGGAAGACAGGCTGAACACGGCCGCCGCCGCCGCCATCGTCATCGACGGGCTGCAGCCGGTCGAGCTGCCGCGGGCACTGCAGAAGGAAACGCTGGAGGCAACCGGCACCAAGGCGATCGTGCTGCGCAAGGACGGCACCTCGCGGCTGCTGGCGACCACCGATATGCCGACCTCCGTCGATGAAGCCTATGATCTCACCGACGTGCCGCCAATGACGGCGATACGCGATGCGCTCGACACGCTGATCTTCGGCGGCAGCAGGATGATCCGCGTCTATGGCCCCGTCGGCGACACCAACACCGGCGTCGAGGTGGTGATGAGGGACAGGCAGTTGCGCACGGCGATGTTCGCCTATTCCCGCAACGTCCTCCTTCTGTCGGTGCTGATCTCCGTCTTCACTGCGACGCTGATCTTCTTTGCGATCAACCGCATCCTGATCGGCCCGATCCGCCGGCTGACCGGCAGCATGCAGCAATTCTCCTCCGATCCGGAAAACCCGGCCCACATCTATATCGGCGACGGCGCCCGCGACGAACTGGCGGTCGCCGGCCGCAACCTTACCTCGATGCAGATGGAGCTGCAGAAGACGCTGAAGCAGCAGAAGAACCTTGCCGCTCTCGGCCTTGCCGTCTCCAAGATCAATCACGACATGCGCAATATCCTGGCGTCGGCGCAGCTTATGTCGGACCGTCTCGTCGATGTCGACGATCCGATGGTCAAGAGCTTCGCCCCGAAGCTGCTGCGCACCATCGACCGCGCCGTCGGCTATACCACCGAGGTGCTGTCTTACGGCAAGGCGAGCGAATCGGCGCCGCGCCGCCGCCATATCCTGCTTTTGGAACTGACCCAGGAGGTCAAGGACATACTGGCGATCGATCCGCAGAGCGGCATCGAATTCGTCGAGCAGATCGGCGCCGAGCTCAAGGTCGATGCCGATGGTGAACAGCTCTTCCGCGTCATCCACAATCTCTGCCGCAACGCGCTGCAGGCGCTGACCGCGCCGAGCGAGGGCGCCCCGGGTACCTTGAGGCGCATCACCGTCGCCGCCCAGCGCGTCGGCAGCGTCGTCAGCATCACGGTCGACGATACCGGCCCCGGCATGCCGCTGAAGGCCCGCCAGAACCTCTTTGCCGCCTTCCGCGGTTCCGCCCGCTCCGGCGGCACCGGCCTCGGCCTCACCATCGCCCGCGAGCTGGTGCTGGCCCATGGCGGCACGATCGCGCTGGTGGAAAAGCCGACGGTCGGCACCCAGTTCCGCATCGAGATCCCCGATCGCCCGGTTTCGCTGGAGGATTACCGCAGCCGGACGCACTTGGAAAAGTGACCTCGCCCGGCAAGGCACAGCCGCGAACAGGTAAAGACGCGATTTTTTCAGAAATGCTCTTGCATTGTCCCGAAGGACGTTTTAGAGGATCGCCACGCAAGCGGCACCGCCGCATTTTGCACGCACCCGTAGCTCAGCTGGATAGAGCACCAGACTACGAATCTGGGGGTCAGGAGTTCGAATCTCTTCGGGTGCGCCATTCTTTTCCTAATGCATTGAGCCTGAAAAACATCTAGGGTTTCATAACCTTAGCGAGAGCCGCCTAGTACACAACGGTATCGCACAAGGGTGGGACACTCGATGGCAGGGCTCAGCTATATGCAGAGGCGGACTTCAGGCATCTACGAGTTTCGAAAGCGGCTTCCCCAGGACCTTGCCGGAAAGCCTGCGCCCAAGAACGCTCCCGCCGCCCTGTCAGAACTCATCAATCCCGATACGGGGCGCTTCAAGAGAGAGCTTACGGTCTCCCTGAAGACGACCAACTTTGCCGATGCCAAGCGCAAGGACATGAGGGAGGCCCTTAGGGTCATCGACCTTTTCGCCTTGGCTTCACGTTACCAGAGAGGGGAAGTGGGTGAGGAGGTGGTCTCACTTCTGGGCTTGCCTTCAGTCGAGGAGATTGAGGCTGACACCATCGCCGCCTTGCTCAAGGAGGACGAGGCCGAAAGGGAGCAGGGCGACCCACGGCGCTATATGCAAACCCCGGAGGAGCGAGCCCAGTGGCCGGACCTCCTAGACCCCGGTTTTGGTCGGCTCGGGATGGCGGAGGGGCATCTTGAGGCCAAGCAAGAATGGACAGAGGCCCTCTCGAAGGAGTACCGCTCAGCCTACGCCAGCCGCAACCCCGATATCGTGAGGGCGGAACTTCATGCCTACCTCAAGGTTGGCAACTTCCCGATAGACCCCTCATCTCCTTACTACCGAGAGGCAGGCCTTGCGGTCCTCAGGGGCCACGTCAAAGCCTATGACCTAATGCTGAAGAGGCAGGAGGGTGAGGATATCCCGACCCCCAGCCCTAGCCCAGCCAAAGGACCGAAACTCTCGGAAGCCTTCAAGGCATGGCGTGAGGGGACCCCGGCACGGGGCGGCAAGAAGGCATCCCCCAGCACTGTCAGGGAGGCGGAGAGGGCAGTCAGGTACTTTACGGAGTGGCATGGGGACTTGCGGCTAGGGGACATCACCAAGGAGAAGGCGAGGGACTTCCGCACCAATGGGCTCGCAAGGATACCCACGAGGCTGACCGGAAAGCAGCGCTCAATGTCACTTAGGGCCCTCGTGAAGAGCGGTGATGGTGGGCAGGAGCTTATTCATGCGGCAAGCGTCAACAAGTATCTAAACCTCTTGGCGGCCATAGTGAGCGCCTGTGAGCGAGAAGGCTTGATGGACAGTCTCCCCGGTTTCAGCAATCCCTTCACCAAGCTTGGCCTCACCATCGACAAGCGCAATGACCCCAATCGCCGAGAGCCCTTCTCTGAGGCGGACCTGAAGGCCCTCCTCGGGAGTGGGGTCTATGCCCGGGGCGAGAGGCCGCTGGGTGGTGGCGGGGAGGCCGCCTATTGGTTGCCGCTCATCGCCCTCTTCTCCGGCGCGCGCCTCAATGAGATCGCTCAATTGCGCGTTAGGGACCTGAGGCAGGACCCGGAGACCGGCCTGTGGTTCATCGACATTGGGACAGAGGGTGATCGATCGATTAAGACGGCTAGCTCTCGAAGGCAGGTCCCGTTGCACCCTGAGCTTATCAGGCTAGGCCTTCTCCGCTATCGCCAGTATCGGCTTGAGAAGGACCGTAAGGACACGGCCAGCCTGTGGCCCGAGATCAAGTCTGCCGATGAGGACTATCGCTCGACGGCATGGTCTAAGTGGTTCAATCGTTATCTGCGGACTTCCGTAGGCATCAAAGACCCATCAATCGTGTTTCACTCTTTGCGGCACACCTTCAAGCGGATGGCCCGCGACGCCGGTCTCTCGGAGGAGCTTCATGATGCCTTGACGGGCCATGCGGGAGGCGGCGGGGTAGGCCGAAGCTACGGCTCCGGGTTTGGCTTGAGGGCCCTTGGGGAGGCTATGGCGAGGATATGGGTCCCATCCCCTGTCAAGGCTCTGCCCGAGTGGGAGCCTCGAAGGTAGGGCGCATGGTGGTGGGCAGGCTCCGAGACGGGAGAGAGGGGCCGAACCCCTTCATAACCTCTCCCCCGCCTCTTGGCCCTAGGGGGCTAGCTAGCTATTCGGCTGCGACCCTCAGGTGGTCCCGGCCATACTTCAAATCATAGATCCGGAAGGCGTCTCGAAGCATGGCCTCATAGTCCGCCCTGCTGAGGGTCGCTTCATACCCCCACTCAATGGCGTGCTTATCGTAGGTCGCAAGGGCGGCTTGCAGGGCCTCATTGCGTCCCCTTCTGGCCTTGTGGTTGCCGACGATGGTGAAGTTGGTGGCTGTGAGGAGGTGATGGTCCCCGATGAGCTTGACCCTCTCGCCCTCCTTGGCGTCTGCGAGGAGGCGCTGAAGGGTGATGCCCTGGTCTGAGAATACCTCAGGGTAGTGGTACTCATTGCCGCCCGTCTGGTTCTTGTCGATGTGAACTCCGCCGTTGAAGAGTGTCAGGGTGCGGAGGACAAAGAAGCCCTCAGGTTCAATGAAGCGCTCATTGCGGTCCTTAATGGTGAAGGCGATGAGCCCGGTCTCCTCATCATAGCGTGCAGCCGTGAGGGGCCCCTGGGGGAGGCCTTGAAGCAGGGCTTTGGGCTCTGGGGTGTTGCTCTCCTCCTCGCCGGAACTCAGTCGCTCGGTGCAGGCCCTCTGATAGCCCTTGAGTGCTTCAATGGCTTCCGGGGAGGTGGGTGCATAGGGTTTGGTCATGGGGTTCGTCCTTTCAGTGACGGTAGGGATGTGCTCCCAAGGAGGAAGCGCAGAGAGGGGACTCCGGGGCAACATGCTCCCAGAGGTGGCCCCGATGGTGGGGTTCGGCGGTATGGTAGTGGTTGCAGGAGACCAAGCGCCCAAGTGGCCCTAGGACCGATGATATCTCTGGGTAGGGTCTCAGTGTGTGCGGGGCTTAGGGTCCCTTGGTGGCGTCCTAGGGAGTAGTCAGGTCTACCCCTCTCCCCTGTGCCTTGGGTGGTCCACTGCATGGTAGGGCTCGGGGGTGGGCTACTAGGCTGCTCGGGGCAGGGCTTAAAGGTGGCCTCTAAGGGACTACTGAGGTGATGAAGGGTCTAATCCCAATCAGTTATCTATAAGGTAGACCTTAGGCTCCCCCTTCTATTAATGCGTGATAACATATCAGATTTGGTGTAGGCAACTAGAGGGCGCAACCAGGAGACTAATCCATAGGTAAACCTTAGGCTCCCCCTCTATTAATGGCACCTATTACCCAACTGGGATGCAGGCGGTGATCGACGCAATCTCTCGGCTGTGGTCCCTGGGCGCTAAGGTGGGCCGGAAGCTGACCCCTTCTCTTAATGCATGCTAATTCGAACAGGCCTGCCTAGGGGGAAATTTTGCGCAACAAAGGGCTGACCCGGAGCTTCCTCTTCTCTTAATCCGTCCTAATTATTTTCGGCCAATTCATTCCTCGAATAGCCAGCCTTGCGAAAAATCATACCTTCGTGCCGAAGGCCCCTGCTGGCGGTCCCGGTGGCGACCTACATAGACGCCAAGCGCTCCCTCAGCCGGATCACGCTCTGAGCCGTCCACTGGCCCCCGCGCGGCGACCGAAAGCCCCTAGCGTTCAAGGCCCCAGCCAGCCCCCGCGCGGACATGGATGAGGAGGGGTCTATATCGCTTAGGACTTCGCGGAACTCCTCGGCCCGTTCCTGAGCGCCCGCCTTCACGGTCGCCACTGCCGCCCCGTTGCCAATCCCCTTGAGGCACGCTGCACCATTCGGGTTGCCCAAGCGCAAGGGCCGCGTCGTACCATCTTCGAGCCGCCTTACGGGCTCCTGCCCCAATGCTTCGAGCTGCGCCCGCTCACGGGCCAAGGCCTCACGCTTGACCCCGAGGGCCGCCTTGGTGCGGGCCTGTATCATCTTCCGCTCATGCTCAGCCACCAACGCCAGAACCCCAATCGTTAGGTCACACGCATCCGGCATATCCGCAGCAACGAACTTTGCGCCGCTGTCTCGCAGAGCCAGCAAAAAGGCGGCATTGCGGCTGAGGCGGTCGAGCTTGGCGATGATGAGCGTTGCCTTGGCGTGCTTGGCGTGCCTGAGCGCTGCCTGAAGCTGGGGCCGGTTGTTCGCCTTGCCGCTCTCGACCTCGACGTATTCGCAAAGGTGGTCTGCGGGGCCACAGGAGCCCGTTGAGCGGCTTCGGATGTAGGAGGCGACTGCTTCGCGCTGGGCGTCGAGCCCGAGTCCTGAGGCTCCCTGACGGGCTGTAGAGACGCGGAGATACGAGACGTAACGCGGCTGGCTTTCGGGCTGCCCTCTGGCCGGAGCGGTGGTGGGGATCGAGGCTGTTGAGCGAGACATACAGTCAGGGCCTTCTTTGGTTGCTCTATTCCCAAACAGTGTAACGACGGTTAGGCAGTTTGTGAAGTGGCATCTAGAGATTCGTTTGCCCTGTCAATCGACATATACATTGATAGACGCCAGCGCCCGAATGTGGCCGAATGTTCCACCATCCAGCGACCGGGAAAGGCGATTCGAATGGCCGTGTATGAGTTGTACTCAAAGAGGCAGCAGCGCCTTAGCGGTGCCGAGCCCGACGTTTATCGATATGACGTTTTACCGCAGAAGCTGCGCGTCCAGATCATTCATATCCTCGACAGAGCTTTAGGAAGTAGGGAGGACGCCGCTAGTAGTCGCGGCCAAGTACAGGAAACATACCGTCTAATCGTTTCTACAATGCGGCAGGAGCTTGGTGTATTTCTTTTGCCACCGTCACCCAGAGACGGGAATCCCTATACGGAATTGCGAGATTTCTTCCTTGGTGCGCCTAAGGCCGAGACGTGCTTAGATGTAATTGAGCTTGCGTTTCGAGCTGTTGATCGCCTAACCCGTAACATCGATTACTTTGGCACAAGGGGCTATAATGAGCGGGCCGATGAGGCGATTGACGACCTCAATATCAGGTTCAAAGAGAATGCGATCGGTTATCAGTACGTCGATGGGGAAATCGTCCGGGTAGACTCGGAGCTGATACATGCCGAAGCCGTGAAGCCCGCCCTGCGCCTCTTGAATACCAAGGAATACGCTGGCCCGCATCAGGAGTTCCTGAGCGCCTATGAGCACTATCGCGAGGGCAAGAACAAGGAGGCCCTGAACGACTGCCTCAAGGCCTTCGAGAGCACCATGAAGGCCATATGCGACAAGAGGGGCTGGACCTACAAGCCGGGAGATACGGCCAAGACCCTCATCGACATCCTTTTCCGCGAGGGCCTCGTGCCATCCTTTTGGCAGACCCAGTTCGGCGCTTTGCGTACCCTACTGGAAAGCAGCATCCCCACGGGCCGGAACAAGCAGAGCGGACACGGGCAGGGAGCAACCCCTACCACAGTCCCCGACCACATGGCGGCCTACATGCTGCACATGACGGCCTCGACCCTCGTCTTCCTCACCATGGCGGAGCAGAGCGTGCCCTGAGGGGAAAGGCGGGGAGGGGCGTGGCCTGCTTCAATTGAAGTGGGTCCCATCAGGGGCGGCACGGGGGAAAGCCGCTGCACGCTGGCACGTAGGTGACCTCTCGCGTAAGAGACCCTATTTTTAGTCGCCGGGAGCCTGCGGCTAGAACGGTATCTCGTCATCCGCTGGCGCCAAGCGCGAGCCCTTTGACGGCAGCGCCGGGCCTGCAATTAGCTTGGCTTTCGGCGGCCCTTCAAGACGCAATATCTCCGCATCTTCGCTTTCCTTATCGAGGCCAATCAGGTGCGTGATGGTTGCGATAGCCGTGGGAGCCTCCGCAAGGAAGGCAGTCCCACCACCCAATCCGGCACCGATTGAAGCTAGTATGGCCATCGAGACGCCAAACCTCAGGCGCTCCTTGTGCAACTCTGTACGGAACTCTTCGATTTTCGCCAGCAGCCGCCGCTTCTTGTCATCCGAAAGATTGCTCTCCGCGACCGACTCTCGCAGTTTCGCCAACTCGTGCTCAATGAGACCTTTAGTTCTGCTGGCGAGCCTAACGGAGAGGGCGTCCCGACTCGAAGAGTTGCGCAGCCGTATCTTAGCGGTAACCCCCGTGGCAATCCTAATGAACTCCCGGAGGTCGTCCGATATGCTATCGAAGTTGTTGATGTATTGGATGCCGTCAATGCCCAGCTCCTCAGCCGCCGCCGTGACGATTGTCATGTACTGTGTCCGTACCAAGGAATCGAAGGTTTGAGAGGTCTCGTGCGAGATAATCTCCATCATGTTCCTGCGGCAGATCTTCTCAAGCGCAGCAAACCTCTTCTCGGGCTCAGGTGGAAGCGTGTCGTAGTCATCGTCAGTGATGAGTTCATAGTCCATGCTGTGCTAAGCGCTCCCGCCATATCGACTCAATTGTTGAGCAACGATTTTACACCAGCGCGCAGTTGCAGAACAGCGAGGCAGCTACTTGCACCGTATCCTCCTGGGTGGTACACATCTCGCCCGTGGACGGCATCCAGCTATTTGTTTTTGAATGGCTTTTAGGGTCGTGTGGCGTTTCTCTTCGGGTGCGCCATTCTTCCCAATTACTTAGCCCAGAGCCGCAGGCACCCAGTATGACTGGGTGCACACGGGCGGCATCATGTGCCAGAACCCTTGGCTTCATTCCTCCGGCTTCGATCGCAGCGTCGATGAACGCCTGCCGCGCCCCGGTCGGCCAGTCTTTGACCAACGCTCATGTTGCGGCCTGGGTCGCCTGAATAACCACCCACTGATCCGGGCCCTCAAGGGCGATTCATCCGGCGTGGCGTGCGGCATGGCCGAGATGCTGTTCTCGATCAGCGAACTGTTGGTATGTGCATTTCGAAAGGGGGTTGGTGCCGCTGTTTTACGCGCTTATGCGCTTCTTAAAATTCCTGAACGAATTCACACGCCAGCAAGGTTTTGCCTGGCAGGGCGTTGCCTTGGCGGGCAATGATGGAGACCTTTCCGGGTCCGGCCATTCCCGGTTCCGGCTGCAGATCTGCCGGCAGCTCGCGCGAATAGCCCTTGGTGGATGTCCCCAGCAGGTCCGAGGTCTCGCGCTTCAAGCCGTATTTTGCGGCCAGATCGTCGGCGCGTTCACCTTCGACCAATATTCCAACCGCGTTGCTTGCAAAGAAAACCTCGGTCGACTTAAAGCCGTCGCGGACTATCTGGTTCGGGAGTTTGTAGATCGCCGCACCCAGAGACGACGTGTCCGGCTTGGCCAAAGCTTCCACGACATCATAGATCTTCATTGCCGATGTCATCGTATAGGGTGGATTGCAAAGGGCTGCGTCAAAGAACTTGTCATTGGCCGACTCGGCCAGAGCCTCCCCGGCGTGGAATGCCGCAAAAGCGACGCATGCGGAGAAGCCAGCGTGGCGAATAAATTTGGCGTTGTGCATGGATCATTCCCGAGAAAGTGGCTGTAGCGGATTCGTGTGTTGCGAGTTCGAATGCCTAGGGGATTCGAAGCAACTATGCTACCCCAAGTTTAATCTCTGGGCTCCACTCTTCTCTTCCGTCTGGCCGTTCGCATGGGTAGGATGAGTGGCATCGGGCGTGGAGACGGAAATCGCAGCGCCGATCCAGAGGCAAGAGAGGCAATGATCGCAGCCTATATCGATGAAATCATCATGTTTTGCGCCGGCCTGTGGATGGCGTCCGTCGGCTTTGGTTATCTGCCCTTTCCCGGCAATCCGGCCAGCCGGCCGCCAGTGGTCCGCCACTTCAAGTGGATGGGTCCCCTGCTGCTTGCCATCGCCATCATTCTGGCCGCCGCCTCATAGGCTCATCCGCAATGAACGATATGTTGGCCTGCCCGTCCTGCGGATCGGATAAAACCGAATCGATCGTCCATGGCGGTTCGTACATTCTTCGATGCGCCGCCTGCGGCGAAGCAATCGTCGCCACATCATTCATGGCGATGCTCGACTCGGATCACCGGTGTTCAGCCTTTATCGATCCGGGTCCCGGAAAACGTCCTGCGCTAGATATGTTCATCGCCAGTGGACCGCTCCGGTTGATCGCAACGGCAATCAATGCCGCGGCGAGGGATGGGACTCTGATACGCCTGATCCCCGAAGCACAGGATTGAAGTCCCTCGCCGGTTCCCCCGTTTCTTTGCCGTTAGCGACCGGCCCAGCGGCTGAGATGAAGGGCAGCTGATCACGGCGCGGCCGATGATGCCGCTGGGAAGGCGGACGACACAGGTGGCACCCTCATGGGCGTGCCCGGACAAGAATCTTGGCCCCGGGAACCTTCAACTGCTCCGCCAGCGCTTCCAAATCTTTCCTATCCGTTCCTGTCAGAACAATGCGGCCATCCATGATCGGCTCCCTCATCCAGGGTTCCATGACGACCTTGTCGTTGATCAGCATCTGCGTTTGTCGCCCCAATGCCGCCTGGGTGAAATCTCGGAATTCGGCAGCGCCTTCCGGGGTGAGCTCGATATTCAGTCCGTGGTCGTAGGACCCGGGGGACAGGGTTACCTCTGCGCTTTTCACCTCAAGCGAGACAGGCGCAATCGCCTTGGCCCCGTCATCATCTGCGGCAACGGTCGTATCTTGTGATGCCGTTGGCGGGGCAGGAGGTGTCGAAAGTTCATCCAGGATGCCCGGCCCGGTCTTGGCCGATGGCAGCGGCTCGATGCCCAAATCAGGCGTCTGCAAGTCTTTTGCCGTGAGCACGGCAGGCAGCGGCAGCTTGGCCGGCATGTCCTCGCGTTGGATATGGGTATATGTGCGAAACGTTGCCCCTCCTGTCGTAACGGTCACGATCTCCGATGCTTCGAGCGTCGAGCCATCGTTCAGGGACACCACGAACTCGACGCTTCGGTTCTTGCTGGCGCGTTTTACGGAAGCCAGTTGATCGGCGGTCAGGCTCTTTGCCCGCTCGGCAAAGCTGCTCATCAAATTTGCGATCACCGGCTGCTGCGATTGGCTGAGCGCTGCGGCGTCGGCTTCCTCCGAGAGGGAAAGGGTTGCCGTGCCTGCGGTTGCGTCTGTGGATTTCAGGGTCCAGGTCGAGGTCACCGGGACGTTGATGCCGCCATAGTCCTCGTCTCGGGATACCACTGAGGCCCGTCCCATTTCCATCGTCTCCGCCTGATAGGATTGCCCTGTGGCAAGCAGTTGCGCCTCCGGCACCAGGGCGGCAACAATCAGCAGAGGGTTCGCCTCTATCTTGTTGATGATGTCATAGCCCCCGCTTTCCCGTGCCGCGGAGCCGCCGGCTGCGGGAGCGCCGCCGGCGGCCATCTCCCGCATATGCGCCACGATCTGATCGGCATCGGAGAGAGTGCGCGGGTTGCCGTTCAGGTCGGTTTCGAATTCGAGCGTGGCGGTGCCATAGGCTGTGAGGGAAGTCCGATAGAGCAGGTTCATCTGATAACTATCGGCAAGGCCAGCGGTGCCTTCCGGCAAATCGGCGCTGAGGGACCAGCGGACCCGCATGCCGTCTTCATCCCGCGACAGCATCGTCATACGCTGGCGAAACGCGCCGCGCATCGTCATGGCCGAGGCGCCTGGCTTGTCGAACCAGAACGACATATCGGTCTCAGTTGCTTTTTGAACGCGGTAGCTGCGCTCGACGCCCGTCGCCGGCGCGTAGCCCGGGATCTCGATGCCGTCGGCGGACCATGCTGGATGGGAGAGTGTGAGGCACAGGAAAAACCAGACAAAACTCTTCCTGTACAATGACGTCATGCTGGCAAGGCCTCTGAACATTGAAGGTTGCGGCATCTTCCGGCTGCCGGTAGCGAGCATATTTGCCGATGAAGAGGATGGGTAGTACCCCTGTCGCAATAATCGTTTTGCGCGAAGCCGCTTCAGGTTTTCAACATCGAGATCGGGAGATTAAGGTTAACTTCTCAGCGGCCGCTCCGGTCTCTGCCCCAAGACAGCGAAGCGAAAAGCCTCAAGACAGCGAAGCGAAAAACTATTGCTCGTCCGGATGGTCTTTCATATAGGCTTCCCTTTCTTCCTTCCCGAACAAGGATGAGTAATAGCCGCTGCAAACCAGGTATGAGCACTCATCCGGGTTGCCCGTTTGCCATCCCGGCTGGCAGAGGACGACGCGACGGAATTTGGCGTTGCAAAGCCCGTGGTTTGCCAGGAGCCGCGGATCGTTTCCGAAATACGCGCTTATGGCGTCCTGGTGAGTCCATGCGGGAACGATTTTCCAATCAGCGGCGCCGCCCTCAGCGCTCACATTGCCGGTCGCACAGAACGACCAATTCGAGATCACGACCGGCTGATCGCAGGGAAAGGCCTGGACGGCGCTTGCCAGCAAGATCGAAAACAAGACCAGCAATCGCTTGCCGCAAACCACCACGCTCTTTTCCCCCATGCCGATCATTCGCATCGCGCTCCTACCCCTCGAGATTCAGTGCATTGATCCTAGCAGACACAACCGAACAATGTAAGATCCACACTAAGAATATTTTCCTAGTTCATGGATTGTTCTTGCGCTAGGTTGCCCGCAATTGCAACCATGGAATGCCGGATGTCGAGCAAATTTTTCCTTATCGGCGAGTTGGTCGCCGGGACGAGCCTGGGCCGCCGCCCGCTTTATGAACAGAATTCCCGGTCTCGCAGGGTGAGTAGATTGCCGAAGGATCGGCCGGCAACACGGGCGAGGGGCTGATGGCGGAATTCAACCCTCGCGACAAAAGCCGAACCAGTCAGGGAAAGACGCGGGCGATGGTGCGCAAGCATACCGCTCCGCCGAGCGGCACGGATGACGGGTGCCTTCGCTGGCAATGGTTCACCATTCAGTTGCTGGAATCTGCGGCCTTCACGACACTGAGTGCGAATGCCTGCCGCGCCTTCTTCCGCATCGTCATCGAGCACACGTCGCACGCCGCCTTGGAAAACGGCAAGCTTGTCGTGACGCATCCGCAGTTCGTTTCCTACGGCGTGACCGGCGAATATGTGGCCGATGCGCTCGACGAGCTCGAATATAAGGGGCTGATAAAAGTTCGCCGCGGCCGGGCAGGCAGCGGGGTCGCGCATCCCAACCGGTTCACGCTCACCTTTGTCGGTGATCATGAAGGCGCGCCGCCCACCGACGAGTGGAAGCGATGCACGGCCGAAAGATGCCGGAAATGGTCCGAGACCGACCGCAAGATTGCCGCTGACAAACGCGGTCGCGTCGGCAGGAAGAAAAAAACGCCACTTCGGGATCCCGAAATTCCCCCGCTTCGGGAATCCGAAATTCGCCGCGCTTCGTGAGCTGTCGGCATCAGGAAATATGGAATGATTTCAATAGCGCAGCCAATTTCGGGATTCCGAACTGCTATATAGATTTTGGTGGGGAGTTACTGTCGAAGGCACTTGGCGACGATCAGGAACTCCGTCTCCCGTCCCCCGATCCTTCCGGCCGACACTGTGCGCAGCAGAAGGCCGAAAGCCTCATAGAGCCAATAAAGCGGGGGAATTCTGTCTTTGAGCGCATGCACCTGGGTCGACACATATTCGCCGACGAAGACGATATCCATGCCGAGTTCCTTCAATGTCTGGGCAATCTCCGAATGGGATGCCTCGGCGGCGTGCTCGACGCGAAACGGCGCATAGCCCGGCTTCCCCGCGTTTTTCTGCCGCAGCACGTAGCGATAGAACAGGACATGGCTCCACCAGGGTGTGAGATCGGTGAAGATCCCCTTGGCGGAACTGAGGATCGGACCTTTGACGAACACCAGGCCGCCGGGAGACAGGGTATCATGGGCCCTCAACAAGGCGGAGCGCGGGCTCTCCAGATGTTCGAGAACGTCCCAGAAGACGCAGGCGTCGAAGTGGCGATCTCCATAGTCAATGGTTTGAGCATCGCCGAGGATTCTTTCCGCGGCGTCCTTGTTCTTCTCGAGCTGCTCCTTAGAAATGTCGAGGACCGTATATCGCGCGCCTTTCAATGGGATATGCGTGCGAGAGCCGCCTCCAACCTCAAGGATATCCGTGTTGATCTTGCTGGAAAACGCTGATTGTGCATGCGACAGCGCGTCGTTTACCCACGGCGAAGCCATAATCTTCCTCCCCCGGAGAGATTAGTGTCTACTATTGTAAGTAAGCATCAATGTAATAATTTAGCAATATTTTAAACATATTCGGGGCGCCCGCCACTCTTGGCCCGCGTGCCCGAAATAGACAAGCGGCGGCTTTTGTCTGAAAGGGTGATTTGCCTAGTTTCGCGCAACCTTCCTGATGTATCCGCAGCTCTGATGATTTCAGAGGCGCTTCGGCCGGAGGAATGCATGATGGTGGGAATTTTTCGGGCTCTGGCTGCCCTGGCGATGATGACGGCGCTTGCCGGCTGTGTCGACCATGCCAATGATCCCGTGCTCCTGGCAGTCGGCGTGCCGGTCAATCCGCCTTCTGTTGCGCACGGCATTTGCATGACCGACGGCAACGCCATGTATGACGAGGCGCGGAAGCAGTATCAGCTGCGCGCCCAGCTGACCGGTTATGCCGGGGCCGACGAGCTGGAGGCGGAAACCACGGCGCGCGCCGCCGCCCATCGTCAATATGTCGCCTGCCTCTCCGGCCAGGGCTACCGGACATTATACGCGAATTGAAAACAGAGAATTCACGTTGCAGCCCGGCTGCTCTTTGAGCTCCTCTTCTGATCGAGACTTTTCAAGTTTTTCGGCGATTTAGTCACGCCGGATCGCCTGCAATCACGAGTTTTGGAATTGCATGTGAGCCACGGAACTCCGCCGGTGGGGAAGGCATTCTCCCGAGATAAATCCAGTAAGGAGGGTTTATCATGAAGATGCTCAGACTTGCCCCTTCCACCGCCGCGCTCGCCACCCTTCTCGCCGTCGCCTCGATTGCATCAGTGCAGGCGGCTCCCGTCAAGACGGCTTTCCCGCCCGGTATTTCGGAGGTAAAAACGGTGCAATATAAACCACATGCCGGATCCTGGCATGGTTATCAGGGCTTCCGCACCGAACGCCCCGGCACCCGCCGCCATTCCGATGGCTATTGGTATCCGCTGGCCGCCTTCGGCGTCGAAGCCGGCACCACGGGCTCCATTATACGCGAGCCGGTGAACAGGCCGGCAGCACCGGAAATGTGCAACCCTACGTTTTCGGGATCGATCGGCCCCGGCAGCATGCCGTGTGATAACGGCTATTGAGCCGGCACAGGAAAGAGGCGGCGACGAGCCGCCTTTTTCTTGCTCGGCGTGCCGCTCACATATCCGTGACCTCTGTTTCGGCGTCGCCGCTCGCGGGGCGAGGGGACGTGCCCCGCGAAAGGTTAGTGGGAACGGAGAGGTCGCGGCATGGTCCCTTCGCCCCATTTGCGGGGGTCCGAAGGACGGGTCGAGACCCGTGGGTCGACCCCGGTCGGTGCCGGCAGGCGGATGAGGGGCCGGATCCCAGCCCACGACATGGCCTTCCCCAACGGTCACGCCCATATCTTGCATCAAATGCAAAAATGCAATAAGTACAGAATCAAACAATATTGGATGCCGGCGCTGCAATAAGCCGCATCGAAGAGCGATTGACCTGTCTGCCTTGGAATTGCCATGCTCGCCGCGATGGTCGCTTTTCATAATCAATCGAATTTCAGACAGGTGGGATAGTCATGACCGCAAAGGCCGCATGCTCCGATTTCCTGCATTTTTTCCGCTCATGGATCAGCAACCCGCTTCGCGTCGCGGCCATCGCGCCGTCAGGCGATTCTCTGGCCAGGATCATGACCAGTGAAATTGCCGCACTTGACGGGCCGATCATCGAGCTCGGCCCGGGCACCGGCGTCTTCACCCGCGCGCTTTTGGCGCGCGGCGTCAGTGAGGCGGATCTGACGCTGATCGAATACGGTCCGGAGTTCATAAACTCTCTGCAGGCGCGTTTCCCCACGGCGCGTGTGTTGCAGATGGACGCGGCCCAGCTCGCTCATGCCGATATTTTCGACGGCGAACCGGTTGGCGCTGTCGTCAGCGGCCTGCCGCTGCTCTCCATGTCGCCGCGCAAGATCGCCTCGATCATGGCCGGCGCCTTCGCCTATATGCGGCCGGGCGGGGCGGTCTATCAATTTACCTACGGTCCGCGCTGCCCGGTGCCGCGGCCGATCCTCGACCGTCTCGGCCTGAAGGCGGTGCGCATCGGCGGCACGGTGCGCAACCTGCCCCCGGCCTCCGTTTACAGGATTTCGCGCCGTAAGCCGCTGGAACTGTCGCGCGAGCGCTTCAGCTATCGCAACAGCGAGACCGAAATCGACGATGTCGCCGCTTTTTCCAACGAAACCGGCGGCTGAACTGTGATGCCGGGCAGGAATGGCTGAGAGCAAGCGGACGGAGACGGGGGAGGGCCGGCGGGAACGCAAGCGGCGGCAGACGCGCGAGCGCATCGAAAACGCGGCGATGGCCCTCTTTCTCCAGCGCGGCTTCGACGCCACGACGATCGAAGACATCACCGAGGCGGCCGATGTCTCCAAGCGCAGTTTCTTCGACTATTTCCCCTCCAAGGAAGAGGTGGTTTTCGCCTGGCAGGATAGCTTTGCCGATCGGCTGATAGCGGAAATCGCCGCAAGGCCTGCAGAGGAATCCTCCGTCGAGGCGGTCGAGGCCGCGATCACCACAACCGTCATCGCTTCCGTCGACGAGCGTGGCCTGGCGCTCGGCGAACTCATCCGTTGCACGCCGGCGCTGAAAGCCCGCGACCAGCTGAAATACGCCAAGCTCGAACAGAAGCTCGCCGAGGCGCTGCTGCTGCGCAGGGGAAACGATCCGGAGCAGCGCTCGCGGATGCGCGTCCTGGCGGCGATCGTCATCGGCGCGCTGCGCGTCGGCGGCGAACTCTGGCAGCAGCGCCCGGCAGGCGCCTCGCCGCAGGATTTCGCGCATGAGATCTTCGCCGAGCTTTGGAAAATGCTGGCGGAGTTCGGCGACCAGGCGAAGACCAGGCTTTGACGTAGGGCGCCTCGCAGTCGCCTGTACGCGCTGCGCGTCCGTCCGACGGCAATGTTTTCATCGCCGTCACTGTTATCCCTGCAGTGCCATCCTATATGTGCAAGCGTCGCAGCGACCACATTCTCATTCATCATCTCGATGGGCGGGTCATCACCATGCCGGCATTCCTTTCGATCAGGGCGCATTCGCGCTCGAAGGCATCCCAAAAGCCCAGGCATCTCCGACCGTTTCATCGACTTTCAGTGATCTATTGACCCAAGAGAGGAAAGACCATGTCCAGTTACAACGCAGCCAAGTCAGGCACCTTCAAGATCGGCGGCGAGATCGAGGTCAACCGTCTCGGATACGGCGCCATGCGCGTGACCGGTGACGGAATTTGGGGCGAGCCCGCCGATCATGCCGAATCTATCCGCACGCTGAAGCGGCTGCCGGAGCTTGGCGTCAACTTCATCGATACGGCCGATTCCTACGGCCCCGATATTTCCGAATGGCTGATCAAGGAGGCACTGCATCCCTATGCCGCCAAGTCCGTCGTCGCCACCAAGGGCGGGCTCACCCGCCACGGCCCGAACATCTGGCTGCCCGTCGGACGTCCGGAATATCTGATCCAGCAGGCGCATAAGAGCCTGCGTAATCTCGGTGTCGAGCAGATCGATCTCTGGCAGTTGCACCGCATCGATCCGAAAGTGCCGGCCAAGGAACAGTTCGACGCGATCAAATCGCTGCTCGATGCCGGCCTCATCCGCCATGCGGGGCTGAGCGAAGTGTCGGTTGCCGACATCGAAGCGGCGTCGAAGCACTTCAAGGTCGCGACCGTGCAGAACCGCTACAATCTCGTCGACCGCACCAGCGAGGACGTGCTCGATTATTGCGCCAAGCACAATATCGGTTTCATCCCCTGGTATCCGCTCGCCGCCGGCGATCTCGCCAAGCCGGGTTCGCTGCTCGATACGATCGCCAGAAAGCACAATGCCGCCCCCAGCCAGATCGCGCTCGCCTGGGTGCTGAAGCGCAGCCCGGTCATGCTGCCGATCCCCGGCACCTCAAAGGTCAAGCATCTCGAGGAAAACGTTGCGGCGGTTGATATCACGCTGTCGGACGAGGAATTCTCGGCTCTCGACGCCGAGGGTCGGAGGGTGTTCAAGGCGGCTTGATTTGCACCCGGTGGCTGCCCCTCACCCTAACCCTCTCCCCGTAAAGACGGGGCGAGGGGACGTGCCATGCGAGAGCCGAGGTGGGAATGGAGAGGTCGCGGCATATCCCCTTCGCCCCGTTTGCGGGGGGCCGAAGGACTGGTCGAGACCAGTGGCTCGACCCCGGTCGGTGCCGGCAGGCGGATGAGGGTCCAGCCTCGCCGATCTCCCAGGCCGCAATTTTCGGCAGAATTTTGACCACCTGGTCAAACATGCCGTAAAATGAGGCGCTGGCCTGTTATTTTAGAGGCAAGCCATGCGCTGATTGCATTGCTGCATTGCGGTATTTTCGCTATTCCCGATCAAAAGAATTGGGTATTACTATCTTCGTAAGCAGCGCACTCCTCCTCCCAGCGCTCTTACATCGGACTGACAACACTCCTCCTCCCAGTTGTCAGTCAGGATCAAGAGCCCGACGCACCTCCTCCCGCGTCGGGCTTTTTTCCTTTCCCCATCGAAATCGATCAATTGCCGATCCGTGCCACGCCGGTCCTGCCGTTATCCCGGGTCCATTTGACCTTGTTGGCGCCAGTGCGTTCGAGTGCGAAGCACATCGGCCTGCCCTTGTTCCAGCTCTGGAATTTCTGGCAGAGGCGGTTGGCGTCGATCCACCATCTGCCGCTATCGCTGGGCTTGAAATAGCGGCCGAGACCGATCGCCTTGCCGTTGCCGTCGACCTTGCCGGAGGAGCGGAAGATCAGCGGCAGTTCGCCGCCGAGCGGGGTGGAGAGGTAGACCGTCCTGCCGATGATATCGCGGCGGATCTCGGCCTCGCCGAGCGTCTCGGTCGAGCCGAGAGACGGCATCAGCACCAACGTCGATAAGCATGTGATCCCGAGCAATTTCATCACCGTGATCCATCGATTGAATGCGATCGGGAAAAACGCCGTGGATGGCAGAAAGTTCAAGAGCAATCCCGCAAAACTGCGCCGCGGTTCCGGGTCCGGGATTGCGCGAAACAAAAGGCTTCCAGCCCGCGCGGTTTGACTCGGCAAGCCTCGTCGGACTATTTGAACGGGCGCCGCCTGTCCGGTGCGTGAACCGATTGGAGTTTGGTCATGATCGGCAAAAGGCGCGGCTCGCGTGCGGCTCTGACAGGTCTTCTGGTGGCAATCATGGCGCTTTCCGGCTGCGGCGGCAGGCCGGTCGGTGTCATGCAGGCAGCCGGCAGCGTGCCGCCGGGCACCTCGAAGGTCGATCTGCTCGTCGCGACGACGCGGGCTGCCGATGACAATCCCGCCGTGCTGTTCTCCGGCGAACGCGGCACCGGGCTCGCCGTCAATGCCGTCGACGTCTCCATTCCGCCGGACGCCAATCGCAAGGTCGGCCAGGTGCAATGGCCAAATCGGCTGCCGGCCGATCCGCTGCGCGATTTCGTCACCGTTTCCGTCGATCCGCTGGAAGGCGAGCGGGCAGGCGAGACCTGGCTGAAGAGCCACATGCCGAAGAGCCGGCGGGTGCTGGTCTTCGTCCACGGCTTCAACAATCGTTATGAGGACGCCGTCTACCGCTTCGCACAGATCGTCCATGATTCGCATGCCGACGTCGCGCCGGTCGTCTTCACCTGGCCGTCACGCGCCAGCATCTTCGATTATAATTACGACAAGGAAAGCACCAATTATTCCCGCGACGCGCTGGAGGAGCTGCTGACCCGCACCGCCGCCAATCCCGCCGTCAGCGACGTCACCATCATGGCCCATTCGATGGGCACGTGGCTCACCGTCGAGGCGCTGCGGCAGATGGCGATCCGCAACGGTCACGTCGCTTCGAAGATCAACAATGTCATCCTCGCTTCGCCCGATCTCGATGTCGACGTCTTCGGCCGCCAGTTCGCAAGCCTCGGCAAGGACAAGCCGCACTTCACCATCTTCGTCTCGCAGGACGACCGGGCTCTGGCGCTGTCGCGGCGCATCTCCGGCAATGTCGATCGCCTCGGCCAGATCGATCCCTCCGCCGAGCCCTATCGCAGCAAGCTCGAGGCGGCCGGCATCACCGTGCTCGACCTCACCAAGCTCAAGGGCGGCGACCGGCTGAACCACGGCAAGTTCGCCGAAAGCCCCGAAGTGGTGAAGCTGATCGGCGACCGGCTGATTGCCGGCCAGACGATCACCGATTCCAATGTCGGGCTCGGCGAAGCCGTCGGCGCGGTGGCGATGGGCGCTGCCCAGACCGCCGGAAGTGCCGTCAGCGTCGCCGTCAGCACGCCGATCGCCATCTTCGATCCGCGCACCCGGCGCAACTACGACGCCCAGCTGAAACGTCTCGGCCAGTCGATGAACAATACCGTCGGTTCGGTCGGCGACAGCGTCGGTGCGGGTCTCCCCGAAAGCCAGTAAAAATTCCATAGGCATCATCGACGATCTGATATATCAGAGTCGCGACGGCAATCCTGTCTGCCGTGCGATGGGTTGATTCATGGCGGATGAGACGAAGAAGAGCGTGGTTGTCGTCGGCGCGGGCGTGATCGGCGCCTCGATCGCCTTCGAGCTGCAGCGGCGTGGTTTGCAGGTGACGCTGATCGACAAGGGCGAGCCGGGACGCGGCACCTCTTTCGGCAATATGGCGAGCATCGCGCTGGATTTTGCCGCCGGTTCCGGCCCCTCGACCTGGAAGAAGATCCCCGGCTGGCTGCTCGATCCGGAAGGCCCGGTCTGGCTGCGGCCCTCCTATGCGGCAAAAATGCTGCCCTGGTTCCTACGCTTCCTCGCCGCCGGCCGGCCGTCGCGGCTCCGAGCGATCGAGGATGCCGGCATGAGCCTGTCGCACCGGGCGCTCGGCGATTTCAAGGAAATGCTGTCGGCGATCGGCGCGCCCGAGCTGATGACCGAAGAGGGCTGCCTGGCGATCTACGAGACCGAGGCGGAATTTACCGCCGATCGCGCGCATCTCGCCATGATGCAGCGCTACGGTCTCGAATTCGAGGTGTTGAGCAACGGCGCCATCCAATATTACGAACCCGCACTATCACCGGCGATCGCCAAAGCCGTGCTGCTCCCCGACAATAAGTCGATCCGCGATCCCTACAGGCTGGTGGTCAAACTGACCGACGCCGCCCTGGCCGCCGGTGCTGCCTTCGTTTCCGGCGGGGTGAGGAATATCGAGCGCCGGGGCGATGGCACATCAGTCATTCTCCTCGAGGATGGCAGGCGCATCGAAGCCGGTTCGGTTGTGCTTGCCGCCGGCGTCCACACCCGTTTCCTCGCCGCAAAGCTCGGCGAGCCGATCCCGCTCGAAACCGAACGCGGCTATCACACCCAGATCATGAAGCCCGGCATCTCCATGCGCTATTCGGTGATCTGGCCGCATCGCGCCTTCATGGTGACGCCGACGGCGGGCGGCATCCGGGTCGGCGGCAATGTCGAACTCGCCGGTCTCGATGCGGCTCCGGATTTCCGGCGCCCGCGGGTGCTGGTGCGCCATGCCCAGCGTGCGCTGCCCGGCCTGAAGGCCGAGGAGGCGACGGAATGGATGGGTCATCGCCCGGCGCTGCCCGACACGATCCCGATCATTTCGCCGTCGTCGAAGATGCCGGGTGTTTTTTATGCGACCGGCCACGGCCATCTCGGCCTGACCTATGCCGCAACGACAGCGCTTGTTATCGCCGATATGGTGACCGGGGTGAAACCATCCGTCGATTTGACCCCGTTCCGCATAGACCGGTATTAACTTGGAACGATCCGCATCGATGGCGGCGTCACCCGTCACGTCCGAACTGGAGTTTTCGATATGAGATGGAAGCGTACAATCCAGCTGCTGGATGTTCATGCCGAAGGCGAAATCGGCCGTGTGGCGATCGGCGGCGTGCCGAAGATCCCCGGCGAGACCATCGCCGCCCAGCTGCATTGGCTGAACACCGATCCGAAGGGCGATGAGCTTCGCCGCTTCCTCTGCCTGGAGCCGCGCGGCGCGCCGATCGGCTCGGTCAATCTGCTGCTGCCGGCGCGGCATCCTGACGCGGATGCCGCCTTCGTCATCCTGCAGCCCGACCAGGCGCATGCGAGCTCCGGCTCGAATTCGATCTGCGTCACCACCGCCCTGCTCGAATCCGGCATCGTCGAGATGCAGGAGCCGGAAACGATCGTCACGCTCGAAACCGCCGCCGGCCTCGTCAAGGCGACGGCAACCTGCCGCGACGGGCGCTGCGAGAAGGTCAAGCTCACCATGGTGCCCTCCTTCGTGCATGAGCTCGATGTCGGCGTCGACACGCCGCATTGGGGAAGGATCAAGGCCGATATCTGCTATGGCGGCATCTTCTATGCGCTTGTCGATGTCGGCCAGATCGGCCTGACGATCGAAAAGGCCAATGCCGCCGGCCTCGTCCAGGCCGGCATGATCCTCAAGGAACTGATCAACCGCGACATCAAGGTCGTCCATCCCGAGATCCCGGCGATATCAGGCGTCGCCTATGTCATGTTCCGCGATACCGAAGCCGACGGCACGGTGCGCACCTGCACCACCATGTGGCCCGGCCGGGCCGACCGCTCGCCCTGCGGCACCGGCAATTCCGCCAATCTTGCCACCCTTTATGCCCGCGGCAAGGCCAAGGTCGGCGACACCTTCACCTCGAAATCGATCATCGGCTCGGAATTCGAGGTCGGGCTACAGGCGGTGACCGAGGTGGCTGGCCGCCCGGCGGTCATCCCCACGATCACCGGCCGCGGCTTCACCTTCGGCCTGACCCAGGTGGCCCTCGACCCCTTCGACCCGCATCCGAACGGCTTCGCCCTGACGGATGTCTGGGGACCCTCGGCGGGAGAGATTTGACGCTCAGGCTCGATCCGGCGAAGGCCGGGCCTGGCATCGGCATTAGCCAGATGGGTTGAAAGCGAGCATCGTGTCGGAGAGTTTGTGGCCGGCCGTGGGCGTAGCGTGCAATGCCCGCTGCGAGTACGCGTGCAGCAATGCGGGATCATCGATCACATGGGCCGGGACTGCGTAGTAGCGGCGAACCGTCACCTCCCTGCCGGCCGCTCGGTAGCTGAACGGTTCGGAACCATCGGCCTCGAACTCCGCGCGCATCGCATCGTCGACGCGGAGATACAACATGCCCTTCATGACGAATCCGAATTGCGCGCCGTTTCGGACCAGAGCGGATCCGCCGAAGAAGCGTCGGACATCGATGGAGCCGGCTGGAGCCATCTGGCCCGCAAAGTCGAGCGCCAGCCTGCGTGTCGCCTCGCTACTCATGCGGCTGTTGCGCCAGAGGATCGAAGAAGCCGGTGATCGCGCCGAGCCGGCCATCGGAAATCACTCCGAAACTGGTGCCCGTCTGCAAGACCATGTCGTCTTCCCGGCGCAGTGCCCAGCGTGCCAGCGAACGTTCATTATGATGGAGAACGCTCAATATCTTGAACCGGCCTCCCGGTACGCTCTCCTGAAATCCGGCCATGTAAGCCGAGAGACCGGTTCGTCCCGCGATCGTTCCATTCGGATCGCAATAGGTCACATCGTCAGCGAGACAAGCCAACATTTCCGGCTCGCGAGCGGCAGCATCCAGCGACCAGATGGCTGCATATCGATTCCATAGCGCCTCAGGTGTCATGATAGCGTCTCCAGTTGATTGAATTCGTCTTCTATTGCCTGCCGCAGGCCGGTCTTGTCTTCGCCGCCGCGAATGAGCACGAGGAGGCCCTGATAGAGGGCAAGAAGGCGCATGGCTGTCCTCGTCGCCTTGGCGCCATCGGCATCCCGAGCGAAGGTCGACGCCTCGGCGAGCCTCGAGCCGAATGTGGTGCGGAGGAGACCGAGCGCGGCTTCGACACGGGGATGCGGTTGGACACCACCGCCGAATTCCACCGCCGTGTTGGTAATCAGGCAGCCGAGCGAGCCATCGTCGGGCTCATGCAGGAGTGAAAGGAACAGTTGGCGCAAGCCTTGAAGTCCGCTCCCTGGCGGCGCATATCGCGCGATCCGCCCTTCCAGGACAATTCGGTGGTAATGTCCGAACGCTGCGTCGAAGAGGCCGGCCTTGTCGCCGAAGGAGTGATAGATGCTGCCGCCTTTGAGGCCCGTCGCCTCCTCGAGGTCCCGGATTGATGCGCCTTGATAGCCTTGCTTGCGAAAGATGTGCATCGCCCCCGTCAGCACCGCCTCCTCATCGAATTCCCGCGTCCGGCCCATAGTCGCTCCGATTCTTTATCGTTCATTCTAGAATGATTGATAAAGAATGCAAAAGCAACCGTCTCCTGTGACTTTCCGGAAAATCCCGCCAGATCGACCTCGGTCGAGCCAGAGGATTCCACGGGATTGGAATGTGCCGGGGAGCGGCTCAGGACCTCGTACGAAATTTGGCGTGAGAAGAGACTGCCTCGTCTCAGCCTAGAGCAATTCCGGGAAAAGTGCGAAGCGGTTTTCCGTCCGGAATTGTGTAGAAACAAAAAGTTAGAGCGGTTCTGCGTTTCCATGAGAAGGTGAACCGCTCTAGCGCCGATGAAGCGGTCGCCCGAGGCTCCCGAGATGATTGACCGAGGCGACACATGAGCATCCACGCAGCGATATTTGAAACGCGATCAGCCTTGCCCGCGTTCGGCATCCGCGGTTCGAGTGTCCCAACCCAGCATGGCCAACTCGGCGACTGCCTCCAGTTCGCTACGGCTCGCTCCGTCACGGGCCAGGATCGACATGCCGTTCTGAACGGTCTGGATGAAGCGGGCGAGCGCATGGACGTCGGTCGAGACCGGAATTTCGCCTCCTGATATCGCCTGGTTCAGGCGCAGCTTCAGGCGGTCGAGCGTCACGGTGCGGGCGGCTCGCACGAGTTCGCCGAGTTCCACATAGCCCTCACTGCCGACCGAAGACAGCGTCACCATGCAGCCGCGGGGAATATCCACGACACAACCGGTCAGCACAGCGGCCGAATCCATCAGAAGCGACTTGACCGCTTCGCGGGCCGTGCCCGCCGAAAAGAAGCCTGCCCAGACCAGCGCCTCGTTGTCCTCGCGATAATGGCGCAACGCTTCGGCATAGAGCGCCTCCTTCGAGCCGAATGCGGCGTAGAGACTCGGCGATCCGATCCCCATCGCCTCGGTGAGGTCGGCGATCGAGGTCGCCTCGAAGCCCTTGATCCAGAACAGCCGGGTTGCCTGGGCGAGGGCTGCTTCCCGATCGAACGCCCGCGGCCGTCCGCGGCTGCGGGCAGGGCTGTCATCGACTTTCCGGTTCTCATCCGATTTTTGCATCGATCATTATATAAACCCGTTGACACCCCGCGGCAATGCGCCTAGCTATTTATGTGTCGATCATTACAGAAAGAGAAGATCATGACAGAACTGGCTGGTAAGCGTGCCCTGGTCACCGGTGGCTCGCGTGGGATCGGCGCCGCCATCGCATTGGCGCTTGCCGACAAAGGCGCTGATGTCGCCATCACCTATGAGCGTTCGGCCGATCGCGCCGCCGAAGTCGTCCGGGCGATCGAGCACAAGGGCCGCAAGGCGCTTGCCATCCAGGCCGACAGTGCCGATCCGGCGGCCGTGAAGCGTTCGGTCGACGAGGCCGCCCAGGCGCTTGGCGGTCTCGACATTCTCGTCAACAATGCCGCAATCGCGCTTTACGGTGCGATTGCCGACGTCAGCGTCGAGCACATCGATGCGCTGCTGGAAGTCAATGTGCGATCGCCTTTGCTCGCTTCGCAGGCCGCCATTCCCTATCTGCAGGCGGGAGGCCGAGTCATCACGATCGGCTCGGCCGGTGCCGAACGCATCGTCGGTGACACCGGCACGGTCTATTTCATGACAAAATCCGCGCTTCACTCGTTTACCCGCGGCCTCGCTCGGGAACTCGGATCTCGCGATATCACCGTAAACCTGGTCCAGCCGGGCTCGACCGACACCGATATGAATCCCGCCGATGGCGACTTCGCCGACTTCCAGCGTGCGCTGATCCCACTTGGTCGCTACGGCAAGCCGCAAGATGTGGCGGCGGCTGTGGCTTTCCTCGCGAGCCCGGCTGCAAGGCACATCACGGGAACCATTCTCACGGTGGACGGCGGCTTGAACACCTGACCTTGTCGCGGCACTCCAATTGTCTTCATCCTGCGGCGCGCAGCCCGCAGGGCGAAGCCTCGAAGGACACGGCGCAACACCGCTCCTTGCATAGATTCAACGACGGAATGCCCGACCTCGCATCCGCCAAGAATAGGCACGCGCTTGAAAACTCCCAGGGCTTGTCATAACCTGTTTGAGCAAAGCTTGCTGTATTGATCGGCCACATCAGTGGCGACTGCAGCACTGCCAGGCGTATTGTTCTGGTGCCAAGCTTTGCCGATTATCCCAAAATATCCGGAGATTTCCGAATGACCCGTGCGCAATGTAGTTGCGGTGGACTCACCGTTACACTCTCGCAGCAGGCAAGATTGGTCGTTGCCATGTCATTGTTTCGATTGCCAGCGCAGAACTGGCAGTCCATTCGGCGTCGGTGCGTTTTATCCCTCGGACTCCGTCGCCGTTTCGGGAAGCCAGCGTGAATTTAACCGGACAGCCGCAAGCGGTGGAAAGATCCGCAACTATTTTTGCCCGAACTGCGGGTCTACGGTCTATTGGAGGGCCGACAACCTGCCAGGTTTTACCGGTGTTGCCGTCGGTGCGTTGGCAGACCCGCGATCTCCGGCTCCTGCCCTGTCCATCTTTGAGCAATCAAAACATCACTGGCTTCATATCGATGGCGCCGTTGAGCATTTCCAACAAAGCAGCGCGACAAAGAATTCCAAGTAAGACCCGTCGACCCGTCAGCGCCGTTGCGAAAGTCTGGCGCTGACATGGTCTGCGGCGAGCATCTCGGCCGGGGCTGGCCTGCCGAGCAGATAACCCTGGCCGATGTCGCAGCCCAAATCCTGAAGCCGCTGAAGCTGGCTCTCCTCTTCGATGCCTTCGGCGGTGATCGTCACGCCAAGCCCGGCGCCGAGAGCGATGATCGCCTTGATCACCTTGTCCTGCTTGTCGTTGGTTTCGAATGAAGCGACGAAACTCCTGTCGATCTTGATCTTGTCGAACCGGTAGCTGGAGAGCTGCGAGAGGCTGGAATAGCCCGTTCCAAAGTCGTCGAGGGCAATCCTGACACCGGCGTTCACCAGATCGTCGAGCACGATACGTGCCGTAACGGCGTCCTGGATGATGGCGCTTTCGGTCACTTCGAGCTCGACCCTGTGCGCGGGCAGACCGACATCGCCCAATATCTTGAGAATTCTGAGGCCCAGCAACCGGTCGCTCAACTGAATCGGGGAAAGGTTGAATGACAGGACGAGCTCATTTGGCCAGGACAGCGCGTCGGTGCAGGCGCGGCGAAGCAGTTGGTCGGTCAATTCGACGATCAGCCCGGCTTCTTCCGCCACAGGAATGAATTCGTTCGGCGGGATGAATTCGCCGGAAGCGGTCTTCCAGCGTGCCAGTGCCTCGAAACCGATAATCTTGTTGGTCTTCAGGTCCACGAGCGGTTGATAGTAGGGAACGATCTCAGCCTTCCTGATGGCGGCTCTCAGATCGGCTTCCACCCGAATCCGTTTCGCCAACTCTTCCTGCATCGAAGGCACGAAGGGCTTCACCAGATCGCGCCCCTGCTTCTTGGCGACATACATCGCGCAGTCCGAATGTCGGATGACCTGGCTGAGGTCACCACCGTTCTCCGGATAAAGCGCGAAGCCGACACTGGCGCCGAGGTCGACGGCGACGCCATTGAAGGTGAAGGGCTTGCCGATCACGCTCACGATGCGGTTCCCCAAGGCGGCCAGATCGGGATTTCCCGTGCGTCGCGCCAGAACGACAAACTCGTCTCCACCAAGGCGGAAGACATGCTCACGCGGAAAGAGGGAGGAGAGCCGTTGCGCAACGGCCTTCAGCACCGCATCACCGTGATCGTGCCCCAAGAGGTCATTGATCTTCTTGAAGCCGTCGAGATCGATGCTGAACACGGCATAGGCCTCTTGGCCCCTCTGATCGCTCATCGACTGCGCGCAGACGGATTCCAGAAATCTGCGGTTCGGCAGTTCGGTCAGCGTGTCGTGACAGGCAATCCAGTCCACGTTCTTTTCGGCCTGCAGCCTGCGATGAACCTCCCTCGAGAGATCACGGATCCGCAGTGCGGAATAGATCAGCCCGAGAAACCCGGAGATATTCAGGGCAAGGAGCGCGTGGTCCAGCGGATAGTCATGATGCTTCTCGATGAACGCATCCAGCCCCTCATGCCAGTGGAAGAACCACGACAGGCAGAAGAGAAGCAGGAAGACCGCGAGCCAGACAAGGATCTCCACCTGGGGTCTGGTCGGTTGGACGCGAGGCATATGAACAGGCTCCTGTTGTGCGAAGAGCCCTCATGGCCAGTTTGGAGAACCGCATCGTCTCCGACATGTTTCAATCAACAGCCGGCACGGCTGCTGCTCGTGTCACCGGATACCGGCGACCAATGGGCAACTTCACGGCATCGGCGTCCTGTCCGTGATTGAAGACCGCCACAACTCATTCGGGCGGAATTAAGAAAGTCGGGCAATACCGTCGTTGATAAAGCCGCACAGGTCCGTAAGTCGTTTGTGACCCTTGAAAGTTAATGGCGGGTTGCATTGAAGAAGGGGCGGGCGTTTCGATGCGTGAAACGGATATTTCTCCCGCAAATCGGATGAGGCTGCAGGCGCTCGATGTCGATTGACACCCTGCATTGGCAAAGATCAGGGGCCTGGAGAAGAGGGAACCAAACCACGGCACCCTCCAGCGGATCGTATCCTGAGGCGTGTAGGCCATAGGCCGAAGCCTCGAAGGACACGCCGCAGCGCTGCTCCCTGCACAGTACCCGGCATGCCCGCCTCGTCCTTCGAGGCCCTGCGGGGCGCCTCAGGATGAATCTGAATGCCGACCCCACCTGACATCATACCATTCTAGTACACGAACGGATCGACCCCGGCCGCCGCCTTGGCATCTGCGTCCTTTGGATAAATCACCCCCTTGCGCAGGATGATATTGGCATAGAGCCTCGGCTCGCCGGTCTGGATCACCGCATGGGCGGTTTTCACCCGACCGTAGAAATCCTGGCCGATCAGCGGCACCACCTGCCGGTGCGGCTCGTGGTGGGCGCAGCAGTCGATCATCTCCTCATGCACGGGGTCGAGCTTGTCGCGCTCGGCCTTGACGGTCGAGCGGAAGATCGCCTCGGGAACGAAATCGTCGATCGGCAGCACACTGAGCACGGCGTTGAGCACCGGGATGAGGTGGTGGCCGTCGAGCCGGATCAGCCGGCGCGCATGTTCGACGCCCGGATAATTGCCGTCGACGATGGCGATCTCGTCGCCGTGACCCATGGCGCGAAGCGTAAAAAGCAGCTCCGGGCTCAACAGTGGATCAAGTCCTTTCAGCATGGTCTACCTCCTTGAAGAGTACGTTCTGGTCGGTGAGGTAACGCGCGAAGATCGGCAAGCTGGCGCCGCCGATGGCGCGCGCCTGGGCGCCGACCGCGCCCTCGATGATTTCGGGCATGACGACGCCCTGCAGGTCGAGCTTGGCGGCTTCGTCGATGGTGGCCTGCACCACGCGGCTGCGCACCCAGCCGGGAAAGCCGCCGTCGATGACGGCCGCGCTGAAATCGAGGATCGAGGCGGCCGCAACGATCGCCTGCGCCAGCGCCTTGGCGCTATCCTGGATCCAGCTTTCCATCGGCTCGCCGAAATCCACCCAGTCGTCGGCTGAATACCAGAGCGGCTCGGGATCGATGCCGCGTTCGCGCAGCATGTTTTCGAGCACGAAGATCGAGGCGATTTCGAGCAGCTGCTTGGTCTCGCCATTCTTGCCGCGCACGGGCAGCGGCCCGATCGCGCCCGCCGTGCCGGTGCGGCCGGAAAAGATCGCCGAGTTCAGGACGATGCCGCCGCCGATGAAGGAGCCGATGAAGAAATAGACGAAATCGGGATAGGACGGCCCGACGCCGAAGACGAGTTCGGCGCCGCAGGCGCTGGTCGCATCGTTCTGCATGAAGACAGGGTGGGCGACGCGTTCGGCGATGTCAGCCTGCAGGTCGATATCCCGCCAGACCTCCATGGCACCCGGCGGCGCCCCCACCTCTTCGGCCCAGTTCCAGAGCTCGAAAGGCGCGGCGATGCCGAGGCCGGCAATGCGGCCGCGCTGCTTGTCGTCGAGCCGGTCTTCGAGTTCGCGGATGCCCGATGTGACGAAGGCGAGGATTTCATGCGGCAGCGGATAGGCATAGGTCCTATGCAACTGCATGCGAATGCGGCCGACGAAATCCATCAGCACCAGATCGGCGCTGCGCCGGCCCATCTTCAGGCCGAAGGAATAGACGGCGTCGGGATTGAGATGCATCGGGATCGATGGCTGGCCGACACGGCCGCGCACCGGTTCCCCGCGCGACAGCAGCCCTTCCTTCTCCAGGACCCGCATGATGACGGAGACGGTCTGCGCCGACAGGCCGCTGCGGCGTGCGATATCGGCCTTCGACAGCGCGCCGTAGAGACGCACCAGCGACAGCACGAGCCGTTCGTTATAGGCCCGTACCCTGACCTGGTTCGCACCTCCGGCCGGATTCAGAATTGGTGGCGGGACCGGTATATTCGCCGGTCCATCCAAGGACGACATGGCCGCTCCTCCCGATTGTTGGCCTATGCCCTAATTCGATTGAGCATGCCACATCGAATTAATAATTCAATTGGATTTATTTATTGACAAGCCGATTTCTTTTCGCTCTTAATTGCCGTCGTCAAGGGCACGGGACCGCTGGGAGGCATTAGCGATCCACGGCGAAGTGTCATATCTTAAGATTCCGGCCCCGCAGGGGCGGCGCCGGCAAACTCTGGGAGGAGTTCCATGAAGAAATCTGTTCTCGCTTTCGGCGCGCTCGCGCTTGGTGTCACTTTTTCCGCTCCTGTCATGGCGGCTGACGTTGCTGCCTGCCTGATCACCAAGACCGACACCAACCCCTTCTTCGTCAAGATGAAGGAAGGTGCGACGGCCAAGGCCAAGGAACTCGGCGTTTCGCTGAAGTCCTATGCCGGCAAGATCGACGGTGACAGCGAAAGCCAGGTCGCCGCCATCGAAAGCTGCATCGCCGACGGCGCCAAGGGCATCCTGCTCACCGCTTCCGACACCAAGGGCATCGTCTCGTCGGTCAAGAAGGCGCGTGATGCCGGCCTGCTGGTCATCGCTCTCGACACGCCGCTCGAGCCGGCCGATGCCGCCGACGCCACCTTCGCCACCGACAACCTGCTCGCCGGCAAGCTGATCGGCCAGTGGGCCAAGGAAACGCTGGGCGACAAGGCCAAGGACGCCAAGGTCGGCTTCCTCGACCTGACGCCGTCGCAGCCGACGGTCGACGTTCTGCGCGACCAGGGCTTCATGATCGGCTTCGGCATCGACCCGAAGAATCCGGACAAGATCGGCGATGAAGACGACAAGCGCATCGTCGGCCATGACGTGACCAACGGCAATGAAGAAGGCGGCCGCAAGGCCATGGAAAACCTTCTCCAGAAGGATCCTGGCATCAACGTCATCCACACGATCAACGAACCGGCCGCTGTCGGCGCCTATCAGGCGCTGAAGGCTGTCGGCATGGAAAAGAACGTGCTGATCGTCTCGGTCGACGGCGGTTGCCCGGGTGTGAAGTCGGTCAAGGAAGGCGTAATCGGCGCCACCTCGCAGCAATATCCGCTGCTGATGGCGTCGCTCGGTATCGAGGCGATCAAGAAGTTCGCCGATAGCGGTGAAAAGCCGAAGCCGACCGAAGGCAAGTCCTTCTTCGACACCGGCGTTTCGCTCGTCACCGACAAGCCGGTCTCCGGCGTCAAGTCGATCGACACCAAGGAAGGCACCGACAAGTGCTGGGGCTGAGCCCGCTTTATTAAAAGCAGACCGGCCGGGGCTTGATCCCCGGCCGTTTTCGACGGACGATGTGCCGTCGCCTCGCGAACCGGCTAAGCAAAGACCGGAAGGATATCGGTGACGGCCCCCGCGCGAGTTCGGCGCGCGGATGCGGAGGAGGAACCATGACCGGAACACAGGAATTCGAACGCGTTCTCGACGGCAGCGACAAGAGCGTTGCCTCCTTCGAGCACCAGGATGTCTCGCTGATCAAGCGCGCCCAGCATTTTCTGCACTCGACGCCGGCCGCCGTGCCGCTGATCGTGCTGGTGCTGGCAATCATCATCTTCGGCATCGCCATCGGCGGACGGTTCTTTTCGTCCTACACGCTGACGCTGATCCTGCAGCAGATCGCCATCGTCGGTATTCTGGGCGCCGCCCAGACGCTGGTGATCCTGACTGCCGGTATCGATCTTTCGATCGGCGTCATCATGGTGATCTCGGCCGTCATCATGGGCAATGTCGCCATCACCTACGGCATACCGACACCGATCGCGGTCGCAGCCGGCATGCTTGTCGGCGGCCTGTGCGGATTGCTGAACGGCTTCCTCGTCGCCTACATGAAACTGCCGCCGTTCATCGTCACGCTCGGCACCTGGAATATCGTCATGGCGACGAATTTCATCTATTCCGCCAATGAGACGATCCGCGACACCGACGTCGACGAACAGGCGCCGCTGCTGCATCTTTTCGCCATGAGCTTCAAAGCCGGCACAGCCGTGCTGACGCTCGGCGTCATCGCCATGGTGCTGCTCGTCCTGCTGCTCTGGTATGTGCTCAATCACACCGCCTGGGGCCGGCATGTCTATGCGGTCGGCGACGATCCGGAAGCGGCCAAGCTCTCCGGCATCCAGACCAAGAAGGTGCTGCTTACCGTCTATACGATTTCGGGCGTCATCGCCGCCTTCGCCGCCTGGGTCTCGATCGGCCGCAACGGCTCGATCTCGCCGTCCTCGGCGGTCACCGACTATAACCTCCAGGCGATCACCGCGACCGTGATCGGCGGCATCTCGCTCTTCGGCGGCCGCGGCTCCATTCTCGGCACGCTGTTCGGCGCGATGATCGTCGGCGTCGTGTCGATGGGCCTCAATATGCTCGGCGCCGACCCGCAATGGAAAGTCCTCCTGACGGGCGTGCTGATCATCGCCGCCGTCGCCATCGATCAGTGGATCAGAAAGGTTTCGGTGTAATCATGGCTCGCGAACCCCTTCTCACCGCCCGCGGTCTCGTCAAGCGCTACGGCCGCGTGACCGCCCTCGACAATGCCGATTTCGACCTCTATCCGGGTGAAATCCTCGCCGTCATCGGCGATAACGGCGCCGGCAAGTCCTCGCTGATCAAGGCGATCTCGGGCGCCGTCACCCCGGACGAGGGGGTGATCACTCTCGAAGGCCGGCAGGTGCAGTTCCGCTCGCCGATGGAAGCGCGCGAGGCCGGCATCGAGACCGTCTATCAGAACCTCGCTCTGTCGCCGGCGCTGTCGATCGCCGACAACATGTTCCTCGGCCGCGAGATCCGCAAACCGGGCGTGCTCGGCTCGATGTTCCGCATGCTCGACCGGCCGGCCATGGAGAAGCTCGCGCGCAACAAGCTGTCCGAACTCGGCCTGATGACCATCCAGAACATCAACCAGGCGGTGGAAACGCTCTCCGGCGGCCAGCGCCAGGGTGTCGCGGTCGCCCGCGCTGCGGCCTTCGGCTCGAAGGTCATCATCATGGACGAACCGACGGCAGCCCTTGGCGTCAAGGAAAGCCGCCGCGTGCTGGAACTGATCCTCGACGTCAGAGCCCGCGGCCTGCCGATCGTGCTGATCTCCCACAACATGCCGCATGTGTTCGAGGTGGCCGACCGGATCCATATCCACCGCCTCGGCCGGCGTCTCACGGTGATCGATCCGAAGGAATACACCATGTCCGACGCCGTCGCCTTCATGACCGGCGCCAAGGCGGTGCCGACGGAGACCGTCGCGGCATGACGGCACGCATCGACGAAATCGCCGGCGCAGTTCTTGACCGCGCCGGCAACTCCAGGCGTTTCCTGGTCGCCATCGCCGGGCCGCCGGGTGCCGGCAAATCGACCATGGCCGACAATCTGGCCAACGCCCTGAAGGCGAAAGGCGAGCGTGTCGCGGTGCTGCCCATGGATGGTTTCCACATGGACAATGCCATTCTCATCGAACGCGGCCTGCTTGCCCGCAAGGGCATTCCGGAAACCTTCGATGTGCGCGGCTTCCTGGATATCGTCCGCGCGGTTCGCCCCGCAGATCAGGAAGTCCTCGTCCCGGTCTTCGATCGCTCGCGCGAGCTTGCGATTGCCTCTGCCCGCCCGATCTCTCCCGAGGATCGTTTCATCATCATCGAGGGCAATTATCTGCTCTTCACGCAGGGCAAATGGGCTGAACTCGACGGCATCTTCGACTACACGATCATGCTCGCCCCTCCGATCGAGGTGCTGGAAGAGCGCCTTTGGGATCGCTGGCGCGGTTATAAGCTGACCGAGGAAGCCGCCAGCGCCAAGGTCTACGGCAACGACCTGCCGAACGGCCGGCTGATCCTCGAAAACCGCCGCCCGGCCGATGTGACGCTGGAGATCGCGCTGGCGTGATGCCGTGCGGCATGCATGGAAAAAGAGCGAAAGCGCATCGCATGATTCAATTTCAATGCGAGGCGCTAATGCATGTCGCCCGGAAGTGTGCTGCCGTTCCGGGGTAACGACATTCTTGAAAAAAGAGCGAAAGCGCATCGCATGAATCAATTTCAATGCGAGGCGCTAATGCATGTCGCCCGGAAGTGTGCTGCGGTTCCGGGGTAACGACATGCATGGAAAAAGAGCGAAAGCGCGTCGCATGTTTCAATTTCAATGCGACGCGCTTTAGTGCTATCGAGGCCGCAGACGCATCGCTTCGGAGGCCTGCCATGCAATCGATCACCATCCGCCGTCCTGACGACTGGCACCTGCATCTGCGCGATGGCGCCATGCTGGAAGGCGTGATCGCCGATACGAGCCGCACCTTCGCCCGCGCCATCATCATGCCCAATCTCGTGCCGCCCGTTGTCACCACCACTGACGCCAGGGCCTATCGCGAGCGTATCCTCAAGGCGCTGCCGGACGGCCATCGCTTCCAGCCGCTGATGACGCTTTACCTCACCGAGCATACCAGCCCCGATGACGTGGAGGAGGGGGCTGCGAGCGGCCTCATCACTGCCGTCAAGCTTTATCCCGCCGGCGCCACGACCAATTCGCATGGCGGCGTGCGCGATATGGAAAAGGCGATGCCGGTGCTGGAACGCATGGCGAAGATCGGCCTGCCGCTCTGCGTCCATGGCGAGGTGACGACGCCTGAGGTCGATATCTTCGATCGTGAGGCCGTCTTCATCGACACCGTGCTCGATCCGCTGCGGAAGCGTCTGCCGGAACTGAAGGTGACGATGGAGCATGTCACGACAGCAGATGGCGTCGATTACATCAAGGCCGCCAAATCAAATCTCGCCGGCTCGATCACCACCCATCACCTGATCATCAACCGCAACGCCATCCTGGTCGGCGGCATCCGCCCGCATTATTACTGCCTGCCGGTCGCCAAGCGCGAGAACCACCGGCTGGCCTTGCGTGCGGCCGCCGCAAGCGGTGACGGCCGCTTCTTCCTCGGCACCGATTCCGCCCCGCATGTCGATCCGCTGAAGGAATGCGCCTGCGGCTGCGCCGGCATTTACACCTCGGTCAATACGATGAGCTGCCTTGCCCATGTCTTCGAGCAGGAGGGCGCGCTGGAGCGGCTCGAAGCCTTCACCTCGCTGAACGGGCCGGCCTGGTACGGGCTTCCGCCGAACGAAGAGCGCATCACGCTCTCACGGCAGGCCGAGCCGGTCGTCTTTCCCGCGAAGATTGAAACCGGCGCCGGTCCGGTGACGGTGTTCGATCCGATGTTTCCCCTGCATTGGCAGGTGGTGTAGCAGGTATAGGTTTTCAGAATTCAATTTTAAATGGAATATTCATCTTAAGTTTCGGCGTGACGTTAAACGCGTAACATTTGCATTGTGCAGTGCATCATTTGTTAACGGATGCATAAGACATTCCTCGCTGCGAACCCCAGAAGCTGCCAACATCCGGCACTGGAATAGCTGCGGAGACTGAAGAGCATGATGCTTGACTACAACTCCCTTTTGCTAGCGCTCGGCGTCTCCGCGGCATGCCTTGCCGTGACACTGATGGGCAGCTGGATTGTCCGCCGGGCGGAAACGGTGCTGCTCACCGCCACCGTCGGCCTGGTCCTGGTCGTCAGCGGCATTTTTGTCTACAGCGCCTATGTCAATACGCCGGAGACATGGTTGGGCGTCGCCAACTTCGTGCTGTTTCATGCCGGTTTTGCCACCATCTGGGGGGCCGGCCGGCAGTTCCTCACCGGCCGTCCGTCCGTTCCGGCCATCGCGATCCGCGCCCTTGCGGCGATGGTCTTCTCCGTCGTGCCGATGCTGTTGGGTTATGACGGCCTCGCCTTCATTGCCGACAATATCGCCATTGCTCTTTTGCTCTTTGCCACCGCCCGGCAATATTGGCTCGCCCGCGCCGAGGCGCCGGCCCCGCTCCTCGGCATCACCGCGCTTTATACGCTGACCGCAATCTCCTTCGTCCTCTGCGCCGCCGTGCTGATCTCCGACGGAAAGCTGGTGCTCGGCAAGGCCCCCAGCAACTGGGCCGAAGATCTGAGTCTCGCCGTCTGCATCGCCGGCATGACCGGGATCGGCGCGCTGTCGCTGGCGCTGCATCAGTGGCGGCTCGCCGCTCGCCATCGCCTCGAGGCGATCACCGATCCGCTGACCGGCCTGCTCAACCGCCGCGCCCTGTTCGACGAGTACGGTACGCGCCCGATGGGCAACACCACCGCCGTCATCGTCTTCGATATCGATCATTTCAAATCCGTCAACGACCGCTTCGGCCATGCCGTGGGCGACAGCGTGATCAGGGCCTTCGCCGCCGAACTCGCCGCCCATTGCCGCGCCGGAGATATCGCCGCCCGGCTCGGCGGCGAGGAATTCGCGCTGGTACTGAAGGAGATCATGCCCGGCCGGGCGGAATTGGCCGCCGAGCGCATCCGCCGCGCCTTCGAAGCGCGCGAGATCCAGATCGACAACGAAGTGCTGACATGCACGGTCAGCGTCGGCGTTGCGCCCGGCCGCTCGAACAGCCTGGATTTCGACGCCATGCTGAGTGCCGCCGACAAGGCGCTCTACGTCGCCAAGCGCGGCGGCCGCAACAGGGTTGAGCTTGCCGGCCACCTGCAGGCGATTCCATCGCGCACCGCGTCTTGATTCCTGACCGGTGCTTTCATAACATCGACCTCGGCCGGATGCGGCCAGCCGCCCCGCGACGCTCGACGTTTGACACTTTGGCGTTATGGTGAATGCATCCAGAAAACATCCTTCACATCCCTTGCCGTTTGGCGATCGATGGCGAACGGGTCAGCAGACGCGGGCACTGATCTTCCTGTTTGCCGCCAACGGAAGGATGACATCATGCGCGATTTTCGCGACGCCAAGCTCATGGCAAAAACATTGCGGCAGGCTCTCGCCGACCGCGACATTTCGCTGACCCACAGCGAGACTCTCGAAATCGTCGCCCGCCAGTTCGGGCTAGACCAATGGAACATCCTCTCGGCCAAGATCGATGCGGCGGGCGCTTCCTCCGCCATCGGCATCGAGCCGCCGATGCCGATCTTCCGGATCTTCTCGGTCGAGAAAGCGATGGAATTCTATTGCGGATTCCTCGGCTTTCATCTCGATTGGGAGCACCGTTTCGGCGAGAACTTCCCGCTCTATTGCCAGGTCTCGCGCGACGGCATGGCGCTGCATTTGAGCGAACATTCCGGCGACGCCAGCCCCGGCGCCAAAGCCTTCGTCCGTGTCGCCAATGTCCGGGCCTACCACGCCGAACTCTTGGGCAAGGACTACCGCTATATGAAGCCCGGCGTCGAGGAAGCGCCCTGGGGATTGGAGATGACGGTCATCGATCCTTTCAGCAACCGTATTGCCTTTTGCGAGCAGAAGTAGACGAGGGGCGGCTTGGCTCCCTCCTCTCCCCAGCGGTGAGAAGGTGGCCCGAAGGGTCGGATGAGGGGGCGCACGGCATACCCTATATGTTGCCCTTCGCTTACGCTCCGTGCATTCGCGGCCTTGCCGCTCACCCCCTCAACCGCCTGCCGGCACCGACCGGGGTCGAGCCGCGGGTCTCGACCCGTCCTTCGGACCCCCGCCGGGGAGAAGGGACGTGTGGCAGACGCGCCGCCTAGACAATCATCAGCGCCCGCACGAATGCCACCGAGGCGAGCAGCGAGGCGATCGTCCGCACATGGTTCCACCATGTCCAGTCCCTGAGATAGGTGGTCCAGAGCTGAACCGCCTCCGCCCCGCTGCCGCTGACCTTATCAAGCGCATCGTTCATCGGCACGTTGAAGATGATGGTCGAGAGGAATGAGGCGACGACATAGAGGGTTGCACCTGCGAGCATCAACACGGATGCACCGCCGCGCCAGTCGATCACCGCCAGCACCGCGATGACGATGCAGAGGATTGCCGTCGGCACGAAAAGGCCCATGAAGGGCGAGCGGACGATCGTGGCGTTGATCGAGTTCATCGCCGCGATGCCCTGTTCCGTCGGGATGCGCGAGAAGGCGGTCATGATGAAGGTGGAGAAGGCGAAGAAGATGCCGGCGACGAGGCCGCTGCCGATCGCGGCGGCGGCGAGGGAGAGGGTGAGAACGATCTGCATGGTCAGGCGCTCCATATTCCGTTTGTCGCCGTTCGGCGGGCATATTGACTGAAATCGGTGGCAGGGCGGCAGAGGATCTCGGCGACACCGCCCATCACCCTGGAATTGCGCCCGTCGAGCACCTGGCCGAACAGTTCCTCCAGAAGATCGATCAGGCCTTGGGGCAGGCCGGCTGCCGCAAGCGCGCCGGTGAAATCCGCCATCGACACCTGCTCATATTCGATCGGCCGCCCGGCGGCCGCGGCGATCTCGGCGACCGCCTGTCGGAAGGTCAGTGCCCGCGGGCCGGTCAGTTCGTAAACCTTGTTGCGATGGCGGGGATCGGCCAAGGCGGCGACGGCGGCATCGGCGATGTCGTCGGCATCGATGAACGGTTCGCTGATCTCGCCTGCCGGCAATTGCAGCCGGCCGCCGATGATCTGCTCGACAAAGGCGCCCTCACTGAAGTTCTGGCAGAACCAGGAGGCGCGCAGGATGGTGGTGTCAAGGCCGGACGCCTTCAGCGCTGCCTCGCTGCGTTGCGCGCCCTCTTCGCCGCGGCCGGAAAGCAGCACGATATGCGCAAGGCCACAGTCGACCGCGACCTTGGCGAGGGCGCCGATCGCCTCTGCCGCCCAGGCGACGGAAAGATCCGGCTGGAAGGCGACATAGGCGCTCGATGCGCCCTCAAGCGCGCCGCGCCAGGTCGACCTGTCCTCCCAATCGAAGGGACGGGCGCTGGAGCGTGACGCCGCGCGAACGTTGAGCCCGCGCGCTTCCAGGCGCTTGATGATGCGGCCGCCGGTCTTTCCCGATCCACCGACGAGGACGATTTCGGAATTCTGCATGTCGAAGCTCCTTCCTTGATCAAAACAAGAGAAACTCTCTCATTTGCAAAATGCGATAAACTCTCTTATTTTCTTTGTCAACTTGGAAAAGGAGCAGACGATGTCGGAGCAGCCGGTCGCAACGCGCAGGCGCCAGCAGGAGCACAGCGGCCAGCTGCGCCGGATCCCCAGCCAGCAGCGCGGCCGTGAGCGCTTCGAAAAGATCCTCGCCGTCGCCTCCGAGCTGATCGAAAGCCATGGCAGCGACGGCTTGAAAATGAGCGAGATCGTCGAAAAGGCCGGCCTTTCCTTCGGCGCCCTCTACCAATATTTCCCCGACAAGAGCTCGATCATCCGGACCTTGGCCGAGCGTTTCAACGAAGAGGGCAGGCGATGCGTCGAGGCGGAGTTGGCGAAGGTCACCGATGCTGCCGGGCTGCAAGGCGCGCTCGCCACGATCGTTGACGAATATTACGGCTTCTTCCGCCGCGAGCCCGTCATGCGCGACATCTGGCATGCGACCCATACCGACAAGCTGCTGCAGCAGGTCGATGCCGAGGACATGGAATTTCATGCCCAGGCATTTCTCGCCGTGCTCGTCCGCCTATGGCCGGATCGCGACCGCAAGGAACTGCTGGCGATCGCCCGGCTGACGATGCAGCTGCTTGCCGCCGGCGTGCGATATGCGGTTTCGCTCGATGCGGAGGAGGGCGCCCAGGCGATCGCCCTGTTCAAGAAGATGCAGATCGCCGATATCGGTCGTCTGATGCGGTGATTGGCTCGCCTTTCGTCTGGAAACGTCGGGCTCTTGCTGCTATTCCCGCAAGGAGCCAAGCCGAAGGAGAGCCGCATGATCCAGACCACATTTCCCGACCGCGCCGTGATGGCCGAACTGGTGGCCAAGATGCTCTGGGAAATCAAGGCGGTGCATTTCAATGCCGCCCAGCCTTACAAACTCTCCTCCGGCATGGCGAGCCCGGTTTATATCGATTGCCGCAAGCTGCTTTCCTTCCCGCGAATCCGCTCGACGGTGATGGATTTCGCCGCCAGCACCCTGCTGCGCGATGCCGGCTTCGAGCAGTTCGATTGTATCGCCGGCGGCGAGACCGCCGGCATCCCCTTTGCCGCGCTGCTGGCTGACCGCCTCGGCCTGCCGATGATCTATGTCCGCAAGCAGCCGAAGGGCCATGGCCGCAATGCCCAGATCGAAGGCAACATGCCGGAAGGCTCGCGCGTTCTCGTCATCGAAGACCTGACGACAGCCGGCGGCAGCATGTTCAAGTTCATCGACGCGGTTCGTGCCGCCGGCGGCATAGTCGATCATGGCATTGCGCTGTTCTTCTACGGTATCTTCGGCGAACAGCGCTTTACCGACGGCAAGGTCCGGCTGCATCACATCGCCACCTGGCGCAATGTTCTGGCCGTCGCCAAGGCGCAGAAGCTCTTCGACGACAAGACGCTGACGGAGGTCGAGGCCTTCCTTGATGCGCCGCTGGCCTGGTCGGGCAGGAATGGTGGGGTTAGTGAGCTTTCGCTCTAGCCAGTTGACAAAAGCTCACTTAATCGATTGATGGACATATCAGTGCTGTTGGGAGGAATACGATGATTTTGTGCTGCGGCGAAGCCTTGATCGACATGCTGCCGAGGGACACGACGCTCGGCGAAAAGGGCTTTGCGCCCTATGCCGGCGGCGCGATTTTCAACACCGCGATCGCGCTCGGCCGCCTCGGCATCCCCACCGCCTTCTTCACCGGCATTGCCGATGACATGATGGGCGAAATCCTTCTCGAGACGCTGAAGGCGAGCAATGTCGATTACAGCCCGTGCGCCATCACGCCGCGTCCCTCGACCATCGCCTTCGTCAAGCTGGTCAATGGCCAGGCGACCTATGCCTTTTACGACGAGGGCACGGCCGGCCGGATGATCACCACGGCCGACCTGCCTGTTCTCGGTGATGATTGCGAAGCCTTGCATTTCGGCGCCATCAGCTTGATCCCCAGCCCCTGCGGCGAAACCTACGAGGCGCTTCTCGACCGCGAAGCCGCAAGCCGCGTCATCTCGCTCGATCCGAATATCCGTCCCGGTTTCATCAAGGACAAGCCGTCGCATATGGCCCGCATCAAGCGCATGGCCGCCAAATCAGACATCGTCAAATTCTCCGACGAGGACCTCGAATGGTTCGGCTTGGAAGGCGACCACGATACGCTCGCCGCCCACTGGCTTGCCCACGGCGCCAAGCTCGTCGTCATCACCAAGGGTGCGGAAGGTGCTTCCGGTTATACCAAGGAGCGTAAAGTCACGGTCCCGAGCCAACGTGTCACCGTCGTCGACACGGTCGGCGCCGGCGACACCTTCGATGCCGGCATCCTGGCTTCCTTGAAGATGGATGGTCTGCTGACCAAGCCTCAGGTCGCCTCGCTCGACGAAAAGGCACTCCACAACGCCCTGGCCCTCGGCGCCAAAGCCGCCGCAGTCACCGTCTCCCGCGCCGGCGCCAATCCGCCCTGGGCGCATGAGATCGGGCTTTAACCCTCGCGCCGGGGACGGTGCGAGGCTTTTTGCGATGACGGCTGGACGCTGATCGATCAGGCGATTGTCCGGGGAAGTTCGGGAGCGGTCACCAGGTCCCGCAAGAAGTTTTCGCACCAAAGCGAGACATCGTGAGAGAGCAGATGCTCCATCATCATGCTCCAGCGTTCGCGGCGCTCCCCAAGCGACATGGCAAGGCCCTTGGCAATCGCATTGGCAGTGCCTTCGACATCGTAGGGATTGACCAGCAGCGCACCCTTCAGCTCCCGAGCCGCGCCGGCGAAGCGCGATAACACCAGGACGCCCGGGCGATCCGGGTTCTGGGCGGCGACATATTCCTTGGCGACGAGATTCATGCCGTCGCGCAACGGCGTGACCAGCCCGATCGTCGCCAGGCGATAGAGGCCGGCGAGCACGGTGCGGTTGATCGAACGGTTGACATAGCGGATCGGCACCCAGTCGACCGTCCCGATGGCGCCGTTGACGCGGCCGGCCTGCTCGGCGACCATCTTCTGCATATGCTCGTATTCGGGAACTTCCGATCGCGACTTCGGCGTGATCTGCAGATAGGTGACCTTGTTCTGATAGGCGGGATTGCCGGTGAGGAAGCGTTCGAACGCTTCCAGCCGCTGAATGATGCCCTTGGAATAATCGAGCCGATCGACCCCGATGATCATGTCGCGGCCCTCGATGCTGCGCCGGGTCTTCTGCACCATGACATTGTCTGCGGCGCTCTCGGCGAAGTCGGCGAAGCCCGCGGTTTCGATCCCGATCGGATAGGCGCCCGCCTTGAATATCCGCCCATGTGAATCGAACGATCCATTTCCGAGGTCGTCGCCAATGCCTTCCCTTCGGAGATACCCGGCGAAGTTCTGGAGGTCGTAGTCCGTCTGGAAGCCGACAAGATCGTAATGCGAAAGCCCGCGCATGATTTCTTCATGGACCGGCATCGTGACGAGAATGTCGGCCGGCGGCCAGGGAATGTGCAGGAAGAAGCCGATCCGGTTCTTCAGCCCCATTTGGCGCAGTTCGGCGGCCAGCGGAATGAGGTGGTAGTCATGAACCCAGATGATGTCGTCCGGCTCGATCATCGGCGCCAGCCGGTGCGCGAAAAACCGGTTGACGCGGAAATAGCCGGCCATTTCCTTTCGGCCATATTCGGCGAGGTCGAGGCGGTAGTGACAGATGGGCCAGAGAACACGGTTTGCAAATCCGCGATAATATTCCTCGACGTCGGTGTCGGTGAGATCGGTCAGCGCATAGGTGATGTTACCCTTCTGCAGTTGCGACAGCGGGCCAGGCTCCCTGTCTCCGCTCGACTCTCCCGACCATCCCATCCAGATGCCGCCGCGCGCCTGCAGGGCTGCCTGCAGCGCGACCGCCAGGCCGCCGGCCGCGGCGCTCCCATCCTTGGCCGGCATGGGAACACGATTGGAAACGACGATAAGACGGCTCATGAATTTCCTTTGGTGAAGATGGATCGTGAAAACGCTCTATGGTGAGCGTCTCGGGCAATCTCCCGAACTGGGCGCGAAAGAGCCGATCCGGACGCGAGTGGCCCGGTGCATACGCCAGCGGAAACAATGAAACGGGGCATCGCCCCCGGCTTGTAGGCCATGTCGTCGGAAGTACCCTGCGCACATATTTTGCTTGAATCTAGGGCGATGGCGGCAGATTGAAAGAATTCTTTCTAAAATTTTCTACTAGAAGAAAGTTCAATCCGGTTTTGCGCCACAGGCCCCATCGACAGGGATGCTTCAGGCAGGCCGTCATCGATTCACCATTTGCGGGCCGCAATGACCATGCTGGCGCCAATCCGCTCTGGGTGCATGAGATTGGTATGTAAGGTTAAAGCCCGCTTCGCCCCTCATCCGGCTGCGGCCACCTCCCCATCCCCATTGACGCTGCGTTTGGCAGGTCCCCTCGCCCCGTCAGAACGGGGAGAGGGTCAGGGTGAGGGGTAATCTCGCCCGCTTACTTCGCCAGCTTCGCCAGCGCCGCAACCAGGCCCTGCGTCGAGGAATCATGACCTGCCGCACTTTCCTTGCCTTCGACGACCGGCAGCAGGCCGGTTGCCAGTTCCTTGCCGAGCTCGACGCCCCACTGGTCGAAGGAGTTGATGCGGAAGAGCACGCCTTCGACGAAGACGCGGTGTTCGTAAAGCGCGATCAGGCGGCCGAGGGCGTAGGGGGTCAGCTTGTCGTAGACGAAGGTGATCGATGGGCGGTTGCCGGTAAAGACGCGGTGCGGGGCGATGAAATCGGCCTTCTTGTCGTCCATGCCCTTGTCGGTCAGCTGCTTCTTGGCTTCCGCGAAGGTGCGGCCCTTCATCAGCGCTTCCGACTGGGCGAGCACGTTGGAGATCAAAAGCTGGTGCTGGTGGCGCAGCTCCGGCTCGAAGGCATTGGCGGCGATCATGAATTCGGCCGGGATGATGCTCGTACCCTGGTGGATGAGCTGGTAGAAGGCGTGCTGGCCGTTGGTGCCGGGTTCGCCCCAGACGACCGGGCCGGAATTGCCCTCGACCGGCGTGCCGTCGATGGTGACGCCCTTGCCGTTCGATTCCATGTCGAGCTGCTGCAGATAGGCCGGAAAGCGCGACAGGCGCTGGTCGTAGGGCAGGATGGCGCGGGTGGGGTAACCCAGCACATTGCGGTGGTAGAAGCCGATCAGGCCGAGCAGCATCGGCAGGTTCTCGGTAATCGGCGCTTTACGGAAGTGATTGTCGACGGCATGGGCGCCATCGAGGAATTTGCCGAAATTCTCCGGCCCGACGGCGATCATCAGCGGCAGGCCGATCGCCGACCAGATGGAGTAGCGGCCGCCGACCCAGTCCCAGAAGCCGAAGACGCGGGCGCTGTCGATGCCGAAGGCGGCAACCTTGTCGAGCGCCGTCGACACGGCGGCGAAATGGTGCTGCACGGCCGCTTCGCCGAGCGCCTTGGCGATGAAATTGCGCGCCGTCTGCGCATTGGTCATCGTCTCGACGGTGGTGAAGGTCTTCGAAGCGACGATGAACAGCGTCGTTTCCGGCTGCACCAGCTTCAGGATATCGGCGATATGGGCGCCGTCGATGTTGGAGACGAAATGCGCGCGCGGGCCGTCATGAAAGGGGGCAAGCGCCAGCGTCGCCATCACAGGGCCGAGATCCGAGCCGCCGATACCGATATTGACGACGTCGGTGATCGCCTTGCCGGTGGCGCCCTTCAGCGCGCCGGAGCGGATCTCGTCGGCGAACTTGCCCATGGCGGCAAGCACGGCATTGACGTCGGGCATGACGTCCTTGCCGTCGACCAGAACCGGCGTGTTGGAGCGGTTGCGCAGCGCGGTGTGCAGAACGGCGCGGTCCTCGGTGAAATTGATCGCCTTGCCGGAGAACATTTCCTCGCGCTTCTTCTCGACGCCGCCGTCTTCGGCAAGCTTCACCAGCAGCTTGAGGATATCGTCATTCACCGCCGTCTTGGAAAAATCCATCAGCAGGTCGTCAAGCGAAACGGAAAAACGCGAAAAGCGCTGCTGATCGGCGGCGAAGGCGGCACGGATATCGGTCGCCTTGGTGGCATCAGCGGTGCTTTTCAGCTGTTCGACGATGGCGTTCATGGGAGGCTCCTTTGGAGGCGGAAAGGGTTGCGGAAACTATTCGCTTTATCACCCGCAAATCAAGTTCAGCCACCTGCCGAAATAGAAAAAAGCCACCCGCGGCGAGCGGATGGCCCTCAATTTCATTAGAGCGCCGCGCGTCCGAAAGACGTGCAAAGGACGTTGTAACACTTTGAATTCGTCAAATTCAGCCGCGCAGGTCCTTGCGCAGGATCTTGCCAACCGGCGACTTCGGCAGTTCGGTGCGGAACTCGATGAAGCGTGGCCGTTTGTAGTTGGTGAGATTGGCGATGCAATGGGCTTTCACCTCTGCCTCGGTCAGGTTCGGATCCTTCCTGACGACGAAGAGTTTGACCGCCTCGCCCGAATGTCCGTCCGGCACGCCGATGGCCGCGGCCTCGAGAATGCCGGCATGCATGGCGGCGACCTCCTCGATCTCGTTCGGATAGACATTGAAGCCGGAGACCAGGATCATGTCCTTCTTGCGGTCGACGATCTTGGTATAGCCGCGCTCGTCCATGAAACCCATGTCGCCCGAGCGGAAATAGCCGTCATCGGTCATCACCCGCGCCGTCTCCTCCGGCTTCTGCCAGTAGCCGGCCATCACCTGCGGCCCGCGGATGCAGATCTCGCCGACCTGGCCAAGCGGTAACGAATTGCCTTCCTCGTCGCGGATGTCGAGGTCGGTGGAGGGCAGCGGCAGGCCGATCGTACCGGTGAACTCGGCCGAATCGAAACGGTTGGCGGTGGCGACAGGCGAGGTTTCGGAAAGGCCGTAGCCCTCCGTCACCGGCGTGCCCGTCATCTTGAGCCAGCGGTCGGCGACCGGCCGCTGGACGGCCATGCCGCCGCCGAGCGACATGATCAGCGGGGAGAAGTCGAGCTTGGCGAAATCGGCATTGTTCATCAGCGCATTGAACAGCGTGTTGAGGCCGGGGAAGATATGCACGTCGGATTTGCCGAATTCCTTGACGAGACCGGGAATGTCGCGCGGATTGGCGATCAGGATATTGTGGGCGCCGAGCGACATGCCCATCAGCGAATTCACCGTCAGCGCAAAGATATGGTAGAGCGGCAGGGCGCAGAGGAAATTCAGCACCTCCGGCTGCTTCTTGCGCTCGAAGGCCGAGCGGAGCCAGAGTGACAGCTGCTGCTTGTTGGCGAGCAGGTTCGCATGCGTCAGCACCGCGCCCTTGGCAACGCCCGTCGTGCCGCCGGTATATTGCAGGAAGGCGATATCGCCGCCGGCAAGCGTCACCGGCGCAAGCTTCTTTCCCGCCCCTTCGCGCAGCACCTGGCCGAAGCTCTTGTGCTGCGGGATCGACCAGGAGGGAACGAGCTTCTTCACCTTGCGCACGACGAAATTGACGATCAGCCCCTTGGGTCCCAGCATTTCGCCGAGCGAGGTGACGACGACATGGCGCAGATCCGTCTTGTTGAGCACCTGCTCCACCGTGCGGGCGAAATTCTCCAGCACGAAGATCGCCTTGGCGCCGGAATCCCGCAGCTGATGTTCGAGTTCGCGCGGCGTATAGAGCGGGTTGACGTTCACCACGACGAGGCCGGCGCGCAGGATGGCATAGGTGGCGATCGGGTTCTGCAGCACGTTCGGCATCATCACGGCGACGCGATCGCCCTTCTCGAGGCCGATGCTCTGCAGCCAGGCGGCGAGTTTGCGCGTCTTGCTCTCCAGTTCACGATAGCGCATCGCCTTGCCCATGCTGGAAAACACCGTCCGGTCGGCGTAACGGGCGCAGGATTTTTCCAGCATTTCGGCAAGCGAGGCATATTCCAGAGGTGGGAGTTCGGCCGGAACGACATCGGGATAGCTGGCAAGCCAGGGCTTGCCGGGTTTGGCTCCGTTCGGATGGACGGAAATGCTGTTCATCGTATCCTCTCTCCCTTGCGGCCGCCGTTGAGCCAGCAATGGTCTGGCCCATATTGACCGGAAAGATCCTCCGTCTTCCAGTCCGGCAGCTTATGCCATTGCCTGAACGGTTCAAGCCGAATGAAGCTATACTAACCTTGACGTAAACGTCAACATTCGGCCATCGCCGGCTCGTGGGAAGGCTGGGGAACTTTGAGTCGGCCATGACGTTGATCCTGCAGACTCACTATGAGGAAACACCAAAAGGAGGTGCACAATGTTGAACCAGGATACTGACGCCACCCGCCGCGACCCGAACGTCGAGGGCACGCATGCGATGATCGCCAGCGACCGTGTCGAAGGCACCCGTGTTTATGGTTCGGATGGCAGGCATATTGGCTCGATCGAACGCCTGATTATCGGAAAACTCGACGGCCGCGTCGCCTATGCCGTGCTGAGTTTCGGCGGCTTCCTGGGCATCGGCCACGATCACTATCCGCTTCCCTGGGAAAAGCTGAACTACGACACCCAGCTGGACGGCTATCGCATCGACCTGACCAAGGAGCAGATCGAAGGCGCCCCGAGCTATTCGGACGATGACGACACCTGGTACAACGATAATGGCCGCCGGGTCTATGATTACTACGGCGTGCCGCCCTACTGGATGTAACGTCGTCCGATAGGCCGAGCTGGAAGGGCCCCGCGGCATGCGGGGCCTTTTTGGTGTTTGGTGACAAATGTCATGGCTCGGCAGCCCCTCATCCGGCTGCCGCTACCTTCTCCCCGTAAACGGGGCGATGGGGATGTACCGCGACCTCTCCGTTCCCACATCGCTCTCGCAGGGCTCGTCCCTCTACCCGTTTACGGGCAGAGGGTTAGGGTGAGGGGCAGCTAGCGCGAACCGACAACAAGATCATTGGCCGATCGCAGCACGGTGCCGATGACAATATCCTCTGCCCTGATCGCCTTCGCCGTCTTGACCGCAAAGACATGGCTCTCGCCCGGCAACAGCGTCACCAGCATCGAATCGACGACGGCATCCGGATCCAGCCGATCCGCCATCAGGCAGACATCCTTGAGGAAGTTTTGCGCCGTCACCTTGACCTGATACCCGCCCTCAATGCTGGTGACATCGACCGCCAGCCGCGGTGCTGGCAAGGCAAGCTCGATATCCTCGACGAAATAATGGAAGGCGCGCCTGTCCAGCATCTGCACGACGATGAGCTCGTCCTTCGGTAAGCCGGGAGTGACGATATCCTCGGGCAGCGGAAATTCCCTGGCCTCGAAGCGGTCGCAGAGCAGGCGCCAGAATTCGAATTCGGCAAGCACGGTGCCATCGAGCTTCAGGCGTTTGCCGCTGATTTTCGCCCGCCAGAACAGGGTGCGTTCGTTGACCGCCACCGCCGCAAGTCCGCCGCCGCGCGGCTGGATCGTCAGCAGGCGCGGATCATAGGCTGCCTTCAGCGCATACCAGAGCGGCTTGCGGCGGCCGGCCGAATCGAGCGCCGCCCATGAGGTCACCGGCCAGCAATCGTTGAACTGCCAGACCACCGCGCCCTTGCAGACATTCCGGTGCGAGCGCATGTGCTCGACGCCGAAGCGGATGGCGCGCGCCTGGTTGAGCTGGGTGGCGAAATGCCAGTCGTCCATCGTCTGCGGCTCCGGCAGATGGCCGGCAAGGCCGCGGATCAGCTTGTCATTACCCTCGGTCGCCTTTTGATGGTGGAAGACGCCGTTCGATTGCGGCGTCAGCGGCTGGTCGTGCACGCTCTCTTCGATCGTCGCCCAGGCGGCCGGCGCCTGCCAGCCGAATTCGGAGCAGAAACGCGGGATGTAATTGCGGTAGACCTCGTAGCCGACATCGTTCCACACGTCCCAGATATGTTTGCAGCCATGGCCGTCGGCATTGGGTTCGATCTCCATCGAGCCGGAATAGGGGCTGCCGGGATAATAGGGCCGGTCGGGATCGAGTTCGCGGCAGAGTTTGGGCAGCAGGTCGAGATAATAGCCGAGCCCCCAGCTCTCGCCCGCCTTGATGATCGGCCGCCAGCCCCATTCGTCGAAGCCCCAGATGTTCTCGTTATTGCCGTTCCAGAGGACCAGCGAGGCATGCGGCATCAGCCGCACGACATTGTCACGCACCTCCGCCTTGATCTCGCTTCTGAGCGGCTCCTCCTCCGGATAGGCGGCGCAGGCAAAGAGGAAATCCTGCCAGACCAGAATGCCTTCACGGTCGCAGGCCTGATAGAATTCGTCGGCCTCGAAAATGCCGCCGCCCCAAACGCGCAGCAGATGGATGTTGGCGGCCTTTGCCTCCTCGATCCGCGCGGCATAACGCTCGGCCGTCACCCGCGGGGGGAAACAATCGTCCGGAATCCAGTTCGCCCCGCAGATGAACAGCGGCACGTCGTTGACGACGAAGGTGAAGGCCGAGCCGTGTTCGTCGGCCGAGGTGTCGAGCCGCAGCGAGCGGAAGCCGAGTTCGCGTTCAAAGCTGTCGAGCAGATCGCCGCTGGCCTCGTCGACCAGCCTCAGCGTCATCGGATAGAGCGGCTGCGCGCCGAGATGGTGCGGCCACCACAGCTGCGGCGAGGGGAGGGTAAGCTCGAAGGCGCTCTCGTCTTCGTCAGCATTGATTGCCACCGTCTGGGTCACGCCGCCGATTGCGGCGACGAGCTTGCACGGCGCCTTGTCGCCATGCCGCGCCAGCCTGGCATGGACCTTGATCAACCCATCGCCGCCGGCAAGCGTTGCGGATACGCGCGTTTCGGCAAGCCGCACCCGATCCCAGCTTTCCAGCCGGACCGGCTTCCAGAGACCTGCCGTCACCAGCGTCGGTCCCCAGTCCCAGCCGAAATTGCAGGCCATCTTGCGCATCAGATTGCCCGGTCCCGGATAGTTGTTGGGGCGGTAGCCGTAATGCCTCTCCATCTGCGCGCCATAGGCGTAGGCCGAGCGGAAGGTGACCGTGAGTTCGTTGCTCCCGGCCTTCAGCAGCTCCGACACATCGAAGCGATAGGTGCGGTGCATGTTGAAGGTGCAGCCGATCTCTTCGCCGTTGAGGGATATCACCGCGACCGTATCGAGCCCGTCGAAGACGAGTTCCCATACCTTGCCATCATCAGGCATTGCCTCGAAGCTGCAGCGATAGGTCCAGTCGGTTTTGCCGATCCAGTCATTGGTGATCTCGTTGACGTCGATATAGGGATCGGGGATCAGCCGGTTGGCGAGCAGGTCGAGATGCACGCAGCCTGGCACCGTTGCGGGTATCGCGGCCGGCAGGCCGGACCTTCCTGTATCGTTACAGGTAAGCGTCCAGCCGGAATTGAGCGCGGTCTTCTCGATCATGGGCGGGCTCCTGATTCATGCCGCTCGAAGCTGTGGGATTAGGTGTGGAGTAGAACTATGTCGCCGCAAGAAGCGTCAGAGAAACCGGCCGTGGCGCTGCAGCACTTCGATCTTGTAGCCGTCGGGATCGCTGATGAAGAAGAACAGGCCGAAGAGCTTGCCGTCGCGGTTGAGCTCCACCAGTTCGCCGGGATGAAGCCCGAGCTTCGACAGCCGCTTGCGTTCGACCGACACCTCTTCGACCGAGACGGCGAGATGACCATAGGCATTGCCGAGCTCGTAAGGCGCGGTCCGGCCCTTGTTGACGGTCAGCTCCAGCTCGAAGCCGGTCTCGGCATTGCTCAGATAGATCAGCGTGAAGGTTTCGAAATCGACGCGGTCGGCGACCGAAAGGCCGAAGGCCTTGCCGTAGAAGTCGACGGAGCGCGCCTCGTCGAGAACGCGGATCATCGAGTGGATCATCTTCGCCAATTCTGCCTCCCATTCCACGACAGCGCCGCGCGTCTTTTCAGACGCGCAAAGGACGCTGTGGCACTTGGTACCCGTCCTTTTACGCCGGGCGCAAGCCGATTCTTCGGGTGATCGCCGCTTCGACCAGGCCCATGGCGTCATAGATCAGCACCGCCATCAGGCCGACGATCAGGCCGCCCTGCAGAATGAAGGCGGTATTGTCGGAAATCAGCCCGGCGATGATCACCTCGCCGAGACCCTTTGCCGCAACCGTCGAGCCGATCGTCGCCGTGCCGATATTGATGACGGTCGCAACCTTCAGCCCTTCGAGGATCAGCGGCAGGGCAAGCGGCAGCTCGACGCGAAACAGCCGTTGCGTGCCGTTCATGCCCATGCCGTCGGCGGCATCGAGCACCTGCGGCGAAACCTGTTTCAAGCCGGCGACGGTGTTTTCGAAGATCGGCAGCAGGCCGTAGAGAAAGAGCGCGATCAGCGTCGGCATGGCGCCGAAGCCGGTGGCGGGAACGGCGAGCGCCAGCACCGCGACCGGCGGAAAGGTCTGCCCGGCATTGGCGATGGCGCGCGACAGCGGCAGGAAGTCAGCCCCGCTTTCCCGCGTCACGAAAATGCCGCCGACAACGGCAAGCACGGCGCTGCAGACAATCGAGCCGATCACCAGTTGCAGATGGCCGACGGCCAGCGAGGCAAGGCTGTTCTGCGTATAGACGGCGGGCGCATTGTTGTTGGTCAACGGCGTGAGCAGGAAGGAAAGCCACTCCGTCCTGAACAGCAGGATCAACAGCAGGGCGAGCGCCGCCAGGCGGAAGAGATTGGCGACGAGGAGTTTCATGCCTTGCGGCCCAGTTCGAGAAGCCGGCTCATCGAGATCGACCCGACAGCCGCCTTCTCGCCGTTTTCAACGGCCGCCTCGTCGACCCCCTGCCAGATCATTTCGGCCAGCGCATCGCGCAGGCTGAGCGACTGCGGCAGGGCATAGGCGAGACCGCTTTTCGCCGGCGCCATGCTTTCCTTCAGCGGCAGCAGCGACATCAGCTTCAGCGCCCGGTCGGAGGTGCCGGTCAATTGCTGCACGAAGGGATCGGCCGGTTCGGTGAGGATCTTTTCCGGCGTTGAGCATTGCAGCAATCGGCCCTGGCTCATGACAGCGATCTGGTTGCCGAGATGGAAGGCCTCGTCCATGTCGTGGGTGACGAGAATGATCGTCGTGCCGAACTGCTTCTGGATCGCCAGCAGATCGTCCTGCGCCTTGCCGCGGATGACCGGGTCGAGCGCCCCGAAGGGTTCGTCCATCAACAGCAGTTCCGGCTCGGCCGCCAGCGCCCGGGCGACGCCCACACGCTGCTGCTGGCCGCCGGAAAGCTGGTGCGGGTATTTGTCGGCAAAGGTCGCCGGATCGAGGTTGAAAAGCCCGAGCAGTTCCTCGACCCGTTTGGCGATGCGGGCGGAATCCCAATCGAGGAGCTGCGGGACGGTGGCGATATTCTGCGCCACGGTGCGGTGCGGAAACAGGCCGTGGCCCTGGATGGCATAGCCGATCTTGCGGCGCAGCTCGGTCACCTCAACGTCGATGACATTCTGCCCGCCGACGAAGATCTGACCTTCGGTGATCGGCACCAACCGGTTGATCATCCGCATCAGCGTCGATTTGCCCGAGCCCGAGGTGCCGACGATGACGGTGATCTCACCCTTCTCGACGTTCATCGAGACATTGTCGACGACGGTGGCCGTGCCGTAGCGCTTGGTGACGTTCCTGATCTCGATCATGCTCATGCGGCGGATCCCCGGATGCTGTCGATGACCGCATCGAGGATGACGGCCGATGAGAAGGCGAAGAAGACGGTCGGCACGGCGCCGAGCAGGACGAGGTCCATGGCCGTCTGGCCGAGCCCCTGGAAGATGAAGATGCCGAAGCCGCCGCCGCCGATCAGCGCGGCGATCGTCACCATGCCGATCGCCTGCACCAGCACGATGCGGATGCCGGTGAGGATGACGGGGAAGGCGAGCGGCATGTCGATGCGGGTCAGAATCTGCAAGCGCGTCAGTCCCATGCCGGCGGCCGCGTCGCGCACCGCGGGGTCGACGCCCTGCAGGCCGACGACGGTGTTGGCGACGATCGGCAGCAGCGAATAGAGCACCAGTGCGATCAATGCCGGCGCCGTGCCGATGCCGCGGATGCCGATGGCAGCGGCCAGCGGCACATGGGTGGCGAGATAACCGAGCGGCAGCATCAGCAGGCCGAAGAGTGCCAGACTCGGGATCGTCTGGATGAGGCTCAGCCCCTGCAGCACGATGGCCCGCAGCTTCGGCACCCAGAAGCAGAGGATGCCGAGCGGCAGGCCGAGAATGATGGCGATGGCGAGCGAGCCGAAGGCCAGCAGCAGATGCGAAATCGCCTCGGTCTCGAATTGCGCAGCCCGTGTGGAAAATTCCTTCATGATCGAAAGGCTGTCGAGCAGGCCTGACGTGAGCGAGAGGAACAGCAGCGCCGTATAGGCCGAAAGGGCTGCGACCCGCATCCACGGCGCCAGCCGGATTTTGACAAGCGCATCTGATATCACGAGCCCGATCACGGCAAACAGCACCCAGAAACCGCCGCCGGGCGTCATCCGCGCCACCGTGCTGCCGGGCGGCGTCGCCGCCGCCGAGACGAGGCCGATCGCAACGATCAGCGCCGCAAGGCAGAGCGTTGCGACCATAAGCCGGGCAAGCGCGTTGGTGAGCAGCAGCGCGGCGAAAGCGGTGAGAAGGAGAAGCACGGTCAGGATGATGACGGAAGGCTGGGGAAGAAGCTGCGTGAGCAGCATCGGCTTGCCGGCGGCGATACGGTTGGCCTTCACATAGATGAAGGGCATCAGGGCCGTCGCCGCAATGCCGCCGGCCACCAGAACCACGCCGAGCCGGTCCAGCCTGCGGACCGCTGAGGTTTCTTCCATCAATTCAACCCTGTCTGCCAACCTGTCCGCTCAATCCTATCAGCAAAGGGAGGCTCCGCCCGAAAGTCGGGCGGAGCGAGCGATGACTATTTCAGGAAGCCTTTTTCCTTGAGATAGGCTTCGGCGACGGACTTTGCCGGCTCGCCGTCGACCTGGATCTTGGCGTTGAGCTTGCGCAATTCGTCGGCGGTCAGGCTCTTGAAGATCGGCGAGAGCACTTCCTCGATCTTCGGATTGGCCTTCAGCACCTCTTCGCGGATGATCGGCGTCGGCGCATAGACCTGCTGCACGTTCTTGTCGTCTTCGAGAACGGTGAGTTCGGCCGCTTCGATCGCGCCGTCGGTGCCGTAGACCATGGCGGTGTTGACGCCGTTCGTCTGGTCGGCGGCCGCCTTGATCGTCGCCGCCGTATCGCCGCCGGAGAGAACGACGGTCTGGTCGGGCTTCAGCTGGAAGCCGTAGGTCGTCTGGAAGGCGGGAAGCGCACCGGCCGAATTGACGAATTCGGCGGAGGCGGCAAGTTTGGCGGCACCGCCGCCGGCAACCCATTTGCCGAAGTCCGTCAGGCTCTTCAGCTTGTTCGGTTGGGCGACATCATTGCGCACAGCGAGCGCCCAGGTGTTGTTCGCAGGCGACGGCGTCAGCCAGACGATCTTGTTGGCGTCGTAATCGAGCTTCTTCGCCAGCTCATAGCCCTGGTCGATGTTCTTCCAGGCGGCGTCATCCGCCTTGTTGAAGAAGAAGCCGGCATTGCCGGTATATTCCGGATAGATGTCGATTTCGCCGGCGGTGATCGCCTTGCGCACGACCGGTGTCGCGCCGAGCGCGATGCGGTCCTGCGTCTTGATGCCGTTGGCTTCGAGCGCGAGCGCGATGACGTTGCCGAGCAGCGTGCCTTCGGTGTCGATCTTCGACGAGACGACGACGTCGGCGGCCTGGGCCGCACCCACCGCGAAGGCGGAGAGCGAGACGGCAAGTGCGAGTTTCTTCAGCATGGAATATCCCCTGTGTTAACACCGTTGAATGAGGCTCAAGCCCTTGGCGGAAGGCTTGTGCGCAGAAAATCCGCCGGCGAGGGCGACAAGGCCGCCATCATGCCGGAATTGCGTGCGTCATGGAAATAGCGTGCCCACCCGAAAAATCGATGCAAGCCCCCTCCAGTATTTGCGGTCGCGGCACGATTATGGCGGCGAATGCACCTCCACGCGCGGAAACGCATTCCCTTTTCCAAGGCCGGCGCGATTTGTTTTTGTCCCCTTGCGTGTTTCCACGATGCTCCGGTGCTCTTTCACGGTTTCCCGGCGCCCGGATTTTTTATGACGGAAACGATAGCCCGCCTATTCTGAGGCAGGGATATCTTTTTTCATGAACACATCATATCGTCCGGTTTTTCCAGCGCTTTCCGGAGGTGGCCATTGCATCTTGGTGCCCTGTTCATTGCAAGCCATGTGCTGACATCCGGCTCGGTGCGCGAGACCGCGCGCCGCTTCCAGCTGTCACCCTCCACTGTCTCCACCGCAATCCATAATCTCGAGACCGAACTGGCGATAAAACTGACCGAGCGCGCCTCTGGCGAGCTGGTGACACTGATTGCGAGCGGCAGGGTGCTGGAAGGGCTGGAGCCGATCATGGCTGCGATTGCCGAGCTCGGCCAACTGACCGTCCATGACGGCGCCGCCGAGGCCTGCGAGACCTGGGCATCCCGCATCCCCGTCAAGATCGTCACCATGGAGCGTTTTTTGGAAGTGGCCGACCATGGCAGCATCAACCGGGCCGCCCGCCGGCTTCGCTTGGGTCAGCCGCAGCTTTCACTGCAGCTTGCCAATCTTGAGAAATTTCTGGGTGCTCGGCTGTTCGAGCGGCAGGCGCAGGGCTCGGTGCTGACGGAAGAGGGCAGGCGCGCCTATCAGATTTTCATGGCGATCAGCCAGGCATGGAACGACCTGAAATCGTCCGCCGACGAGCGTTACCGACGCACCGCCCGATCGCTGCGCATCGGCTCGATCATCCCGACCGGCTCGGAAAGCTGGGTGGCGCGCTGCCTGGGCGTGCTGGTCTCCGAATGGAATGCCCGCCGCAACAACAATGCGATCTCGCTGGTGTCGATGACCGCCGACGATCTGCGCGAGGCGCTGAAGAACGGCCGCATCGACGTGGCGATCCTGGACTCGGTCTTCGGCCTCGAAAGCTTCCGGCATCGCGAATTGCTGCAGACCGACATGGTGGTGATCGCGCCACCTGACAGCACCGAGATGAGCGTCGCCGATCTCGTCGCCGGCCATGCGATCTGCATGCCGAGCCCACGCACCGGCCTCGGCCATGCGGCCATGGCCTTCAGCTACGAGCGCGCGCCCAACCGGCGCCTGCGCGGCCAGGATATCACCGCGGCCGATTCGCTGCCTGTGATCGTCGACCTCGTCGCCAATCACGGCTATGTCTCCTTCCTCGGCCGGGTCAGCGCCCTGCCGATCGCCGACAAGGTGCGCATCGTCGATCTCGACGTGCACCTGCCGATGTCCTATCACGTCGCTTTCAACCATCGCAAAGCCGCCGCCGATGCCTGCACCGTCATCATCGAGGCGGCGGCGAGAATTACGTCGGAAACCGTCGTGCAAACCAAAAGGCAGGCGGACGCCGGAGCCAGGGAGACTGTAGCGTGACCATCTTGCTCGAAGTGTGCGTCGACAGCGCCGAAGGCCTTGCCAGCGCGATCGAAGGCGGCGCCGGCCGCATCGAACTCTGCTCGGCGCTGGAGCTCGGCGGGCTGACGCCGCTGCCGAGCCTGATGCGGATCGCCGCCCGCGCGCCCATTCCGGTCTATGCGATGATCCGCCCGCATGCCGGTCCCTTCATCTTCGACAAGGCGGACGAAGAAGCGATGATGATCGATATCGATGCGGTGCGCACAGCGGGCCTCGCCGGCGTCGTCATCGGCGCCAACCGGCCGGACGGGACGCTCGACATGCCGCTGATCCACCGCTTGAAGGCACATGCGGCCGGCCTCGGCTCGACGCTGCACCGCGCTTTCGATCTGGTGCCGGATGCCGATCAGGCGTTGGAGCAGGCGGTCGAACTCGGCTGCGAACGCATCCTGACCTCCGGCTGCGCGCTGAAGGCCACCGACGGCCTCGAGACGCTGAAGCGCATTTCGGCCAAGGCTGCCGGCCGCATCTCGATCATGCCCGGCAGCGGCATCCGCCCGGCAAATGTCGGGGAGATCCTGCAGGCGACCGGCGCCCGCGAGGTCCACGGCTCCTGCAGTTCACCGGTCGAAAGCGCCGATCCGCGCGCGGTGGCCTTCGGGTTTGAGGCGAAAAGCACGAACAAGACGGATGTCGCGGTTGTGAGGGAGATGCGCAGGGCGATCGAGGCGGTAGGTTAGAATTTGTAGCCCGCGCCAGCATCGAGACAGCCCTTCATCCCATCGGCGTGAGGGACAGCAAAGACGGCCCATCACTCGCGATCGTGCACGACGCCCATGATATCGCCCCTGCGGGAGACGCTCACCAGGAGATCGTCCCCGTCTCGCCATGCTCGGATCAGATATCGTTCACCCACGTCCTTCACATCTCTGACGCGGTAACCACGTCTCTCAAGGAGGCGAACCGCATCGTCCGGCCCGAAATTGTCCCGACCCGAGCGCCATCCGCTTCGCTGGTCGTGGTGGCGATTCCATCGCTGCAGAAAATCCGTTTCCGTCTGGTTATCGTCGGGATCGGAATAGAACTCCGATCCTTGGCCTTCCTGGATGACCACCTGCGCGCGGGCCGGCACCGTAAGTGGCATTGTCAGCGCCGCAGCCATTGCCAAGGAAGCAATTCGCATTTTCATCGCTCGACCCTTTCCATCACTCAATCGACGAAGATCTGCCGGCTATCCGGCGGCCCCACTTATGGACACTTCCGTATTCGTCTGTGTGCTTTTTGATTGAGAAATGTTGCGCGACATCTTGCGCGCCGGTTGGAGGCGAAGAGTACCAACAAAACGGATGTCGCCGTTGTGAGGGAGATGCGCAGGGCGATCGAGGCGGCCGCGGGATAACGGAGCATGGGGACAGGGCCCCCCATTTTGTCGATTGCACCCCGTTTCGTCATCCTCCGCTCAAGGCCGAGGATGACGAGTGTGGGGGGAACCTAAGCAGCAAGTACGGCGAACATGACAAAATAAGCGCCTAACTCTGCAGGACTTTTCCGACGCTGCCTAACCCCCGACACTGATCACCGCCTTGATCAACCCATTCTTCTCATGCGCCCAGCGGGCGAGATCGCGCGGCGCGTCGGCAAGCGTCGTGCGGTGGGTGATGAGTTTCTCCACCGGCACCAGGCCTTTGGCGATCGAATCCGCGACATGCTCGAAATCGACGCGGGTGGCGTTGCGGCTGCCGATCACCATCATCTCGCGCTTGTGGAATTCGGGATCGGAGAAGCGGATATCGTCCTTGACGACGCTGACCAGCACCAGCGCGCCGCCATGAGCGACGAAGGAGAAGGCCTTTTCCATCGAAGGGCCGTAACCCGTCGCATCGAAGACCACGTCGAAACCGTCGCCGTTGGTTTTGGCGCGAACGCTCTCCGCTGCCGCCTCGTTGGCAACGATGCCGGAGGTGAAGCCGAAGCGCTCCGAGGCCATCTGCAGCCGCTCGGTGCTGGTATCGAGCAGCGTCACCTCATGTCCTGCGATGCGCGAGAAGATCGCCGCCCCGAGCCCGATCGGCCCGGCGCCGATGACGAGCGCCCGCGCACCGGGGCCGGTCATCGAACGGCGCACCGCATGGGCGCCGATTGCCAGGAACTCGGTCGTTGCCGCCGCCTCGAGGCTCAGGCCCTTGGCGGGATAGAGATTGCCCGATGGAACCGAAATCTCCTCGCAGAAGGCGCCGTCGGTATGGACGCCGAGCACCTTGATGTTGGTGCAGCAATTCGGCTTGCCCTGACGGCAGGCGACACATTGCCCGCAGGAGAGATAGGGATTGACGATGACGGGCGTGCCGACCGCGATCGCCACACCGTCGCCCGCTTCCAGCACCGTCGCCGAGATCTCATGCCCCATCACCCGGGGATATTCGAGGAAGGGATGTTTGCCCTCGAAAATATGGTAGTCGGTGCCGCAGATGCCGACATGGCTGACGGCAAGCCGCACCCAGCCGGCGGCGGGAGCCGCCGGCGAAGGACGCTCGACGATATCGAGCACGCCGGGCTCCCGGCAAAGAACTGCTTTCATGACGGGTCTCGCATTCCTTGAATGGAAGAAGCCGGCTCGTTCAAGCCGGCTGTCTCATGTCGCTCAATTGCTCCGGCGGCGGCGCAGCTGGTCGAAGAACACGATCACGATGATCAGCAGACCGGTGATGATGCGCTGCCAGAAGGAGTTGACGTTCAGAAGGTTCGCGCCGTTGTTGATGGTGGCGAGAATGAAAGCGCCGATCAGCGGGCCGTGCACCGAGCCGACCGCGCCGAACAGGCTGGTGCCGCCGATGACGGACGAGGCAATCGCCTGCAGTTCCCAGCCGTCGGCCTGCGTTGCATTGCCGATGGCGATGCGCGAGGCAAGCAGCACGCCGACGAAGGCGGCGAAGGAGGCCGAGAGGATATAGGCAAGATAGATCATGCCCTTGACGTTGACGCCGGAAAGGCGCGCCGCCTCGGCGTTCGAACCGACCGCGAAGAGATAGCGGCCCCAACGGCTCAGATGCAGGAAGATGAAGGAGGGGACCGCCACCAGGATGACCATCCAGAACAGGCTCGGAATGCTGAGCAGATCGGCGCGGGCGAAATTGCTGAAGCCCTCATTGGTGATGTTGATCGTCGAACCGTTGGTGATCAGCAGGCCGATGCCGCGCAGCGATGTCAGGGTTGCCAGCGTGATGATGAACGGCGGCAGGCCCATATGAACGATGCCGAAGCCATGGAAGGCGCCGATCGCCACGCCGATGGCGAGCGTCAGCGCGATCGCCCCCCAGAGCGGCACGCCGGCCTGCAGCAGCCAGGCGATGATGACGGTGCAGAAGCCGACGATGGCGCCAACCGAAAGATCGATGCCGGCGGTGATGATGACGAAGGTCTGTCCGAGTGCGAGGATCGCCGTCATCGCGCCCTGACGCAGCAGGTTCGAAATGTTGAGCGGCGTCCAGAAGCTCGGGGTGACGACGCCGAGCACGATCCAGAGGAAGATCAGCAGGCCGATCAGCGTCAGGCCGAACAGGATGTTCATTTTCCGGCGCGGCGGCGGTGCGACGATCTCAGTGGGGGTGGCAGTCATGAATTTTCTCCCTCTTATTCTTTTGGCTCAGACGCCGATCGCTTCGCTGAGCACTTCTTCATGCGTCGCCGCGTGGAAATCATGGCTGGCGACGATCTTGCCGGCGCGGAAGACGTGCAGCCGGTCGGCCAGTTCGTAGACTTCGGGCAGGTAGGAGGAGATCAGGATGATGCCCGCGCCGTCCTTCAGAAGCTTGGCGAAGAGCCGGTAGATTTCCGCCTTGGTGCCGACGTCGACGCCGACAGTCGGTTCGTCGAAGATGAAGAGCCGGGCGCCATGGCTCAGCCATTTGCCGATGACGATCTTCTGCTGGTTGCCGCCCGACATGCTGGAGGCCGGAACGCGCCGGCTCGGCGTCTTGATGCTGAGATCGCGGATCTGCTTGTCGGCATTGGCCGACTCGCGCGCATGGTTGATCACAGGTCCGTGGCTCAGCCGTCCGAACACCGGCAGGTTGATGTTGAGGCCGATCGGCAGGTTGAGGCAAAGCCCCTGGTCGCGCCGGCTTTCCGGCGCCAGCGCAATGCCGAGCTCCATCGCGGTGCGTTCGTTCTTGATGTCGACGCGCTTGCCCATCCACTGGATATCGCCTGATGTCGTCGGCTGGCGTCCATAGAGCCCGAGCGCGAATTCGCTGCGCCCGGCGCCGATCAGGCCGTAGAGCCCGACGATCTGGCCCGCCTTGACGCTCAGCGACACATCTTCGAAGCCCGGACCGGAAAGGCCGTTGACGGCAAGGATCGTCTCGCCGATCGCAATCTCTTCCTTGTGGTAGATCTGTTCGATCGAGCGGTTGATCATCAGCGCGATCAGCTCGGCATCGTTGGTCTCGCCGATCAGGCGCGTGCCGACATGCGTGCCGTCGCGCAGCACCGAGACACGGTCGGCAAGTTCGAAGACTTCTTCCATGCGGTGGCTGATATAGACGATGGTGACGCCTTCGCCCTGCAGGCGGCGGATCAGCTTGAAGAGCTGCGCCGATTCCTGGCGGGTGAGATAGGCGGTGGGTTCGTCGAAGATCAGGAACTGCGTGCCGCGCATTGCCGCGCGTGCCGTTGCCACCAGCTGCTGCTGGCCGATCGTCAGCGAGCTCAGCAGCGCACCGGCCGGCAGACCGAAGCCGAGATCGTCGAGCACGGCCTGCGCCATCTTCTCCATCTGCTTCTTGCGCATCAGGCCGTAGCGGTTGACCTCGTCGCCGAGGGAGAGATTGGCGGCGACCGTCAGGTGCCGGCAGAGCACGACTTCCTGATGGACGGCGTTGATGCCGCGGGCGATCGCCTCGTTCGGCGTCGACAGCCCCACCGGCTGGCCGCACCACAGCACTTCGCCGGCCGTACGGGTGATGACGCCGGTCAGCAATTTGATCAGGGTGGATTTGCCGGCGCCGTTTTCGCCGACGATGGCGTGGATTTCACCGGCGAGGAAGGTCAGCGTCGCTGGCTTCAGCGCCTGCACATGACCGTAATTCTTCTGCAGGCCCTTGAGTTCGAGGATAGGCGATCCGGCGGGAATTCGATTGGCTTCTTTCAGCGTCGCGCTGTCATCATGGCGATGACTGACCTCTTCCAGTCCGATCATGGACCTCTCCTCCTTGTGTCACGTCTGCTCCACCCCCGGTAACCATACCATGGATGGAAAAGGCCGCGCCGGTTTTTGAAGCCGGCGCGGCCTGTCTGTCTTTGTTACTTGATCTTCGGGTTCAGCAGTGCGTCGATCTTCGGATCGGCCATATTCGCCTTGGTGACGAGGTTTGCGCCGGTGTCGACATTGGCTTCGACCTTCTCGCCCTTGGAGACGGCAAGAGCGGTCTTCACGCCGTCATAACCCATGCGGTAGGGGTCCTGAACGACGAGGCCGGCAATCGCACCATCCTTGAGGAAGCCGACCGTCTTGTCGTCGCTGTCGAAGCCGATGACCTTGATCTTGTCGCCGAGCTTGTTTTCAGCAATCGCCTGGCCGACGCCCTGCGCCATGATCAGGTTCGAGGCGAAGATGCCGACGAGGTTCGGGTTTGCCGTGATCAGGTCGGTCATCATGTTGAGGCCGGTCGTTGCCTGGCCGTCGCCGTACTTGTCGGCAATCACCTTCAGGCCGGGATACTTGGTCTTCACCTGATCCAGGAAGCCTTCGCGGCGCTGTTCCAGCGAGCCGACGCCCGGAAGATTGGTGAGGATGACGATTTCGCCCTCTTCCTTGCCGGTGGCGCCCTTGATGGCGGCGGCAAGGCCGTCGGCGGCGATGCGGCCGCCCTGAACGTTGTCGGTCGTCAGGAACGACTTGAACGCCTTGGAGTCGGCAGCGGAGTCAATGCCGATGATCGGAACCGACTTGGCGGCTTCATCGATCGGCTTGCCGAGCGCCTTGAATTCGGTCGGCGAAATGACGACGGCGGCCGGCTTGCCGGCAACAGCATTCTCCAGAATGCTGATCTGGCCGTTGACGTCGGATTCGGCCTGTGCGCCGAGTTCCGGCACGTTGACGCCGAGATCCTTGCCAGCCTTGCGCGCGCCGGCCAGAACGATCTGCCAGTAGAAGGACGTCGTGTCCTTGACGATGATCGGGATCGTCACGTCGGCGGCAAACGACGTTGCCGGCATCGCCGTGGCGATGACCGCGGCACCCGCAAGCGCCGTAAAGGCGCGACGGGACAGAAGGGATTTCACGATACTCATAAGGGTTCTCCTCTCAGGGTGCGTTCTCCTCCGAATAAATCGGCCGCTGAACGCAGGCGGACGATTTTTATCGATAAAAAACATTTGCAGGGAGAAGCTAGCCGAGGCGCAATCAAATTGCAAGTGCGTCAATCTGGCTTTTTTGCTTTGCTAAACTCCGCCCAAGCAACTGATTTTATTCCAATAGTACGATACCCTAAAATAGGGTTCAGGCCAGATCAACCTCATGCGGATGGACGACACCCTTTTTCAAAATCAGGTTACCGTACAGCCGGAATTCCGTCGTCGCGACGATATAGGTGGCCTTGCGGGCCATCGCGTAGAAGGCAAAGCGCTCCACCGGCACGATGCGGAAATCGCCGGCACGCCTGGACACGATCTGCTGGAACTCGGCGCAGACTTCGGGCATCGCATCGGGATCGCCCACCACTTCCATCCGCCACGCCGTTTCCGGCACGAAAGTATCGAGCGGCATGTGGGTGAGGATCGCCTCGGCCATGTCAGTGGCGCTGACGCCGTCGGCGCGAATGACGGGCGGGCCCATCGAGCCCGAGGGAAAATTGGCGTCCGCTATGACGATGTCGTCACCATGTCCCATCGTCTTCAGCGCATGAAGCAGGTCGGGGCCGAGCAATGGATGAATACCCTTGAGCATAATGTCTCCTCAGACCCGCACCGCTTCGGCGCCGAGCGGCGGCGCGACCAGCGTATAGGGCTCGAATTCCCCGTAGATCTCGTCGGCAAGCCGCGGCTCGACGATCTCCATGTTGCGCGTCAGGCTCGAAGCCTTGGCCGTGCCGATCAGCACCGATGCGACGACCGGATCGCGCAGCGGAAACTGCAGGGCGGGAGCCGCGAGCGGCACCCCATGGCTTTTGGCGATCGCTTCCATGGCGCCGACTTTGGCAAGCACATCGTCGGTTGCCGGCATATAATCGAAATGCGAGCCCGGCACCGGGCCGGTGGCGAGAATGCCGGAATTGAAGACGCCGCCGACGACGAGCGACGTGCCCTTCTGCCGGCAGAGCGGCAGGAGTTCGGCAACGGCCGAACGGTCGAGCAGCGTATAGCGGCCGGCAAGCAGGATGCAGTCGAGATCGGCATGGCGCATGACGTCGAGGCAGACGGGCACTTCGTTGACGCCGAGGCCGAAGGCGGAGATCGCGCCAGACGACTTGAGTTCCTCCAGCGCCTTCACGCCGGAATCGAGAAACTGCTTCTGGTGGACCGCATTCTTCGCCGCACCATGCGTATAGACGCCGATATCGTGCACATAGAGAATGTCGATGCGGTTGAGGCCGAGGCGCGCATAGCTGAATTCGACCGAGCGCATGATGCCGTCATAGGAATAGTCGTAATCGGCATCGAAGGAGAGCGGATCGACATAGCTGTAATCAGGCACGGTGCCGGTCGGCACCGGCCGCAGCAGCCGGCCGACCTTGGTGGAAAGCACGTAGCTGCCATCCGGCTGGTCGCGCAGGAAATCGCCGACACGCCGTTCGGCGAGACCCAGCCCATACCAGGGCGCGACGTCGAAATAGCGGATGCCGCTATCCCAGGCCGCCTGCAGCGTCTCCATCGCCTGCTCGCGCGGGCAGGCACGGTAGAGACCGCCGAGAGCTGCCGCGCCGAAACTGATTTCGGTCACCTCCAGCTTGGTCTTGCCGATCTTTCTCGTCTTCATCATTCCTCCTCGCGAAGAAGCTGAAACTGTCTATCCGGAGCAATCCCGGGAAAAGTGTGAAGCGGTTTTCCAAGGGTTTGCGTAAAACAAAAAGCTAGAGCGTTGCGCCCAGATGCCAGGGCACGAATTCGTTATCGCCGTAGCCGAAGAGCTCGCTCTTGGTCTTCTTGCCCGAAGCCGTATCGACGATAAGGTCGAAGATTTCGCGGCCCTTGCCGCTGATCGTCGCGTCGCCGGTGGCGATGGTGCCGCAATCGATGTCCATGTCCTCTTCCATCGACGCATAGAGCGCCGAATTGCTGGAAAGCTTCAGGGACGGTGCCGGCCGGCAGCCGAAGCAGCTGCCGCGGCCCGTGGTAAAGGCGATCATATTCGCCCCGCCGGCCACCTGGCCGGTCGCCGAGACCGGGTCGTAGCCGGGGGTGTCCATGAAGACGAGCCCGGGGGCCGTGACCCGCTCGGCATAACCATAGACCGCCGTCAGCGGCGAGCGCCCACCCTTGGCAACCGCGCCGAGTGACTTCTCCAGAATGGTGGTCAACCCGCCGCGCTTGTTGCCGGGCGACGGGTTGTTGTCGAGCGAGGCGCCGTGCAGAGCGACATAATCCTCCCACCAGGCGATTTTCTCGTCCAGCTTCTTTGCCACCTCGTCGCTGACGGCGCGGCTGCGCAAAAGGTGCTCCGCACCATAGATTTCCGAAGTCTCCGACAGGATCGCCGTGCCGCCGGCCGCCGCCAGCAGATCGGCTGCGACACCGAGCGCCGGATTGGCGGTGATGCCGGAAAAGCCGTCCGAGCCGCCGCATTGCAGGCCGATGATGATCTCGCTCACCGACATCGGCACGCGCTTTTCCTTGCCGACATCGGCAGCGATCTCGCGCAGCATGCCCATGGCCCGCTCGACCGCGCGGCGGGAACCGCCGGCATCCTGAATGTTGAAATGCCGCTTCGAAGCGCCCGCACCGCTCTGGCCGTACAGCGTCAGCTGGTTGACCTCGCAGCCGAGGCCGATCATCAGCACGCCGCCGAAATTCACATGCCTGGTATAGCCGGCGAGCGTCCGGTGCAGCACGTTCATGCCGTCGCCGGTCGAACTCATGCCGCAGCCCTGGTCATGCACGATCGGCACGAAACCGTCGATGCCCTCATAATGCGGCAAGATCGTCCGGTTCGCCTCGTCGGCGATCGCCCGGCAGACCGTGGTGGAACAGTTCACGCTGGCGATGATGCCGATATAGTTGCGGGTCGCCGCCCGCCCGTCGGCGCGGCGGTAACCCATGAAGGTGCGCGCCTTGTCGTCGGCCGTCGCCGTCTCCGGCGCCGAATTGGCGGTCGCCGCCAGCCGGTCGTTTTCGAAATGCAGGTTGTGGCTGTGCACATGGTCGCCGGCCCTGACCTCTTCAGTGGTGCGGCCGATCGCCTGTCCGTATTTCACCACGGGCGACCCGAGCGGAATATCCGCTATCGCCACCTTGTGGCCGGGGTCGATCTTCTGACGGGCTTCGATGCCGGCAACCGTCGAACCCGGCGCGATTGCCGCCGTTGCGACCGCGACATTGTCTCCGGCCGAAAGGATGATCCAAGGCAGTTTGTCCAATTTCTTCTCCCCAGAGCATGATGCCGAAAACTGTGAGCGGTTTTCGGACGACATCATGCTCTAACTCTTTAATTTAGAATAGGATTCAGATTTTTGGCCGACCCGGCCTAAAATCATCCTGTTCTAAGGAAACACTCGCTGCATCGGCGAATGCGCATTGATTTTGTTTTTTATCTACAATAAACATTTTCAAGTCAACGGGAATATTGATCCTGTGGACGAGGGAGGCAATGAGCCGCAGGCGACCGGAAATAAGCTAAAGGTCGTTTGAACAAGCCCCGGTCCGCTCTGTCCTGCTGTGAAGCGGGAAGGCGCTCACGAGGGCGGAAAGCGGGGTCTGGTGGCACGGCAGAATACGGTCTTCAAGGAAGCCTACAACAGGTATGCTGCAGCCTTGCGCACGGATACCGCACTGCCCTCGGAGCCGGAGATCGCCGCCCAGCTCGGCGTCAGCCGCTCGACGGCGCGCGCCATCCTGACGCGGCTCAGCGAAGAAGGCATCATCCGCTGGAACAAGCGCCAGAAGATCGTGCTGCGCCAGCCGACGGACCGCGACCTCTTTCCCTCGGAAGAAACCGATTCCCTGCACGACATCATCGAGCGCAGCTTCATGCAGCGCATCCTTGCCGATGATGCAGCACCCGGCATGCAGATCAACGAATTGGAGCTAGCCCGCGAGATCGGCACCGGCACAACAAGCGTGCGCGAATTCCTGATCCGCTTCTCCCGCTTCGGCCTCATCGAGAAACGGCCGAACAGCCACTGGACGCTCAAGGGCTTCACCCGCGAATTCGCCCTCGAGCTCGCCGATGTGCGCGAGATGTTCGAGCTGCACTCCGCCGCCGAGTTCGGCCGGCTTCCGCGCGACCACCAGGCCTGGATCGATCTCGCCGCCATGCGCGACGAACATCACGCCATGCTTGCCGACATCAACCAGCGTTTCAAGGACTTCTCCGTCCTCGACGAGCGCTTCCACCTGTTGATCCACCGCGCCTCGAAAAACCGCTTCATCGCCGATTTCTACGACGCCATCGCCATCGTTTTCCACTATCACTACCAGTGGAACAAGACCGCCGCCCGCCAGCGCAACGAACGCGCCATCCACGAACATCTGGATTATATCGCAGCCCTGGAATCCGGCGACCAGGCGGCAATCGAAACCGCCTGCCGCGCGCATCTGCACTCCGCCCGCCAGACCCTGCTGCAATCCCTGCCGCAGATTGCCAGTGAAACTGCGTGAGGTGGGGAGAGTTATTCCGGGAAAAGTGCCGCATTGGGTGCCTGCAAAAACCGGCCGGCGTCTTCAGCTGCTCAATTCCCTTTCAAATATCTCCCGGCAATTGCGACAATATCTTCTCGCGCGCGGCGCGCGATGCGGAAAGGCGCTGCCTCGTATCTCCCAGCACTTTTGCTGAGGCTTCCTTCGGCGTGCCGGAAGAAAATGGTGGTGCGGGAGCATATTCCAGAGCGAGCTGGACCGTTTCGGCTTCTGTCTGCCCCAGAAGCTCGCCAATCACGGATAGTCCGAAATCGATGCCCGAGGTGACACCGCCTGCGGTGATCAGGTTGCCATCCTGTACGACTCGCTCCTCGACGGGCGTGGCGCCAAAGCGCGGCAGGAAATCGAGCGCATTCCAGTGGGTCGTCGCGCGTTTTCCCTTGAGCAACCCCGCCGCCCCCAGCACCAGCGCGCCCGTGCAGACAGACGTGACGTAGCGCGCCTTCGCCGCCCGCTCCCGAACAAAAGCGAGCACCATCTCGTCGAGCAACAATGCGTTGATACCGCTTCCGCCCGGAATGCAGAGAACGTCGAGTGGCGGGCATTCCGCAAAGGTCGTGGTCGGCGTCAAAGACAGCCGGGTAGAGGCCGGAACGGGCCGCAAATCCTTCCAGATCAGATGAACCTCTGTGCCTTCAGCCGAGGCGAAAACCTCGTAAGGGCCGGTGAGGTCGAGTTGCTGAACATCGGGGAAGACGAGGATTCCGAAAGAAAGAGGCATGGGGAAACTCCTGATTGACTTTCCCAATCCTAGTGGAGCAATGATTGGCGTGTTTGCCAATCATCCCTCCGTTCATGCCAAATAACCCTCGCCGTATCGAAATCCTGACCTTCCCCGACAGCCAGCTTCTTGATGTGGCAGGCCCTTTGCAGGTCTTTGCAACGGCAAACGATCTGGCTGCGCTTGCTGACAAAGCGAGGCCCTATGAGACTGTCGTGGTGGCGCAATGCGCTCAGGTGAGAACATCGTCGGGTCTCGCCTTGGCAGCCTCCCCGTTGCCGTCGCCGGATGCGCCGCTGGACACGCTCGTCGTGGCGGGAGGCTGGGGTGTCAATGCGGCTTGTGAAAACCGCGATCTGGTGGAATGGGTCAGAGGCCGCTCAAAGGCGGCGCGGCGCACCGCTTCCGTTTGCAGCGGTGCATTTTTGCTGGCGACAGCAGGATTGCTCGACGGACGGCGTGTCGTCACGCACTGGCAGCGTTGCGCTGAATTCACAAAACGCTTTCCGTTGGTGCGCCTCGATCCTGACCCCATTTTTGTTAGTGATGGCGACATGTGGACATCCGCCGGCGTGACAGCGGGCATCGACCTTGCCTTGGCGCTCATCGAGATCGACCTGGGTCGGAAGGCGGCGCTCGCTGTCGGGAGGCAGTTGGTGGTTTTTCTGAAGCGGCCGGGCGGACAGTCGCAATTCAGCACGGCCCTCTCACTGCAGGAAAATGACGGGCGTTTCGACCAACTGCACGCATGGATCATGGAAAACTTGAGCCGCCCATTGCCGCTGGCGGCTCTTGCCGCACGGGTCAACATGAGCTCGCGCAGTTTTTCGCGGCATTATCGGCAGGTAACAGGGCTGACGCCGGCCCGGGCGATCGAAGACATCAGGATCGAAACCGCCCGACGCTTGCTGGATGAAGGCCAGTCTGTTGCCCGGGTCTCCAGGCGTTGTGGCTTCGGATCGGAGGAAACCATGAGAAGGGCCTTCCTGCGCCACTTTGGTACCAGTCCGAAAGCCTACCGCGAGCGTTTTGCCGGGTAGACGCCGGATGCCATCCTCGGTGCCGGCATCATGAAACCTTTTGATTTGTAAGCCGTTATCGCTGACATGACCGACGCTAAATTGAAACCGAAATCGGTCGACGGCACCGAGCCGGACGGTGCCGAGAAGTCGGGCCAGGAGAAGGCATCGACTGTCGAAGTTGCGCTGCCGCCAGATGCCATCCAACCCGATCCGGAGCTAACGCCTGAAGAGACCGAGCAGGCGCGCAAGCGCTATTTGCTGAAACGTTTCTGGATCAGCGCCCGCCGTTACTGGAGCCGCGATGGCGACAAGTTCGCTTGGCCCTTCTCGATCGGGCTATTGGCCCTGATCGGCATGAATGTCGGCTTCCAGTACGGAATCAATCTGTGGAACCGCGGGATATTCGACGCCATAGAGCGGCACGATGCCGGCACCGTCTATTTCCTGAGCGCTGTATTCGTGCCGCTCGTGCTTGGAACTGTGGCTATTGTCACTGTACAAGTCGCCGTTCGCATGATGATCCAGCGTCGGTGGCGTTCCTGGCTGACAAGCGCAGTCATCGCGCGCTGGCTCGCAAACGGCCGTTATTATCAGTTGAATCTCATCGGTGGCGACCACAAGAACCCCGAAGCGCGCATTTCCGAGGATTTGCGGATTGCCACCGAAGCCCCCGTCGATTTCATCGCCGGTGTCATTTCCGCATTTCTGGCGGCCTCGACCTTCATCGTCGTGCTCTGGACGATCGGCGGGGCTCTCACTCTGCCGATCGCGGGTTGGACCGTCACCATTCCCGGCTTTCTCGTCATCACTGCGGTCCTTTACGCCGCGATCACCTCCAGCTCGATGGCGGTCATCGGCCGCTATTTCGTCCACGTCTCCGAGGCGAAAAATCAAGCAGAAGCCGAGTTTCGCTACACGCTGACCCATGTGCGGGAAAACGGCGAGAGCATCGCCTTGCTCGGCGGCGAAGAGGAGGAGCGTAATGACCTCGATAAGACCTTCGCCAATGTGCTCAGGCAATGGGCGCTCCTTGCCCGCCAGCACATGCGCACGACGCTTGTGTCGCATGGATCCATGCTGATTGCGCCAGTCGTCCCGGTCCTGCTGTGCGCGCCAAAATTTCTCGAAGGCAGCATGACGCTGGGACAGGTCATGCAGGCCGCCTCTGCCTTCGCCATCGTTCAGGGCGCGTTCGGCTGGCTTGTTGATAACTATCCGCGTCTTGCCGATTGGAACGCCTGTGCACGGCGCATCGCCTCGCTGATGATGTCGCTCGACGGGCTGGAGCGCGCCGAACAGAGCGACTCGCTCGGGCGCATCAAGCATGGTGAAACCGAAGGCGAGGCGATGCTCAGCCTCAACGATCTCTCCGTATCGCTTGACGATGGCACCGCCGTGGTCACGGAAACGCGCGTCGAGATCGAGCCCGGCGAACGGGTGCTTGTGGCCGGCGAATCCGGGTCCGGCAAGAGCACGCTGGTGCGGGCGATCTCAGGTCTCTGGCCGTGGGGAAGCGGCAGCGTCAATTTCCACGCCGACAGACGATTGTTCATGCTGCCGCAACGACCCTATATCCCGTCCGGCACGCTTCGCCGCGCCGTCGCCTATCCCGGCGCCGCCGACAGCTGGACGCTGGATCAGGTCAAGGCGGCCCTCGAAAAGGTCGGGCTCGATTATCTCAACGACAAGATCGAGGAAGAGGCGCCCTGGGACCAGACGCTGTCGGGCGGCGAAAAGCAGCGTCTCGCCTTTGCGCGCCTGCTGCTCCACCATCCCGATATCATCGTGCTGGATGAAGCAACCTCGGCACTCGATGAGAAGAGCCAGGATAAGATGATGCATATGGTGATCGATGAATTGCCCGACGTGACCATCATCAGCGTCGCGCATCGGGCTGAACTGGAAGCCTTCCATAGCCGCAAGATCACGCTCGAGCGGCGCAAGGGCGGCGCAAAGCTTGTCAGCGATATCGATCTCATCCCGCGCAGGCGAAAACCGAATTTGCTTGTGCGGGTTTTGAAGAACCCCTCCGTGCTGAAAGACGGCACGACTTCGAATAAAGACAGCACAGTCCCAGAATAGAAATTCTCCGCCTGGCCAAAACTCAGCAATCGCCTGACGCGGACTCTGCGTTGGCAATCTGATCCAGATTGTCGATCAGCCGCTTGAGCAGACTGACAAGTTGTCCTGCTTCCGCGTCGGTGAACCCGGCCAATGCCTCTTCATTCCCCTGGAACAAGGCCGCAATCGCCTCCGGCATGCCGTCCCGCGCAGCCTTGGCCAGCACGATGCGGCTGCTGCGGCCATCAGCCGGGTCGGGTGTCCGCTCGATCAAGCCATCTCGCTCCATGCGGGCGAGCATCTGCGCCATCGGCGGTTGCTCGACCCTGGCAAAGCGCGCGAGGTCGCGCTGCGTGCTTGCCTTGCCATCTTGCAGCGCCACCAGCACAGGCAATTGGCCGACACCGAATCCGAGCGGTTTGAGGCGTGTTTCGCTCAAGCGCGCAAATCCGCGCGCCGCAAGACTGATGAGATGCCCCGGCGTCGAAAGCACGTCTTCATCCATTCCGCTTGACCTCTTGCCTGCGCTTGATCATAAGATATATACGTACATATGTATATTGATGCGCGGCATTCGGCAATATCGTTTGATGCCGCCGAGCTGATCTTTCAATCTCCATTGAGGAAACGACATGTCCAACCATCACGTCGAAATGCTCAAGCGCGTCTATGCCGGCTTCAACGCCAGGGACATCGACGCTGTCCTCGCCGTCCTTTCCGACGATGTCGCCTGGGCCAACGGCATGGATGGCGGCCATGTTCATGGTCGTGAGGCCGTGCGCGACTATTGGACACGCCAATGGGCTGTCATCAGCCCACAGGTCGAGCCGGTCGCATTTGCGGAAACGGACGATGGCACTGTGGCTGTCGAGGTAATCCAGTCGGTCTTTGACCTCGACGGCCGGCCGCTGGAAGGGCAAAGCCACGGCCTGAAGGACAAGACCGTCACGCATATCTTCCGCATCGAAGGCGATAAGATTATTCGCTTCGATATCCGGGATGCCCTGTAAGGAACTATGCCGGAGGTGGTGACCGCTCCGGGCGCGTTGCGGCCGACATGTCCGGAAGATCACCTCTGCATTTCGAGATAATCTCGTCGACAACGAGATTCAGGAGACGTGCGAAGCGGTTTTACCGGAGCCCTTCCGTGAAAGCCGAACCGCTCAATGCGAAGCCGCCTCGCTTGCGACGGCCGCCCCCTCGCGCTTCCGGCCGGGCCCGACCGGGATCAGCCAGGTGGTGAAGAAGGTCAGCACCGCGACGACGACCACGCCCCAGAAGCTCCAGTGTAGCGCCGCATTGAAGACGGCGCGGATGGCCGGATCGGCGGCGAGCGCCGAAAGCCCGGTCGGCTGGTTCAGCGCCTCGTGCAGGCCCGCCGCCGCCTCGCCGCTCGCATAATGGTTGATGCCGGCATTGAGGATGGCGCCGAGCACGGTGGCGCCGAGCGTATTGCCGAGACTGCGGGCAAAGATGATCGAGGCCGTGGCGCTGCCGCGCATCGACCATTCGACGCTGTCCTGCACCAGCACGATGCTGGTGAGGCTGATGAGACCCATGCCGAAGCCCATGAAGAAGGAACCGGCGCCGGCAATAACAGGCGAACTCTCCGGTGTCAGGAACAGAAGAAAACAGGCGCCGAACGGAAACAGCAGGCTGCCGACACGCAAGGTGCGGCGGATGCCGAACGCCTTGTAGAAGCGGCTGGAGAGCATCACCGACAGGGGCCAGCCGACAACCAGCATGGTGAGTGTGAAGCCTGCCACGATCGGCGAGCGACCGAGCACGCCCTGCACATAGATCGGCAGGATGGTCGAAAGCCCGATCAGCGCCATGCCGGCCAGCAGCGTCGCCGCATTGCTGGTCGCGATCAGCCTTCGGCTCCAGAGCGGGATCGATATGATCGGCTCCGGCGCCCGCTTCTCCTGGGCGAGAAAGAGAAGGCCCGTGACCACGAAGACGGAAAAAAGCGAAATCAGAATCCAGGCGCTGGCATCGGTTTCCGTCAGCATGACGAGCAGTGCGACAATCGATATCGAAAACAGCACCGATCCGAGGTAGTCGATCTTTGCCTGCTTGTGCGCCACGTCCTCCTTCAGGAAGATCATGAAGGCGATGATCGAGATGATGCCGATCGGCAGGTTGATCCAGAAGATCCAGGCCCAGGAGATGTTGTCGACGATAATGCCGCCGGCCAGCGGCCCGACGACGGCCGAGGTCGCCCAGACGGTCGCCATCGCGCCCTGCACGCGGCCGCGTTCCTCGAGCTTGAAGAGATCGCCGATGATCGTCATCGTCACCGGTTGGATGGCGCCGGCGCCGAGCCCCTGCAGCAGCCGGAACAGCACCAGCGACATCATCGACCAGGCAAGCCCGCAGAGCAGCGAGCCGACGAGGAAGATCAGGATGCCGCCGATCAGCACCGGCTTGCGCCCGAAAATGTCGGAAAGCTTGCCGTAGATGACGGTCGTCGTCGACTGCGCCAGCAGGAAGGCCGAAAACACCCAGCTGTAATAGGAAAAACCGCCCAACTGCCCGACGATGCGCGGCATCGCCGTCGCCACGATCGTCGCCTCGATCGCCACCATGAAGGTCGCGAGCATGATGGTGGCGACGATAAGCACGCGGTTCGAGCGTTGCGCTGCATTCGACATGACGATCCTCTTCGGGTGCTCCGCATGGCCGGGAATGTCGGCGGGCTGGCTGGGTGTGGGGCGATGTGCCAAGTGCGGAGTGACGGGTAGTTTTACGTCCGCAGTCGCGAGTCGTAAAGCCGTTCCCGCGGCAGCTGTTGTTTTCGTCCGAGGTGGGAGCGGCCGAAGCGAAGGCCCCGGTGCCACTTCGATCGGAGTGCCACCTCGCCCGGAGCCCTTCATTCTATCAGGCAGTCAGGCGGCAATCGGCCCGATCTTCATTGCGGGCAGGCCTCGCCGGTCGTCCCGCTCTCCGCGGAACCGGCGGGGCAACCCGGCGTCGGCTGTCCGGATTTTGGCCCGCCCGATAGCTGACCAGTCTGTTGGCGGTTGAAACAGCCCTCCTGTCATTCGTCATCCATCAAATGAAACTCCCGCGCCGCCTGAGGGCAGAGAAGGCTGAACTGCTCGATCAGCGGCGGCATCCCCGAAGCGCACGATATGTCTGAATTCTCTGGTAGTGGGAAAGTGACACTCTGCGGTGTTCCGGCAGAAGGTTCGAAGGACAGGGTGCCTTCGCTACAATTGGCGGTGGAACGGAAAGTGTCTTTCCCATTCTCTTTTGTGTACATCGCTACGCACTGCTTGACGGTCAGTTTGCCGCCATGGGCTGTTGTCTCCCATCCTGGGTCTCGCTTGCAATATTCCTGGAAGTCGGCCCGAGTGAGCTTGCCTTCCATCACTGCTGTGCTTGAATCGATGCCGGTCTTGCTGACGAGCGTTCCGTTCCATCCAGCACATGAGGCGAGCGGGAAGTCTTTTGCCTGCGCAGCGGACAAACCAAATGTGAAAAGCGCGATGCTTAAAAGCGATGTCCTCATGGATCCTCCTAATCGCCAACCTGCTCTCGTTCGATCGATATCGGTCGGGTATAGTTAGATGAATGGCAGCACAGCCGCCATGAGTGAAGAGGCTCCAATTGCTGAAATTTTGCCTGCAGAGCGGCCAAATGCAGCTCAAGGCAAACGCAGGATTTTAAGAGAGGCTTATAAAGAAATGGTGCCGCTTGCAGGACTCGAACCTGCGACCCCATCATTACGAATGATGTGCTCTACCACCTGAGCTAAAGCGGCATTTCACGGCCGAAGCATGCGGCCCGCGATTTGCATGGCGCTGATACAGCCATTGTTGGAAGATTTCAAGCGCCCTGTCATGGCTTTGGCAAAAAAGAGGGGAGGGGCCGAGTAGGCGCGGCTCAGAGCGCCAGCCGGGCACGCGCCGCCTTGTATTCGGCCTCCAGCCGGTCGACGAGGTTCGCCACCGGCTCGACGGCCTTGATGGCGCTGATGCCCTGGCCGCTGCCCCAGATGTCCTTCCAGGCCTTGGCGCCGCCGGTCGCCTGCTCGAAATCCATCTTCGAGGGATCGGCCAGCGGCAGGTTGTCGGGGTCCATGCCGGCCGCCACGATCGAGGGCTTGAGGTAATTGCCGTGTATGCCGGTGAAATAGTTGGAATAGACGATGTCGCCAGCGGCGCCTTCGACGATCGCCTGCTTGTAGGCGTCGGCGGCGCGCGCCTCTTGCGTGGCGATGAAAGGCGAGCCGATATAGGCCATGTCGGCGCCCATCGCTTCTGCGGCAAGGATGGCGCCGCCGGTGGAAATCGCGCCGGCGAGCAGCAGCGGCCCGTCGAACCATTCGCGGATTTCCTGGATCAGCGCAAAGGGCGACAGCGTGCCGGCATGGCCGCCGGCGCCGGCCGCCACCGCAATCAGCCCGTCGGCCCCCTTGCGGATTGCCGAATGGGCGTGGCGGTTGTTGATGATGTCATGCAGCACGATGCCGCCATAGGAATGGACGGCGGCGTTGACCTCGGGCACGGCGCCGAGCGAAGAGATGACGATCGGCACCTTGTATTTGACGCAGAGCGAGAGGTCATGCTCCAGCCGCTTGTTCGACATGTGGACGATCTGGTTGACGGCAAAGGGGGCGGCCGGCCGCTCCGGATGGGCGGCGTCGTGGCGGGCAAGCTCCTCGGTGATCTCGGCCAGCCATTCGTCGAGCTGGCTTTCCGGCCGGGCGTTCAGCGCCGGAAAGGCGCCGACGACACCTGCCTTGCATTGCGCCAGCGTCAGCGCCGGATGCGAGATGATGAACAGCGGCGAGCCGATGACCGGCAGTCTCAGTTTATCCCTCAGGATCGCGGGCAGGGCCATGGTTCATCACTTCCATTGACGTTTACGAAAACGTCAATCTCATAACAGAGATGAAAAGGCGATAAAAGAGCGGCTGCCATGCCTTCGTCGATTTCACCCCGAATATATAGGTCTGAGAAGGCTGATAGAATAAGGTCCGCATGTGCTGAAAGCTGCCGATTATCCTCGCCGATCAACCGCGGCCAGGCCTGCAAGGCTTGCGGTTTGCCGCACTTGACGCTACCGAATTTTGAGAGAGAACGGCGGGGATTGCAGTCCGATGCCGAGTTCATGGTGAAGGACTGGATGTGAGCGGATTAGAAACGGCCATCAGAACAGCGCTCGAAAACTCCGATCGCGACAATCCGGAGGTTCGAGCGAGGATCTACCAGTCGGCCCGCCAGGCGCTCGAAGCCGGTCTGCGCAAGCAGGATATCACCGACACCGAGGTCGTTGCCCATCATCGCCATCGCCTGGAAAGCACCATCCACGCCATCGAAAGCGAGGAGCGTGACCGCCTGCATCCCCGCCAGAGGCCGCCTGAGGTGCCCGTGCCGCCGGTCGTGGAAATGCCCGCACCGCCGGTCCACCGCGACGAGGTGGATGATATCGACAGTCCCGCCGTGTCGGGCGAGACCCGCGCCCCCGAAGTGACCTTCGGCCGTCGCGATGAAGCGAGCCTCGACGACGTGCATGCCGGCAGTGGCGATCATCTGGCCGCCGCGCCGGTCGGCGAGGAGCGCCTTGCCCGCGGCCAGCGCGCCACCAACATGGATTTCCGCCCGGAGCGGGCGGCCGGCCGCCGCAAGCCGCGCAAATTCTTTTCGCGGCTGCTCGTCTGGTGCGTGCTGCTGGCCTTTATCGGCATCGGCGCCTGGTGGGCGCATACCTCGGGCCTGCTGTTGACCGCAGCCGAGCGCGACACCAGCGTTGCCAATCCGCCGGCAAGCACCCAGCCCGAGGATTTCACCGGCAATGACGACAGCGCCGGCAATGCGGCCTCTCCCACCGACCAGCCGGTGACCATCGATCCGCAGAACAGTTTTTCGGCCGATTGGATCCCGCTGTTCAAGCCCGAGGACGCCGACAAGATTAAGAGCGGTCCAAAGGCGCGCACCGAAAAGATCGCCGAGAATGACGGCCCCGCCATCCGCCTGATTTCCGAGAGCGGTGCAGCCGATGGCAATATCTCGATCAGCGTGCCGTCATCGGTGCTGCAGCAGCTTGCCGGCAAATCCTCGACGATCGCGCTGACGCTGCAATCGACCACCGACGAGCCGACCCAGGTCACCGTCGAATGCAATTTCCAGTCGCTCGGCAATTGCGCCCGCCATCGCTTCAACGTCACCCGGGAAAAGTCGGATGCGCTGCTGCAGGTGAAGTTCGACCGCTCGCTGGCGCCGAATGCGCCGGGCACGCTGACGATCAACAGCGATCTCGACGGCAAGGCGCGCGGCATCAACCTCTTTGCCATCCGCATCCTGCCGGGGCAGTGAACTCCTATTTCGGAAAGCCTTATTTCAGAAACCCGGACCCCGAGCCGATGATCTCTTCGTCGACCGTGCCGAGCGCCTTTTTATCCTTGCCGTCATAATCCATCGCGTTCAGCATGTGGCGGATCAGTTCGAGGCGGGCGCGCCGCTTGTCGTTGGCGCGGATCACCGTCCAGGGCGCAAAATCCGTATGGGTTTCCTTCAGCATCCGGTTGCGCTTATCGCTGTAATCGCCCCATTTGGTCAGCGCCGCGATGTCCATCGACGACAGTTTCCAGACTTTCAGCGGATCATGGCGGCGGTCGTGGAAGCGCTTGAGCTGCATCTCGCGGCCGATATCGAGATAAAATTTGAAGAAGAAGATGCCCTCATGGGCGATGATCTTTTCGAGCTGCGGCGTCTGCTTGAGAAAATCCTCATATTGCTGCGGCGTGCAGAAACCCATGACCGGCTCGACGCCGGCCCGGTTGTACCAGGAGCGGTCGAACAGCACGAATTCGCCAGCCGTCGGAAACTGTGCGACATAACGCTGGAAATACCATTGCCCCTGCTCGCGCTCGGTGGGCTTGGTCAGCGCCACGACGCGCGCAAGGCGCGGATTCATATGCGCCGAAGAGGCCGAGATCGCACCGCCCTTGCCGGCAGCATCGCGTCCCTCGAACAGCGCCATCACCCGCTTGCCGGTCGCCTGCAGCCAGAACTGCACCTTGACGAGTTCAATCTGCAGCTTTTCCAGCTGCTCCAGATAGTCCTCTTCCTTGAGCTTCTTCTTGTAGGGAAAATCGCCGGATTCCAGTGCGTTTTCCTCCACCCAGTCCGGCAGGACGGGATCGTCGACATCGAAGATGCGTTTCTTTCCGCGGATCTCCAGCTCGACGGCCCTGTTTTCGACGTCCTCGTCCATATGTTCCTCCTCAGCCTGATTGTTCTCTTCCCGCAGGCGAACATAGTTGCCGTTGAAAATCAAATCTTTCGCGGATGGCCGGCACTTTTTCGTCGGTTTCGGTGGCGGCCTTTCGCTTCGGGGCGGCAGCCCGAAAACTTCTGTCATGAATTGCCGCTATCAGGCAGAGTTCCAATATAAAGAAAAACGAATCGACGCCGCGAGGGCACTTGCCAGACGAAACTCCATGGAGAAAAAGCCTGTTGGCGCGCATAAGGCGCGAACGGCCGGTGCTGCTTGCGGCGATCCTCAGCGCGCTGATCGCGCTTGCCGCCGGCATGAACAAGTGGGTTGTGCTTGTCCTTCTGCTGGTGATGATCCTCACCGCGCTTTTCAACGAGGCGCCCATCATCCAGGCCGAACCCGCCCCGCCGGTGGAGATGAAGCCGGAGCTGCCGCCAAGCCGCCTGCCGGAGGTTTCCGCCACGCTCTCCGGCCTCGATTTCCCCGTCATGCTGCTGTCGGACGATGCCTCGGTGCTCTTCCAGAACCGCGCCGCCGAAAAGGCCTTCGGCGAGGTGGCGCTCGGAGCCCATATATCGGCCCGCCTGCGCTCGCCCGGCGTGCTCGACATGGTGCGTGAGACGATCGCCACCAACGCGCCGAACCAGATCGAGCATTCCGAGCGGCTGCCCTCCGAGCGCGTCTATATCGTCCGCAGCGCGCCCATTGAATTCGCGGCCGGGGACGGGCCGCATGAGCGCTATTTCATCCTCTCCTTCCGCGATATTTCCGAGGTCCGCCGCATCGACCGCATGCGCTCGGATTTCGTCGCCAATGCCAGCCATGAGCTGCGCACGCCGCTTGCCTCGCTGCGCGGCTTCATCGAGACCATCCAGGGGCCGGCGAAGAACGATCTGAAGGCGCAGGCGCGCTTCCTCAACATCATGCTCGACCAGGCGACGCGGATGAGCAGGCTGGTCGACGACCTGCTGTCGCTCTCCCGCCTGGAGCTGAAATCGCACATCGCGCCGGACGAGAAGATCGACCTGGTGCCGCTGCTCGGCCATGTCAGGGATTCCCTGGCGCCACTGGCAAGGGATGTCGGCGTCGACATCAACCTGCATCTGCCCGAGGGCAAGGTCGAGGTGCTGGGAGACCGCGACGAGCTTGTCCAAGTCTTCGAGAACCTGATGGAAAACGCCTGCAAATACGGCCAGGAGGGCGAGATCGTCGACGTCTGGTTGAAGAATGGCACCGGCCAGCCGGTCGAGGTCAGTATCGTCGACAAGGGTCCGGGCATTCCGGCCGAGCATGTGCCGCGCCTGACCGAGCGCTTCTATCGCGTCAGCATCGAGGATAGCCGCTCGAAGAAGGGCACCGGCCTCGGCCTGGCCATCGTCAAACACATCCTCACCCGCCACCGCGCACGGCTGATCGTCAAATCCGAAGTCGGCAAGGGCACCGATTTCACCGTGCGCTTTTGACAGGGCATGTCCCCTCGCCACGTTTACGGGGAGAGGGTTAGGGTGAGGGGCAAATCACACGGAACAACCTTGGTGAAAGGATGTAGTGCGGAAAGCCGCCGTCTCCCCATCAGGATATGAAGCCGATTTCTACAACGTAAGGTGGATTGGTCGCCGGACTTTGCCGTCCGCCGACACGATGGATCTGCGTGCTCAAAATTATCCGTTATAAATCAGCAGCTTAAGCTGTCACAAATGTTTCATCGCTTTGACATAAAAGGACGGTGCTTAAACCGCTAAGAGAGTCTCGCCGATGAAAAAAGGCACTGCGAGGGCCTCTCTACAGGCCGCACTCACACAAGCCCAATGCCGGGAGATTTACATGAACACCTTCAAGCTCACCGTTGCCGCGCTCGCTGCAACTGCTGCTTTTGCTGGCGCTGCCGTCGCCCGCGACCAGATTCAGGTTGCTGGTTCGTCCACCGTCCTGCCTTACGCAAAGATCGTTGCCGAGTCCTTCGGCGAAACCTTCACCAACTTCAAGACGCCGGTCGTTGAATCCGGCGGCACGGGCGCTGGCCTGAAGGAGTTCTGCAAGGGCGTTGGCGAAGACACCATCGACATTGCAAACGCCTCGCGTCCGATCAACAAGAACGAAGCCGAAGCCTGCAAGGCTGCCGGCGTGACGGATATCCAGGAAGTCAGGATCGGCTACGACGGCATCGTCTTCGCAACCGACGCTTCCAACCCTGACGTTGCCTACGTTCCTGCCGACATCTACAAGGCCCTCGCAGCCCAGGTCGTCGTCGACGGCAAGCTCGTCGCCAACCCCTACAAGAAGTGGTCGGAAGTCAACCCGAAGCTTCCCGCTGTTGATATCGCTGCCTATATCCCGGGCGAAAAGCACGGCACGCGCGAAGTCTTCGAACAGAACGTTCTCGCCGCCGGCTGCAAGGCCTCTGGCGCTACCGACGTCATCGCCAAGGAAATCTCCGACAAGGCTGCCCAGGGCAAGGCCTGCGTCGCAGTCCGCAAGGACGGCGTTGCTGTCGACATCGACGGCGACTATCCGGAAACCCTGGCACGCATCGCCGCCAACAAGACCGGCGTCGGCGTATTCGGCCTTTCCTTCTATGAAAACAACGCCGACAAGCTCAAGGTTGCCAGCGTAAACGGCATCGTTCCCTCGACGGAAACGATCGCGAACGGCACCTACCCGGTTTCCCGCCCGCTGTTCTTCTACGTCAAGAAGGCACATCTCGGCGCCGTTCCGGGCCTGAAGGAATACGTCAACTTCTTCGTATCCGACCAGATGATCGGCCCTGACGGCCCGCTCGTCGAATACGGCCTGGTTGCCGCTCCGGATGCCGAGCGCGAAGCGATCCGCAAGGACGTCGAAGCCGGCAAGTCCATGTAATCACTTTGCCGGCGCGGTGCCTTCAGGCCCGCGCCGGCATTGCCTTATCCCTCGCGCCGGCGTTTTCGGTGCTGCGGGTTAAATTCATTCCGCATGATTGGAAGCTGAAGGCAGGCTGTGAAGCTGCCGGGCTTTGGGGCCACGGGCTTGGGGACGTAACGAATGAGCACATCCATCATACTTTTGTGCCTTGTGGTGATCGGTGCCGCCGCCTATCTGGTCGCGCGAAGCCGGGCCACGGCGCTTGCCGGAGGCAGATCCTCCGCATTGCATTCACGGCCGGCCTATTACGGCGCCTATGCCGCGATCTGGGCTGTTCTTCCCGCCCTCATCGTCCTCTGCGTCTGGCTCTCCGTCAGCCCCGGCATCATCCAGTCCTCGGTTCGCAGCGCCTTCCCTGCCGACGTCAAGGCTCAGGCCTCGGTCGAGCAGGATCTTGGTTATTCGATGGTGGCGACGGTCGCCCGCGGCCTGACGATGCTGACTTCGGATGAAGCCGCGGCAGTCGCCAACGATCCGGCCGCCCTGCAGGCCAAGCTCCTCGAAAAGGGCGTGCCGCTCGCCGGCCAGCCGCAGCCTTACATGGTCGATGCCGCCAAGACGCTGAACGCCAAGAGCATGACGAGCCGCCTCGCCATGACCGCCGTCGTCTTCATTCTGGCTGTAGCTGGGGCCTTCTATGCGCTGCGTTCCATCGCCCCGCGCTTCCGCGCCCGCAACCGGGTCGAGCGCGTCATGCTCTGGGGCCTGCTGCTCGCCTCCTCGATCGCCATCCTGACGACGATCGGCATCGTGCTTTCGATGCTGTCGGAAGCCGCCCGCTTCTTTGCCGTGGTTCCCGCCGCCGACTTTTTCTTCGGCACCGTCTGGGATCCGCGCTTTGCCGGCGCCGGCAGCTCGTCCTTCGGTCAGTTCGGCCTGATCCCGCTGCTGCTCGGCACGGTTTACATCGGCCTGGTCGCCATGCTGGTCGCCGTGCCGGTCGGCCTCTTTGCCGCCATCTACATGGCCGAATACGCCTCGCCGAAGGTGCGCGGGGTCGCCAAGCCGCTTCTCGAAGTGCTCGCCGGCATTCCGACGATCGTTTACGGCTTCTTCGCGCTCGTCACCGTCGGCCCGTTCCTGCGCGATTTCTCCGCCCAGATCAGCGGTCTTTTGTCCGGCAGCTATTCGAATTTCATCCAGGCGCAGAGCGTTCTGACGGCCGGCATCGTCATGGGCATCATGCTGATCCCCTACGTCTCCTCGCTGTCGGACGACATCATCACCGCCGTGCCGCGGGCCCTGCGTGACGGTTCGCTCGGTCTTGGCGCCACCCGCTCCGAAACCATCAAGAAAGTCGTCTTGCCCGCAGCCCTTCCCGGCATCGTCGGCGCATTGCTGATGACCGCCTCGCGCGCCATCGGCGAAACCATGATCGTCGTGCTGGCCGCCGGTGTTGCCGCCCGCATCCAGATCAACCCCTTCGAGCCGATGACGACGGTGACCGTCAAGATCGTCAACCAGCTGACCGGCGACCTCGAGTTCACTTCGCCGCAGACCCTGGTTGCCTTTGCCCTTGGCATCACGCTGTTCTGCATCACGCTTTGCCTCAACATCTATGCGCTCTACATCGTGCGCAAATACCGGGAGCAGTACGAATGACGGATATTGTTTCTCCCGCCGGCGTCACCGTTTCCAAGGCGCCACCGCGCCGCGATATCGGCATCAAGCGCCGCTATGCCGCCGAGCGCCGGTTCCAGGCCTATGGCATCGCCGCCATCACCTTCGGTCTCGTCTTCCTCTTCATCCTGCTGTGGACGGTGATCGGCAAGGGCTACACCGCCTTCCAGCAGACGGCGATCACCTTGCCGATCGAATTCTCGGAGAAGACGATCGATCCGAACAACAAGCGTGCGACCGACCCTTCGGTGCTGATCGCCGCCAACTATCCGGTTCTCCTGCGCGACGCGATCGTCAAGCAGCTGAACATCAATGCCGCAAGCCGCCCTGATGTGCGCGATGCCTCGGCCATGCTGTCGAAGAGCGCCCCGATCCAGCTGCGCGACATGGTCATGTCAGACCCGTCGATCATCGGCAAGACGGTCAATGTCACGGTGCTTGCCGACGCCAATGTCGACAGCGCCAACAAGGGCCAGATCGACCTTTCGGTCGATGAGAAGAACCGCAAGGTCAACGACAAGCAGGTTGGCTGGATGAACGAGCTGAAGGCGAGCGGCGCTCTTCACAAGCAGTTCAACACCGGCCTCTTCGTCAACGGCAACTCCAGCCGTCCCGAAGCCGCAGGCCTTGGCGTCGCCCTCATCGGCTCGCTCTACCTGATGCTGATCGTGCTGGTGCTGTCGCTGCCGATCGGCGTCGCCGCCTCGATCTATCTCGAGGAGTTTGCACCGAAGAACAAGCTGACGGACCTGATCGAGGTCAACATCAACAACCTCGCCGCGGTTCCCTCGATCGTCTACGGTCTGCTCGGTCTGTCCGTCTTCATCAACTTCATCGGCCTGCCACGCTCGGCATCGCTGGTCGGCGGCCTGGTGCTGACGCTGATGACCCTGCCGACGATCATCATCGCCACGCGTGCCGCTCTTCGCGCCGTGCCGCCGTCGATCCGCGCCGCAGCCCTCGGCCTCGGCGCTTCCAAGATGCAGATGGTGTTCCACCACGTTCTGCCGCTCGCCATGCCCGGCATCCTCACCGGCACGATCATCGGCCTGGCGCATGCGCTCGGCGAAACCGCGCCGCTGCTCCTGATCGGCATGGTCGCCTTCGTCGCCAACGCGCCGACGACGCCGCTCGATCCCTCGACGGCTCTGCCCGTACAGGTCTATATGTGGGCCAACGAGGCCGAACGTGCCTTCGTCGAGCGTACTTCGGGTGCCATCATCGTTCTGCTCCTGTTCCTGATCGTCATGAACATGGGCGCCATCCTCTTGCGTCGTCGCTTCGAGCGCCGCTGGTAAACGGAGTTAAACATCATGAACATGTTGACGGAAGCTGCAGTTGAAAAGGCGCTGGATCACAAGATGAGCAACGTCCCGTATAAGATGATCGGAAAGGATGTCTCGGTTTACTACGGCGAAAAGCGCGCGCTTTTCGATGTGAACCTGAACATCCGCGAAAACACCGTAACCGCCCTGATCGGCCCGTCCGGCTGCGGCAAGTCGACCTTCCTGCGGAGCCTCAACCGCATGAACGACACGATCGACGGCTGCCGCGTCACCGGCAAGATCACGCTCGACACCGACGATATCTATGATCCGGATATCGACGTCGTCGAACTTCGCGCCCGCGTCGGCATGGTCTTCCAGAAGCCGAACCCGTTTCCGAAGACGATCTACGAAAACGTCTCCTACGGCCCGCGCATCCATGGCCTGGCCAAGTCGAAGGCCGATCTCGACCAGATCGTCGAGACCAGCCTGCAGCGCGCCGGCCTCTGGAACGAGGTCAAGGACCGCGTGCATGAATCCGGCACCGGCCTGTCCGGCGGTCAGCAGCAGCGCCTTTGCATTGCCCGCGCCGTCGCCGTCAGCCCTGAAGTCATCCTGATGGACGAGCCCTGCTCGGCGCTCGATCCGATCGCCACCGCCAAGGTCGAGGAACTGATCCACGAGCTGCGCGAGAACTACACGATCGTCATCGTTACCCACTCCATGCAGCAGGCCGCGCGCGTCTCGCAGCGCACCGCCATGTTCCACCTCGGCAATCTCGTCGAGGAGAACGACACCGACAAGATGTTCACCAATCCGGACGATCCGCGCACCCAGGATTACATCATGGGTCGCTTCGGCTGATCCTGGCGTCACCAAGCCTTCCCGTTATTCGAGGATAAAGCCCCATGGCATCGACACATATTTATTCTGCCTATGATGATGATCTGAAGTTCCTGTCCAGGCGGATTTCCGAAATGGGCGGCCTGGCCGAGCAGATGGTCGCCGAAGCCGTGCGGGCGCTGGTCAACGGCGATACCGCGCTGGCGCAGAAGGTCATCTCCGACGATGTGATCCTCGATCACGCCGAACGCGAAATCGGCGACAAGGCGATCGTCACCATCGCCCGCCGTCAGCCGATGGCCGCGGACCTGCGCGAAATCATGGGTTCGATCCGCATCGCCGCCGATCTCGAACGCGTCGGCGACCTCGGCAAGAACACCGCCAAACGCGTCATCGCCGTCCAAAGCACCGGCGTTCCCCGCAAGCTCGCCCGCGGCCTCGAGCATCTCTCCGAGCTGGCGCTCGTCCAGCTCAAGGAAGTGCTCGACGTCTACACCAATCGCTCCGCCGACAAGGCGAACGCGATCCGCGAACGCGACAACGAGATCGACGCGATGTACACCTCGCTGTTTCGCGAGCTCCTGACCTACATGATGGAAGATCCGCGCAACATCACCAGCTGCACGCATCTTCTCTTCTGCGCCAAGAACATCGAGCGCATCGGCGACCACGCCACCAACATCGCCGAGACGATCTTTTACATGGCGACAGGTGCGCAGCCGGAAGGCGATCGTCCGAAAGACGACAGCGCCAACACCGTCGGCGCGGTAACCGAATAACCGCCCGGGCCGGACGGCCGGGCTAGAAGCTTGCGTGCGCGCCCATCCGGGGCGCGCAAAGAGGTCGCAGCCAATTCTGAATTTGCGCAGGGTGCATTGCTTGAACCATCCCCGGTTCAAGGATCATGCGCGAGGAGACCGACACGCATGATCCCGAGAGTTGCAGTTGTTGAAGACGAGGAAGCCCTGAGCGTGCTTCTTCGCTACAATCTCGAAGCGGAAGGCTTCGAGGTCGATACTATCCTTCGTGGCGACGAAGCCGAAATGCGGCTTCAGGAGCGCACGCCCGATCTGCTCATCCTCGATTGGATGCTGCCTGGCGTCTCCGGCATCGAACTCTGCCGGCGCCTGCGCATGCGGCCGGAAACCGAGCGCCTGCCGATCATCATGCTGACGGCGCGCGGCGAAGAGAGCGAGCGCGTCCGCGGGCTTTCGACGGGGGCCGACGATTATGTCGTCAAGCCCTTCTCGACCCCCGAGCTCGTCGCCCGCGTCAAGGCGATGCTGCGCCGCGCCCGTCCCGAGGTGCTGTCGACGGTGCTGAAATGCGGCGATATCGAACTCGACCGCGAAACCCACCGGGTCCATCGCAAGACCCGCGAAGTCCGCCTCGGCCCCACCGAATTCCGCCTGCTGGAATTCCTGATGTCGTCGCCGGGCCGGGTCTTCTCCCGCTCGCAGCTTCTCGACGGTGTCTGGGGCCACGATATCTATGTCGACGAACGCACCGTCGACGTCCATGTCGGCCGCCTGCGCAAGGCGCTGAATTTCTCCAACATGCAGGACGTCATCCGCACCGTCCGCGGCGCCGGTTATTCGATGGAAGCCTGAGGGCCTCCATTCTGATTGCTGACAACGTCGCTCGAGCTAGCGTCTGCCCCTCACCCTAACCCTCTCCCCGTAAAACGGGGCGAGGGGACGTGCCCTGCGACAGGTTAGCGGGGAACGGAGAGGTCGCGGCATATCCCCTTCGCCCCGCAAGCGGGGAGAAGGTGCCGGCAGGCGGATGAGGGGCAGCCATCCGCGCGAACCAATAACCACAAAAAACGGGCCAGTCGGCCCGTTTCTCATGTGCGGCGATGTTACCCGCTCAGCTGGCCCGCGCTGCTGCCCGGCGGCGTTCGTTGACCGGCTGGTAGGCAAGCTTCTGGTGATAGCTGCAATAGGGCGAATTGTCGGGGGATTCGCAGCCGCAGAAGTGGAAGTCGTCCTTCAGCGGATCGCCGACCGGCCACTTGCAAGTGCGTTCGGTCAGTTCCGTCAGGCCGAGGCGTCGGGAAATCGGAACGACCACGTTGCCTCTCGGCACGTATTCCATTTCCTCGATCGTTTCGATCTCGATCTCTTCCTTCAGCATCGTCGCGCCCTGCTGGCGGGTAACGGTGCGAGTGGCGACCCGTGAGGCGTAGTTCGGCGCGCGCGGCGCAGAAGTATTGCGTTTCGGCGTTCGGGCGGCATTGGCGGTACCGCCGGCCTTGGCACGGCCGGGAAGGCTCAGCCGATGCACCTTGCCGATGACCGCGTTTCTGCTGACGCCACCAAGTTGTGCCGCGATCTGGCTGGCGCTCAGTCCTTCGGCCCAGAGCTTCTTGAGTTTCTCGACCCGCTCGTCTGTCCAGTTCATGCCCTGTCTCCACCTTTTGCGTTGGTGATGGCAGAATCCCTCACCGTTGTCCCGGAAGGCTCCGAAACAAGAAACGCTTGATCAATTTTGGTGACTAGTTCCGCCGCATGCAGTCTAGTAATTGAACTTTAACCTAGTGTGAGGCTGACTCCGTGACAAGAGTCGCATGAATCCGGATGAATCGAATTTCAAGTTTTCCCCAACTTGCTGCCCCGGCGTGGCATTTCTGCAATAATGCCTGTTGAGGACGGATAATGCTGCTGTACAAGCTTGCTGCATGCGCTAAGGGCGCAGTTTTGTTGACATTGCAGCGCGAAAAGGAAATAGTGCCAGTCGCCGCCGCAAGGCGGCATTTTTGATTTTTCGGGCCTGGTTTTCTTAGCCGGAGTCCGGAGCTTGATAACATCGATGGGAGATCGCGCTATGGCTGAAGCCGCGCCGCTTTATGACACCTATTCTCGTGCCCCGTTGCGGTTCGAGCGAGGCGAGGGCGTGTGGCTGATCACCGAAAGCGGCGAGCGATATCTCGATTTCGGCGCCGGCGTCGCCGTCACTTCGGTCGGCCACAGCAATCCGCATGTGGTCGGCGCGCTGAAGGAGCAGGCCGACAAGGTCTGGCATCTCTCCAACATCTATGAGATCCCCGGCCAGGAGCGTCTGGCCAAACGGCTGACCGACGCCACCTTCGCCGACAAGGTGTTCTTCACCAATTCGGGCGCCGAGGCGCTCGAATGCGCGATCAAGACGGCGCGCCGTTATCAGTATTCCAAGGGTCATCCCGAGCGCTTCCATATCATCACCTTCGAGGGCGCCTTTCACGGCCGGACGCTGGCGACGATCGCCGCCGGCGGCCAGGAGAAATATCTTGAGGGCTTCGGCCCCAAGGCGCCGGGTTTCGATCAGGTGGCTTTCGGCGACATCGAAGCGGTGCGCGCCGCGATCACCGATGCCACCGCCGGAATTCTCATCGAGCCGGTGCAGGGCGAGGGCGGCGTGCGTCCGGCCACCCCCGAATTCATGAAGGCGCTTCGCCAGATCTGCGACGAAAATGGCCTGCTGCTGATCCTCGACGAGGTCCAGACCGGGGTCGGGCGCACCGGCAGGCTCTTCGCCCATGAATGGTCGGGCGTCACCCCCGACATCATGGCGGTCGCCAAGGGCATCGGCGGCGGTTTCCCGCTCGGCGCCTGCCTTGCCACGGCAGAGGCTGCCTCCGGCATGAAGGCCGGCACGCACGGCTCGACCTATGGCGGCAATCCGCTCGCCATGGCCGTCGGCAGCGCCGTGCTCGACATCATTCTCGCCGATGGCTTCCTCCAGCAGGTGCGCGACGTCGCGCTTGTCTTACGCCAGGGCCTCGCCTCGCTGAAGGACCGTTATCCCGATGTGATCGAGGATATCAGAGGTGAGGGGCTGTTGCTCGGCGTCAAGGCCGCCATTCCCTCAGCCGAACTGCTGCAGGCGATCCGCGCCGCCCATCTGCTCGGCGTGCCCGCCGGCGACAATGTCATCCGCCTTCTTCCGCCCCTCGTGGTCACCGCCGAGGAAGCCCGCGAGGGCCTTGCCCGCATCGAGCGCGCTGCCGAGAGCATTCGCGCCTCCAAGGTCAAGAAGACGGCTTGAAGGGATTGCCGCCTGCGGGCGCAGCACAGGTAACAAGACTATGGCTCCTAAACATTTCCTCGATCTTTCGGCGGTCACGTCAGCCGATCTCAGAACCATCATGAACGATGCGCTCGCCCGCAAGCAGGCCTTCAAGGCCGGCACGGGCGACAAGCCGCTCGCCGGCAAGATGCTGGCGATGATCTTCGAGAAGCCGTCGACGCGCACCCGCGTCTCCTTCGATGTCGGCATGCGCCAGCTCGGCGGCGAAACGCTGTTCCTGTCAGGCACCGAGATGCAGCTCGGCCGCGCCGAGACGATCGGCGACACCGCCAAGGTGCTGTCGCGTTATGTCGATGCGATCATGATCCGCACCACCGAGCATTCCAGGCTGCTGGAGCTTGCCGAGCATGCGACCGTGCCCGTGATCAATGCGCTGACGGATGACACCCATCCCTGCCAGATCATGGCCGATATCATGACCTTCGAAGAGCATCGCGGCCCGATCAAGGGCAAGACCATCGCCTGGACCGGCGACGGCAACAATGTGCTGCATTCGCTGGTCGAAGGGGCGGCGCGCTTCGGCTATCGCATGAACATGGCCGTGCCCCTTGGCTCGGAGCCCAAGGATCACTATCTGAACTGGGCCCGCAATGAGGGCGCCGAAATCATGCTCTGCCATGATGCCGACCGTGCGGTCGCCGGCGTCGATTGCGTGGTGACCGATACCTGGGTCTCCATGAATCAGGAACATCGGGCCCGGGGTCACAATGTCTTCCAGCCTTATCAGGTCAACGCGGCTTTGATGGCGAAGGCCGGCAATGATGCATTGTTCATGCATTGCCTGCCTGCTCATCGTGGTGAGGAAGTGACGGACGAAGTGATCGACGGTCCGCAATCCGTAGTCTTCGATGAGGCGGAAAACCGCCTTCATGCGCAGAAGTCGATTCTTGCTTGGTGCCTGGGCGCGATCTGAACCATAATCTGGTGTCGCGAGTCACAAACTCGCGACCGCGCGAGCGAAGCCACGCTGGGCTGTCGCTTGAAAACTAGGAGTGAAAGCCATGGCAGAAGCTGCAGCCGCCCTCGGCCAGTTTGATTTCGCCGGCGATGACCATGTCGTCCCTTTTCAGGTGGAGGGTCTGGATGTGCGCGGCCGTGCCGTCCAGCTCGGCCCGATGCTCGATGCGATCCTCGAGCGCCATCATTACCCCGCCCCCGTCGCCCGGCTGCTTGCCGAAGTCGTCGTGCTGACGGTGCTGCTCGGCACCTCGCTGAAATTCGACGGCAAGTTCACGGTGCAGACCAAGGGCGATGGCCCGGTCGATCTTCTCGTCGCCGATTTCTCGACGCCGGAAAATGTCCGCGCCTATGCCCGTTTCGATCAGGCGCTGCTCAACAAGGCGATTGAAGCAGGTGAAACCGAGCCGGAGCAATTGCTCGGCAAGGGCGTGCTCGCCTTCACCATCGACCAGGGCAAGTTCGGCCAGCCCTATCAGGGCATCGTCGCGCTCGACGGCACCTCGCTGGAGGAGATCGCCGGCGTCTATTTCCGCCAGTCGGAGCAGATCCCGACGCGCGTGCGCCTGGCCGCGGCCGAACTCTTCGATCGTGACGAGGCGGGCAAGCCGCGCCATCGCTGGCGGGCAGGCGGCCTTGTCGCCCAGTTCCTGCCGGAGGCGCCGGAGCGCATGCGCCAGCCGGATCTCCACGGCGGCGACGGCGACACCGGCAACCGCCCGCATGGCGAGGACGATGCCTGGGTCGAAGCCCGTTCGCTGGTCGAGACCATCGACGCCGACGAACTGACGGATCCGCTGGTCGGGACCGAGCGGCTGCTGTTCCGCCTGTTCCATGAGCGCGGCGTGCGCGTCTACGAACCGCGCGCCGTCTTCGACCGCTGCAGCTGCTCGCGGGAGAAGATCAAGGGCGTGCTGAAGGGCTTTTCGGCAGAGGAGATCGAAGCCAGCCAGGAAAACGGCGAAATCGCCGTGACCTGCGAATTCTGCTCGACCACCTACCGCTTCGAGCCGGCCGAGCTTCAGCCAGCTGAATAGTGGAGTGTTTGCCAAGGCTGTCCCGCTTGCGCGGATAGCTGCCCCTCACCCTAACCTTACCGGGGTCGAACCACTCGTCTCGACCCCGGTTGGTGCCGGCAGGCGGATGAGGGGTAGGCCTCGGCAATCTCCCAAGGGCGGGACATCGTTACACGTCAGTTAAGCACCCGCAGCAGTCCCGGTGAATCCAGCGAGAAGGCGGGGATCTCGACATCGAACATCTCGCCTTCGTCCGTTTCCATCTGGTAATGGCCGAACATCAGCCCTGAGGGGGTGTCGAGCGGGCAGCCGGAGGAATATTCGTAGGTGTCGCCGGGGCTGAGCCGCGGCTGTTCGCCGACGACTCCCGGGCCGGTCACCTCGTCCACCAGTCCGTTCTGGTCGGTGATGTTCCAGTAACGGTTGACCAGGCGAACGGCTATGCCGGAATTGTTGCTGATGACAATCCGGTAACCCCAGACATAGCGGTCGTCTTCCGGATCGGATTGCTCCTCCAGATAGAATGGTTCGACCACAACTTCGATATCTCTTGTGAGGGCGCGATACATGCCTTGCACCTTAGTCAAGATATGTTACCCGTATCTTATAAGAGGCCCTGTCCGTCAAGAAACGGAACGTTGATCGTCACTGAAACTATGATGATCGAAGGGTTTTCGATCGTTAAGCCTAATTGTCAGTGTTAATTCCAGTTCGGAACGCCGGCACGACCGTAGTTGTTCCCCCGGCCGAACCGTGATGAGGTCCGGCGAGCCGAACTCCAGTGAGATCAGGCGAGCCGAACCCCGAGTGAGGTCCGGCTGCCATTGTCGTCGATCAGGCCGAAACCTTGGCAAGCGCCCGCGCGAAATCCTCGATCAGATCGTCGGTATCCTCGATGCCGGCCGAAAGCCGCACCGTGCCCGGAGAAATACCGAGTTCGGCGCGCGCCTCCTCCGTCAGGTTCTTGTGCGTCGTCGTTGCCGGATGGGTGATCAGGCTCTTGCTGTCGCCGAGATTGTTGGAGATCTTGACGATCTCCAACGCGTTCTGCAGGGCAAAGGCCGCTTCCTTGCCGCCCTTGAGCTCGAAGGCGACCAGCGTCGAGCCGCCGGTCATCTGCTTGGCGATGATATCGGCCTGCGGATGGTCCTTGCGGCCGGGATAGATCACCTTGGCGATCTTGCCCTGCTCGGCGAGGAAATCGGCGATCTTTGCCGCATTCTGCGTCTGCTGGCGCACGCGCAGCGGCAGCGTCTCGATGCCCTTCAGCAAAGTCCAGGCATTGAACGGCGACATGGCCGGGCCGGTATGGCGGAAATAGTCGTGCAGGTTCTCGTCGATCCATTCCTTGTCGGCAAGCACGACGCCGCCGAGGCAGCGGCCCTGGCCGTCAATATGCTTGGTGGCGGAATAGACGACGATATGGGCGCCGAGTTCCAACGGCTTCTGGAACAGCGGCGTGGCGAAGACGTTGTCGACGACGACCTTGGCGCCGATCTGGTTGGCGAGCTTGGCGACGCCTGCGATATCGATCACTTCGAGCGTCGGGTTGGTCGGGCTTTCCAGGAAGAACACCTTGGTCTTCGCAGTGATCGCCTTTTCCCAGTTGGCCAGATCCCGGCCGTCGATCAGCGTGCAGTCGATGCCGTATTTCGGCGCCAGCGTCTCGACCACCCAGCGGCAGGAGCCGAACAGGGCGCGTGCGGCGACGATATGATCGCCGGCCTTCAGCTGGCAGAGGATCGCCGCGGTGACGGCCGCCATGCCGGAAGCGGTGGCGCGGGCATCCTCCGCGCCTTCGAGCATGCACATGCGCTTTTCGAACATGTCGTTGGTGGGGCTGCCGTAGCGGGCGTAGATGAAGCCCTCCGTCTCGCCCTTGAAGCGGGCTTCGGCCGCTTCCGAGGTCTCATAGACGAAACCCTGCGTGAGATAGATTGCCTCGGACGTTTCGCCATATTGCGAACGCAGCGTGCCGCCGTGAACGAGTTGGGTTGCGGGGCGCCAGGACTTGCTCATGCCATCACCTTCACATAACAAAAAAACCGGTCGCAAAAGCAGACCGGTTTCAACCCGGTCTTTTTAGCCACTTGTTTAACGTGGCTGCAAGCCGACCGGCCAAATCACCACGGGATAATTCTGCAATACTGCTGTTAGCTGCTTGCGTCAATTCCCCGAGTTTGGTTTTGTCGGCGGCAAATGATGGATGAGGCATGATGGCTCGTGAAACGGGAATTCTGGCGGATCGCGCGATCTCCGCGCTGTTCGAAACGGAGCGTCTGATCTCCGAACGGGAGCTGGACCGCGACCAGATCCAGCCGGCAAGTCTCGACCTGCGCTTAGGAAGCAAGGCCTTTCGCGTGCGCGCCAGCTTCATGCCCGGCCCCTCGCATCTGGTGTCGGACAAGCTCGACCGGCTGAGCCTGCATGTGATCGACCTCTCCGAGGGCGCGGTGCTCGAGACCGGCTGCGTCTACATCGTGCCGCTGATGGAGAGCCTGGCGCTGCCGGCCGACATGTCGGCCTCGGCCAACCCGAAGAGCTCGACCGGCAGGCTCGATATCTTCACCCGCGTCATCACCGATTATGCCCAGGAGTTCGACAAGATCCCGGCCGGTTATTCCGGCCCGCTCTATCTCGAAATCAGCCCGCGCACCTTCCCGATCGTGGTGCGCCGCGGCTCGCGCCTGTCGCAGATCCGCTTCCGCGTCGGCCATTCCCTGCTCGGCGAGCCGGAACTCTTGAAGCTGCATGAAAGCGAGACGCTGGTCGCCAGCAAGCAGCCGAACGTATCGGGCGGCGGCATCGCGCTGTCGATCGATCTGGCCGGCGACAAGGACGGCCTGATCGGCTATCGCGGCAAACATCACACCGCCGTCGTCGATGTCGACAAGAAAGCCCAGCATGACATCTATGATTTCTGGGAACCGCTTTATAGCCGCGGCCGCAACGAGCTGATCCTTGATCCGGACGAGTTCTATATCCTCGTCTCGCGCGAGGCAGTGCACGTGCCGCCGGATTATGCCGCCGAGATGACCCCCTTCGATCCGCTGGTCGGCGAATTCCGCGTCCATTATGCCGGCTTCTTCGACCCGGGTTTCGGCCATGCGCCGGCCGGCGGGCGCGGCAGCCGCGCCGTGCTCGAAGTGCGCAGCCACGAGGTGCCCTTCATCCTCGAAGACGGCCAGATCGTCGGCCGCCTCGTCTACGAACACATGCAGGAAAAGCCGGCAAGCCTCTACGGCTCCGGCCTCGGCTCCAACTACCAGGCCCAGGGCCTCAAGCTCTCGAAACACTTCCGCATCTGAGGCGTTACACCAGGCGCGACTTGACAGCCGCCCCCATCTGTTGGAAATCTCAGCGCATCGCGGGTGTAGCTCAATGGTAGAGCAGCAGCTTCCCAAGCTGAATACGAGGGTTCGATTCCCTTCACCCGCTCCAGCCACCCTCAGGCCGTTCGCCGCCTTTTGAAGGCGCTTCGCGATCTTTTATGAAAAGGGTTGCGCGCAGGCACCGGCTCCTACAAGGAAACAGATGGCGCCTCGGCCGCGCGCAACCCCTAGCTTCGCCTTTATTTGGTCTTACTGACGCTCGTCTCAATTCTCCCCAATTGAGACCTCACGTAGTCGCCGTGGCGAAGCTTTGCGAATTCGTCGGTGGCTTGTGTCCGTCTGCTCTTGAACACGTACCATTGACCGTCCGGTTCGCGTTTCTGATAGATCAGGCCGCCCTTCTTGCGGTGGCTGAAGCAGGTGATTGCCGTCGCCGTTCCGGTCTTGGCGTGCCAGTCGGCGTTGAAGCAGAGTTTGCCCGACTCCGTGACGAACCAGCGGCCCATGCCGAAGGATGGCGAGCCATTTTCCCGCGACCAGGCGGTAAAGCGACGCGCCTTCGCGGAGAAGTAGCCGGCGCCGGCTTTCCACATCCAGGAATTCTGGTTGTAGAGCTGATAGATTTCCGCGCTGCTCATCGGCTTTGCCGTCTCGATCCCCGCAGGCTCATTGGTTGCGGCAGCGGACGCGGCCGTAGCGATACCGCTGGTCAGGGCGACGGCCAGGAACATTTTTTGAAGCATGGACATGTTCAGGTTCCTTCTGTTCAATTGATGCTTTCGCGGACGAGCCGCCAGTCGGGGCGGCCATAACCGTCCGGCCACGGATAGACTTCACGGTCGTTGAAGTAGATGACGGCGCTGAGGGCCGGGAACTGCGGATAGCGTTTCGTTACGCTCTCGGCCCAGTTTCGCACGAAGGAATCGTCGCCTTCGTAGCCGAGTTCGGCAACCATGATGGGCTTGCCGTAACCCGCGACACGGGCGTATCCGGGCGCAAGGTGCTCGGCAAACGTCTGGTCACGGCCAGTCTTGTCCCTGTCGGATTGCTCCAGGCCAAAGACCGAGAGGCCGATGATATCGACGACATCACTGCCGGGATAAAAGGCCTGAAGCCCCTCATTGCCCTTCGGTGACCACATGTACTTGGCCGTCTTCAGGTGGACCTTGCAGACCTCCACCATCCGGCGATAGGCCTTGGCATAATCGGCGCCCTGCCAATGCGACCAGGAGAACTGGCTGTCGGTTTCGTCCATTTCCTGTCCCCAGCGAATGATGACCGGACTTTTCAGCGTGGCAGCGGTCGAGCAGACGGCGGCCATGTTCGCATCGCGCGAACCGTCCAGGATGCTGTGCAGCAGTTCCTGCGAGGTCTGGCGCCAATCGCGTGACCAGGTCCAGGGCTCGACCGAGATCAGCAGGGTGCGGCCACGCGCTTGCGCATAGTTGTCGGCGAGGACGAGCGTGCCCAGATCGACATCTTCCCAGGGCAGGAAGAGGTGTTCGATCTTCGAATCGGGCGAGGCGCCGAAATCTCCGTGCGGATCATAGGCACCGAACGTGATCGACTCCTTCGTGACAACCGGCATTTTGGTAGGCGGCGCGATGGACGATGTCGTCATGGCAAGCGGCTGCCCTTCGGCAGAACCGCCCAGAGCGGTCGGCAGCACCGCGACTCCCGATAGCAACAGGCCGGTTAACGACAACAGGGCTATTTTGGATGGGCTATGCATTGTGTAGTTCCTCCACGCTCGGCCGCACGTCCGGGTGAGCGGCATCGGTTCTCAGTTGGATCTCCTCCGGATCGGAAATCCATCGTGGTTTGAAAAAGATCGTGCGCAGCGCGGTCCCGCCCCGGCCTGCACCGGAGACGGCATAGCGCTCTTCGAACAGCTGAAGGCGGCCGCTGCCCCAGGCGAGTGCCTCGGTCGCATCCTTTCCGCGCATGATGGTGGCAGCTCCCGGCAGCGCGACGAGCGCAACAAGCGCGGTCGCCATCGCCGGACGGTAGAAACGCGGGGCCGCCGCAACCGTATTTTCCTTCGAATGGCGCCCGACGATGACCAACAGCAGCGCGCAGTAGATTGCCGCGTTCAGGACGGTGAAGAAGTAACCCCCCTTGGAGGCGCCGGCATCGTCGATTGCCAGGGCGGGCAATACCGCCATGAGCGCCAGCAAAGTGTAGGGCGCCAGGACACGCACCGGCAGCAGATCGACTTCGGACCGCCCTTTCGGCGTGACGCGGAAATCGACGAAGGAGCCTGTCACAAAATCGTGCACCGCAGCCAGCGTGCCGGCGAGCGCCCAGGGCCAGCGCGCGAAGAGAAAGAGCATGCATTCCCAGCTCAGGATCTTGGCGTCGTAGGGGCGGAACGAGTTGCTGGCGCGCCAGCGATAAGCCATCACCACCAGAGCGATGGAAAGCGGTGCGAAATGCGCCAGGAAATCGGGGTAGGTCACCGTCACGAAGTTCTGGCCGCGCACGAGCGCGATGATCGGCAGCGCAAACATGAGCAACATAAAGAACGCAAAAAGCGGATACCAGAGTTGCGAAAAGAGGAACTGGAACTGGAGCCGCCGCGGCAGCCGGCCGACCAGGCTCGGCGAGTACCGCAACAGCACCATGACCAGGCTGCGCGACCACTGGAATTCCTGCGTCACGAGATCGCTGAAGGTTCTGGGGCCGTCACCATGGGCGATGGCATCCAGCGCATGCACACCCCGCCAGCCGCCGGCATTCATCATCAATGTCGTCGAATGGTCTTCAGCCAACTCCGGACCGAGGCCGCCGATCTGTTTGAGGGCGACGGTACGCACCGCGTAGTGCGACCCTATGCACAGCGGCGCCAGGCCGCCATTGTAACCGGCTTGGAGCGAGCCATGCATGCTGGCCTCGGCATAGAGCCTTCCACGTGCCGACCAGCTTTCGGAAGCGTTCTTGTCGCAAATGCTGGGGGCCGAGACATAGCCGACTTTTGGATCGGCGAACGGACGCAGCATGTGGAAGAGATAGTCGGGCGCGGGAACATGATCCGCATCGAGTTGCGCCACGAAATCGTAGCGGCTGTAGCCGTAGTGGTCGTAGAAGAAGGCGAGGTTGCCCTCCTTGCACCGCGTGCGTCGGGGCCACGACGTCCGATGATAATCGGATCGCCCCTTGCGGGTCGAGACGAAGACCCCGTGCCTGGAGCACCAGTCGAGAGTCTCGGGGGAAGGGTCTTCGTCGGCAAGCCAGGTGTCGTGTTCCACCTCCTGGGCAAGCATTGCCAGCAGGGTTTCACTGACGACCGAGAAGGGTTCCGCCGGCGCCTTGGTCACGACCATGGCCACTCGGCTGCCCTTCGGCAGGCGCAAGGGGCCGTTCGGTCTTGCCGCCCGATAGAACACGACGATGAAATAGGCCGGCAGAGCGGTCACCCAGGCAAGAACGAGGTTCACCGTAATTGTCCCGAAAGCATCGACGTGATGGCGCGGTTCCAGCCACCAGATCCAGAAATAGGCGAAGGCGCAGAGCCATACGGCCGCCGAGAACAGATATTCGGTCCGCCGATGTCCGCTCAGAACCGGGACAAGAAGCGGCTCGTGGGAGAGTTCCGGAGCATGCGTCGCTTGGGTAATCGCAAGTTCGGTCACGCGCGCGCCTCCAGTCCGAAGAACGGAGCCGCTGTCCGCACGATGGTTTGGAGGTCGGAATAACGAGGCTGGAAGCGGAGCGTCTCGCGGGCCAGGCTGGCGTCGGCGTAGAGGCTGGGTGGATCGCCCGGCCGGCGTGGATGGATGACGACCGGGACTGCGCATCCGGTCGTTTCCTGGATCACGCGCAGGACTTCCCTGATGGAAAAACCCCGCCCGGTGCCGAGGTTGACAGCGAGGTTTGCTCCGCCTTTGGCGAGATGGGTGAAGGCTTGAACATGGGCGCGCGCGAGATCTGCGACGTGAATATAGTCCCTTATGCAGGTCCCGTCGGGGGTGTCGTAATCATCGCCGAATATCTCAAGATGCGGAATCCGGCCGGCCGCGGCCAGCAGCGCCCGCGGAATGAGATGAGTTTCCGGAACGTGCCATTCGCCAAGATCGCCGTCCGGATCGGCGCCACAGGCATTGAAGTAACGCAGGGCAACATACCGCAGGCCGTAGGCCGCCGCATAATCGGCGAGCATATGCTCGCCGATAAGCTTGGTCTTGCCGTAGGGATTGATCGGAGCCTTCGGCAACGTCTCATCGATCGGCAGCACCGAGGGGACGCCGTAGACGGCACAACTCGATGAGAAGATGACGTTCCGAAGCCCGGTCTGCCGGCAGGCATCGATAAGCGACAACGCACCGCCGACATTGTTGTTGTAATATTTCGCTGGGTTTTGCACGGACTCGCCCACGTAGGCCGAGGCGGCAAAGTGGATGACGGCATCGGGAGCATATTTCTCGATGACCTCGATCAGGCATGACGAGTCGAGGACGTCACCTTCGACAAAAGGCCCCCAGCGCACGGAGGAACGGTTTCCGGTCGTGAGATTGTCGTAGACGACAGGCTCAATCCCCTCCGAGCGGAGGAGCTTGGCGGTGTGGCTGCCGATATAGCCGGCACCGCCCGTGACAAGGACCCGGGGCGCATCCATCAGACCGCCTCCAGTTCGCGTGCCGGACGGGTGAGAAGGCCATCGAAATAGTCGATCGTCTGACGCAGGCCGCTCGACAGCTCGATCTTCGGCCGCCAGTCGAGTTCCTGCATGGCAAGCGAAATATCGGGGCGACGCTGACGCGGATCGTCAACCGGCAGAGCGCGATGGATGATTTGCGACCGCGAGCCCGTCAATCCGATCACCTGCTCGGCCAGCTCCCGGATCGTGAATTCGCCCGGATTGCCGAGATTGACAGGCCCCGTCAGCGACGACGGCGAGGCCATCATGCGGACCATGCCGCCGATGAGATCATCGACGAAACAGAACGAGCGGGTCTGCGAACCGTCGCCATAGATCGTGATGTCTTGCCCCGTCAGGGCCTGAACGATGAAATTCGAGACGACGCGGCCGTCGTCCGGACGCATCCGCGGGCCGTAGGTGTTGAAGATGCGGATGATCTTGATCTCGACGCCGTGCGTGTTGTGGAAGT